>JAEIGA010006775.1_pt1 | contig 17415 bp, 19 predicted proteins | sample 9270691 | NCBI WGS metagenome assembly JAEIGA01 (sample SAMN17057246, study PRJNA624740) | gut metagenome | biome: biome; isolation source: fecal sample | host: Bos grunniens | place: China: Xizang | collected 2019 | reverse complement strand
GGTCAGGTTGCGCGTCACCAATGCGTCAAAGCTCTCCTCCGGAAAGTCCGGATGCTCCGCGTCCATGACATAAAATGCTGCCTTCGAACCATAAAGATCCGCAGTCTCCTCCGCCTTTCTGATCATTTCCTGCGTCAGGTCGATCCCCGTTGTTTCATGGCCATACTGTTCAAGCAGAAAGGCAAAAAATCCGGTGCCCGTCCCAAGGTCAAGGATCTTCAGAGGCTTATTTCCCGGCAGATAGCGGTCAAATTCTGCCAGCCACCGTACTTTTTTGTCACTGTGCAGTTCCCTGATCCGCTGGGCATAAAAGGCGTCAGCCCGGTGGGACCAGTAATTTGTGATCCGTTCCTTTATTTCAGACATGCAAGCCTTCTCCCTTCGATCAGTCTTTTTGTATATTCATTCTGCGGACAGCGGATGACATCCTCCGGACAGCCCGACTCCACGATCTTCCCATGATACATCACGACGACGCGGTCACAGAATTGCCGGACCAGAGCGATATCATGGCAGATAAAAAGCAGTGCCAGGTTCTGCTCTTTCTTTAACTCCATAAGCAGCAGCATGATCTCCCGCTGTATCGTCACATCAAGGGCAGATGTCACTTCGTCGCAGATCAGCAGCTTCGGCTCCACGATCATGGCCCTGGCGATCGCTGCCCGCTGGCACTGGCCGCCGCTCAGTTCGTGAGGATAACGGCCGGCAAGAGCCGGGTCCAGTCCGCAGGCTGTCATCTGCGCTTCAACCTTCGAATGGATCTCAGGGCGGGACATTCCTCTGTTCCTCAGGCTTTCACCGATCCCGCTGCCGATGGTCTTTCTGGGGTCAAAGGAACCTTCAGGCTGCTGAAAGACCATCTGCAGATCCCTGTATACCTTTCGCCGCTGATCCGCCTTCAGATGGGTAATATCTGTCCCGTCAAAAATGATCTGTCCTTCTGTCACAGGTGTAAAACCTGTGATCATATTGGCGACCGTGGATTTTCCGCTGCCGGATTCCCCGATCAGGCCGAGGCACTCGCCGGGGCATATCTCAAATGATACCTGGTCCACGGCTTTTAACTGCGCGCCTTTTTTATTTGTAAATATTTTCGTCAGCTGGCTGACTTTCAGAATCGGCTCTCTCATATCTCACCTTCAAGCCGGGGCACTGCCGCCAGAAGTTTTCTGGTGTATTCATTCTCCGGCACTTTCAGGACCGCTCCTGCATCGCCGTATTCGACTCCGATACCGTCTTTCATTACAAGTACACTGTCCGCCATCGCTTCTACAACGGCGATATTGTGGGTCACCATGATGATCGATGTGCCAAAACGCCTGCGGATATTCAGCAGCTCCTGGACTACCTGCTTCTGTACGTGGGCATCCAGGGCAGATGTAGGCTCATCAGCCAGAAGGATATCCGGCGACAGCAGCATGGCGGCTGCGATGCCCACCCGCTGCTGCATGCCCCCTGACAATTCAAAGGGGTAGCTGTCCAGGGTGCGTCCGGGATCTTCAAATCCCAGCATGTGCAGTAATTCTTCTGCTCTTACTTTAAACTTATTATAGTCTGTCTTCTCATGTGCAGAGACAGACTCAAAAAGCTGGCTGCCGATCCTGCGGACCGGGCAGAATGATGCGCCGGCATTCTGAAAGATCATACCGATCTTATTCCCCCGGATCTGACGAAGATCCTTCTCACGCATGGCGGCCAGGTTTCTTCCTTCATAGATGATATCCCCCGTCACCACTCTGCCGCCCGGTCCCAGAAGACCGATTACAGACCTGACCAGCGTACTCTTGCCGCTGCCGCTCTCACCGACGATGCCAAGGATCTCCCCGTCATGCAGCGTAAAAGAGACATCATTTACAGCAGTTTTCCTGTCATAACTTATAGTCACATGTTCAAACCTGAGGCGCTCATCCATGCCGGCCGCCTCCTCTCATTCTTGGGTCTGCCCAGTCCCGGACGGTATCGCCCAGAAGGTTGAAGATCATGACAGAGATAAAAATTGCAAAGCCAGGCGCCAGTGTCACCCATCCGGCTGTCTGTAAGAGCCCTCTGGCATCACTCATCATGCTGCCCCATTCTGCCACAGGAGGCTTCGCGCCAAGGCCCAGAAATGAAAGGCCAGCAAGTTCCATCATCATGGTGCCGATATCCAGCATGGCAGTTACCAGGATCGGTCCCATGATATTGGGTAAAAGGTGGTAAAGCATCAGCTTCGCTGTGCGGTCACCCGACAGCCTTGCTGCCTTCAGATAGGGCAGTTCTTTCTGGGCCAGAGTCTGGCTTCTGGCAAGTCTGGCATATTTGGGCCAGCTGATCGCTGCAAGGGCGATCACGGCATTGTGAAGACCGCCACCCATCACGCCTGCAACAGCCAGGGCAAACACCAGTCCCGGAAAGGCCAGGAACATATCCGAAATACGCATGAGCAGGGTATCCTGCCACTTACCATGCCAGCCGCAGAAAACACCGATGATCGTTCCGATCACAGTGATAATGGCAACAAGAAGCAATGTTGAGAAAATACTTGTGCGGCTGCCGACGATCACTCTGGACAGCATATCCCTTCCGAACCGGTCCGTTCCGAACAAATGCTCCGCCGAAGGCGGTGCCAGCGCATTGCCAAGATCCTGAGCATATGGGTCGTAGGGACACAGATGTGCGCTGAAAAGAGATCCTGCGACCAGAACCAGGGCCAGCAGTCCGAATATGGCCAGTCTGACCCGGACATTTCCCTTCTTCATCTGGTCTCCACCCCCAGTCTGACTCTGGGATCGATCACCAGGTAAAGCAGGTCTGTGACCAGATTGACAACAACATAGATAATGGCCATCCAGACCACATAGGCCTGGATCATGGGATAATCACGCATGGTAATAGCGTCTACAGCCAGTTTTCCGACGCCGTCCCACATAAAAATGCTTTCGATAATGGCCGTCCCGCCAAGCAGGCTTCCGATAGACAAGGCCATCAGGGTCACGATCGTCAGCATAGAAGATCTCAGCACGCTGAAAAAGAGGATCCTGCCCTCGCCTACCCCCCGGGCTCTGGCCCCGGCTACATAATCCTTGTCAAGTTCTTCCAGGATCGCAGCTCTGACCTGACGCATATATTTGGCTGACATGGCGACAGCCAAAGTGAGTGTCGGCATGATCGCACTCTTCAGGGATCCGTCCGATGAGATGACAGGAAGCCATTTCAACCGGATCGACAGGAGCTGCATCAGGAGCAGGGCCACAAAGAAATTTGGCAGCGAGTTGCCGATAAAACTGAAAAAGCGAAGTATGTAATCTGTGACCCTGTCGTGCCTGACAGCAGATAAGATCCCAAGCGGGATCGAGATGATCATGGTCAGTATCATCGAAGATACTGTTAAAAGGAGCGTTGCCGGAAGCTTGGATGTAAATGTCTGAAAAACATCACGCCCTGAAACATAACTGGTGCCCATATGACCGGTCACAAGGCCGCCAAGCCATGTAAAATACTGTACCATAAAAGGCTTGTCAAGCCCCCGCTCGGCTCTTGCCGCATCAATGACCTCCTGACTGACAGCCGCTCCGGCATTGGCATACATTTCCGTCACCGCATCTGAACCGGCAATGCGCATCATGGCAAAGGACAAAAAGGTGATCCCGGCCAGGATCGGCAGCAGCTGAAGCAGGCGTTTTAAAAAATAAGATCTCATAGAATATCTATCTCCGAAAAAAGAAAAGCCCCTGTCCTTTCGGACAAGAGCTTCGTTCTCTCAAATCAAATATATGAACCTATCACAAATAACAGCACCCTGTGCTGTACTTATATTCTCTTCAATTAAGTGAAACACTTCGTGTGTTTCGGTTTCTTCTCTTTGATTATATGGTAACGGCACAGCCATGTCAATACATAAAAAGGATGAGATCCCTTTAAAAAAACTGTACTTTTAGAGTAGGCTGAATTATAATTGAAAAAAACAAAAAGGAATTCAACTGTATGAAAATATTATTTACACCTGCTGCGGCGGAGGATCTGGCAGATTCCGCCCAGCAGCTTCAGGAAACCGTAAAGGAATCTCTGGACATCCTGACCCAGCTTAAGGAAGCGCTTGCCGGCAAGATCTATCTTTTTATAGCCGCCCTGATCATCCTGGCAATCGGCTGGTATCTGATCAATATCATCTGTCATATCGTCCGCAGGTCACTTGACAGATCCAAGCTGGATGACAGTGTCTCCGGTTTCATCTACTCTTTTGTCAAGATCGGACTGCGCATTCTTCTGTTTGTTATCGTCATCACGACCCTGGGCGTCAATATGACCTCGATCGTTGCCCTCTTCACTTCTGCGGCTCTTGCGATCGGTCTGGCCCTGCAGGGAAGCCTGGCCAACTTTGCCGGCGGTATTCTTCTGCTGGTCATGAAGCCCTTCAAAGTCGGCGATTACATCAATGACGGCAACGGACATGAAGGCACTGTCACCGCTATCGAAGTCATCTACACACAGCTTAAGACGATCGACAATCAGATGATCTGGATCCCCAACGGCGTACTGGCCAACTCGACGATTAAAAACAGTACCCAGTCGGGTGACCGTCTCATTGATTTCACTGTAGGTATCGGCTACGACGAAAACATCGACCGGATCCGTGAGCTGCTGCTGCGGGCTGCTTCCCATTGCAAATATGTCCGCCATGACGAGGAACCTTTCGTCTTTGTCCAGGAATTCGCCTCCTCAAGTGTGCTCATGACCCTCCGCGTGATGGTCAATCCGCCCGATTATCTGATGGCAAAATGGTTTATCCAGGAAGAGATCAAAAAGATCTTTGACGCTGAAGGCGTTGTCATCCCCTACGAACACATGGACGTCAGCATCATTTCATGATGCCGGCGTCTTTCTTTATGTTGAAACCACATAACCACTCGTCTTTTCCTTATCACCACTCCCGGCAGTATCATGATATACTGAAACCACCGAACAAGACATTCATAATTCACATTTACTGATAACGATCGAATACTAAAGGAGGCTATCCATGGAAAACGGAAAAGTAAGAAGCAGGGAAGAGATCATCGCCTGCTTTAAGGACGGACAGACCATCGCGATCGGCGGACAGGCCGGCGTATATCTGCCCTGGGATCTGATCGATATGCTTGAAGAAAGCGGCGCAAAGCACCTGACCATCTGCTCGATCGACTCCTGCGATCCGGGCATCGCCATCGGACAGCTGATCCGAAACGGCCAGGTGGACCGTATGATCACCACGCATGTAGGCACCAATCCGGAAACATCCAAAAAGATGCTGGCCGGTGAGATCGATGTTGAGCTCTGCCCGATGGGTAATTTCATGGAACGTATCCGCTGCGGCGGTGCCGGCCTTGGCGGCGTCCTCACAAAAACCGGTCTCGGCACTGTTGTTGAAGAAGGCAAGCAGAAGGTCACGATTGGCGGCGAAGAATACCTTGTCGAAGAAGCTATCCACGCTGATATCGCCCTCACCCGCTGCCGCCGTGCAGACCCGATCGGCAATCTGGCTTATCATGGTACAGGCACAGCCTCACATCCGGTCATTGCCACCTGCGCTGATATCTCCATCGTCCAGTGCGATCTTTACTGCGATCTGAACGAGATCTCCCCGGATGATGTCCGCGTACCGGGCATGTATGTCGATATGCTTTATACAGGTGAACAGGAAACAAACAGATTAAAAGGCAGAACTGCGGTTGCGAGGGGGTTATAATGATGGATAACAGAAATTTTATTGCAAGGCGCGCAGCAAAATATTTCAAGCCGGGGGATGTTGTCAATCTCGGCATCGGCATTCCGAGTACATGCAGTGATTTCGCAGACCCGGATGTCCTTTTCCAGACAGAGAACGGCATGATCGGCGTCGGAAAAACTGCCAAAGGTCTTGAGATCTGCGACAACTTTTCAAATGCCGGCGGCATCAATTTTGTCCCGGTACAGGGTGCATCTGTTTTTGATACAGCTTATTCCTTCGCCGTCATCAGAAGCGGCCGTATGGCTGCTACTGTACTCGGTGCCCTTCAGGTCGCAGAAAACGGTGATCTGGCCAACTGGGCAAGCCCGGGCCGTGCTTTCGGCATGGGCGGCGCCATGGATCTTTGCAATGGCGCAAGAAAAGTTATCGTAGCCATGGAGCTGGTTGCCAAAAACGGTTCTCCGAAGATCGTAAAGGAATGCACCTATCCGCTGACAGACATGAAATGTGTTGACCACATCGTCACAGAAAAGTGCGTCATTGATGTCACGCAGGAAGGTCTTGTCCTTCGTGAGCTCAGGAAAGGCGTTACCGCCGATGAAGTTCAGGCCCATGTTGAGCCAAAGCTTATCATCCCGGATGAGATCGGCTGCATGAACCCTGAGGATGACGAATAAAGCTATGTTTATCCCTTTCTATAATAAAAAATGCCAATGGGTTTAGTGATAGGAACCCGTTGGTATTTTTTGTTTCATTGTTTTTTTTCGTAAAATATGCGATAATTACAGAGAAATGTATCGATTTCAGGGAGGGAAAAAATGGATATCAACAGGCTCAATGAATTTATCACACTTGCATCTCTTCTCAATTACAGCAAGGCCGCTAATCAGCTTTACCTGACACAGCCTGCGCTCAGCCGCCATATTCATGATCTGGAAAACACGCTCGGTGCGCAGCTTTTCATTCGTGATACGCATAGCGTCCATCTGACTTCGATCGGCGAACTCTTCTACGATGAGGCCAAAGAGATCGTTGAACATTACAATCACGCACTGCTGCTGGTCCAGCAGGCCAGCGCCAACCCGACCGGAGAACTGAAGCTGGGCTTTTTGGGAACCGCATCTCAGAGTTTTCTTTCTGAGTTTGTCTCTGCATTTACATCAAGCCATCCGGATATCAAACTGTCGCTCAGCTGCGGCAACATGAACCAGATCGCCGACCAGGTCTCATCAGACGGGACCGATATCGGTATCATTACTCATGTCAACAAGGATTTCCAGGCAGGTATCGAAAGTGAACTGATCAATAAATTCACACTTTACGCAATCGTGCATCCTTCTCATCCCTATGCAGACAAGGACACACTGTCCCTGAATGACCTTTCCGGTTTTCCGTTTATCAATTTTACTGACTCGAACCACCTTGCTAAGGAGTACAACCGGCAGCTCTTTAAGAAAGCCGGCAGCAAATGCAACACGGTAGAAGAAGTTGATACCGTGGAGGCAGGCATTTTCATGGCAAGCATCAACCGCGGCTTCTTCATCACGCCGGAATACCTGCTTGACCTGGTTCCGGATAATCTGGCTGTTATCCCCCTGAGCGACAAGCACTGTAATATCACATTGAACCTGATCTGGAAGAAAACAAATACAAATGCTTCTCTGCCCTTGTTCATCAAGGAATTCCGCATGTTCATCAAACACAAGTACAATGAAGCGACCGTTCAGAAAGATACGATGGCATAGAACAAAGAGTTTCGCTCGCGAAACTCTCGCGCGGTGCGCGGTCGGCTCTGCCGACATAATTCCTTGTACGCGCACCTGCGCATCCCCGCGGATCGTTTATTGCTTTATAGGAAATTTATTGAAATTTCCTATAAAGCAATAAAAAAGGCTGCTCCGGCAATACGCCGAAGCAGCTTTTTTGTAATCTGCCTGAATAGCTATTATTTAGCTACCGGTGGCTGAAGGACAACAAGCATCTTGCAGACTTCTTCGCCACTGTTGAATACGCACTTCTCAACGCCGCCTACGCAGTGGAAGCTGTCGCCGGCCTTAAGAACGGTCTCTTCCTCAGCGGTCTTCAGTGTCATCTCACCGGAGAGAATGTAGTAGATGGACTCCATCGGATTGGAAGCAAAATCTGTGTAGCCACCCGGTACAAAGTAGGTGATACCCATGATGATCTTGCCGCCTTCGATATCATTAGCGCCTGCGCCGTCGATATCAAAAAGTCTGGTCGGTACACACTCATAATGTCCCGGTGCGGAATATTCGTAGATTGTGCTGCCCTCTCTGCCTTTTGCTCTCTGGATTCTGTACTTGCTCATGATTATTTCCTCCTCATAAAATTGTACATAATAAAATTGTACATAAAATGATTACAATAATAAGATACAATATAGTATTTATTACGTCAAGTACACTTTATCCATAATTGTTATGTAGTTTTTGTATAAACAAAGGCATAAAGTGAATTTCCCTTTTGTCTATTCCGTTGTTATACTGAGTTCATCAAGAAAAGAGCCGGCCGATTCGAAAAATCCAATCGGGCTCACAACGTATAACAATGAAAAAACAAAAAGAACCGAACATTTCTAACTGAGCAAGGAGGAAAAAAATGGCAAACAGACCTTTAGCAGATTATGTAAAGCTTCCGGAATTTGATGAGTACAAAGAGTGGTTCAAGGCCTTCGCCGATCTGAAAAGAGAAGACGGCATCGTTCAGGTCACCTGGAAGACCAACGACGGCCCGATGCATCACAGCGGCATGTCCCACCGTGCAGCTACACAGCTGACCAGAGTCCTTTCCATGGACTACAAGAACGAGATCATCATCTTCACCCACATCGGTGACAACTGGATGATCGAGTCCGATGCCAACGGCTGGGAAACCTATTCAGAGCTTCCGACACAGCGTTTCCAGCACCAGTACTTCGATGATACCAACCTGATCAAGAACATGGTCTTCGATATCGACGTTCCGACCATCGGCGTTATGCCGGGTCCGGGCTTCCACTGGGATTCAGCTTTCCTGTGCGATGTCACGATCGTTACCGAAGATACCAAGATCGAAGTTCCTCACGCTCAGGGCGGTCTTGTACCGGGCGATGGCATGGGTCTGATGTTCCAGCACTTCCTTGGCACCAAGAGAGGCAACTACTACATGATGACCACCCGTCAGATCACTGCACCGCAGCTGCTTGACTGGGGCATGGTCAGCGAGGTCACAAAGAAGGGTGAAGCTGTTGAGCGTGCATGGGAGATCGCCCGAATGTGGAAGACCATGCCGTACGAGAACAGAACCATCATGTCCAACCTTGCAAAGCGCCCGCTGAAGAAGCTTCTTATGGAAGACCTGAAGCTCCACACCGTCAGCGAACAGTACGCTTCTCTCCTTCGTGTTGCAGCCGGCGATCTTGGCGACGAGAACTCCGCTCAGCAGGATGAGAAATACATCAGCCGTGTCAATGACTACAGATATGCAACAAAGGATATGGAGCAGCCGATGAACAAAGATCTCTGGGTCAACATGCCGAAGAGAGCCAATGAGTGGTTCGAGAAGGTTCAGCGCGGCGAGATCGAGAACCCATATGAATTTGAACACAGCAACGAGCCGGATTGGTACAAATATTAATAAGGAGACAGGACAATGGGAAGACCTTTAGCAGATTATGTGAAATTACCGGAACTTGAAGAATACAAAGAGTGGTTTAAGGACTTTGCTGACCTGTACCGTGAAGACGGTATCCTCCAGGTCACCTGGAAGACCAACAACCACCAGATGTGCCACAGCGGCATGTCCCACCGTGCAGCTTCCCAGCTGACCAGATGGATCTCCCTTGACAATAAGAATGAGATCGTTATCTACACCCACATCGGTGACAGCTGGATGACCGAGTCCGATCCGAATGGCTGGGAGACTTACTCCGAGCTTCCGACAGAGCGTTTCCAGCATCAGTACTTTGATGACACCAACCTGATCAAGAACATGGTCTTCGACCTCGATGTCCCGACCATCGGTGCCATCCCGGGTTCCGGTTTCCACTGGGATTCCGCAATGCTCTGTGACGTCACTCTCGCTTCCGAAGATACCTGGATGGAGGTTCCGCATGCACACGGCGGTCTCGTACCGGGCGACGGCATGGGCCTGATGGCTCAGCACTACTTCGGCACCAAGAGAGGCAACTATTACATGATGACTGCCCGTCAGTGGACTGCTCAGCAGATGCTCGACTGGGGCATGATCAGTGAGATCTGCCCGAAGGGTACCGTTCTTGACCGTGCATGGGAAATCGCCCGTATGTGGAAGACCATGCCGTACGAGAACAGAACCATCATGTCCAACCTTGCAAAGCGCCCGCTGAAGAAACTCTTCATGGACGACCTGAAGCTTCACACCGTCAGTGAGCAGTATGGTTCTCTCCTGCGTATCGCAGCAGGCGATATGGGTGATACCAACGCTGCCCAGCAGGATGAGAAATACATCTCTCTCACCAATGACTGGCGTTACCAGGATCCGTGGATGCAGCAGATCCCGACCAGAGAGAGCTGGCAGGGTTTCCGTACCAAGCCTTTCGAATGGTTCAAGGATGTTGCTGACGGCAAGGCTGTCAATCCGTACGCACTCAATGAGAACCTGAAACCTTACAGACCGAAGAAGGAAGACTGATCATTACTTAGTGTCTGATAATTGCGGCAGCCACTGCTGCTGCCGCTCTTTTAAAAATAGGAGGAATAACAATGCCTAAAATTTACGATGGAGAACTGTCAAAGATCTTTGATATCGCCGGCAAGAAAGCTGTTGTCTTCGGCGGTGCAGGTGGTTTCGGCAAAGCGATCGCTGAAGGTTATGCTGCAAACGGTGCAGACGTCCTGATCCTTTCCAGAAGAGAAGATGCCCTTAAGGCTGCTGTTGAAGATATCAAGAAAGTCGCAGCTGACGGCGTCCAGGTCAAGTACTATGCCTGCGATGCAGGTGTTGAAGAGCAGGTTATCGCTGCCAGAGATTTCGCAGTCAGCGAAGAAGGTATCGGTGGCTGTGATATCCTTGTCAACTCTCAGGGTATCAACCGCAAGATGTTCTCCTGGGAGATCGATACAGAGTTCTGGAAGAGCATGCTCAACACCAACGTTACATCTCTGATGTACACCTGCCGTCATTTCGGCAACTGGATGAAAGAGAACAACACAGAAGACGGCGTAAAATATGACGAGAAAGATTTCACACATGGCCAGCCGTCTCCGTGCCAGGGCTATGGCAAGATCATCAACATCGGTTCTGTACGTGGTATCCGTATCGTCGGCAACGGCGGCATGGGCAACGTAGCTTACAACACCACCAAGGGTGCTGTTGAGATGCTGACAAAGGCTTTCGCTGCTGACCTCAGACCGAACATCCAGGTCAACTGCATTGGCCCGACAATCACCTATACACCGATGATGGTAGGTCTCCTGCCTCCGGACGAGAATGTCAGAAACGGTATCGCTGCTGCCCTTCCGGCACAGAGAATCGGCTATGAAGTCGACGTTGTCGGCCCGGCAATCTTCTTCGGTTCTGCAGCTTCCGATATGGTTACTGCTACCACGATCTATCCGGACGGCGGTCTTGTAGCCACTTCGTAAAACAAAAAAATCTTAATATCCCTTTAAAATAAGAAAGAGCGTCTGTTGTTATGCAGGCGCTCTTTCTTTGAGAACAATCCCCGGACAGCTTATAAGGCCGATAAAATATACCTTCTGAAGGCCTTGGCAGGCGGCGTCATCTGCCGGTCCTGGTTCCAGACCATATAGATATTCCGGAAAAAACAAGGCTCTGTGATATGGACCTTGACCACGCCGTCCAGGTTCAGATAATTGGAATCGGTGATCATGCCTAGACCCAGACCTGCCCTGACCAGGCCGATGATGGCTGACTCTTCTGAGGCAAAATAGGAAAACCGCAGTTTCCTTTCGGAAGAGACTGATCTGGCCGTATTTTTAATAGCGGTCGCCATACCGGTATCCCCGTTATAACCGATCCATGTCTCATCGATGATCTCCTCAAATGCCACCTCTTCCCGCTTAGCCAGCGGATGTCCTTCAGGGACGATCAGGTAGATCTCCTCAGTTTTGATCAGTTCCCTGCATATCGATGAATAGATATCATTATTTTCATAATTTGAGCAGAATCCGATATCAATATCGCCATTTATTAATGCGTCAAGTATCCGGTATGTAGGCATCTGCATGTATCTGAGCCGGATATCGGAATGCGCATCAGAAAAACCTTTCATATACTGGGGAAGAAGAAGCGATCCCGCAGAGTAGATCGCGGCCAGCCGTACCGTTCCGGACTGTTCATTGGCCAGGGTCTGCACCGTCATGATGCCCTTTTCTATCTCTGCCGTTCCCCGCTGCACATAGTCACGCAGGATCCGCCCGTAAAAAGTCAGCCGGACATTCCTGCCCTGCTTCTCAAAAAGCTTAACGCCCAGTTCATCTTCCAGCCCCTCGATCGCTTTGCTGAGGGTCGACTGGGTGATATACAGTTCATTGGCCGCCTTCGTATAGTGTTCATAGCGCGCCACCATCTCAAAATAACGGATCGCCTGCAGATTGATCATATGTTTTTCCTCGCTCAGATGTTTTTTTCAGCGTACCTTATTTATTGATAAAAGTCAATTGAGACAGCCATAGGTAAAGTAATTGCATATATTCATGAGACGTGATAGTATATACATAGTATATACTATCACATTATTATTCATATGAAAGAGAGATCCTTATGGAAACACAACTTGTTAAATGGGGAAACGGACAGGGCATACGTATTCCTCGCAAAACCATGCAGGAGCTGGGAATTAATCTGAATGATAAATTGACCCTGATCGTTAAAGATGGAAAGATCATCATTGAAAAAGCCTTCCGGCACCGGACGCTTGAAGAACGTGCTGCAGAATACGGTGGTGAACTTGGTCCTTATTCTGAGTTTGACTGGGGCGATCCTGTCGGAAGGGAGGTATGGTAAATGTCAGAAATAAAGCAAGGAGACATTCTGCAGCTTGAAAAACCATCCATTTACATCCTGGTTTTGAGCAAAGATTTCTTCAACCAGTCGGGCTTTATCATCGCCTGCCCTGTCGCAGCCAATACTTTTCCGGATGCACTTCACATCCCGGTCTCAACTGAAAAATATAGCGGAAAGGCGCTGCTTGAACATCTGAGGAGTCTGGATATACGAAGCAGATTGTACAGGCATATCGGCAGCTTACCCTTTGATCAGATCCAGGAAATATCAGATGCTGTCCAAAGCATCTTTGAGTATTACCCGCTTTCCTTATAACTTTTAAAACTACAAAACCTCGGTCTTAAGATCGAGGTTTTGCCTTGTATGTAAATTTTTTAATCATACTTGTAGAAGCCTCTGCCGCTCTTCTTTCCGAGCCAGCCTGCCTTGACATACTGGCGAAGCAGCGGGCATGGACGATACTTGCAGTCGCCATAGCCTTCATACATCACGTTCATGATGGCCAGAACCGTATCCAGACCGATAAAGTCTGCCAGCTGCAGCGGGCCCATCGGGTGATTCATGCCCAGCTTCATGACATTATCGATGTCTTCTACTGTAGCCACGCCCTCATAAAGCTCATAGATGGCTTCATTGATCATGATCTCAAGGACACGGTTGGAAACAAATCCCGGAACGTCCTTGACCTCTACCGGTGTCTTTCCCAGGGCTATGGATTCCTCTTTGATGATCGCATAGGTCTCATCTGAAGTAGCAAGACCCCGGATGACTTCCACCAGTTTCATGACCGGCACCGGATTCATGAAATGCATACCGATGACCTGTTCCGGACGCTTTGTCACTGCGGCGATCTCCGTGATCGGCAGAGATGAAGTGTTGGATGCCAGGATGCAGGACGGTTTGCAGATCTCATCCAGCTGCTTAAAGACCTTGGCCTTGATATCCATGTTTTCGACGATGGCTTCCACGACCAGGTCGCAGTCTGCAGCGTCATTCACATCTGTGGACGGGATCAGATTGGCCAGTGTGGCTGCCTTCTGCTCTTCTGTGATCTTTCCCTTGGCAACATCCTTTGTCAACAGTTTTTCGATAAAAGCAAGTCTGCTGTTCACGATATTTATATCGACATCGTTCATATAGGTTTTATGACCGGTCTGGGCCATGACCTGGGCGATGCCGCCGCCCATCTGTCCGGCGCCGATGACCATAACTGTATTAATAGCCATTATCTTCTTTCTCCTTTCCTATTCTACTTCGATCCAAACTGCATCGCCCTGGGCCATACCTGAGCAGATGGCGCATACGCCGGACTTCTTGCCGCTGCGCTTCAGCTCATAGATCATGGTCATCAGGATACGGGAACCGGTTGCGCCGATCGGATGACCGACGGCTACAGCACTGCCGTTGACATTGACCTTCTCATCCATAGCCTTCTGATCCATACCGAGGATGCCCAGGCAGCTGACCAGCGGAACCGCTGCGAAGGCTTCGTTGATCTCGATCACATCGAAATCATCAACGGTCAGATCGTTCTTATCCATCAGCTTTTTGATGGCAAGACCCGGAACAGTTGCAATATATTTTGCGTCTGCGGCAGACTGGGCATAGCCTTTGATCGTTGCGAGGATCGGCGCGCCGAGCTCGACGGCTTTTTCCCTGGACATGATGACCACTGCGGAAGCACCGTCATTGGTCCCCGGTGCGTTTCCTGCGGTCACCGTATTATCCTTGTCAAAAAGGACCGGAAGCCTGGAAAGAGCTTCCATGGTCGTCTCCGGACGCGGTGCCTCATCCTTGTCTACGATGGTCACCTTGCCCTTCTTTCCCTTTACTTCCACAGGGAAGCGCTCAGCATCGAATGCGCCTTTGGCTTCACCTGCAGCCCAGCGCTGTTGGCTTCTGAAGGCCCAGGCATCCTGCATCTCGCGGGTAACGCCGTATTCTTTGGCCACTGCGCCGCCGTGAACAGCCATATGCACATCGTACTGCGGGCACCAGAGGCCGTCATTCACCATGGCATCCTTCATCTTCGTGTCAAACATACGGGTGCCCCAGCGCATGCCTTCTGCCAGATAAGGTGCATTGGACATGCTCTCCATACCGCCGGCCACGATGACATCTGCATCTCCTGCCTTGATCATCTGAGCGCCCAGTGTGACCGCCTTGAGCGCGCTGCCGCAGACCTTATTGATGGTCACGCATGGAACTTCCACCGGAATACCGCCGTTCTCTGACGCCTGACGGGCCGGCACCTGTCCCTGGCCTGCCGCAATGACCGTACCATAGACAACTTCGTCGACCTGTGAACCTTCGATACCAGCACGCCTCAGCGCCTCCTTAATGGCAAGTCCGCCAAGCTCTGCCGCTTTAAAAGACTTCAGTCCGCCCCCGAATTTGCCGAAGGGTGTACGCGCTGCACTGACGATGACGACCTCTTTCATAAAAATACCTCCAAATCTGTCAAATGATGATGTTGCTTACACTGACAACAGCATAAACCTCAGACGCGTGCTGCGTCCAATTGACAGATTTGGAGGTATTACCTCATTTTTTTCATAAATCCAGCAGCCTGCGAATCAGGCGGCCGACACCGTTATGCTCATTACTGTCTGTGACCACCTTGCATACCGCTTTAACTTCCGGGTCTGCATTCGCCACACAAGCCGGCAGTCCGACAGCTTCAAGCATGGCCAGGTCATTGCCCCCGTCTCCGATGCCGACTGTCCTGTCCAGGCTTGTGCCCAGTAAAGCTGCCAGTTTCTGAAGTCCTGTGGCCTTGGTCACGCCCGGCGGCGTCATCTCCAAAGCCGTTTTCTCATTATAGGTAAAGGTGAGGGGCAGATGCTTCAGCTGTGCATAGGCCAGATCCCGGTCAGATGCACTCCGACAATAGATATTAACCTTCTCCATGCCCTCATATTTGAGTGCCGTCTGTGTCATATCTGAAGGAAGCGACATCACCTTCAGGTAGGTTTCCTGATAGGCACCCATATGATAATCAGCCATATGGGTCACCTGATCCCGTCTGACACAGGTTTCCTGATCCGTCAGAAAATGCAGCATACCGTCGATCCGATCTGATACTTTGACGATCTCAAGTATGAGCTGCTGCGGGATCAGGTCATGGGAAAGCGGCTTATCCTCTTTAAAATCATAGACCAGGGCCCCGCTCTCACAGACCCCGTAACGGATCATGGGAAGCAGGGACACGTACGGCCGCATCTCAGGGATGGACCTGCCTGTGCAGTAGACCACCTCGATGCCGGCTGCCTTTGCAGCGGTAATATCCCCGGCCGTATCCGGATGAAGGGATTTATCAGGCATAAGTAATGTGCCGTCCATATCGACGGCGATAAGATCATATTTTCTCTTCATAATGTTTTATTAATATCCAAACAGTTCCGCCGCTGCTGCCATCCGCTCGATCACCGGCACGCCGAATGGACATCTTTCCTCGCATCCGCCGCAGGCGATGCAGTCAGAAGCATGGCTCTTCAGGGCTTCATAGTGGGCTTTCACCGATGCTGGAACCTCAGGCTGCATCATGGCCAGGTCATAGAATTTATTGACCATAGCGATATCAATGTCCGCCGGACATGGTTTACAGTGATTGCAGTACATGCATTTATTTGCATAAGCGTGATGGGGTGCAGAAGCAAGAACACAGGCATAGTCCTTTTCCTCCTCTGCTGCCGTTTCATAGCGCATGCAGTCCTTCACGTGCTCAGGCTTTCCGTAGCCTGCCATAACAGAAGCGACAGCCGGACGGGTCAGGCAGTAATGCAGGCACTGGACCGGCGTAAGGGCCACACCGAAAGGCGATGCCTCTGCAGAAAACAGTCTGCCGCCTGCAAAGCCTTTCATGACAGTGATTCCGATATCCTCCTGTTCACACAGTTTGTAGAGGGCTTCTCTTTCCGGAGCGATGCCTGCCAGGGACAGATCATATTTCTCGGCAAAATAGTCATCAATGTTATCGGTCGGCGGCATCAGGTCAAAGGCCGGATTGATGGAGAACATCAGCATCTCGATCTCACCCGAAAGGACAGCCTTCCTGGCGACCTCCGGATTATGGGAGCTGAGACCCACATGGCGGATCACACCTTTTGCCTTCAGTTCATGGACATAGTCAATGAAAGGGCCGTTCATGATGAGATCCCACTCTGCCAGAGAATCCACATAGTGGATCATGCCCAGATCGATATAGTCTGTCTGGAGTCTCTCAAGCAGGTCTTCAAAGTTCTTCTTAACGACCGGAAGGTCTCTGGAACGGACATACTGACCGTTCTGCCAGGTGGAACCCAGGTGCCCCTGAATATACCAGCGGTCTCTTGTCTCTTTGATACATTTGCCGATATTAGAGCGTACATTCGGCTCTGACATCCAGCAGTCCAGGATATTGATGCCTTCAGCCTCGCAGGCTTTCACGATGGCCCGGCACTCTTCCAGGTCCATGCGCTCCAGCCACTCTGCGCCGAAACCGATCTCACTGACCATCAGGCCTGTTTTTCCAAGTCTTCTATAATTCATAATGTTGTACCTTTCCTGTTATTTTTTATCATTTTAACACAGCTTTCGATGCCGGACAAGAATGCATAAGCCTATACCATATCCATCTAGCAGACTTGCCCTGAAAGCTTGCCTTTTAACCGCAAACCTTTTAAACTTAATTCATAGAAGTTATTTATTTTGAACATCGTTTAAGTACTAATACAAGGAGG
>JAEIGA010006774.1_pt1 | contig 17416 bp, 18 predicted proteins | sample 9270691 | NCBI WGS metagenome assembly JAEIGA01 (sample SAMN17057246, study PRJNA624740) | gut metagenome | biome: biome; isolation source: fecal sample | host: Bos grunniens | place: China: Xizang | collected 2019 | reverse complement strand
TTATTTCGGTTGATAAAAGGTACAGCGTAGCGGTCGAAACCGCACTGGCCGCAGCAATACAGAACATAGTGGTTGAAACCGAGGCAGATGCTAAAAGAGCAATAAGCTATTTAAAGACCAATAAGGGCGGCAGAGCCACATTCTTGCCCGTTGCTACAATAAAGGCACGGGAGTTTAAGGAAAGCGGGTTTGAAGATTTAACGGGCTTTGTAGGTATTGCGGATGACCTTGTTTCTGCCGACAAAAAATACCGAGAGATAGTAAAATACCTATTGGGTGCGGTAGTTGTTGCGGAGGATATTGACTCTGCGGCGGCAATTGCCAAGAAATACGGCTACCGTGTAAAGGTTGTATCACTTGACGGTCAGGTTGTAAATACTGGCGGCTCCCTTACGGGTGGTTCCCTTGTAAAAAGTGCGGGTCTTTTAAGCCGTTCGGGAGATATAAAAACCCTTGAAAGCGATATTTTAAAGCTCACCGAAAAAACAAATGAGACCGAGAAGGCATTTAATGAGGCTAAAGAGGCGGTAGCGGCGGTACAGGCTGATATCACCGCAGAAAATGCGGAAATAACCACCGCAAACGAGGATAAAATCCGTGCCACATCAGAGCTTAAGCGTCTGGGCGATTTGAAGCAGAGCCTCGAAAACTCTTTAAATCAGCTGTCAGATGAAATGAACAGCGGCGAAGAAAAGCTTAAAAAGCTTAAAGAGGTATCTTCTGCGGCGGCAAGGGCTATAGCCGAGCTTGATTCTAAAAAGTCTTCTGTTCAGGCGGAAATTGATAAAATGACGGGCGGCAGAGATAATCTTAATGCCGAGCGTGAAAGGACGGCTGAGGAAATTACCGAGGCAAAGCTTGCGGTAATTGAAATTCAAAAGGATACCGAGGCGTTATATAAGCAGGCAGGGGATTTACGGGAAATGATTGCCGGCAGAGCCGACAGGCTTAAGGCTATCGAAAAGGAAATCGCCCAGTATGAGCTTAAAAACGCTGATTTAGGCTTAAAAACAGAGCAGTCGGCGGCTAATAACGATAGCTTAAGGCTTAAAATAGCCGAGTCAGAGCAGAATATAAAGGAACTGCTTGAAAAGCGCAACCAGACCGAAAAGGCGGGACTTGAGCTACGTACCGGCGAACGGGAGCATACCTCACAGCGCGAAAAGATAGGCGGGGAATTAGCACGACTTACAGAGCGCAAGGAGGTTATGCTAAAGGAGTATGACGAGGTTATACGCAAGCTGTATGATGAGTATGAGCTAACAAGGAGCGAGGCGGAAAAAATCGGTATTCATATTGAAAAGCCTGCCGAAGCAAAACGGGAGCTTGCTGAAATTAAGGCAAAAATACGGGGACTGGGTAATGTAAATGTCTCTGCAATAGAGGAATATAAAGAGGTAAGCGAGCGGTACGAGTTCATGTCGGCACAGATTAAGGACGTGGAGACCACCCGCACCGAGCTTCACAAGCTTATAAATCAGCTTACCCACCAGATGCAGGATATTTTCACCGAGGGCTTTAACAAGATTAACGAGAATTTCGCCAAAACCTTTACCGAGCTTTTCGGCGGTGGAAGTGCAAGCCTTACTCTTTCGGAGCCTGAAAACATACTTGAAAGCGGAATTGATATTAATGTCAAGCTGCCGGGTAAAAATGTACCCAGCCTTGACGGACTTTCAGGCGGCGAAAAGGCACTTATTGCATTGTCGATTTACTTTGCGATTATGCGTGTTAATGCTCCGCCCTTCTGCTTCCTTGACGAGGTTGATACTGCACTTGACGATATTAATGTGGAACGGTTTGCGGATTATATGAAGCGGTCGGATTTTTCCACCCAGTTTATCTGCGTTACCCATAGGCGTGGCACAATGGAGTCGGCGGATATGCTCTACGGTGTTACAATGCAGGAAAAGGGCGTTACCAAGCTTTTGGAGCTTAATGTAGCCGAGCTTGAAAAGGCACTTAACACACAGAGTGCATAATTTTTTTGAAAGCGTGACATCAATGGGATTTTTCGGTAAAATTAAAGAGGGTCTTAAAAAAACAAGAGACTCTATTTCAAACGGCGTAAACGGTATTTTAAACAGCTTTTCCAAAATTGATGACGAGCTGTTTGAGGAGCTCGAGGAGACCCTTGTTATGGCGGATGTGGGGGTTTACACTTCTACTGAAATATGCGACCGCCTGCGCAAAAAAATAAAGGAAACAGGTGTTACAGACCCAAATGAAATAAAGGGTATGATGAAGGAAATTATATCCGAAATGCTGGGGGAGAATGAGGGCTTAAAGCTTGACACAAAGCCCTCTGTTATCCTTGTAATCGGTGTAAACGGAGTAGGAAAGACCACCTCTATCGGCAAAATTGCCGCACAGCTTAAAAACGAAGGTAAAAAGGTGGTTTTAGGTGCGGCTGACACCTTCCGTGCCGCTGCTATCGACCAGTTAGGCATTTGGGCAGAGCGTGCGGGCGTTTCAATGGTGAAAAGTCTTGAGGGTACGGATCCCGCCTCTGTCGTATTCGACACCATTGCTTCGGCAAAATCAAGGGGCGCAGATGTTATAATTTGCGACACTGCAGGCAGACTTCACAACAAGAAAAATCTTATGGACGAGCTTGCAAAGATTAACCGTGTTATTGGAAGGGAACTGCCCGATTCCTCGGTAGAAACCCTGCTTGTCTTAGATGCCGCAACGGGGCAGAATGCCGTAAATCAGGCCAGGGAGTTTAAAAATGCCGCTGATATTACGGGGATTGTACTGACAAAGCTTGACGGCACGGCAAAAGGCGGTATAATAATAGCTATAAGCAACGAGCTTAATATACCCGTAAAGTTTGTGGGCGTGGGCGAGGGAATTGATGATTTACAGCCCTTTGACGCTGCCGAGTTTGCAGACGGAATTTTTGAGGAGTAATCTTAAATGAAAATATTTATAGCCACAAAAAACCATAATAAATTAAAAGAACTTGAAAGAATTTTAATACCAATGGGCTTTGAGGTTTTAAGCGAGAACGATTTGGAAAAGCCCCTGCCCGAGGTTGAAGAAACGGGTGTGACCTATGAGGAAAACGCCATTTTAAAGGCACATTCAGGTCTTGAGGAAACAGGACTTATATCTGTAGCTGACGATTCGGGACTAAGCGTTGATATTTTAGACGGTGCACCCGGACTTTACTCCGCACGCTATTCGGGAACGGGCGCTACCTACGCTTCAAATAACGAAAAGCTTTTGGCGGCACTTAAAGATGTTCCAAAGGACAAACGCACTGCAACCTTTGTTTCGGCTATTGCCTGTGTTTTCCCCGATGGCAGGGAATTTACCGTAAGAGGCGAGTGCAAGGGCTATGTGGCTGAGGAGTGCAGAGGGGACGGCGGCTTTGGTTATGACCCGCTGTTTGTGTGCGAGGCGGGATGTTATGCCGAAATGACCCCTGAGGAAAAGGACAGGGTAAGCCACCGAGGAAATGCACTTAGGGCATTCAAAGAAGAGCTTAAAAAATACATTTAAAACGGAGAATGATTAATGCTAAACAGCAGACAGAGAGCCCAGCTTAGAGGGCTTGCAAACAGTATGGAAACAATTTTACAGGTGGGAAAATCAGGGGTTAGTGAAAACACCGTAAAGCAGGTGAACGATGCCCTCGAGGCAAGGGAGCTTATTAAGCTCCGCACCCTTGAAACCTGTCCCACATCTTCCCGTGAAGCGGCGGATGAAATTGCTGAAAAAACGGGAGCAGATGTTGTTCAGGTTATCGGCACCCGATTTGTGCTTTACAGAGAAAGTAAAGGCAATAAGCAGATAAAGCTCGTAAAATAATGGGATACACTGCAATTTTCGGCGGAACCTTTAATCCGCTCCACATAGGGCATTACGAGATGCTGTCGGCACTTGAAGAATGCCCTCAAATTGATGAAATATGGCTTATGCCCGACCGCATACCGCCCCATAAGGTCTGCGATTTTTTGGCACACGATAAGGACAGAATAGAAATGTGCCGTATTGCGGCTGAAGATTTTAAAAATACACAGCTCTGCCTTGCGGAGTTTGAGCGACAGGGTAAAAGCTACACCTACGATACCGTGACTGACTTTTTAAAGAAATACCCCGATAAAACATTCACCTTTGTCTGCGGGGGAGATATGCTTATTACCTTTGATAAATGGTATAGGTATGAGGAGCTAATGAAGCTGCTCCCCTTTACCGTCTTCAGGCGGACAGATACCGACAGCGCCGAGTTTGACCGAATGCTTGATAAATTGACGGCTAAGGGAATGAAAATCACGGTTATGAGCGAGGTTATCACTGCGGTTTCGTCTTCTTATATAAGGAACAATTTAGAAAAATCGAGGGACTTGATTCCTCAAAAAATATATAATTACATTTTAGACAGAGGGATTTACTGTGGCGGAAAATAAAACCGATTATGAGTCACTTAAAGCAATACTGCAACAAAGGCTTAATGAAAAGCGTTATTATCATTCGCTCTGCGTGGCAAAGGAGGCAAAGTGTTTAGCCGAGAAATACGGCGGGGACCCTGATAAGGCCTACCTTGCGGGATTGCTTCACGATATTATGAAGAATGCACCCGACGAAGAACACTTGCAAATCTTTAAAGAGTTTGGTATAATCTTAAGCGATATTGAGAAAGATGCAAAAAAGCTGTGGCATGCTATGTCGGGGGCTCTTTATGTCAAGAATATTTTGGGTATTAATGACCTCGAAATAATTGACGCTATACGCTATCACACCACCGCAAAGGCGGATATGTCACTCTTGGCGAAAATTCTGTATCTTGCGGACTTTACCTCAAAGGACCGTGATTACGAGGATGTTGATGTGATAAGGGAGTATGTTGACGAGTCCCTTAGTAAAGCCCTTGTTTACGCCTTACAGTATTCAATTACTGATTTAGTAAATCAAGGCAGAGCAGTTCATCCGGATACGGTAGAGGCGTACAATCAGGCTGTTTTAATAATTGATTCGGAGGAATAAATTTGGAAGCATTCGAAATTTTAAAAATTGCGGCTAATGCGTTAAATGCGAAAAAAGCAAGGGAGTTAAGTGCTGTAAAGGTTGGAGACCTTACGGTTTTAGCCGATTACTTTTTAATGTGCACCGCTACTTCTTCGACACATGTCCGTGCCCTTGCGGACGAGGCAGAGGAGAAGCTGAGTGAGGCGGGGGTTGCGCCACACCATATTGAGGGAAAAACCACGGGCTGGATAGTGCTTGACTACGGCTCGGTTATAATTCATATCTTCAGCCGCGACCAGCGGGAGTTTTATGACCTCGACAGAATGTGGAGCGACGGCGAACAGGTAAACTTAGACGAGATTTTAGAGGAATCCGAGGGGGATTAATAATAATGTCAAAGGCATACGATTACGCAAAAATTGAGAAAAAGTGGCAGGATATTTGGGACGAAAAGCAGACCTTTGCCGCAAAGGACGATTATTCTCTGCCGAAGTTTTACGGACTTGTGGAGTTTCCCTACCCGTCGGGACAGGGACTGCATGTAGGTCACCCTCGCTCCTATACAGCGCTTGATATTGTAAGCCGTAAAAAGCGGCTTGAGGGCTATAATGTGCTTTATCCTATGGGTTGGGACGCATTCGGTCTTCCTACCGAAAACTTTGCTATAAAGAATCATATCCACCCTTCGATTGTGACCGAAAACAATATAGCTAACTTTAAAAGACAGCTTAAATCCTTGGGCTTTTCTTTTGACTGGAGCAGGGAGATAAACACCACCGACCCGTCCTACTACAAGTGGACCCAGTGGATTTTTCTACAGCTTTTCAAAAAGGGACTTGCTTATAAAAAGAAAATGTCGGTTAACTGGTGCACCTCCTGCAAGTGCGTGCTTGCAAATGAGGAGGTTGTAAACGGCCGTTGCGAGCGTTGCGGCAGTGAGGTTGTTCACAAGGAAAAAAGCCAATGGATGCTTAAAATCACCGATTATGCCGAAAAGCTGCTGGAGGGACTTGATAATGTTAATTTTATCGATCGTGTAAAGACCCAACAGCGCAACTGGATAGGCCGTTCCTACGGAACTCAGGTTAAGTTTACCGCAAGCACCGGCGATGAGTTTGAAATCTTTACCACGAGGGCGGATACACTTTTCGGAGCTACATATATGGTTATGTCGCCCGAGCACCCGTTGATTGAAAAGTGGATGGATAAAATCGAGAATATGGACGAGGTTTTGGCTTATAAGCAAGAGGCTGCCAAAAAGTCGGACTTCGAGCGTACCGAGCTTGCAAAGGATAAGACGGGCGTTAAGTTAGAGGGCGTTACCGCAATAAACCCCGTAAATAAAAAGGAGCTTCCGATTTTCATTTCGGACTATGTACTTATTTCCTACGGTACGGGGGCTATTATGGCGGTTCCCGCCCACGATGACCGTGACTGGGAGTTTGCAAAGAAGTTCAGTCTGCCGATTATTGAGGTTGTATCCGGCGGTGAAGATGTACAGAATGCTCCCTATACAGAATGTGCTACAGGCAAAATGGTAAATTCAGGCTTCCTTGACGGGCTTTCTGTTGAAGAGGCTAAAAAGGCAATGCAGAAGTGGCTTGCGGATAATAATTTGGGCTGCGTTAAGACCAATTACAAGCTTCGTGACTGGGTATTCTCCCGTCAGCGTTATTGGGGCGAGCCAATACCTGTTGTTTACTGCGAGAAGTGCGGTTATGTTCCGTTGCCCGAAAGCGAGCTGCCTTTAGTACTTCCTAATGTTGACTCCTACGAGCCCACCGATAACGGTGAATCACCACTTGCTAAAATGACTGATTGGGTTAATACAACCTGCCCCCATTGCGGCGGCCATGCAGTAAGAGAAACCGATACTATGCCACAGTGGGCGGGCTCTTCCTGGTATTTCCTGCGTTACTGCGACCCGCATAACGATAAGGAGTTTGCCTCTAAGGAAGCGCTCGAATATTGGTGCCCTGTTGACTGGTACAATGGCGGTATGGAGCATACTACACTCCATCTGCTTTACAGCCGTTTTTGGCATAAATTTCTTTATGATATCGGCGTTGTTCCCAATCCCGAGCCCTATGCAAAGCGTACAAGCCATGGTATGATTTTGGGTGAAAACGGCGAGAAGATGTCAAAGTCACGGGGAAATGTAGTAAATCCTGACGATATTGTAAGGGACTACGGCGCCGACACAATGCGTGTTTACGAAATGTTTATAGGTGACTTTGAAAAGGCGGCACCCTGGAGCCAGTCCTCAATAAAGGGCAGTAAGCGTTTCCTTGAAAAGGTATGGGTGTTAAATGAGAAGCTTACAGAGGGTGAAGATTACCGCCCCGAGCTTGAAGCTGTCTTTAACCGCACAATCAAAAAGGTCACAGAGGATATAGAAGGTCTTAAAATGAACACTGCTATTGCGGCTCTTATGTCCTTGCTTAATGATATTCAGGCTACAGGCAGCATCACAAGGGGTGAGTACAGAACATACCTGCTTCTCCTAAACCCCTTTGCACCCCATATGACTGAGGAGCTGTGGGAAACATGCGGATTTGGCGGTATGCTGAACGAGGCAAAATGGCCTACCTTTGACCCCGCCAAATGTGTGGATTCGGCGGTTGAAATTGCTATTCAGGTAAACGGCAAGATTAAGGCGAGAATTAATGTCCCTGCCGAAATTGCAGCCCCCGATGCTATAGCTCTTGCAAAGGAAGATTCGGCAGTTGCTGAAGCTATCGGCGGCAAGACCGTAATCAAAGAGCTATATGTCCCCAAAAAGCTTGTCAATATTGTTGTAAAATAATTTATTTTATTATGCAAAATATTTGTTGCAATTTTCCTTTTGCTGTGTTATTATAATATGTGTTAATTCTGTTTTGGAGGTGTAATCTGTGAGTGCAGTTGAGATAATTCTCGGAATTGCGGTTATTTTGGTTTCTCTTGTAATAATTGCAGTTGTTCTTTTGCAGCAGGGTCACCGTGCCGGTATTAACGGCGCTATCTCCGGCGGAGCTGATACATTCCTTTCCAAAAATAAGGCAAGAACCGCTGATGCGCGTCTTTCTCGTATGACTAAGTACATTGCAATTCTTTTCTTTGTATTGGCGATTGTTGCAAATGTTATTGCTTTAAGGGGATAAATTACCCTAAGACTTGGCGTAAAGTATTTCTTGACTAACCTTGAGAAATATAGTATAATAAGTCTTGATATTGAATTTAGACCCCTGCTATTTTGCGGAGGGAGGGAATATAAATGAGTCAGGTTAGAATTAAAGAAAATGAATCTTTAGATAACGCTTTGCGACGCTTTAAAAGGCAGACTGCTAAGGACGGCGTTATTCAGGAGGTTCGCAAGAGAGAGCATTACGAAAAGCCCTCTGTTAAGCGTAAAAAGAAGTCGGAAGCTGCTCGTAAAAGAAAGTTCCGCTAATAACTGGTTGTAAAAAAGCGGTTTTTTAACCGCTTTTTTCTATTGTGAGGTAGTTATGCTTTTAAAACCTAATATAAAATTAAACAAAGTTACCGATATAAGCGCCGGATTGCTTAAAAAATACGGTATAAGGGCGCTTATTCTCGATGTTGATAACACCCTTTCCACCCACCACGGCGAGGTTTTGACGGATGGACTTGAAGACTGGCTTAGTAAAATGCAGGAAAACGGCATAAGGCTTATTATTTTATCAAACTCAAAGCAGGCTCGTGTTGAGCCGTTTGCCAATAAAATTAATCTTCCCTTTATCAGTATGGGACTTAAGCCCTTGCCTTTTAAGTTTTCGTCCGCACTAAAATTACTCGGTACAAAACGGTGCGAGACTGCAATAGTCGGCGACCAGATTTTCACCGATACCTTAGGGGGAAATCTTTACGGCGTTACAACAATACTCCTTGACCCGATAAAGCTTGAAAGCTCTAAAAGCTTTAAATTCAAGCGTAAAATTGAGCGTGGAGTGTATAAAATTTACAAAATTAAAAATACGGAGGTATAGTAAATATGCCTAAATTCGGTCCGGCGGGTAATTCCGAAAGCTTTGCTGCTTTAGGATATAAAAACAGCCTCCAAGTTCCCGAGTATATAGTGAAAATGGGGCTCGACTGCTATGAATATCAATGCGGCAGGGGAGTAAATATAGGCGAGGAAAAGGCTAAAGAGCTGGGAGCCAAGGCGAAAGAGGCGGGTATATCCCTTTCTCTTCACGCACCTTATTATATCTCGATGTCCTCGGTTGAGGAGGAAAAGCGGCTTAATTCAATTAACTATATCTTAGCCTCTGCTAAAGCGGTTAACGCTATGGGCGGGGACAGGATAGTTGTCCACACAGGCTCCTGCGGTAAGATTACCCGTGAGCATGCCTTAGAGCTCGCCTTGGATACTATGAAAAAGGCCATTGATGCGCTTGATAATGAGGGGCTTTCCCACATTCATATATGCCCCGAAACTATGGGTAAGGTAAATCAGTTAGGCACATTAAACGAGGTTTTAAAGCTTTGCCAACTTGACGAACGGCTTATTCCCTGTATCGATTTCGGCCACCTGAATGCTCGTGATTTAGGCATTCTTAAAACAACAGAGGACTTTGAAAATATTTTTACCTCGATTAAAAATGCTCTCGGCACGGACAGGCTCAAAGCCTTTCATTCCCATTTTTCTAAAATTGAGTACACCACCGGCGGCGAAAAGCGTCACCTTACCTTTGAGGATAGGGTTTTTGGTCCTGATTTTGAGCCGGTAATGGAGCTTACCTATAAATACGGCTGTGACCCCACCTTTATCTGCGAGTCGGCGGGCACACAGGCTGAGGACGCAAAGACAATGAAGGATTATTATTCAACACTAAAATAAAGAGGTGTTTCTATGATATGGCACAGTACCGCAAGCGAAGAGATACTGCGGGAGTTAGAGGTTGACGATAAAAAGGGACTGCCCAACTGGGTTGCGGATATGCGCCTTAATGAGCAGGGCAGAAATGTTATAGCAAGGGTTGAAAGACCCACCTATTTTAAAAGGTTTTTAGGTCAGCTTAAAAGCAAAATCGTAATTGCGCTTATTGTTATCGCCTTGCTTTCCTTTGCAGTCTCTCTTATGTATAACGAGGCGGACTTTTTTGCGCCCCTGCTTATAATCGCTATTGTGCTTATAAACGCTGCGATAAGCGCTTATCACCTGCATAATTGCGATAATGCGCTTGATAGTATGAAGAGCATTACAAACCCTTCGGCAACGGTGCTTAGAGAGGGAATTGTACGCACGGTTGATTCCTCACTTTTAGTCCCCGGGGATATAATTTTGCTTGAAACGGGGGATTTTATATCGGCGGATGCAAGGATTATTGAATCCAATGAGTTTCGCTGTAACGAATCTATGCTGACGGGTGACGAAGTGCCTGTTGAAAAGAGCGGAGAGGGAGTTTATGAGGATATAACTGCCATAGAAAACCGCTCAAATATGGTCTTTTCGGGTACAAGTGTTGTTCACGGCAGCGCAAAGGCTGTTGTTGTAGCAACGGGACTTAATACCGAAATCGGCAGAACCTCGGCTTTACTTCAGCAGACGGGGGAGAAATCCCTGCCTCTTGAGGGTGAGCTTGACGGTATCGGCAAGATGATGAATATCATTATTTTCAGCATTTGTCTAATTGTTTTTATAATCGGAATGGTGCTTAATTTCAGCAGCGGAAATTTTGCATCTACAACCCTTAAAATGCTTATGAATTCGGTGGCATTAGCCGTTGCGGCCATTCCGGAGGGACTGCCAGCAATTGCCACTATTGTAATCGCAATCGGAATTAAGCGTATTGTTGAGGATAAAATCATCATAAAGGATTCCGAGGCCTTAGAGTGGATAGGAAAAACTAATGTTATCTGTGCTGATAAAACGGGTGTGCTTACCCGTAATAAAATGCAGCTCGCCAAAATTTTTGACGGTGATAAGCTTACCGATGTAGTGAATGAGCCTATCGACGAGAAAACCGCCCTTGTATTAAAGCTTGCTACTGCTTGCTCTACGCTTAATAACGACTCTACTGAGGACGCAATTAAGAAAGCCTGCCTCGCGTACAATTCTATGTCCGAAAAGGATATAGAAAGCTTTTTACCGAAGCTGGCGGTTATACCCTTTGACTCCGGGCGCAAGACCATGACGGTAATCACAATGATTAACGAAAAGCCCTTTGCCATTGTAAAGGGTGCGCCCGAAATTGTTGTGCCTAATTGCACGGGATGTAAAGCCGAAGAAATTTTAAAGCTTAACAGCGACCTATGTAACGATGCCCTCAGAATTGTAGCTATTGCAATGCGTCCGCTTGATAATATCCCTGCTAACCCTAACCCCGAGGATATTGAACATTCACTTACCTTTGTCGGGCTTTTAGGTCTTTATGACCCGCCGAGGGACAATGTAATTGAGGATATTAAAACCTGTGAGCAGGCGGGAATAAAAACCGTTATGATTACGGGGGACAACCTTGCTACTGCCTGCTCTGTTGCCAGTAAAATAGGCATTTTAAAGGAGGGCGATAAGTCTGTTACAGGCGAGGAGCTTTCAGGAATGAGCGATGAGGAGTTGGCCGCCGCAGTTTCTGACTTTTCGGTTTACGCCAGAGTATCCCCTAATGATAAGCTTCGTATTGTAAAGGCTTTAAAGCAGGCGGGAAATGTTGTCACCATTACGGGCGACAGCGTGCAGGACGCCGACGCTCTTGCCGCTGCCGATGTAGGCTGTGCAATAGGAAAATTCGGTACGGATGTTGCAAAGGGAAGTGCGGATATTGTTATAGCAAACAACCGCTTTGAGTCGATTCTCTGCGCCGTAAAGGAAAGCCGAGGACTTTTTGACAATATAAAAAAGTCGGCATATTATCTGCTTTCCTGCAACTTTGCGGAGCTTATAACAATACTTTTCGGTATGATTATTTTTGGGGTCGCACCCCTTGCCGCAGTACAGCTTTTGTGGATAAATCTGCTTACCGACTGTGCGCCTGCTATTTCACTTAGTATGGAAAGGGCAGAGGACTCGGCTATGAGGCGTAAGCCCTATACCGCTCTCGGTAAAATTTTTGATTTGAGCATGGTTGTTTCTATAATTATTCATATTGTATTTATCGCCGTTATGACCCTTACAGCCTACGGTATAGGCGCTAAGGACAGTGCCGCCGCCGCTATGACCATGGCGTTTGCGGTGCTGGGTATGTCGCAAATTTTCCATTGCTTTAACAGTAAGCTTGAGGGCTCACTGATAAATAAGCGGCTTTTCTCCAACCGATTTTTGAATTTTGCCGCCGCACTTACCCTATTTATAATTATTTTCTTGGTATTAACTCCTGCTGGATATCTTTTCGGAATGACAACACTTTCATTCGGTCAGTTTATGCTGTCATTGCTGTTTTCATTCCTTATACTTCCTCTCTGTGAGGTAACTAAGCTTGTAAAACGGATTATTATGAAGTAGGGGTGTTTTGAGTGGAAAAAATTGAAAGCTTTAGGATTAATCACTTAAATCTTTTTTCGGGACTTTATGTTTCAAGAAAGGATAAAAGGGACGGCGTTATCGTTACAACCTTTGATTTAAGGATTACAGCGCCCAACAGAGAGCCGGTTATAGATATGCCTGCGCTTCATACTATCGAGCATTTAGGCGCCACCTTTCTTCGCTCAACCGAGGAAAGGGACAGTATAGTTTATTTCGGGCCTATGGGCTGTAGGACGGGTTGTTACCTTGTTGTCTTCGGCGATTTGCGTTCGGAAGATATATTTCCGCTGGTTTGCGATATGTGCGATTTTATCCTTAATTACGAGGGGGAAATTCCGGGGGCGACACCTATAGAATGCGGAAACTATTCCGAGCAGAATCTTAATATGGCAAAGCACTATATTAAGAATTATAAGGAAAGCCTTATAAAAAACAGGCGCTTTACCTATCCTGAATAAATCAACAGAGTATGTTCGTGTTTTACGAGCATACTCTGTTTTTTGCTTGACAGGAAAGAAGAAATATTATATAATAACAAGTGTTTCAAAACGGTTGTTTTAAATCAAAAAGGAGTGAGTATATGCCGCCTAAATCAAAATGTACAAGGGAACAAATAATAGAAATTGCCTTCGGTATGGTAAGGGAGGAGGGGTTGAGCTGTCTTACAGCCCGCAATTTAGCCCAAAAATTAGGCACCTCTACCGCCCCTATTTTCACCGCCTTTAATTCGGTAGAGGAAATACGGGACGAGGTAGTTAAAAAAGCCAATTCCCTGTACGGCGAATATGTGAAAGAGGGGCTAAATCAGCCGCTCGCCTTTAAGGGGGTTGGTATTAAGTATATCCAGTTTGCAAAGGATGAGCCCGAGCTTTTTAAAATACTCGGAATTAATAAAAGTTTTACCGACAATTTTTTGCCCGCCTATGACGATAATTCCCCCGAGGTGCTTAATGTGCTTGAAAACAAATATGGTATGAGTAATGAAGCGGCAAAAAAGCTTTACAATCATATGTCGGTTTACGCCTTTGGCTTTGCCTCGCTTTACGCACAGCGGATATATCTCTTCACAATGGAGGAGATAAGCCGAATGCTGTCCGAGGTATATACGGCGATGAGTGAAAAATTTGGGGAGTGAAGATATGAAAAACATTATAGAAATAAACGGCTTAAATAAAAGCTTTGGGGATATAAAGGCGGTATCGGATTTAAGCTTTTGCGTAAAAGAAGGGGAGCTGTTTGCCTTTCTCGGTGAGAATGGTGCGGGAAAGTCCACTACAATTAATATTATTTGCGGCTCTCTTAAAAAGGACGGCGGAACTGTCACTATTGACGGGCTTAATCTTGATACAAGCCTTGAGGAGATAAAAGGTAAGCTCGGCATTGTGTTTCAAAGCTCGGTGCTTGACAAATCCCTTACGGTTTACGATAATCTTGAAAGTCGTGCTGCGCTTTACGGAATTTGCGGCGCAGAGTTTAAAAAAATGCTTGCAGAGCTTTCGGAATTGCTCGAATTCAGCGACCTTTTAAAGCGGACGGTCGGCAAGCTTTCGGGAGGTCAGCGCCGCAGAATAGATATTGCAAGGGCTTTGCTTAACAGCCCTAAAATACTTGTTTTAGACGAGCCTACAACCGGACTTGACCCGCAGACAAGGCGGCTTTTATGGTCGGTTGTGGATAAGCTGAGGCGTGAGAAAAATATGACCGTCTTCCTTACCACACACTATATGGAGGAGGCCGCCGAGGCGGACTATGTTGTGATATTGGACGGTGGTAAAATCTCGGCAAAGGGAAGTCCCCTTGAGCTTAAAAATACCTACAGCGGCGATTTCATCACGATTTATAATACGGACGAAAAAGCTGTTAAAAGCCTTTCTAAAAATTATGAGAGGGTGCGTGACGGCTTTAGAATCGCTGTGGCTGATACTGCTGAGGCGACAAGCCTTATTTGCAAAAATCCCGAGCTGTTCCTTGATTACGAGATTACAAAGGGAAAAATGGACGATGTTTTCCTTGCGGTCACGGGTAAAAAAATAGGCGGTGATGATAAATGAGTACTGTTAAAATGCTTTTAAAAAGGAATATTAAGCTGTTTTTTAAGGATAAGGCGATGTTTTTTACATCCCTTATCACACCTGTTATTCTTTTGGTGCTTTACGCCACCTTTCTTTCAAATGTGTATACCGATATTTTCCGCGATTCTTTAGCGGGCGCAATCGAGGTGTCCGAAAGCCTGATAAACGGCTGTGTGGGCGGTCAGCTTATTTCTTCAATACTTGCCGTTTCCTGCGTTACTGTGGCTTTCTGCTCTAATATGCTTATGGTGCAGGATAAGGTGACGGGTGCGGCGAATGATTTTAAAACCTCTCCTGTAAAGCCATCCGCCCTTGCGGTAAGCTATTATCTTGCGACCCTTGCGTCAACCCTGATAATATGCTTTGTTGCAACGGGTATATGCCTTTTGTATATCGCTGCGGTGGGTTGGTATATGAGCGCTTTAGATGTAATTTTGCTTTTTATCGATGTGATTTTACTTGTGATTTTCGGCACGGCACTTTCAAGTATAATCAGTTTCTTTTTGTCGACCCAGGGTCAGATTTCTGCAGTGGGGACTATTGTAAGCTCCACCTATGGCTTCATCTGCGGCGCCTATATGCCCATTTCCCAGTTCGGCACGGGGCTTCAAAGGGTTTTATCCTTTTTGCCGGGCACATACGGCACCTCGCTTATAAGAAATCACGCCCTTCGGGGAGTATTTGAGGAAATGAAGAGCGTAGGATTTCCGAAGCAGGTCACCGAGGCAATCAAGGACAGCGTTGACTGCAATCTCTATTTCTTCGGAAACAAGGTCGGACTTCCTGTTATGTACCTGATTTTAGGGGGAACGGTAGTCTTGCTAATCGGAATTTATATAGCGATGAATGTTGTTAGAGGCAAAAAGGTATAAAACGAGATTTAAAAGGATGTAAAAAATATGTTGGGATATAAAAGTGAGACGGCTATAGGGGCTGAAATTCCCGAAACAACATCAGCTCAAAGAATTACAACAGAAAAGCTTTGCTATCTGTTTATGATTTTTATGATGGGCTGCTTTGTGGGTTGGATTTATGAAGAAATATTTTATTTCTTCACCGAAGGAATGCTCCGCAACCGAGGTCTGCTGTACGGCCCGTGGTTGCCTATTTACGGTGTGGGAGCCCTTGGTATCTATGCGTTAAAGCCGATAAAAAGGAATCCTGTATTGTTGTTTACCCTTTGCATTCTCATTACGGGTGTGGTTGAGTATATAATCGGTTTTGCGGGTATACAGCTTTTTGGGCTGAGGTTATGGGATTACAGGGGACTTTTCCTTAACATCAGCGGTATAATCTGCTTTAGGAGCATTATAAGCTTTGGTATAATGGGGCTTGCATTTCATTATTTTTTAGAGCCTATAGGGGAGAAGCTGTATCAAAAAACTCCTATTATTATAATTAAAAAGGTATGCCTTTTGCTTATTGTACTGCTTTTCATAGATTGTATTATGAGCTTCCTTTTTAGGGCTCCGATTACATATTAAAAAAGGATTGATTTACAACTCTTCTCGGTGTATAATTTAGTTTGATGACTTGGGATTTGAGTACATTTGAAGAGGTAATGATGTTAAGTAAAAAGGGCTTTAAGGATTTGTTTTTATATGTAACTGTGGGCGGCATTGCAACGGTTGCGGAATGGGTTGCTTTTTATTTCGTGAATGATATTTGCCACCGGCATTATATGTTTTCAACGGTTCTGGCATATGTCTTTTCCACCTTTGTAAATTGGTTGGCAGGCCGCATTATTATATTTAAGAACAGCAATAAAAGTATTTTATTTGAGATAGTCAGCATTTATATGGCCGCTGTAATCGGTCTGCTGTTTAATCTGTTGATTATGTGGGTTGCGATAGATATTTTCAATATACAAGAGATGCTGTCAAAAATTATAGCAACGGCTTGCGTTTTCATATGGAATTACCTTATTAGAAAATTATTAATATACAAAGAATAACACTGATGTAAAAATTACTTGGATGGTTGTATGAAGAAAATAATAATTATCGGAGCAGGCCCTGCGGGACTGACGGCTGCGTATGAGCTTTTGGAAAAGTCTTCAGACTTTGAAGTTGTTGTGTTTGAAGAAAGTAATGCTATGGGCGGTATTTCAAGGACGGTTAATTACAAGAACAACCGTATGGATATGGGCGGCCATCGCTTTTTTTCCAAGGTTCCCGAAGTTAATGAATGGTGGGAGAAGATACTTCCGACCCAAGGGTGCTTGCCCAAGGACTATACCGAGCTTAAAAGAGATGCGACGGTTTTAGAAGGCGGACCCGACCCTGAGAAAACAGACCGTGTTATGCTTAGGCGAAACCGCATTTCCAGAATATATTTTAATAATAAGTTTTTTGACTATCCCATTTCTCTGAAATTTGATACTCTTAAAAATATGGGATTCGGCACTACGGTTGCCGTGGGATTAAGCTACCTTAAAAGCGTTTTCTTCAAACGCAAAGAAAAGAGCCTTGAGGACTTTTATATCAATCGCTTCGGAAAGAAGCTTTATTCTATGTTCTTTGAAAACTATACAGAGAATTTGTGGGGAAGACACCCAAGCCAAATTTCTCCCGAATGGGGAGCACAGCGTGTTAAGGGCTTGTCTATAATAGCGGTAATCAAGGATATGTTTTTAAAACTCTTCCATATTAAAGGCAGTAAGGTGGAAACCTCTTTGATTGAAGAATTTGCATACCCTAAGTACGGACCGGGACAGATGTGGGAGATTGTGGCCGATGAGGTTAAAAAGCTTGGCGGTCAAATCCTTACAGGGGCAAAGGTTACCGAAGTTATAAAGGATAAAGACAATAAGGTTACAGGAATCCGTTATGAGCATAACGGAGAAGTATGCCAAATGGACGGAGACTATATTATTTCTTCTATGCCGATTAAAGACCTCGTT
>JAEIGA010006773.1_pt1 | contig 17416 bp, 20 predicted proteins | sample 9270691 | NCBI WGS metagenome assembly JAEIGA01 (sample SAMN17057246, study PRJNA624740) | gut metagenome | biome: biome; isolation source: fecal sample | host: Bos grunniens | place: China: Xizang | collected 2019 | reverse complement strand
GGTTTCTTCAACAGATGGCGAGAGAGACGCATGGAAACGACCAACATGGGCCGAGATAACTACATTTACGCATACTATCAGCAGATTAAGGACGGGTCTGTTATTGTGGGCCGCTGGATCGAGCTGGTATATGCCTATATCATCCACGGGCTGGAGGAGAAACGCTTCTTCTACGACCACAAGAAGGCGATGAAGGCAGTGGAGTGGATAGAAAACCACTGTTTCCACACCGAAGGACCGCTCGCTCCCGGCCCGTTGAAGCTGGAGCTGTGGCAGAAGGCATTGTTCTCCGCTGTGTTCGGTATAGTTGATCAGGACGGACACCGTCAGTTCCGCGAGGTGTTGTTGGTTGTTGCGCGGAAGAACGGCAAAAGCCTGGTTGCCGCCGGCGCGGGTAACTATGTGTTCCGCGAGGACGGCGGATATGGCGCGAAGGTGTTCTGCATCGCTCCGAAGCTGGAGCAGGCGGACATCGTCTACAACAACATCTGGCAGATGATCACGCTGGATCCAGAGTGGCAAGAGCTGAAGGATCTGATTTCCGAGACAAAGGACGCGCACAACAAGAAGACGGAAGATGACTCCATGCTTGCCAGGCACCGGCAGAGTGACCTTGCTATTCCTGGCACAAACAGCACGGTGAAGAAGATCGCGTTCTCTGCCAAGAAGAGCGACGGCTTCAACCCGTCCCTGTGCATCTGCGACGAGATAGCCGCGTGGGAAGGCGACAAGGGCCTGAAGCAATACGAGGTCATGAAGTCCGGCATGGGCGCGAGGCCGGAGGGCCTGCTTCTCAGCTGCACTACTTCCGGCTATGTGAATGATTCAATCTATGACGAGTTGGTCAAGCGATCGACTCGTTTTCTTTTGGGCGACAGCAAGGAGACAAAGCTGTTGCCTTTTCTATACATGATCGACGACGTCGAGAAGTGGAACGACATCAACGAACTGCGGAAAAGTAATCCGAACCTTGGCGTAAGCATCCCGGTCGACTTCATGCTTGAAGAGATCGCGATCGCGGAGGGGTCGCTTTCCAAGAAGGCCGAGTTCATGACGAAATACTGCTGCGTAAAGCAGAACTCGTCTCTCGCCTGGCTGCCGGCTCCGGTGGTCGAAGCGGCCTCCGGTGATGAACTGCGGCTCGAAAATTTCCGTGGCGCCTACTGCGTCGCCGGCATCGACCTGTCGCAGACGCGAGATCTGACGGCTGCCACCGTGGTGATCGAACGCGGCGGCGAACTGTATGTGATTGCCAAGTTCTTCTTGCCGGCGGAGCGCATCGACGAAGCGACGCAGCGGGACGGCATTCCGTATCAAGTCTACATCCAGCGCGGTATTCTGACGCCGAGCGGCGATAACTTCGTGGACTATCACGACGTCTTCGATTGGCTGCGCAGCCTGGTTGAGGTTTACGGCCTTTATCCGCTCCAGGTCGGCTACGACCGCTATTCGGCGCAGTATCTTATCCAGGATCTGAAGGCCTACGGGTTCCAGTGTGACGACGTCTTTCAGGGAGAAAACCTCTACCCGGTCATCCAGGAAACACAGGGCCTTCTTGAAGATGGGCGGATGCATATTGGCAACAACGATTTGTTGAAGATTCATCTACTCAACAGCGCCATCAAGATGTCTGCGGAGCGGGGAAGAGGCCGCCTGGTCAAAATCAATCCCAACATGCATATTGACGGCTGCGCCGCGCTCCTCGACGCAATGACCGTCCGCCAAAAATGGTACGCCAGCATCGGCGAACAACTGAAAAATTGAGGTGATAGAATGTCCCTTTTTGACAAGATCTTCGGTCGGACGCCGAGGCCGCACGGATCGTATGACGGATTCTTCCGTATGCTCAACGGCTATGTTCCGCGCTTTACCAGCTGGGGCGGCGGCCTGTATGAGAGCGAACTGATCCGCTCCAGCATCAACGCGCTGGCAACCAACATCGGCAAACTGAAGGTCGAAACAACCGGCGCTGCAAAGCGCGGCCTACAGGATCGGCTCCGGCGCGGCCCGAACCAATTCCAGACGTGGAATCAGTTCTTGCAGAGAGCTGCCACGATCTTCTACGTTCACAACACTTGCATCATTACGCCGGTGTTCGATGAATACGGCGAGATCTCCGGTGTCTATACGCCGCTGCCGGATCGCTGCGAGGTGGTGCAGTACAACAATGTGCCATACCTTCGTTACGAGTTCGGCTCCGGCGAGAAGGCCTCCATTGAGCTGTCGCTCTGCGGTATCATGGTGCGGATGCAGCACCGCAACGACTTCTTCGGCGAACCGAACAACGCGCTGCTCCCGACGATGGAGCTGATTCACATTCAAGACCAGGGCATCGGGGAAGGCGTCAAGAGCGCTGCCACTTACCGCTTCATGGCCCGCATGAACAACTTTATTAAGCCGGAGGATCTGGCCAAAGAGCGCAAGCGGTTCACGGAGCTGAACTTCAGCCGCGAAGCTGACGGCGGTGGCCTGCTGCTGTTTCCAAACACATATGCTGACATCAAGCAAGTTGACGTCAAACCCTGGGTCGCCGATCCGGAGCAGATGAAGATCATTAAGGACAACGTCTTCAGCTACTTCGGCGTAAACGAGGATGTTCTCCAGGGCAAGGCATACGGCGACGCCTGGTCTGCCTTCTATGAGTGCTGTATTGAGCCGTGGGCCATTCAGTTCTCCGAGGTCATGACGAAGATGCTGTTCACCCCACGGGAGAGAACAGCCGGCAACATGGTCATGGCGACGGCCAACAGACTCCAGTATATGACCAACGCCGACAAGTTGAACTACACCGTCAATCTGCTCGATCGCGGCATGATCAGTATCAACGAGGCCCGCGAGGTGTGGCAGATGGCACCCGTCGAGGGTGGAGACGTCCGGATCATTCGCGGCGAGTATTACAATGCCGGCGACAAGGTGTCGGAGTCCGGTGGTGATGTTTGATGGCTTCCTGCACCGTTGGAAAAACCGAGGTTGTCCGCTGGATTCGCGACAACTTCGACCCGGAGACAACTACTGTCCTGGATGTTGGTGCCTGCGACGGCCTGTGGCGCGGTCTTCTACCGGAGTACACAATGGACGCCGTCGAAGCGTTTATTCCGAACGCAAAAGGCCTGCGTGGCTACCGTGAAGTTTTCGCGGCTGACATTAGAAACTTCAAATATGGCTGGTACGACCTGATCATCTTTGGCGATGTCATTGAGCATCTCCCGGTCAAAGATGCGCAGGAGGTTCTCGCCTACGCCTTCAACAGGTGCCGCGACATGGTCGTTGCGGTGCCATTTTTATGGCCGCAGGGCGAGCTGTACGGCAATAAATACGAAATCCACGTCCAGCCGGATCTGACGGCCGAGCGGGTCGCAGAGCGATATCCGGTGCTGGATGTGCTTTACGATTGCAGTGGGTGGAACTACTGCTATTACCACAAGAAAGGGGAAGAACAATGAACGAAATTCGTGCATTCGACTTTGACGTCCGTGCCGAGCAGAACGACGAGCATGGGCACTTCCTGTCTGGCCGACCCATCGTGTTTGGCCAGCGGACAGATCTGGGCTGGTATGACGAAATCATCGAGGCCGATGCGCTGACCGAAACCGACCTGCGTGACGTGCGGTTTCTGGTCAATCACAACATCGACATGATTCCGCTGGCTCGCAGCCGGAACAACAACGCCAACTCCACCATGCAGATGAGCGTGGGACCGGAGGGCATGGACATCCGCGTGGATCTCGACACCGAGAACAATGCGGACGCAAAAAGCCTTTATTCCGCCGTGGAACGCGGGGACATTTCCGGAATGTCCTTCATGTTCTCAGTGGATAAAGATAGCTGGGACGATATTGACAGCGAACACCCGACGCGGCACATCCGGAGTATCTCCCGTGTGCTTGAGGTGAGCGCCGTCACCTTCCCGGCGTACACTCAGACCTCTATTCAGGCCCGTGGCCTGTCCGAGGCGCTGGATAGTGCCAAGGAATCGCTGGAGAGCGCAAGAGCCGAACTCCGGGCCGCCGAAGAGAGGGAAGAGGAGATTACCGAATCCGTCACCGAGAAACCCGTTGACGAGCTTCTGGAACGCCAGGAGGCCATCGAGGCCGAAAAGAGCGAGCCGGAGGCAAACCTGGACGAACTGGACACCGAGGCCCGCGCCATCAGCGAAGAGCTGGAGCGCCGGAAGGCCGAAGAGGCAGAGCGCCAGGAGATCCGCGCTGCCGTTGCCGGTGGCGCCGGAGAAGTGACCGAAAAGGTCGACAAAATTGAAAAGAAAGGTGATAAGAAAATGTTCAACATCGATTCCATTGAGTACCGTGACGCATGGGTCAAGAAGATCGTTGGCCGCGAGCTGAATGAAGAGGAGCGCTCCGCTCTGTCTTCCGCCGGTGCCGTGATCCCCACCATGACCGTCAACGCCGTGTGGGACAAGCTGGTCAAGCCCGCCGAGCTGCTGGGCAAGGTTGACGTGATGCAGTTCCCCAACTACGTCCGCCTGCCGGTGGCCACCACCAACAACGCTGCCCGCGCTGATGCCGTTGGCGCATCCATCAGCGAGTCCAGCGACGTCATCGCCTATGTGGATCTGGTTCCCAACGAGTATTGCAAGCTCCTGACCGTGGGTGCCGACATCGAGCACATGGCCATCCCCGCTGTCCACGATTGGATCGTCGACAACCTGGTCGGCCAGATCAAGTACGCCATCAACAAGGACATCGTGGTCGGCTCCGGCTCCAACGCCCTGAAGGGCCTGACCGCTTCCATCAACGCCAACGCTACCGCCATCCCCGCCACCGTGACCAAGGCTTCCCTGCTGAAGATCATGGCCACCCTGGGTGCCAACTATCAGAACGGCGCCATCTGGATCATGACCCCCAAGATGTTCTTCGAGGACATCATGAGCGCGACCCAGCTGAACGACTACGTCATCAACAACGGCTTTGAGTACAAGCTGTTCGGCCATGATGTGGTGCTGATGAGCGAGTGCGCCATCTCCAGCAAGGAGACTATCTTCTACGGCGACCCCAAGGCCTACAAGGTCAACATCTTCAAGCCCCTGGAGGTTAAGCCCTTCGAGTCCGCTACCACCACGAACTTCCAGTTCCGTGGCGCCTGCCTGGCTGACGGCGAGCTGCTCGACACCAGCGCCTTCGTGCGCTTCGCCCAGACCTAATTAGGTCTGCTAAAGGATAGGAGGCCATATGAAAACGCTCGTCGCGATCCCCGCTATGGATACGGTTCCCGTGGGCTTTGTCCAATCGCTGATGAATCTCCGACGTGTAGGTGAGTGTCAGGACGGATGGATCTGTTCTTCACTCATCTACAACGCCCGGAACGAGTTGGCGATGCGCGCCATCGAGGGCGGCTTTGACAGGATGCTCTGGTTTGATTCGGATCAGACCTTTGAGCCGGATTTTATGGAACGCCTGTCGGCTCACCTCGACGCCGGCTGTGAGATGGTGAGCGGCCTGTATTTCACTCGCAAACCGCCTCACAAACCCACGATTTTCAAAACCTGTGGCATCGAGCGTGTTGGGGAGGGGCTTCTCTCCCCGACCGCCGATTGCTATGCCGACTATCCGAAGGATTCGTTTTTTGAAATTGCCGCCTGCGGTTTTGGCGGCGTGATGATCTCCGTCGACCTGATCAAGCGCGTGAGAGATAAACTTGGCAAACTGCCGTTTTCTCCTGTGCTTGGCTTCGGCGAAGACCTGTCTTTCTGTATGCGCGTCCGGGAAGTCGGCGGACATATTTTCTGCGACTCCTCTGCGAAGATGGGCCACATTGGCCAGTACACCTATACCGACGCAGATGCTTCGCCTTGGGAGGTATGATAATGCCTTTTACTTTCGATACCCTGTTAAACGACGTCAAGCTGGCCCTCCGGATCACGACCACGGCGTTCGATACCGAGGTTGAGGGGTTAATCCTCGCGGCTCTCGATGACCTACAGGTCGCCGGCGTGGCGATTGCTGACGGCACCGAACAGAGCGATCCGCTGGTTGTCCGGGCTGTAACGACTTACTGTAAGGCCAACTTCGGCCAGCCGGACGAATATGACCGCCTCAAGGCGTCCTACGACGAGCAGAAGGCGCAACTGGTTACCTGTACCGGCCACACGGTGTGGGAGGTGTAAGAGATGGATAGATCGGAGGTTATCACTCTGGTCGCTACTACCCGCTCCCAGGACGCCTATGGCGTTTGGCATGAGGCTGAAACAACCCACGATGTGTTTTGCCAGGTTGATTCCGTGACGCGCTCTGAGTTCTTTGAGGGCGGCAGAAACGGGTTGAATCCGGAGTTTCGGTTTTCCCTGTTCATCGGCGATTACAACGATGAGCGGGTTCTGATTTTCCGGGGAAAGAGATACGGCGTGTACCGTACCTTCTTTGGCCGCAACGACGTCGTGGAACTGTACGCCGAACGCAAGGGCGGCCTGAACGCGGTGGGCGGTGAGTAAGGTGTCCAACATCAACATCTCTGCGCTCGACCTTCGCGATGTAGTCCGGGACTATCTTGAAGAGTATGGCATGGAGGCCCTGGATGTGGTTTCCGGAGAGATTGAGGGCGTGGCGAAGGAGTCTGTCAAGCGGCTCAAGAACGCGTCCAAACAATTCAAGGGAACCGACTACGCCAAGGGTTGGGCAAAGAAGGTCGAGAAGGGCCGTCTTTCGTCCGTTGCCACCGTTTACGGAAAGAAGCCGACATACTCCATAGCACACCTACTGGAACACGGCCACGTCACCCGAAACGGCACAGGCCGCACATTCCCTCCAACACCCGGCCACGAACACATCGCGCCGGTAAACGATTGGGCGCAGGAAGAGATTGTGGACCGCATCAAAGAGAAACTGGAGGATCTCAAATGACCTACAAACAAATCAGCACTTTGGTGTCGTCCATCGGCCTTCCCTACGCCTATTACCAGTTCCCGAACGACACCCCGCAGACGCCGCCGTTCATCTGCTTTTTCTTCGACGAAAGCGATGACCTGGCAGCGGACAACATCAACTATCAGCTAATCCGCCACATTTTCCTTGAGCTGTACACCAGCGAGAAGGACTTCGCGACAGAGGCGACCGTCGAAACCGCCCTGAAAGGGGCGGAAATCTTTTATAACCGCTCCGAACAGTATCTTGATTCCGAGCGGCTTTATATGGTGGTCTATGAATTTGAAGTCGTAGTCACCGAAGAAAATTGAAAGGAGAAGCTCTGAAAAATGGCTCAGAACAAAATCAAGTACGGCCTGAAGAACGTCTATTATGCCATCGCAACGATCGACTCCAACGGTGCTGCGACGTATGGTAACCCCAAGGCCTTCCCCGGCGCTGTGTCCATGTCCCTGGAGGCCCAGGGCGACACCACCCCGTTTTATGCGGACAACATCGTCTTCTGGACCGGTGTGAGCAATACCGGCTATGAGGGCACCCTCGAAGTCGCCCGCGTGATCGATGACTTCAAGACCGACGTCCTGGGTTACATCACCAGCGAGAAGAACGTCCTGATCGAGGACGCCAACGCCGACGCCGTCCACTTCGCGCTGCTGTTCCAGTTCGAGGGCGACCAGAAGGCCACTAAACACATCATGTACAACTGCACCGCTACCCGTCCCGCCTCCGGCAGCTCCACCAAGGGTGAGAGCGTCGAGCCTGGTACCGAGACGATCAACATCCGTGCTACCAGCATCTATGTGTCCGGCTTGGGTACTGGCAAGGATATCGTGAAGGCCGAGTCCATCGACACCACCGATTCCACCACCTATGGCAGCTGGTTCTCCACGGTGTACGTCCCCACCAGCATCCATACCTGATAGTGGCGAAGAGGGAGGTGCGCTATGTATAACGTGGTTAAAATCGGCGAGAAAAATGTTCCTATGCTGTCAATGGCTTCCGTTGACGTCTACTACAAGAACATTTTCGGTGAAGATCCCATTGCCATGCAATCCAAGGGCATGACCGAAGGCGACGCCATCGGCCTGTACCAGCGCATGGGCTTCGTCATGGCCAAGTTCGCGGAGCTGAAAAGCCCGAAGGAGATGCGGAAACTGAACGAGGACAACTACCTGGAGTGGCTGGACGAGCTGAACCGCATCGACTATATCTCCGCCCTGCCTGATGTCCAGGCAACTTACGAAGGCCAGCAGCTGGCCTCTGTTGACGCAAAAAAAAAGGACGGAGAACCGACCGGCGAATGAGCCTTGGCCTATTTCTGCTCCGGGCCGCCCAGATTGGTCTGTCACTGGATGATCTGGACGGCCTGGAGATGGGGACGGTCGTGGACATGATGACCGAGGCAGCGAACGACGGCGAAGAGTATGAGTTCGTCGCCACACAGGAAGACTACGACCGCTTCTAAAAAGGGGGTCTACTATGGCCAATCGTATTAAGGGCATCACCATTGAGATTGGTGGCGATACCACAAAACTGCAAAGCTCTCTCAAAGGTGTTGACTCGCAACTCAAAAAAACACAAGACAACCTCAAAGATGTAAATAAACTGCTGAAGGTGAACCCCGGCAACATTGAGTTGCTGACACAGAAGCAAAAGAACCTTAACGAGGCGGTTGACCTCACGAAGCAGCGCCTCAACCAGCTGAAGGAGGCCCAGGCGGGCGTTACAAAGGGTTCTGACGAATGGGACGCCCTTCAGCGCGAAATTATTGACACCAAGAACAACCTCACCGGCCTGCGGAAAGAACAGCGCGAGTTTGGCAACGTGGCCAGCCAGGTGCTGAAAAATGTCGGATCTAAGTTCCAGGAGGTCGGCTCCAAGATCTCCGCAGTTGGCGAGAAGCTGATGCCCCTCTCCGGAGCGGCTGCCGCGCTTGGCACCGGTTTGCTCAAGATGGGCTACAACACCGTCAAGAGTGCGGATAACCTGAACACCCTGTCAAAGCAGACCGGCATTGCCACCGACGAGCTTCAGAAGATGAAGTATGCGTCGGATCTGGTTGACGTGTCTGTTGACGACATCACCGGCGCGCTTCGTAAGCTGAAGCCAAAGATCACGGAGGACAACGCGGCCCTGGCAGCGCTTGGCGTCGCAACAACCAACGCTGACGGATCTCTTCGGAACGCCACGGACGTGTTTTATGACGCTCTGGGTGCGCTGTCGCAGATCTCCAACGAAACCGAGCGCGATCAGGTCGCGATGGATCTGTTTGGCAAGTCCGCCGACAGCCTGGCTGGTATCATCGATGACGGCGGCGCCGGCCTGCGCGAGTACGGCGACGAGGCGGAACGGCTTGGCCTTATTCTCGACCAGCAGACCATCGACAGCCTTAACGCGACCAACGACACGATTGACAAGGTTAAGGCGCAGCTCTCCGGCACGATGGCCCAGATCGGGGCCGACGTCGGCACGGTGCTGGCTCCTGTGCTGGAGAAGGGCGCCGAGCTGATCGGGAAGATCACCGAGCGCCTGCGCGAGCTGACGCCGGAGCAGACCGAAACGATTCTGAAGATCGTCGGCGTGGTGGCTGCCATCGGCCCGCTGCTGATCATCGGCGGCAAGCTGGTGAGCGGCATCGGAACGCTGGTGTCTGCTATTGGCGGCGTGGTTGGATTCCTTGGTGGCCCGCTGACCATCGCTATCGGCGCTGTGATTGCCATTGGTGTGTTGCTCTGGAAGAACTGGGACACCATCAAGGAGAAGGCTACGGCGCTGTGGGAGAAGATTAAGAGCGTTTTCGACAACATCAAAGAGAAGGTCAAGGGCGTGGTCGATTCGATCAAGAAGTTCTTTTCCTTCGATTGGGAGCTGCCGAAGATTAAACTGCCGCACTTCAAAATTGAGGGCAGTTTTTCCCTGGCTCCGCCGAGGATTCCGAAGCTGTCGGTGTCCTGGTATAAGAAGGCGTATGAAAACCCGGTCATGTTCAATAGCCCAACCGTGATGGCGACGCCGAGCGGTTACAAGGGCTTCGGCGATGGTGCCGGCGCAGAGATTGTCATGGGACTCAATAAGCTGCGTGAGCTGGTTGGCTCGTCCGGCGACACCGTTATCAACGTGTACGGCGCGGAGGGGCAGGACGTTTCCCAGCTGGCTGACATCGTTATGGACAAGATCCAGCAGGCGACAGAGAGGAGGATGGCTGCACTTGGGTAAGCATTGTTTCTGGCTCGACGGCGAGTGCAGTACGGATCACGGCATCCTCTGCTCTGGCAACAACACATATAATGCGCCGGAGCGGGACGCGGAGAGCGTCGAGATCCCCGGTCGCAACGGTACACTCACCCTGGACAATGGTCGCTGGCGGAACATCGAGGTTGTTTACCCGGCGATCATCGTCCGCAACTTCCAGAAGGCCGCACAGGACGCCAGGGCGTGGCTCTGTTCGAAGCCTGGCTATCGCAGGCTGGAAGATGACTATAACCCGGACACTTATCGCATGGCGCGGTTCGTGTCCGGTATGTCCTTTACCACGCATATCAAGAACGACGCGGGACAGGTCGACCTGACCTTTGATTGTATGCCGCAGCGCTTCTTGAAGACCGGCGAAGAGTGGCTCGTGCCGGCGACAGGTGCGGCGATCCATAACCCGACGCTGTTTACCGCGCTGCCGCTGATCTGGGTCAAGGCCCTCACCGGCGTGACGGTAGACTCCACGACCATCACGGTGGGCGGCACATCCTTCACGTTGAGCGACATGACGGGACAGCGGCGTTACATCGATTGCGAGACCCAGCGGGCTTATTGGGGTACTACCTCCAAGGACAGCACCATGACGGGTGATTTCCCCACGCTCCAACCGGGTGACAACACCGTCACCTATGACAGCACCGCTGTCGAGGTTCAAATCCAACCGAGGTGGTGGACGCTATGATTCCGTATCTTGTTGATAAAAATATGTCGGCAATCCCGGCCAACAACGGCCTTGGCATACTTGCCGAAACCACTTACTGCCGCGCTCGGCATGAACTGAACGGAGAAGACGAAATTGAATTGCGCTACCCGATTGACGGTGCGCTGTTTGACAAGTTGGAACTCCGTGCCGTTATTATGGCAAAAGTAGACCGCACTCGCGGCGTTCAGCCATATCGTATCTATCGGATCACTAAACCGATTAACGGCATCGTGACAGTCTATGCGCGGCATCTTGCCTACGATCTTGCGGGGATCGTGGTGGAGCCTTATACCGCGTCTACCATCACGGCGGCACTGTCGGGCCTGTCATCCCATGCAATGACCACGAACCCGTTTACGTTTTCCACCACCAGAACAACAACGGCGACTTTCAAGGTTACTGTTCCTACATCGATCTGGAATCTGATGGGTGGTCAGCGAGGTTCCCTGCTGGATGTTTACGGCGGCGAATATACCTTTGACGGATACACCGTCCGGCTGGAAAACCACATCGGTGCTGACAACGGCGTATCGGTTCGCTACGGCGTGAACATGACCGATCTGGAGCAAGACGCGAACTGTGCCGATTGCTACACAGGCGTAGTGGCCTATTGGCAAAGCGCCGAAGGTGATAACGTGGTCTATTCGCCGGTGGTGTCGGCGGCAGGGACTTATGGCTATGTCAAGATTCTCTCCGTGGATATGTCCAGCAAGTGGGAAGAACAGCCCACCGCGGCCCAGCTATCTGCGGCGGCTTCGGCTTACATCACCGACAACCAAATTGGAATCCCGAAGGTGTCTTGGAAAATTGGTTTTGTTCCGTTGGATCAGACCGAGGAATATAAAAACATCGCTGTTCTGGAACGGGTCAGCCTTGGCGACACCGTGACAGTTAAGTTCGCCAAGCTGGGCGTGGATGCATCTGCAAGAGTCAACGCCATCGACTGGAACGTGTTACTGGAGCGGTACAACTGCGTGGAGTTGGGCGACGTTCGGGCCAATATCGCAGATACAATTGCAAGGCAGACACAGGAGATCACTAAGGTTCCCGCCGTTGTGGAGAATCTCGCGGTAAGGATTACGAAGACGATTACTAACGCTATCCTTGGTGCAGATGGCGGTTCCGTCCGGCTTCTCGACACCAACAACGATGGCGAACCCGATACGCTTTACATTGCAGACAACCCCGATCCGGCACAGGCCGTCAAGGTGTGGCGATTTAACTATCAAGGCTGGGGTGCGAGTACCAACGGCTATAACGGGCCGTTCACGATGGGCGCTACGCTCAACGGCGGCTTGATGGCTGACTTTATCACCGCTGGGACGCTGAACGCAAACAACATCCTTGTGCAATCATCCGGCGATGTTGGGCAAGGCTTCGGTGATTGTACCGTTCAACTTAACGGACAATTCATTGACGGGATTCAAGAAAGCTCCACGAAAACGCTGTGGCGATTGGGAACCGTTGTAAAAATCGTTGATGGTAGCTACATCGCCAATGGTGACTTGAAACTGTTTGCAAGGGGTTCTGGAATCGACGATACAAAACCTGTGATTTGGGTTGGCGGCGAAGATGGCGGTTTTGGTATTTCCATGCGCGACCCGTACACGGGGTATAACGCCAAAGCGAATTTGATATACTTCCCGGACTTCGGTTTTGTGTTCCAAATTGTGGACGATAGCAATACCGTGGTTGCATCTATCGACCAACTTGGTCGTGTTGATTGCAAATCTCTTTACATCAACGGTCAGCAAGTAACTCCCTAAAGGAGGATAATACATGATTACCAAAAACGTAAAACTCTATCTCACGGGCGGTTTTCCCGTCCGCGTCCCTGTTTCGCAGTTCGACACCATGTGGCAATTCGTGTTCACCATTATTAATGACGGGCTGGAGTGGACGATTCCCACGGGGGCCAGCGCGGTGTTGAACGGGCTGAAACCCGACGGCAACGTGTTCGCATTCTCCGGCACGATTTCCAATAACGCCGTGACCGTTGATTGCGATGTCCAGATGACCGCTGTTGCCGGTGACACGATCTGTGAGTTGTCTATTTTTACTACGGAAGGATCAGAAGAATCCCAACGCGCAAAGGTTGTCGGAACCGCTAATTTCGTCCTTGCCGTTGAAGCCGCCCCCAATTCCACCGGCGCAACGCCCAGTGCAAGCAATTTAGACGCATATGGCGCAATTATCTCCGGCGAACTCGACACCTACTTTGAACAGCACCCGGAAATGATTGAGGGCAAGGGCTTGAGCGAACCGATCCGGCTGGCGATCCTTAATTGTTTCCAGCACGTTGCGTGGACTGATGAACACGGGCAGGACTACTATGACACTCTGTATGATCTGCTTATGAACAAGGAAGTCCTGTCCATCACCGCCGTCTTTGACCAAGGGTCTGCTGTTATCTATGACACCGACACGCTTGACACGCTGGAGCAGTATCTTACCGTCACGGCGAACTATGATGATGGCACATCTGCCGTAGTCACAGGATACACCTTGAGCGGCACTCTGACGGCGGGAACAAGCACCGTTACAGTAACATACGGGGAAAAGACCGACACCTTTACTGTGACGGTTGTTGGTGTTGTGTTGCCGGAGGGTTATACCAGATATGATTATCTTCGGTATTCTGGGAGCCATACGGCACTCGCAAAAGACCGATGGATATTCTTGAACGATCAGGCAAACTTGAGCGCACTCAAAGCAAGGATTGTTTTTGCAAAGTATGCCGCATATGATAGCGAGGCCGCATTTATTGGTGTGAGAAACACAAGTGATGCGGCAACATCTTATAGCGCATATATCACCGGAACGGCAAACGGTGGAGGTGTTGGTGTTTGGCTTAACGGTGTAAAGAAATACACAAGTGCCGCTCTCTCTGTTGGCTATACTCCAAACATTTTGGTTATTGATCCGAAGACGGCATCTCCCGCAGAAATCACGCTCAATGGGGTGTCTGATGAAAGTCCGTATTCAAGCACCGTCACAATTCCACACGGCTTTGTGCTTTTTACAAACCCGATTTACACAGGCGCGTCCAACATGAATCTGAGTGAGTATGTTGCAATTGGTGACATTGTGCTAACAGACTCGTCTGGCAACCTTGCGGGGTACTATGTTCCCGTTGTTTATAACGGGCAGATTGGTATGTATGACGGCGTGAGCGAAACCTTTTACTCCTGTTCGACAGCAAAATACGCAACCATCGGAAATAGTGCTTGTATCTATTCCGTTGGCAGTTGGGAGTAAGTGCCATGATCTATTCAATCGATGGGACTCCGTTGCAGGATGCATATGGTTTGGACGGGCAAGCCTTAAGTGCGGCATATGCGATAGACGGAACGCAGATTTTTCCGTCATCGTTTCCGCTGAAGGTGATGACCTACAATGTCGGGCAATGGTATTACGGAAGCGGGGATAATGTTCCGGCAAATGAAGACGAGTTTTTCTATGCTCTGCAAAATGGCATGATTCAGCAAGATGACCCCGATGTGCTATGTCTGCAAGAGTATTGGAAGGTGTTCAGCAAAACAGGAAGAACCGCACTTTCAATGCTTCAGCAGTATTTTCCGTATATCCACGAAGAGGGCGGGAACAGCGGTTACTTTGGAAGGTGTATCTGTTCCAAGTATCCGATTAGCAATTATACCATTCGCACCTATACGGCAGAATCGTCCCGTTATTACGATTCGTGTATTGTGACCGTTCACGGCGTTCCTATTACCTTCGTCAACACGCATCTTGCCACTACACAAGCAAACCGCGATCTGGAAAACCCAGAGTTGATTGCGTATGTCCAATCATTGTCGCGCTTTGTTCTGTGTGGAGATTTCAACACAGAAATCATATACAACACGGCAAGCGTTGAAGACGAAAGATACATTGAAAATGTGAAACCATATCTTGACGCTGGGCTTAATTCCGCAAACTTTATCCCGCCCCATTTCTTGATGACTTGCATAAATTGGGTGAACGGCAACCATTTGTGTCTTGATAACATCTACACATCTGCTGGTATAACGGTTGACAGCGCGTATGTCGATGATGCAAAACTTGATGCATTGCCCGAAAACAGGGTTGACCATATGCCGCTGATTGCAGAACTGACTATCAACTAAAGGAGTGACCCCCATGACCAACATCAACGGCAACACCATCACGATGTAAAAGGAGTGATAACCATGATGATTTCAAACAAGGCTTATGATGTCCTCAAGTGGATCGCCCTCATCGCTCTCGATGCGCTGGGCGTGTGCTACAAGACGCTGGCGGCTATCTGGGGCTGGCCCTTCGGTGACGAGGTGCTGGCGACTTGCACGGCAATCTCTCTGTGCATCGGCGCACTCCTTGGCATCAGCACGGCGCAGTACAACAAGGCCCAGAGCGCCGACAACGAAGCGTCCTACACCCAGATGGTCAAGGAAAACAACGACCTTCGTGAAGAGGTCGAAATCACCAACAGCTTCGAGAACTTTGACCCAGAGGAGGAGAAGTGATGGCTTACACCAATTCGCCCCTGGTGTCTTTCACGCAGCTGTCGCCGAACAATAGCGGCACCAGAACCCACGCGATTGACCGCATCACCATTCATTGTGTGGTTGGCCAGGCCTCTGTGGAGACGCTGGGACGCATCTTCGCCCGGACGGAGAAGCAGGCATCTTCCAACTACGGCGTGGGCTATGACGGGCGCATCGGTCTGTATGTCCCGGAAAGCAAAAGAAGCTGGTGTTCTTCCTCCAAGGAGAACGACCAGCGAGCCGTGACCATCGAGGTGGCTTCTGATACTACCAGCCCGTATGCCGTCAAGGACGCGGCCTACAACGCCATGCTGAACCTTGTGGAAGACATCTGCCGCAGAAACGGCAAGAAGAAGCTGCTGTGGCTTGGTGACAAGGACAAGACGCTGGCCTACGAACCCAAGGCCGACGAGATGGTGATGTCCGTTCACCGCTGGTTTTCCAACAAAAGCTGCCCCGGCGAATACCTCTATGAGCGGCACTCCAAAATCGCCGAGGAGATCACCAACCGGCTCAAGGATGATTGCGAAGTAACCCTGCCGCTGATCCGGCTGAACTCGCAGAGCGGTTTTGTGAAGAGTATGCAGATTTTGCTGAACAAATACATCAAATCCGGCTTGACCGAAGACGGCTGCTGCGGCCCTCTGACCGAAGCACAAATCAAACGCTACCAGCGCATCGTGGGATACCCGGAAACGGGCGTCTGTGATGCCAAGATGTGGTGGCACTTGCTTAAGTGAGGTGAACGACATGACAGAAGCAATCATTGTCGCCCTGATCGCTGGGGCCGCTGCCATCCTGGGCAACATCATCGTGTCGAGATCCAGCACCAAGGAACTGTATGCCAAATTGGATCTACAGAGCGAGCTGGAGGACCAGCGGATCTCTGCCCGCCTCAACGAGTACCAGGCGGCCACCGACGTCAAGCTGGAGAACCTCACCCGCGAGGTCCGCGAACACAACAATTTCGCCCAGCGCATCCCGGAGATCGAAGGCAACCTCAAGGTCATTGACAACCGCGTGACACAACTGGAGAGAGGCGCGTAATGCTGCCAGAGAACAAGCCGATCGTCTTTAACACACCCAATGAGTTCAACGCCATCACGCTGTTCTTTGCCCACGACATCCACCGCGGCTCCGAACAGCACGACGCCGAGAAGTGGGAGCGCTTCAAGAAGTTGGTCCTCTCGCAGCCAAACAACTATATCATCTGGTGCGGCGACTACTGTGAGGACGCTATTATAGGGAGCAAGGGCGACGTTTATTCCCAGCCCTATTCCCCAAGTGCGCAGAAGCAATGGTTCGCAGAACAGCTCTACGACCTGGCTGACCGGACAATCGCCATCGTGCCTGGCAATCACGAAGACAGGATCACGCGGACAACCGGCCTGTTCCCGGTCTACGATTGCGCCCTGATCGCCGGCCTGGGCGACCGCTACCGGCAGACCTATGCCTTCGTCGACATTGGTGTCGGATCTCGACGCCACGGCGCCGGCAGTAACCGGCAGCTGCGCTACGTCGGCTTCATCACGCACCGGCTGCGCGATTGCAAGGCCTACAACGGCAGCGACTTCGTGGACGGCATCGACTTCGCGGCCTATGGCCATGACCACGAACCAAGCGACCACCCCCGCTGCCGCCTGGTCTACGACCACTACAACAAGATGGTCACGCGTAAAGACATCGAAGTTATCGACTCCGGCAGCTTCATGACCTATGGCGGCTACGCGGCCCGTGCCGGTTATCGCCCCAAATCATCCAAAATTTTTACATTGGTGCTGTATAGCGGAAGAAAACAGAGCATGGAAACACATGGTTTTCATGTGTGAATCACCCCCGGAGGAACTATCCTTCGGGGGCGTTTTTTGTAAGCAGAGCCGTTAGCATTTTGTTAGCAAATTGGTGTTTAATAAATGCCTATAAATATATAATTTTTAATTACAAATGGCTATTTATTATACACTCAAAAAGCCGCGAAACCGTTGTGGCACAATGGAAAAACCCCGAAACCGTTGTGGCTTCGAGGTTTTCAAAAATGGTGCCCCGTCGGGGATTCG
>JAEIGA010006772.1_pt1 | contig 17419 bp, 33 predicted proteins | sample 9270691 | NCBI WGS metagenome assembly JAEIGA01 (sample SAMN17057246, study PRJNA624740) | gut metagenome | biome: biome; isolation source: fecal sample | host: Bos grunniens | place: China: Xizang | collected 2019 | reverse complement strand
TTTATGAATAAATATGCAATAAATATTCAGTAAAGAATTATAACAAAGTTCCCCGATGTTTTTACTTTATTATATAATATAGATAGATTTATTTATACCTTATTTATTTGCTCTGTATTCGCTTTAAATTAGTTAGCAAAGGAAATTATCATAAATGAAATAAAGTCGCTTAAATCGCCTTAAAATTAGTTTCATTTTCAACTAAAAATAATTTGAAAATAATTGCCCGAATATTTGCATATATGAAAAAAAATGCCTACCTTTGCGTATGCTTTTAAGGAAAAGGGCAGTTAAAAAAGTCTTTAAGATTTATTAACAAAGAAATTTCCTAAAAAGTTTGGTAGTTACAAAATAATTTCTTACCTTTGTACTATCGAAATAAGAAACAAAGTAGTATTAACTTAATAAAGGAAATTGTTATGAAGAATTTGGAAAACATTCGTGAGTTTGTAAAGGGTATCAATAAGGGTACATTCGGTATTACATTGGTTGCAATGACTGACCCAAGCGGTATGCGTAAAACAAACAATCCGTATGTAGGTCGTGTAAAGAAAATTTCTTACACAACAAATGTTGCATTGGGTTATGATTATGGTTCATACCTTGAAGCAAGAGCAAAGAAACTTGGTTTGGATGTTTCTGACTACAAGGTAGAAAAACCAAAGGGTAAGAAATGGTTTGAACATCCGTACTTGCTCCAAAGTGAAAAGGATGAAACAAAGCACTATCTTAGATGCTTCTATCGCCCGAACACTATCACAAAGGTTATTTGGTTGGTGGATGGCAGACAAGCAACCGAAGTTGAAATTGCTGAAATCAAATCATTCATTCCCGAAAAGAAAGTGAGTGCAAAGCAAGAATCGTTTGGATTTGACAAGGAAACGGAAGTGTTGGTAAGAGATTATTCATTCGATAGTGTAGTTGCCTTGTATCAAGGGGAAAAGGTTTACAACCGATTGAATGGATTGTTTACCATTGAACAAATGAAGATGATGTTCAAGTAATAAGGATAAGGGGGAGAGAAATCTTCCCCACCTTAAAAAAAAAAGGTAAAGAAACATAGAGTGAGGTACTTATAAAAGTACCATAAGATAATATAAACAATTTAATTTTTAAAACTATGTCAAGAAATAGTATTACTGCTCAGACTTATGGTGAATCGTTTGTAACTATCAATGGTAAGACATACACACAAAAGGAATTTAACAAAATGCTTCGTGAAAAAGGTTTGATTAAACCAAAGAAGAAGGTTAAGAAGCAAGTAACTGACATTCAGTTGCAAACCATTGACATTAAAGGTTTGTTCAAGGGTGCAAGATTGTTGAAGTCATTTGATGCTTACTATCACAATGGTTATAAACAATGGGGTAAACTTGCAAAGGATATTATTCACGGAAACGATGAGATAAGAAAACCATTTACAAAGTTTGTTGCTAAGTATGATGAGGTGGAAAAAATTATGCAACAAGTTGAAAAAGTTGGAATGAAGTCTGAAAAGGCAGTTTATCAGTATATGGAAACATTGGGTTATCGTATTGATGATATTATTCAAATTTTGACCGAATTAAGTCACGCAATTACTAAGAATGACATTCTTGGTCGTTATGGCGAACATAAGTTTGTAAAAGAGGTTGGCAGAAGATTGGGTTTGCGTGAATTGATGAGCAGAGTTTGTCGTGGTTGTATTGATATGCAAAAGATTATCATTCAGTGCGGTGCATATTCTACGCAAGGAATTGACCCATTTGAATACACTACAAAGTCTTTGAATGGAATGTTATCTTGTTGGAGCAAGAATGAACGATAAGGGTTGTAAAATGTGTCATAGGGTACTTAAAAAAGTACCTTATGATATATTAAAAGGTTAAACTATAAATTATATTATTATTATGACTAAAAAGATTATATATTATAACTTAATAATTTTATCATTTACTATATTTACTTTGATATTGGGTTGGATTGTATTGTTTAATCCTTATAGTGTTCAAATAAATGGCGGTATTTTGATTTTAAGTGCTGTTATATTGTTAGTGGTTGTAAATTATTTATCGTTCAAGGCAGGTCTTTAAAATGGTCTTAAACGAGGTGTGTATTATATATCCTATTATCATTTAATATAATGGTAATAGGATTTTTATATATGTTAAAAGTGTTAAATCATTTTTTTGTTTCGGTAAATTGTTGTATATTTGTGATATGAAAAAAGACCCTATTGCGTGTAAAAAAATAATTGATTAAAGTGTTGTATATATAGAAGAATTTTATTATCTTTGCACTATAAATAATAAAGGAGGTTTTATATTATGAAGAATAAGACAAAGTTTCAAGAAAAGTTATTGATTGGTGTTGTTCCTTATGGTTCAGTAACAAGAAAGGTATATTTATCTGCTCCGTCTTGGGATTGTGGTTGGTATTGGGGTTTTGGTTATCTTGGTAACAATCTTATGCACTTTCATATTAGTGGTTTGAAAACCATTGATAGATATAATGTTGAAAAGAATGTAAGAGAATATGAGTTTGTAAATCTTTTTGATGGTTTTAAGAAGAAGTTTGGTGAAAGTTTGGTTGTTACTGATGATAAAGATTTATGGAAGTTGTGTGATTTATTTCAATCTTTTTACACTTTAAAAGAAGTTGCTGCTTTATATCATAGAGGTTGTTCACATTACACTGATGTAGAGAATATTGGTTTGAATTTGACTGATTTGGCACGATATAAAGAAATCAATTACGAATTGATGCCAAAGATATTTGATGCTATCTATGATATTCTAATAAAATATCAAAAATAATATAACTTACTTATTTGAACTGCATTGCTTGTGAAAGTAGTGCAGTTTTTTTATGCATGCACTATTTTTTCACACCACAAATATACGGACTTTTTTTGAGTTCGCCAAACATATTAACATTTTTAACATGAATGTTAATTAAATGTTAAATATCTGGTTTTTATTTGATATGTCATATATTTTTTTTATCTTTGTGTTATAATAATAAAGGTAATATTGCCACAAAACTTTAAATTAACGAATTATGTGTTATAGAATTAAATTATTTGGTTACAATGTAACTTTATCAACTCATTTTCTTGCAAGGTATAATCAACGCAATATTATTAAGGATTGCAGTTATGATAAAGAAGATGTTGATTTAAGCATTTATGATGATAGTATGTTTCAAGAAATTATAAAACATTTCGTTGAAAACACTACATATCTTTGCATTGATGAAAAAAATGGTAAAAAGGGTAAAAAAGATAGAAAAATTGGATGCAATGACGGAATTATTTATGGTAATGTTAATTTTGAAACGAATACAATAAATTTATATACATTTATACCATATAAGATTTTAAATAATAACCAAAAGGAAAAATATTCGCATTTAATTTCAACAAAAGAAAATCCTTTTAGTGGTGTTATTTTTAATAGAAATGATAAGGATAAACGAGAAGATATATATAAAGTTATTTTATCCACAAATGAAAGATTAAATAATGAAATAAAAAAATACAATGAATTGAAGAAGCAATTACACGAATTTGGTGCTAATATTGTTATCAATATTGTAAATGATATGAAATTAACATTTAATGAAGAAATGGCAAATGAATTTGGTGTTTACTTAATCAATAAGTTACAAGAAAATTGATTATAAAATTATACTATAACGATTAAAATAATAAAGTATGAAGATTCAACATATTGGTTACTTTGGAGAAGATGAAGATGTAAGATATTTGGCAAATGAAAATACTGATAATATTATTGAGTATTATAGAAATGGTTATGGTAATTTCTTTATTGTAGAAGATGAACCATTTGATACTAATGATATTGGTATTGATATTGATGTTGAAAGTATTTCAAGCGATAAAAAATTTGTTGTTAGAAAAGATTTACCATTAAGTGAAAATGATTCATTTATAGATATTTACGAAATAATTGAATGAAAATTTGGTAAATTCAAAATAAATGACTATCTTTGCATATCGAAATTAAAAGAAAGGAGTTATATTATGGGCACACAAAGTTATATTTGGATTGAGTTGGAAGATTCTGATAAGGGAAAGTTTATCAAGGCAGATAAGAATAAGTTGTTTGCTTATAAAGAATGGAATGAAGCAACACCAAAGTTTAGATTAAGAAGCAAATATATTGGCATATATTGTAATTATGACGGATATATTGATTCAGTTGGAAAGGAATTGTATGACCATTATAACACAAAGGAAAAGGTATTAAATTTGATTGCTTGCGGTCATTGTTCAAGTGTGCTTAATGAAGTTGTTTCTTATCTTGCTTGGCAAGGCAGAAAGACCATTGAACATAATAGACCTTTTATATCTGATGAGGAACCACATTTCTTGCCTTATTACACTTATCTATTCAGAAATGGTGAATGGTATGTAAAGACAAATCTTAGTCAAACTTGGAATTTATTGAAAGATTTATTGTAAATCATTTGGTGGATTCAAATAAATTGCTTATCTTTGCAGTACAATAATAAAAGAAAGGAGATTTAGTTATGGCAGAAAAGAAGTATGTTTATATTGTATTGGAAGAATACAATAATGACGGAGATATTCAATGCAATGTTTTAGGTGCTTATACTGATATGGATAAGGCACAAAAGAGAATGGACGAACAATTAGAAAAATATAAATCTTATGGTGTATTTGAAGAATCTGATTTTGAACTGATGAGTCGTGATGTTGATAGTTTGTATCTATATGCTGAAAGTGATGATTATTACGGAAAGATAGATATTATCAAACAAGAAATTGAATAAGATTATTTCATATTTATAGTATTTATTTTAGTTATTTTTACCCTATTGCTTGTGAAAGTAGTAGGGTAATTTTTTATTGTTAAAAGTGTTAAATCATTTTTTTATTCCACGGAAATGTAGTATATTTGTGGTATGAAAAAAGACCCTATACCAAAAATACATGAATTGTTAATTAAATGTTAAAAACAGGTTTTTATTTGCATATATGGATATAATTCACTATCTTTGTACTATCAAAATAAGAAAGGAGAATAAGTTATGATGAAAGAAACAAATATAATATTTAAGTTATTAGATTTGATTAAGTATTATTCATTTGCTTATAAAAATTCAATGGCATTTAGAACATCATTGTATTTCTTTATTGAGCATTGCAATGATAATAAAAAGGTTGTATCAACTCTTTTTAATGAGTTAAAAGAGTGTTTGGGTGATTGTGTTGAAGAAGTATTATCAGAAGAAGAACTTGAAGAAATTTTAAAAATAATTGCTTAAAGATTTGGTAGTTTCAAATAAATTGCTTATCTTTGTACTATCAAAATAAGAAAGGAGTAAGTTATGACAAAAGAAGAATTTAGAAATTTGAATAAACTTGTGATTGACACTGCTAAGAATAGTTGGAGAAGTCTTATTTACAAGTATTTCTATGATAATGGTAAAAATGAAGTAGTTGAGTTCAACGATGTAACTACTATGGGTTACAAGGTAGATGAGTATATTGTTTATCCTAAGAAGTTGTTCAGAAATGAAAATAATATGATTTCAATGCTTCGTGATGTTGAGAATGAATATCTATCAACTTGTGAAGAAAATGAAGTGATAGAAATAATTAAGTTATCAATAGACGAACTTGGTGGTTTTGCATCATTCATTGAAGAAAATTTAAAGTAAAATAATTGCTAAAACATTTGGTAGTGTGAAAATAATTTCTTATCTTTGCACTACCAAAATAAAAGAAAAAAGAATATGAAAAAGATTTTTAGTTTGTTCGTGTTAATGTTGTTATTTACAACAAGTGTATCTGCTCAAAATTGGTATGGCAAAGTTGGTTTGGGTTTTGATGTGTCATTGAGTGACGGAATGAATACCAATCAAACAATCAATGGTTATGTCGGTTATTTCTTTGATGCACACCAAGCAATGGAACTTGACTTGACACACGGATTTCAGAAGAATGATGTCTATTACAATAGAATAGGTGCTAATTACCTATTTGAGTTTCAAACTTCTGATAGTATGTCACCTTATCTAAGATTAGGTGTTGGTTATAAGAACTATGGTTATAAAATTTATGACGAAATTTATCACGAAGAATTTGCTGATTTCAAAGTAGGATTTGGATTTCATTACTATGTAGACCCTAATTGGTCGGTCAATATGGGAATTGATTTTACCAATATGACAAATGACTATTATGAATTGAAATGGCGAAATATGATGTTGCAAACGCATATTGGAGTAGCATATAATTTTTAACAATTATTTAACATAAAAAATTTGCGTATATGAAGTAAAAGTATTATCTTTGCAATGTGAAAAAGAAACATAGTTTAATTCTTAAAACCTTTTAAAAATTATGCCACCACAATAGTTTAGTTAGTATATAATAGAATAAGCGGATAATATTTAGATTTGAACCCTTTAATATTAGTAGAATGAGAACAAGAGATAAGCCGTAAATAAGGTGTATATATAATAGAATGTCGGATATAATTAGATTTTAACCTTTAATATTAGGAATATATGAGAGCAAGAGATAATCCGTAAAATATTGTATATGTGTTTTATGATGATAATTTAATAATGATATAATAAGAAAAGTTATGAGTTTACCATATTTGTACTACATTGATTTTGAAAATATATTTGCTCTTAATAATTATGTGAGGGAAATGTCAGAGCAAATGAATCAGATAGTTTCTGAATCGGTGGATATGGTTGATGAATCTGATGAACTTGGTGAAAGTGTTGAGTATAAGCACAATGAACCGCATCGGATTCGTGTTCCCACCAAAGAAGATATTGTCTAAAAAATAAGCGGATATTTTAAGTTTAGATTTGAACCCTTTAAAAATATAAGAATATGAATAAATTCGGGAGGTGTGCCTTGCTCAATTAAATGGGTGGAGGTTGGTTGAAAAATAAATTATTAGATTATATAATTATAGTTTTAACTTTTAAAAAAGAGGATATGACAATAGTTCGTATAAGAGGTTTGCCCACCTAAAATATTATCATATTATTTAGAGATTTAAGTTAATACATTTTTATAGATAGAAAGAGTGATAACGCATATTTTAGTTATCACTCTTTTTTTGTTATTACCTATTTTTTCACACCACAAATATACGAACAATTTTTGTATATGCAAAATGATTTAACACTTTTAACACAAATGTTAATCATGTTAATTTATTTGCATATATGAATATAAATGATTATCTTTGTAACACAATTAAAAAAGAAAGGAGTTTATTATGTCAGTAGAAAAAGTAGAAATTTCATTTTATCGAATGAATCAAAGTGAGGTTGTTAATACAATCTTTACGCAAGCAGCAAGAAATAGTTTTTATTTTTTAGATGAGGACACCAAGAATCTTTATTATGTCCTTAATCGAAAGAAAATATTTTTGCCGTTTAAAATGACAAAGGCGTTATTTTCTAAGAGAACTATTACTCTTTATCCTATTGGTACTGAAATCACTGATAAGACAAATAACGATAGAATAGGAGTGATTGAATCTTATGATTTGGATTATAATAGATATGAAATTAAGACAAAGAATAACTTTGTTTATTACATAAACTTTAATAATGCCACAATCATTGAAACCTATTATTTCATATCATCAAGCGGTAAAGTTCAAAGAGATTATGTAGGTCGTGATGTGTTTGCTGAAAAGTTTAGAAAGGCAAACAATAACTTTTTTGAGAATAAAGAGGTTGCAAACAAAAGATTATTGGAATTAAATTTGCAATTCTCAAAATAATTGTTTATCTTTGCAGTACAATAATAAAAGAAAGGAGTTAATATGAAAGCGATTGGAAGTAAATTTTATGCAAAAGTAGATGTGCATCAATACTATTCATTTATGGTTGTATCTGATGTAGATATGTCTGATGATGATGTAATCAATGAATCATTGAAAAACAATTTGTTTGAAGATAATTATGATTGTGATTATGCAGAAGTTGATACTCTTATTGATGAGTACGATTTGAGAAGTTTTGAAAGATGTAATTGTGTACATAAAATTTGACAACTATGACAATTAGAGAACATATCCAAGAACTTTTGAAATATCCAAATTTGGATGCAAAATTAAACTTTATTGTTAATACGCACAATACTGATAATGAAGCGTTTGATATTGAACATTGTAAAGTTTCCTATATGGAGCAAGACAAAGACGATGTTGCTTACTATGATGTATTAGTACATTTATCAAGCGAAGAAGAAGAAAAAAGAAATGAAAGAAGTGATGAGAGTATTTCAAGTCTTTTAGGTGAACATAGAAAACTTACCATTGAACTTGATGCTGATGCTTTACATAAGAATAGTATTGTTATTCTTGATAAAGAAGATAATGTATTAAGAGAAATTGAAGTAGGTGGACGACATAGACAAGAAGATAATATTGCTATTATACTCAATACTATTTTAGGTTAATAATTTTTATTCTCAATTTATCCCCATTGCTTGTGAAAGTAGTGGGGATTTTCGTGTTAAATATGTTAATTTGTTTTGCAGTTTAAGAAAAATGTAGTATATTTGTGGCATGAAAATAGACCCTATTACATGAAATAATTGAATTGTTAATTGAATGTTAATTTGTAAATTTTATTTTGATATATCAATAAAAAACATTATCTTTGTACTATCAAAATTAAACAATAACAATTAAAGGAAAGGAGATTTATTATGAATGATTTGGTAGAAAAAGTAATCAACGGAAAAACTTATTTGGTTGATAAGAACGGCAAAATTTGGTACGAAAAGAAAAAAGAACCAACAAACGAAACAAAGGAAATGGAAGAATTTACTTTGGAATTAAATATCAAAACAAATGGAGAAACATTTGATTGTTGGTTGTCCGATGATATTGGTGGTAGTGGTATTTCAATCAAAAAATCAAATAAAAAAAAGTTTATTGAAGCACTTGCATCTTATATAGAAAACTATCTTTAAAATACATTTTTTTCATATTATTTAATTTTAAATGAACAAAAACCTATTGTCCGTGAGGATAGTAGGTTTTTCTTTTATATGGTTACTTTTTCATACCACAAATATACGAACATTTTCTGACTCTACCAAATGTTTTAACACATTTAACATAAGTGTTAATTAAATGTTAATCATGTTTTAATACTTGCATATATCATTTATTTTCACTATCTTTGTATCACAATAAGGAAGGAGGAAGTTATGAATAATTCAAAGTTTAAAAGAAAATTTAGAAATCATTTGACCAAAACTTTAAGAGAATTGGTAAATAAAAGAATCAGTAAGAAATGTTTGGTAAAGCATATCTATGATAAAATTAAGTTATATAATCCACTAATCATATCCTATGATTATGTAAAACCAAATAATTTGCTTGAGGACGAAGATTATCGCATTATCTTCTCCATTGATTTTGGAAAAGATGTTGTAACGGGAGATATTTGGTTTTTAAAGCATAGAAATAAAAAAATTATCTTTATTACTGAAATTTCAGTTGATTAAACTTGCACATATCAAATAAATTGTTTATCTTTGCACTATAATAATAAAAGAAAGGAGAAAAGTTATGAATAAGGTAGTATTAGTAAATCCAAAAGGTACGCAACAACATATTGAAGTTGGTTGTTTTGAACGCAATAACAAACATTTGAATAACTTGTATAAAATTCATGTTCAAAATGGTGTAAAATACGAAGCATATAAGTGGGGAGAAACACTATACCGCTTCAATAAGGTAAGTGAACCATTCAGACTATTTGAAAATGTTATCCAAGTTGTTGAATTGGAGCAAGTAGGACACCATTTCAAAACATTTGTAAAAGATGACGGAGAAAGAAATTTCAGATTTGAAGAATGTAGTCAATCATATTTCACTTATGACGAATGTTATAATGCAATGCTACAAGAAGCAACAAGGTCAATGGCAAGCGAAATTGACATTACACAAGACTTTGACTTCAATGAAGAAAATTCTTATGAAATGAAAACTATTTTCGGTCACGATTACATTAGATATTCTATTGGAGATAAGACAGTCAAATTTGAAATGTGTGGTGGGTAAGGTACTTATTAAAGTACCTACTTACCTAAATAAAGAAAAAATAATTGATAAAATACTTGCATATATCAAATAAATTTCTTATCTTTGCATAGAAATTAAAAGAAAGGAGTTATATTATGATAGGAGAATCAAACATTCAGCACCCAAACAATAAGAATTTTCGTGAATTGCTTGAAAAGAGAGCATTAGAGCGATTTAAATCACAATATGGTAGGTATGACAAGCGAATCACTAAAAAAGGGTTTAGAAGTTATAAAATCACTTGGAATGGTTGTTTAATTTATATTGAAACAACATACAAAAGTGGTTGCAAGTGTGGTCAAACTTATGATGCTAACATTTTTATTGTTTAAATTATGAATGTATATGTAAAATGGGAAACTGACGGATTGACATTAGAAGAATGTGGTTTAAAAACTATTGTAACAATCCCAAGTGATATTGAAGAAGATGATATTGCAGATTATCTTTCTGATGAGTATGGATATTTAGTTGAATCATTTGAAATTTTGTAAAACTATGGAATTTTTTATTAAATGTTTAATTGTTTTTACCATTGTAGGTATTATCAATGGAATTATACAACATAAGAAAAAATAATTGGTAAAATACTTGCATATATCAAATAAAAGTATTATCTTTGCACTATAATTAAAAAGGAAAGGAGTTAAAGATATGGCAAAAGTTATTTTCAATGTTGGTGTTAAGCATCCTTTGTATAACAAGGTAGTAGAAGCAACTATCATTACAAGAAGTGGTGGATATAATGGTAAGTGTATTGAAGCAATTACCAATGAAGAAGTATATCATCCAACTGACCCAAAAGGTATCTTCGTAATGAATCAATATGGAGATATTATAGGTTACAAGGAAAGAGCAGCATACTCTGAAAAATGGCAAGGTTGGGTGCAAGAAATCGTAGAAGATGATGTACCAAAATCTTTTAATGCCTATATCTTTGACTTTAATAGTGGTAAAGTTATTGCAGAAAATTATGGGGAAACACAACCTTATGTAAAAGGAGAAGAATTTGAACCTATTGAGGGTATTCCACATAAGGTGGTTTGTGCTTCCGTTATTAAAAATACCACACAAGTAGTATTTGCAGTAAGAAGTGATTTAGATTAAAAAAAATCAAAAAATAATTGCTAAAAGATTTGGATATATGAAAAAGTTTTAGTATCTTTGCATCGTAATTGAGAAATCAACTTACACATTAAGGTTTGACTTCGTAGCTCAGTAGGTAGAGCACTTGACTTTTAATCAAGGGGTCTTGGGTTCAAATCCCAACGGAGTCACTTTAAAGTGATTTGGTGTAATTTAAGGAAATACTGCCTTGTAGAGAGGTGGGATAGTGGTTTCAAATCCATTCACACATATTGAAAAATATGGTTCACAAAAAAAAATAAAAAAATATTTGAATTTTCTTGTTTATTACAATATTTATTTGTATCTTTGCAATGTGAAATTTAAATATTAAATGGTGGGATGATGAAATAGGTAAACATGCTGGTCTTAAACACCAGTGGTCATTGCGACCTTGTGGGTTCAAGTCCCATTCCCACTACAGAGTATAATACTAATAGACAATGATTTTTTAACGTGTATTATATTTTTTAAAGTTTCATTATATTTATATAAAAAAAGTATTATGAAACGTACAAAAGAAGAATATGTTGAAGCGGCTAAAAAATCATTGAGTATTGCTCAAATGTGTAGAGAATTAGGAATTAAACCTATTGGTGGTAATTATCGTATTTTACACAATAAGATTAAAGAATTTGATATAGATACTACCCATTTTACGGGTAAGGCTTGGAATCAAGGTCTAAGGTATAGACAAATAAATAAATCTAAACCTTTAGAAGAAGTTCTAAAAGAAAATAATCCTTATCAAACTTTTAAACTTAAAAATAGACTTCTAAAAGAAGGTCTTAAAGAACATAAATGTGAAAATCCCGAATGTGGTTTAACTGAATGGTTAGGTAAACCTATACCTTTAGAATTACACCATATAAATGGTGATAATACTGATAATAGATTAGAAAATCTAATATTATTATGTCCTAATTGTCACGCATTAACTGACACATATAGAGCAAAAAATAGAAAAAAATAATTTATTCATACAAACTCCTTTTTTAAGTAAGAGTGTTAACTTTTTATAGGTTAGCACTCTTTTTTTATATCTATCTATTTTTTCACACCACAAATATACGAACAATTTCTGACTTCACCAAACATATTAACATTTTTAACATAAGTGTTAATCATGTTAATTTATTTGCGTATGTCAGTAGAAATGACTATCTTTGTACTATCAAAATAAGAAACAATATTATTAACCTATAAAACATATAGATATGATTTATTCAGCATATATAAATACTTGGGCAGAAACTTACAAAGATGTAATGTTTTACTTTAATCGTGATGTATTAAAGAATGGTGAAAAATTCTTTAAAAAATTTGGAAAATATTTGGACACAACAAAATTTCCTTGTGATAAACTTATTTTATGTATTAGTCATAGTGGTGATATGAGAAAATTTGCCTTTTATTTCAATTATAATAATGCAAAAATAGGTTATGTAGAACTTATGCACGATAAAGATTTAAATTTATTTGATGTAAGACGCATTTATTTTGAAAATGAAGCATATAACATATTTAAACCTATTATAAGTGAATATTTCAAAAAAATCAATAATGAATCATTTAATAAAGCATTGCAAGAAATAAATGTTTCAAGTATTGATGCAGAAGTTGAAATTGCTTTTGACATATATGAAAATTATAAATGTGTTAATAGCACAATCAAGAAAAATACATTATCTAACATTATTGATTACTATGTAACATATAATGATAGAATGAGATATTGTAATGGTTCTTATGTTAAATTCAATGATAAAAAAATCGAAAAAGTTTACATAATGTTTATTAAAATGTATAACGGCAATTATTTTTTAGATAATGCAGTAAAAAGAGGTGTAACTATTGATTAAAAAACTTGCATATATCAAATAAATTGCTTATCTTTGCAGTGTAATAATTAAGAAAGGAGATTTAGTTATGAAAGAAGAATTGATTGATTATGTAAAGAATAACATTGATATGGACGATGTTGAATACACATATTCTAAAATGTGTATTGAGAGAGTTCCTTTGCACTATGCAAATAATAACTTATACAACACCTTATCAGATTTGGTTGATGATTTTGTTTCGGATAATGAATTATCAGAAGAATGGTTTGAAGAAACATTTATTGATATTGAGGATTTATTTGAGTATTTGTTTAACTAACTTAAAAAGTTAATGTTATGAATGAAAAAAAATATCTTACGATTTTAAATCGTATTGAAAATTTAATTAAAGAGATTGATAAAAGTATTGAGAACTTTTTAAATATCAAAACTTCTGATGAGATTTTAGCACATAGAAAGTCTATTCAGTTAATGAAGCAACATTTTGAATCACTTTATAAACTCCAATTTGAAAAGACTGAATATCTTATCTTATTAGAAAGATTAAGAAGTTATGTTGCTGAAATAAAACCTCATCTTGTAACTAATTGTGAAATCATTGGTGAGTTGGATTGTTATAAGACTTCATTAAAAAACGAAATCTTTAATGATACTATGCCATCCACAAGTAATGTAATATACAATTTTTGTGGGTTGTGGGAAATTGAGGTAAAGAAAGGAATTTATAAATTTATTTGTAATTTATTGAAGTAAAATTTGCATATATCAATTAAATTGCTTATCTTTGCACTATCATATTAAAAACTTAAACGGAAAGGAAAAGTTATGATTGGAAATTTAGTAAACACCAACGGAAATGAAGTAAGAAATCAATTTGTTATTAAGGCAAATAACGGCAAAGGTTTTCAGAGTTATCAAACCATTTGTGCCGCAAAGGTAGGAGATAGAATCTACCTTAATTCAACTTACTTTGGAGAAAATTTTCAATATGGTTCAAACACTACACGAAAGCATTTGTATAAATGGATGAGAGATAATACATTTCTTCAACCTTATTCAGTAGAATGTATTAGACAATTCATTAGAGAGGGTAGAATCATAATGAAAGCAGAGCAAGCATTTAATGTTACAATAACAATCACTATTGATTGAATATAGGGTTAATAATTCGTTTGGAAACTCACTATCTTTATTGGTAGTGAGTTTTTTTATTATTGTTAAATATGTTAATTTGTTTTGCACTTTCATTTTTTTGTAGTATATTTGTGGTATGAAAAAAGACTCTATACCAAAAACACATGAATTGTTAATTAAATGTTAAAAAACTGGATTTCCTTGCATATATCATTATAAATTCTTATCTTTGCAGTGTAATAATTAAGAAAGGAGTAAATTATGAGTACTGAAAGACAAATGTATGAAAGATATAAGTTGTATTTAAGTGATAATGCTTATATTCCACTTCAAGACTTGGAAGCATATAAAAAAGCATATCATAAGGTATCAACTTGGTTAAAGCAATATAAGGAGTTATACAATCATTGTAAAGACTGCCCTAATTATCATGTTCAGTCACACGAAAATTTAAATGATGCTATGGAAACTACACATAGATGTAAAGCAATGTGTAGTGGATATAGGGATGAGTATAGCAGAGGTTATTATCCTATTATGGATTTAGGTATGAAATGTCCTTTGAATGGAGAACAAATAACATCATTGACAATAAGTGAAACTATGGAAATTGCTAATAATTGGGTAAAAAAGTTATAAAAAGACTTGCATATTTAAAATATTATTATTATCTTTGTCATACAATTAAAAGTTAATATTTTATGAAGAAAAAGAAAGAAGTTATTAAACTATCTTCACTTACATTGAGAGAAGTTAGTACAATTACACGAATTATAGGAGAACTTCAAATAGAATGTAGTAAGAAAGCAGTTCCAAATATGAATGGTACATATTCTCACATTGTATTAAAGTCGGTTAAACCATTTGTTAATGAAGAAATTGAACTTATTAAAAAGATGTTCAAGAAAGAATATAAAAGAAATTTGACATTTGATTCAAATAGAGAAGGTGAACTATATGTTGGACATTTAAGCAAATTGGCATAATGGGAACAAGAATTGATAGTACTACAAAGTTAATCCGTGATATGTTCTTGTATTGTAGAGCGTCAAATCACTCTATTATGAGAAAATCAGATACGGATGATTGCAAAATGTGCAACAAATGCAAACTGATTGAAGACGAAGAAAATTATGCAATATTTGCTTTTGAGTTCGATACTGAAACATTGCAATATAAGTTTGATTTCAAAAGAGAACAAATGAAAGGTGTTCAACTTGTTGTAGGTATCACTTTTATTGGATTTAATGACTAAAAAATTTGCATATATCAAATAAATTTCTTACCTTTGTATCACAATTAAGAAAAGAAGTATTAACCTTTTAAAAAGGAATAAAGTTATGAGAAAGCAAGGTAGCGGTAAATTGGAATCTCTTATTAGAGAAGAAGCAAAAAAGAATTTGAATTCATTTAACAACTTGGAAATGTTGAAGTTTCACCAACATAACCAAATTTGTAAGAAGTTGGTAGAATTGTCAGACAATCACAATTACCCAATGACACAACTTGTATATGTTGCAATTGGTAAAAATGCACATCGTCCTATCGTGTTTGAAAAGGGATATGTGAAAATTGACGAAGAAAAAGTAGAACTTTTTATGAAGTTGTGTGAAGTCTTTGCAAAGAAGTTTGGTAGCAATTGGAGAACCAATGCTTTCCTTTGTCATACAATTGATAGATATTTGGAAATTACCAAACATCGCAAGGAATTGAAGTTCAGACAACTTGTTAATACTTGTGATATTGATTTCAATACAATTAGATACAAGACTGCAAAACAACTTGCAAAGGATTTCTTTGGCAGAGAAGCGGAATATTCCAATGGCGGTTACATTGTTAGTATCAATGAATGTATGTAATATGTCTTCATATATTTATTAGATTTGGATTTCTTGTCACCCCACATTGCTTGTGAAAGTAGTGTGGGTTATCCATTTAACACAAAGATTAAACAATTATTAACATAATATATTTGGTGGTTTAAAGAAAAAGTGTTATCTTTGCACTATCAAAAATAAGTAATAACAATTTTAAGAAAGGAGAAAATTATGAGTAGAGTAAAACCTATCGTTGAATCTAAAAAGTGGATGTTTCATATTGATAACCCAATGAGAAACCTACCATATATTAGTGGGAGAGATTATACTTTGATTACACAATCTATCAACACTAAAAGATTTGTGAATCAAAGAGTTATGGATTTGCAAAATAGAGGTTTTGAAGTAAGAAGATGTTTTGTACCTACCTATAATGGTGTTGGTAATTTAACATATATGCCAAGACTTAATGAAATTAGAATCATTGTAGGTCGCCCACAACATCACAACTGCAAAGAAGTGTTTGCGGTAATTATTAAAGTAAAGTCAAATTAAATGTTTTAAGTTAATCATATTAAGCAAATAAAACCTATTGTCCGTGAGGATAGTAGGTTTTTTCTTTTATATCTATTTTTTCACACCACAAATATACGAACATTTTCCGACTCCACCAAATGTTTTAACACATTTAACATGAATGTTAAAAGAAAGTTAAAAACCAGTTTACATTTGGATATATCAAATATATTTCTTATCTTTGTATCACAATTAAAAAAGAGGTTTATATGAGTAGAATTAAAAGATATGGTAATGATTCAAAAGATTATGTAATTTGGTTTACATTGTCAAATGGTAAAACTTATTACATTGGAGAGGGTTTTGTATTCTTGTCAATTAAAGATAACATTGAATTTGAAGTGTTTAAGGCAACTGCAAGAAAATACACACATCTTGGTGCTAAACGTATGCACACTATGATTTGGGATAAATATTTCAATAATACCAACGAAAAAGAAAATGGTGGACACGTTGTTAAATCTTCTTGTTATCCTTTAACAAGTGTAGAGAAACATTTGAAATATTATGTAAATAATAAGTATTTTTTTAATCATACATTATGAGAAGAGGTTATTGGTTATATGATATTGATTGGATTTTGTCAAACGGACATTGTTATAGAAGTTCTTGGGGTTTGACAAAAGAAAAATTGGACGATGCAAGAAAAACTGCAAAAGCATTGGGAGAAACAATTAAGGTTACTGAAAAAAGATATGTAAAATATAATTTATAAGATTATGGAAGAAAAGAAATTTTTAGCATTATTTGAAATTACATTGAATGATAATATTATTGTAAAAGCAAAAGATAAAAAAGAAGCAAAAATAAAAGTAAG
>JAEIGA010006771.1_pt1 | contig 17424 bp, 14 predicted proteins | sample 9270691 | NCBI WGS metagenome assembly JAEIGA01 (sample SAMN17057246, study PRJNA624740) | gut metagenome | biome: biome; isolation source: fecal sample | host: Bos grunniens | place: China: Xizang | collected 2019 | reverse complement strand
GGATGTGTTAGCACGCCAATTCTCAACGACGTTTTTCCAATCACTATCACTAGAAGAAGCGCTGGTGATGAGTCCAGTGTGTGCATAGCACTTGGTTGCACCTGACATGCCTTTGTTACCCTCATTTGGATTGAAAATGATAGTGACCTCGCCCGTATATCCTTTTTGGATAATAGCAGGCACTGTTGTTACCTGTGCTATGGCTGATAGCGCAAAGACAGATAGGAGTAAAAGTGTAAGTTTTCTCATATTAAAAATTTATTGTTGTATTAAAAAAATATATCTATTGAATAATTCCTCCACCGATAAGGAGTCCATCCTTATAAATCACCAAAGATTGTCCAGGCGTGACACCCCAAACAGGTTGTTCGAAATGGAGATGCAGGGTGTCAGGCATAGAGTCCGAGGTAATAGTAGCTTGCACCGCAGGAGACTTGTATCGGATCCGAGCAGTAACAACAGGGGATTCGTTCAACCAGTCCATATCCCTGAGGCTAACTTGAGAGGCATATACATCGTGGGTATATAAATCGTCATGTTCGCCTAGTGTAACGGTATTGGCTTGAGCATCTATTGCTATGACATGTTTGGGCGAGCCAAGTGCAATACCTAATCCTTTTCGTTGTCCAATGGTATAGTTGCAAAAACCACAATGTTTGCCCAAAATCTGGCCAGAAGCATTTATATAGTTGCCAGGTGCAGTATTGATACCTTGTTCAGCAAGAAAAGTACGGTAATCATTATTAGGAATAAAACAAATATCCTGACTCTCTGCTTTCTTACTCAAGACTTCGTATCCGCGATCTAGTGCTATCTGTCGGACTTGTGCTTTGGTCAATCCACCTAGTGGGAAGATTGTTCGGCGTAAGTTATCCTCAGTAAGCATCCATAGGAAATAAGTCTGATCCTTGAATGTATCAACAGCATTCTTGAGGTATAGATGTCCACGATGCTCAGCAATCTGTGCATAGTGTCCTGTAGCTACATAGTCGCAGTGGAATTGGTCAGCAGCCTCAAGCAGCTTACCCCACTTGATATGCGAATTGCATATCACACATGGATTAGGGGTACGACCAGACGCATATTCACTCACAAAATTAGAAATGACATATTGATGGAAAGTATCACGAAAATCCAAAATATGGTGCTCTATACCTAAGGTTTGCGCCATTTTTTGTGCTTCGACAATGCTATCCTCGGAACAACAGGACTTATCGTTGGACAGATCCTGGTCTTTATTCACATCAAATGTTCGGAAAGTAGCACCGACTAATTCATAGCCCTGCTCCTGTAGCAAGATTGCTGCTACAGTAGAGTCTATGCCACCAGACATGCCTATGAGTACGCGTTTAGCCATGTTACATATTATTGTTGTTTGACAATCTCCTTAGAACGAGACAAAGCTCCATTGATATGGTCACATATATTCTCGCGCCCAAACATCTCAACTAGTCCCGCTTTCTTCAAGGTTTTGAACACATGTTCGTTGACTCCAGAAAGAACCAAAGTCAAGCCCATGCGTTGAGAACGTTGGAATAACTCTTCTAGGTTATGAATACCAGTAGAATCGATAAAAGACACCTTACGCATACGGAGTATACGTACCTTTTGTCCCTCAGAACCTAAGCGTTGGCTAATCTCATCAAACTTGTTAGCAATACCAAAGAAATATGGGCCATCGATCTCATACACCTCTGTGTATTGAGGAATCTGCAACATCTCAAGGTCATTAGCTTTGAACTGAATATCTGTGTGAAGTGTTGGGTCAATCTCATCGGAGAAAGAACGGATGATAGTAGCCTCGTTAGTGCGTTTCAAGAATAGAATAACTGCAAGCAGCATACCAATCTCAATAGCAATAGTAAGATCAAAGATGACGGTAAGTATAAAGGTGACAAGCATGACGATGAAGTCAGACTTAGGTGCCTTGGCAAGCCAGATAAAAGAGCGCCATCCTGACATGTTATAGCTGACAATGATCAAGACACCTGCCAAACATGCCATTGGAATCATACCCACAAGCGGACCAAAGCAGAGTAATACTAGAAGTAGCATCAAGGCATGAACAATACCAGCCACTGGTGTACGACCACCATTGTTGATATTAGCCATGGTGCGCGCAATAGCTCCTGTTGCTGGGATACCACCGAAGAATGGTGTTACAACATTGGCTATACCTTGTGCAATGAGTTCGGTGTTTGAATTATGTTTGTCACCTATAACACCATCTGCAACCATAGCCGAAAGCAATGATTCGATAGCACCTAGCATGGCAATCGTAAAAGCAGATGGGAAGAGATCTTGGATAAGTTGGAAAAAGTTCTGACCATCGGCAAGACTGATTTCAGGAAGATGTGGTGCTGGCATACCACTAGGTAAAGTATACAGATCACCAATTGTTGTGATCGAAGTGACTCCTCCGAATTCACGCAATAACCAAACCACAAGAGTCATCAGTACAATAGCCACCAACGATCCAGGGATCTTCTTATTGATTTTAGTGGCAAAAATAATGATTAGCAGCGAAGAGATACCAATAGCAAATGCCCACCAATTGATATCAGAGAGGTGATGGAAATAGCAAATCCATTTATGGATGAAATCAGCAGGGGCATCTTGAATACCCATGCCAAAAAGATCATTCATCTGAGTAGAGAAAATAGTAACGGCAATACCAGCTGTAAAACCAACAATGACAGGATATGGTACAAACTTGATAACATTACCCAATTTGAACAATCCCATAAGAATAAGCAAGATACCCGCCATGATTGTTGCAATGAGTAGCCCCGTGAGACCATGTTGCTGTATAATGCCATAGATAATGACAATAAAAGCACCTGTAGGTCCACCGATCTGCACTTTGCTACCTCCAAAAGCAGAGATGATAAAACCAGCAATGATGGCAGTTACAAGTCCCTCAGTAGGTCCCACACCAGAAGAGATACCGAAAGCAATGGCCAAAGGAATAGCTACTACGGCAACGATCATTCCAGCAACGAGATCCTGCACCAAACGCTCTTTGTTGTAGGAACGCAGTGATGAAAAAAGTTTTGGACTAAATACATCCTTGAACGAGAAAAAAGTTTTCATATACCTTAAAATATTATTTTCTATAATTTTGATTACTCATGATGATATGGTTCGCCACGTAAAATGGTCATAGCTCGATAAATTTGTTCTACAAAAAACAAGCGTACCATTTGGTGTGAAAAAGTCATCTTGCTAAGTGAGATCTTGCCATTAGCACGTTGGTAAACAGCTTCTGAAAAACCATAAGGTCCACCAACGACAAACACTACATCGCGTCCAGATAGCATCTTCTTTTGCAAATATTCTGCAAATTCGATGGAACGATATTCTTTGCCTCTTTCATCTAATAATATCAAATCAGCATTAGCTGCAACAGCACGCAGAATGAGTTCGCCTTCTTGGTACTTCTGTTGTTCAGCCGTAAGCGACTTGGTGTTTTTGAGTTCAGGAATGACATTAAAGGAAAAAGAAATGTAATGTCCTAAACGCTTTTGATACTCTTGCAACAAAGCTTCGATATGGGAATCGGTAGTTTTACCGACAACTAGTAGCGTTATTTTCATAATCCTCGTTGCTGTTTGATATGTTCGTATGCCTCATTGATTCCACGGAACTTTTCGGTAGCTTGTTGGCGGATCTCTTCGCCTGCATTGGCTACTTTGTCAGGATGGAACTTCATAGCCATACGTCTATAAGCTTTCTTGACTTCTTCGTTCGTCGCAGAAGGTTCAATCTCCAAGGCTGTATATGCCCAGTTGGAATCTGTTTGGCGTTGATAGAGCGCCAAAATAGACTGATAGTCTGCTGCCTGGATGTGTAAATTACTGGCAACTTGGTTGACTGCTTGTAATTCCAGTGTATGTATCTCACCATCCGCATTAGCTATCTCTATGAGGAGGCGAACAAGTTCAAGTCGCGTAGAATAATTGACATATTGACTAATCTGCTGCGTAACAGCATTGATATCAATATCCTTTTGGAGCAATTCCTTGAGCAATAACAGTGCTTGTTTTGCACCCTGCTCGCCAAAATTCCGTAATAGAAATGGCTTGATATAATTGATCTCTGATTTTAGTACACGTCCATCAGCCTTGATGACATATGCCATCAACACAATCATCGAAACACGCACATCTCCAGCGGTAGCAGTCCGATGGCGTTTTGTATTAGGATTGGTCGAAGCCTGGTGAGTATCACCTCCTTGTTCGAAAAGTGAAGCTATAAATACACCAATGAGAGTACCAATTGGTCCACCAAGAACAAATCCTAAGGTTCCTAATATCCACTTACTTAATGACATTCTATTTATTGGATTCTTGTTTTTCTAAAAATCTGATAGCATTCTCTAAATCCGCAGGTGTATCAATTCCGATAGACGCATGTTCTGTCATAGCCACTTGGATGGTTAGTCCATTCTCCAACCAACGTAATTGTTCAAGAGACTCGGTACGTTCAAGTGGCGATTGCGGAAGCTGTGTGATGATTTGGAGCACATCTGCTCTGTATGCATACATACCTATATGGCGAAAGTAGGAACCTTCCTGTAACCATTGTGTAGACTCGATTCCTCGCATGTATGGTATAACACTACGAGAGAAATACATGGCACGACCTATGACATTGGGAGAAAGAGGATTATCCTGGCGTGCAATAGCAACCTTTACATAATTAGGATTCTGCAAATCCTCCCAAGTATCGTGTTTAGTAAATGGATGTACTAGTGTAGCAATCTCAGTTGGGAAACAGTCCATCAACGACTGAACCTGTTGTGGCTGAATAAAAGGTTCATCACCTTGTATATTAACCACAACAACATCGCTATCTGGTAGCTCTAACTTATTCTCAGCACGATAGATAGTGTATGCTTCATACACACGATCGGTACCACACTGATGATCAGGAGAAGTCATAATAACTCGACCTCCAAATGATTCAACGCATTGGAAAATCTGTTGGTCATCGGTGGCAACAATCACCACATCCAATACTTGGCTAGCTTGCTCATACACACGCTGAATCATTGGTTTTCCACATAAATCAACGAGTGGTTTACCTGGGAAACGGGTACTTGCGTAGCGAGCCGGTATGATACCTATAAACATCATATGTGCATTATATTATTCGTCGTCTTCGATGTATTGATATGGAGTAGAAGCAGATTTTTTGGTAATCTTGGTGCGGATATAGTCAAAACCATAGCGACCTTTTTGCTTTTTGCCACCATAGCCATAGCTAGATCCATAGCCGTAGCCGTAACCATAGCCATAACCATAGCCATAACCGTAGCCGTAACCATAGCCATATTTAGATCCATAGCCATAACCGTATTTTCTTCCTGACTTGCCAGTTGGTATATCAGACAAAATCAAATTAACTTTGTCCTTGTGGTATTGTGCAATATTATCCAATGTTTGTTTTGCAAAACGCTTGTCAGTAGACATACAACGCAGTACATAGAGTGTGATATCTGTTTGCTCAATGAGAGCCATAGCATCTGGTACAATACCAACAGGAGAAGAGTCAATAATGATATAGGTATAACGTTGGCGTAGCTCGGCGAGCATCTCAGATAATTTCTCACAACGAATCAATTCGCCTGGGTTAGGTGGGATTGTACCCGCACCAATTACATGGAAGCCCAGTTCCTCGTTACGAATGATGATATCATCTAGCTCACAATCTCCAATCAAGTAGTTGGTTACACCTAGTGGAGCTGGCACACCAAGTTTCTCATGCACGTCAGGTTTTCGGATATCCATATCTATCAACAAGGTAGGATGTCCTGTCATGGAGTACAAGGATGCAAGGTTGGTACTGATATAAGTTTTACCATCGCCAGATTGTGTAGAGGTAACAGATACTGTAATATTGGTCTTGCGCATAACCTTGAACTCAATACGCATACGAATATTACGCAACATCTCTGCATAACTAGATCTAGGCTTCTTGCGAGCATATGTAGGATCTTGGGATTTAACGTGTCGCAACATACCAAGAACGTCAAATACTGTTAGTCTCTCAGCTTCTTTGAGAGTACGAACCTTATTATTTAACAACTCAGATAGAATAAGCAAGAGCAATGGTATGAGTAGACCAAAAGCAAGATATGAGATTGTGTTTTTGCGTTTTTCCTTGCTATTCATAGCATAGGTAGTACGCGCACGGTCCATGATTTCGCTATCGGGTGTGTTACCCGCTTTCTGAATCTCTGATTCAGCTCGTTTTTGTAGAAAGAAAGTATAGTAGTTATCGTCAATACGATAGTTACGTTCGATAGCTACCATTTGTAACTCCTTCTCTGGCAGAGAACGAATCTCACGCTCTACTTCACGCATACGATCAGATAGGTCCTTTTTCTCGATCTCTAGTGAGATAGACATTGATTGTACAATCTCAGATATTGCTGATTTTACGTTTTCAATATCTGTAGTATATTTAGCATAGAAGACATTCTTTTCGCTCAATTCACCACGTTGTATCTGCAAGTCATTGAGTTGTTGGACAAGCTGCATGAGCATTGGTTCGTTTAGTCCCAATGTAGAAGGAGCGATGACAGCTCCCTGCTCTATTTTCTGTCCTAAATAATTAGATAGATATTCGAGATATGTTTCTTTGAGACGAAGAGCCATCTGCTGTTGATCATATTGACTAGCCTTAGACATCAATCCACCAGCATATGAGTTGACATCTACGAACTTATTCTCCTGACGGAAATCGGTCATAGCGCCCTCGCTCTTAGTCAAACTCTTTTGAAGCACCTCCAATTGCTCATTAATGAATGCAATAGACTTCTCTGCCACCATATTTTTACGCTCTACGTTTTGGAGGAGGTATATCTCGCATAACTTATCAATGAAGTCACGATCGCGTTCTGGTGTTTCGCCCACCAATTGGATACCCAAGACCGTACTGCGCTCAGTTACAAAATTAAGCTGCAAGCGTCCTGAAAATTCGTCCGTAAGACTCTCGCGAGAACGGAAACGGAAATAGATGTGTTGACCAGGGCGCATCATTATACTTGTAGGCCAGATACGCGCTGTGAATAGCGAAGTCTGCAACTCTTCACCATATTGTGTGTTATAACTGAATGGGATATCCTCATTTGCATTGGTAACCAACAAGGAGCCATCCTCTTGCACCTGGCAACGGAAAAGATGGTGATACGCCGATGGTTCTAGATGTGTAAACTCGACTGAAATAGGACTATTACGATAGATATTACGGGTTTTGAAACGTCCTTTCGTAATATACTCCACATTCATAAAAGGAAGGGAGTCTACCGTACGAGCAATCAAGTCATAACTACCTAAAATGATAAGTTGGTTATTGACGTTCGTATAGCCTGCTCCTACACCAAATCCTTGCATAATAGATGCAGATCCATAGCCAGTACCACTAGATTCCTTGATAATCATAGTACCAGTAGTTAGATAGCGCTCTATGACGCGTTTGTTCTTAAGATAGGCTAGTGATAGGGCAATTGCGGCAGCAATTACAAATAAATACCAGTGGCTGAGTATACGAACCACCCACTCCATTAAATCAAAATTGGAATTCTCTTCTTCAATTGGCATCACGCCATTCTGCAGCATTTCTTCTTGTGCCATATAATTGTGTTTTAATAATTCGTATGTATTACCAGATGCCTGGGATGTAATTCAAAACTGTAATTAACAAGGAAACAGAGCTTGTAATCAATGCAAGGAAACCACTGTAACTAGATTGCTTATAGAAACTACCGCTATCACGACTAACATAGATTAGGTCATTAGGATAGACATAGTAGTATTTGGAATCAATGATGGTATTGGTTCGAATGTCAAATTCTAGGACTTCTGGTTCCTCATTTCCACGAGGACGAATGATACGAACATGACGACGGTCACCTGAGTTCATTAAGTCTCCTGTCATAGCAAGAGCTTGGAAAATAGTCATTCGCTCTTTATAGATGGTATAAGTACCAGAATTAGCATCACCTAAAACTGTAAACTTCTTATTATACAATGCCAACTTGACATCTGCATCTGGAATAATCTCTCTAAAAGCATTCCGCAATGTATCTTGAGCTTCGAGTTCAGTTAGACCTTCCAACTTAACAGGAGGTAGGAATGGAATATCTACTGTACCGTCAGAATAAATACGGTACGAATTGGCATACTGTCCAGCACTATTCGTATTAGCAGCAAGTGTCTTAGCAATCGTTTCGTCCATTGTCACCACACGATATATGACCTCGTCGTTAACCTGTAGACGATATGGTTCATAGGCTGCTGAATCATATTGAGGAAGATTATCACGTTCTTGTAATAATCCCACCTGACGATAGCCATAGCAACTAGTCATTGTTATAGCTACAAGAAAGAGTAAAAATTTATAGATGTATTTCATATCAATCATTCGCTATCCCCGTTAGTATTCTTTTCAACTGCATTGATAACTCGTGCCACCAAGCCATATACAAAACCTCCAAATGCTAAGGTTGTGGCTACCACACTAATTGAAGTAGTGACAGAGTTAACACCAAAACTTTGTCCTTTGATGCGTTGTATGTATATCACATCGTTAGGCTCTATGTAATAGAATTCGGAATTGATGATATCCTTGGAACGAACATCAAAAATTTTAATTTGTGTTTGTCCTTCAATCTCACGAACAATACGCACTTTGCTACGATCACCAAAGTCACCAATATCTCCCGCCATAGCAAGTGCTTCAAAAATAGTTACCTTCTCCTTTGGAATGGTAAAGGTACCACTACCTTGATCGCTGATCACACTAAATGAACGACGTACAATATTTACCTCAACAGACAGCATCTGATAGTCACCATAGCCTGATACATACGTTGATAATTCGCGCTCCAAATCAGTCTTGATTTCTCGGGTTGTTTTACCGCGAACTGGCAATCGTCCAACCATAGGATAATCGATTGATCCATCTTCGAGAACCAAGTAGGTATAAAGGTCATAAGAACCACCAACAGATGAACCTTGGCGTATCTGCGAACTATTAACACCAGTACCCGAAGGATTAAACATCTTGCTAACACGCTCATCAATGGCATATACATATACATAAAGGCGATCTCCTACACGTACTTGATAATCCTCGTATGTCAAAGTATCTGCGTACGCAGGAATGCCATGTTTGCCTGGCTCTTGCATAAGATTAACCTTCTTGCTAGTCACACATGATGCGAGCAAAAGGGGTAATAGAAATATCAATATTTTTTTCATAAGCATTTTTATCGTATTATCTCTTCTCATCCCAACCAAATGGATGTGGAGCAAGAGGCAACTTAGCTAGTGGGTGATAATCACCTATCAATCCGATAGGTTGAGCACGACGTATGGTACTTACAATCTCTGTACACGCACGAGCTTCGGATATACGGAAACCATTGCCAGACAGAATCTGCCTATAGCTCTCGGTATGCAACTCTGTAAAACCTTCACTAAACTCAAACTCCTCGCCATCAATACAGAGCGTACGATAGGTCTTCTTCTCGCCTTGAACCGCGTTGGCAGGCAAACATTCCGCATTGATACTGAGGAAATAGCGCACTCTAGCGCGCTCCAATTCTAGGTAACCTGCTACACGATCAAAAGACATCACATGTACAATATTCTGTTTAACTGGACCAAAAATCCATTGCAGCATATCATAGAAATGAACACCAATATTGGTGGCAATACCTCCCGATTTATGCACATCGCCTTTCCATGAACTATAGTACCATTTACCACGGCTAGTGATATAAGTCAAATCTACATCATAAATCTTATCTTTTGGACCATTTTGGACTTTCTCACGCAGTGCAGCAATCTTATCATGCAAACGCAGTTGCAAAATCGTATAAGCCTGATGTCCAGTCTCCTGTTCCAATTCGACAAGATTATCAATATTGTAAGGATTAAGCACAAGTGGTTTTTCGCAAATCACATTGCAACCCAATCGCAAGCCATAACGAATAAAAGCATCGTGGGTATAATTAGGGGTACAAATACTAATCCAAGACAATGGATTGTTGGTTCTCATTTGCTTGGAGCAAAAACGATCGAACTGCTCATTTTCGGTAAAGAAGGAACAATCAGGAAAACTAGCATCCAATCGTCCAACCGAATCAAACTTGTCATAAGCCACCATCAGGTTGTTACCAGTATCTGCAATGGCTTTGATGTGTCGTGGCGCAATGTAACCCGCAGCGCCAATAAGGGCAAAATTTTGCATAAACAATTAATCCTCTAAATTAGTGCACCCACTAACCATAAGTATAGGTGCCTATATAGTCGTTAAATAAAATCTACTCCTTGTTCTGCCAAAGGAACTTCATCCATTCGGCCATTTTCTGTTCTTGTGGACTACCCTGCGCATACCATAGACGAGTTCCTTGCAGTTCATCTGGCATAAACTGTTGTTTCACAAAATGATTAGGAAAATCATGTGCATACTGATATCCTTGACCATATCCAAGTTCATCCATCAGTTTTGTAGGTGCATTACGTAGATGCAATGGCACAGGCTGATTACCTGTTTGTTCAACTAATTTGAGCGCCTGGTTGATTGCCAAATACGCAGAATTGGATTTCTGCGACGTTGCTAAATAAACAGTAGCCATAGCAAGAGGAATTCTGCCTTCAGGCCATCCTATCTTTTGCAATGTATCAAAACAAGCATTAGCTACTAGCATAGCATTGGGATTGGCGAGTCCTATATCCTCGCTTGCCGATATGACTAGACGTCGTGCAATAAACTTAGGATCTTCTCCCGCAGCAATCATACGAGCAAGCCAGTAGAGAGCAGCATCGGGGTCACTTCCACGAATTGACTTGATAAAAGCAGAAATAATATCATAGTGCAGTTCACCATCTTTGTCGTAAGCAACTGGGTTTTGTTGTAACTGCTTGGTAACAACATCGTTATCAATAACACGCACACCAGAATTAACCACAAGTTCTATGATATTGAGCAACTTACGTGCATCTCCGCCAGAATAACGAAGGACACTTTCGGTCTCTTTGAGTTCTATGTTCAAACTTCTGATATACTCATCTTGGGTCAAAGCTCTATTCAGCAATTGAAGTAAATCCTCATTGCCCAAATGTTTAAGTACATACACCTGACATCGACTCAACAATGGCGTAATAACTTCAAAAGAAGGATTCTCTGTTGTTGCACCAATGAGTGTGATCGTTCCATCTTCCACAGCGCCAAGCAAACTATCTTGTTGAGACTTGGAGAAACGATGAATCTCATCAATGAACAATACTGCTGGTGCAGATCCTGATTCAGAGGCAAAAACACCACTTTGCATAGCACGATGGCGTTTGGCTTTGTCAATTACATCACGTACATCCTTGACACCACCCGTAATAGCAGACAAGGTATAAAATGGGCGTTCTAATTGCCTTGCTATAATACGAGCCAAAGTGGTTTTACCCACACCAGGAGGTCCCCACAAAATAAAGGATGAAAGCGTACCACGCTCAATCATCTGGCGTAGGATTGCTCCTTCTCCAACAAGGTGTTGTTGTCCTATGTATTCGTTGAGCGTCTTGGGACGCAATCTTTCAGCTAATGGTAACATCTTTTAGTGTTAAATCTTTCGCATTTTTTCAATTTCAGCCGTATGTTCCTCCTTCGAAAGCAAACGAATATGCGTTTCAGTTCGAAGGTCTGTATCTTGCTTATATACGAGGTAATGTTGCTCTGTTTTAGCAGCCACTTGTGGCAAGTGTGTAATGGCAATAACCTGTCTTACTTGTGCAATCTGGCGCATGATATCACCCATTTGGCTAGCAATCTCTCCACTAACACCCGTATCAATTTCATCAAAGATGATGGTTGGCAAACCATTAACAGAGGCAACCAAAGATTTTATACATAGCATCAAACGACTAATTTCACCACCGGAAGCAACATCAGCCACTGGACGCAATGATTGATTCAAGTTGGCAGCAAATAGGAACTGTACATTGTCACGCCCTGTCTCACTAAAATCCTCAGCTCTTTGAATATCAATAGCCACATTGGCATGTGCAACGCCCAATTTCTTCATATCAACAATCAAATGAGTAGAGATTTTCTCACACACATTTTGTCTTGTAACTGTGAGTCTATCAGCTGCCTGTTCTAGAGCCGACAGAGCCAATGCTCGAACCTGTTGCTTATGTTCGATCTCCTCATCCATATTAGCGATACGCTGCGCCTGTTGCGCAAACTCATCTCTTAGAGTAATCAACTCTTCAAGGGAGGTTACTCGATGCTTCTTCATGAGCGTTTGCAGCATGCTAATGCGCTCTTGCACCTCTGCTAATCGTGCTGGATCCATCTCAGTTCGATCAAACAAGCGTTGCACATCGTGTTGTATATCTTCTAACTCAATCACTATGCTATTGATTCGCTCAGCTAGCTCTGCAGAAGCACTATCTAAACGAACTGAACGAAGCATAGATAAGGCGCCACTATTATCCCCATCAATATTTAGGATAGCTTGTTGTAGAGTCAACTTAATATCCTCAGCATGTGAAAGCACATATTCCTCTTCTTCGAGCAATAATAACTCGCCTTCTACCAATTGTGCATCCTCTAACTGCTGGTACTGCCATTGCAAATAGTCTGCATCAGCCTGAGCTTTGCGCGCCATCTCCTGTGCCTCACGCAAGGCACTATCAGCTTGAAGAAAATCATGATAGCAAGTAGAATAAAGCGAACGTTCATTATGATTGTTAGCGATTGCATCCACGACCTGGATCTGAAAATGATCTTCACCAATAAGAAGACTTTCGTGTTGAGAGTGAATATCTATCAGATGTTTTGCCAATGCCTTCAACTCGGATTGCGTCACAACCTCGTCATTCACAAAAGAACGTGAGCGACCATTCTGATTGAGTTCACGACGAATGATAAGTTCCCTTATATCACTTCCAAATAAAGTTATCGGCTCATCGTGTAGAAAGGTAGCTTCAATCACGCACTTATCTTCACCCTCTGTAATGGTTTTGGTATCTGCACGAGCACCCATCACGAGATTGAGTGCTCCTAAAATAATACTTTTACCAGCGCCTGTCTCACCTGTCAAAACAGCAAAACCACCTTGAAAATCAATATCAAGGTGAGATATCAGAGCATAATTTTGTATATGTAAATGCGTGAGCATAATTTTAATAAAATTAAATGAGCGCGCAAAGGTACAAAAAATATTGCAGATACACAAATATTTTAGAAAAAACTTAACAATATAGCGCACCACTTAAAGCAAAGGCGACAAGATATCGCCCTCAAAACAGCAAAAACTCTCAACAAGGTTCCGAAGAGATTCCGATAAAGAACGATGGCAAACAAGAGGTATTACAAGCAAATGATATTTAACATTATTTAACACATCACTCAAAACACAAATGGAACTTCACAACAAAACACACAACTAAAGGAACAATACTTAATTAGCTATATTTTAAAATAATATAACAACATTCCCTTTCTGTATAGAAACATTTGCTTAATAGAAAAACCAAACATAATTTTCTAATATACATAAAAAAATGGCCATCATCCTCAGGAGAAGATATAGCCATTTTTAAATATATTTGAGCAATAAATTACTCTTCCTCGTAATAACCTTGTTCAATACCAAATTGAAGTTCACCATCCATGATCAATTGAATTTGCTCACTAGTCAAGGATGCGCCATGCTCTTTGGTTTTCTCAAGGAGGAATTGCAACTGTTCCGTTTCATCAATTTCGCCTTCAAGATAAGTCACCTCATCTGCTGTTTCTTGTAAGAGACCATTTTCTAGAAGAAAATCATCCATCAAATCCAATACCAGCAGCACATCAGATTGCGTCAAACCTTGACGGTCTGGTTCAGTAATAAGATTCCAGATATAATCGAGAAGTTGCTTCTCTTCAGCCTCTAAGAGGCTAAGTTCAATGTTTGAATTCATAAAAAATGTGTTTTTTTCGGTTTTTGTTTGCAAAATTACAAAAAAATTCTTACCTTTGCAAATTATTTTGAAAATTTGCGAAAAAAAATGAACAATTTTATACAAAGAACTCTCTCAGCTATCGTATATGCCGGTATAGTAATCGCCTCTATTTTGGTACATCCAATGTATTTTGGTATAGTATTTATGCTAATAACTGCATTAGCTATCCGCGAGCACCACAAACTAGTTGGTGCTTCCATCAAGTCAACAGCATATGCAATGTCTGCAGGAGTGCTGTTATTTGCTACATCATACTTCCATTTCTGTGGTGATAATATCTGCAAATGGTTATTATTTTTGTATTTGACAACCCTATGCATTGGTGTCATTCACGAATTATTTACTCCACAAGAGGATCCAACACGCAGTTGGGGACAACTATGTAGTAGCCAGATTATGATCGCCTTGCCGTTTGCGTTAATGAATGGTTTGTTAATGGAAAATAAGTTCATACTGTTGGCGCTATTTGCCATTATTTGGATCAACGATAGTGGTGCATATATTGTAGGTTCATTGACAAACAAGTTAAAAGGAGGCAATCACAAGATGTTTCCACGCGTCAGCCCAGCCAAATCCTGGGAAGGGTTAATAGGAGGTTTTATATTCGATTTGATAGCGGGTTATGTTTTCTACGAGATAGGTTGGACAATGGGTCTAACACTGACAGCATATCCTATGATTGATAGTCTACTATTTGCACTTACAATAGGTATTTTCGGCACATTAGGTGATTTGATTGAAAGTTTGTTCAAGCGAACATTAGGTGTTAAAGACTCTGGCAAATTCTTACCAGGACATGGAGGTGTATTGGATCGCTTTGATAGTTTGTTGTTAGCAGCGCCTGTGGCATACCTTTTGTTTGTATACTTGTAATTTGGGATTGATAAGTTATGTTTTGGATTAAAATATTGAGTTTGATTCCCCTGCCAGTATTGTATTGGTTTGCGGACTACCTGATATACCCACTAGCGCGCTACATAGTGCGCTATCGTTTGGCATTGGTACGGAAGAATGTACACTCATCCTTTCCAGAAAAGACGCAAACTGAACAAGATGTAATCATCAATGATTTCTATCATCACTTTGCAGATTTACTGGTTGAGATAGTCTACGGATATCGTGTTTCTAACAAAGAAATGCGTGAGCGAGTGATATTTGAGAATTTGGATATTCTTGAAGAGTTATCCCGCAAGAATCACGGTTCGATAGCGTATTTAGGTCATATGTGCAACTGGGAATGGATTGCTGATATAGGTAATCAATTTAGTGATCCCACGATGGTGGAATATTGTGTATATCGTCGTCAGAAGAGCCAACGCAGTGATCAAGCTATGATGACGCTTCGTCATAAGCGTGGAGGTGAATGCATTGAAAAGAATATTCTGTTGCGCAAATTAGTACAATTACGACACGCTAGCCATCCTTTTGTGATAGGTTTGATAGCCGACCAAAAGCCAAGTCCACGCAATGCGCACATATGGACAACTTTTTTAAACCAAGACACAGCGTTCTTAGATGGAGGCGAAGTATTAGCACACAAATTTGGATATGCTGTTTTGTTCGCACATATCACATGTCCTAAGAGAGGATATTATCGTGTGCGCTTTGAGGTAATAACAGACGATCCTAATAATATGCCAGAAGAAAGTATCACACTGACATACGCTAAACTGTTAGAAAAAAATATCCGCGAACAACCACACATGTGGTTATGGACACACAATCGTTGGAAATGGGGACGCATTGACAGTCTCAACAATGTAAATAACTAAAAAACAAAATATTATGGAATTTAAGTATGCACCAATGTTTCAACTTGGTAAGGATGAAACAGAGTATTATTTGTTGACCAAAGACCATGTGTCTGTTGGCGAGTTCGAAGGCAAACCTATCCTCAAAATTGAGGCAGAAGGTTTAACAAAAATGGCTAACGCAGCCTTTTCTAATGTAAGTTTTATGCTACGTCGTAGCCACAATGAGCAAGTAGCAAAGATCTTGCGCGATCCAGAGGCAAGTGCAAACGACAAGTATGTAGCCTTGACCTTCTTGCGTAATGCAGAAGTATCTTGCAAAGGACAGTTACCACTATGCCAAGACACAGGAACAGCCATTATCCATGGTGAGAAAGGCCAACAGGTATGGACTGGTTATTGCGACGAAGAAGCATTGAGTAAAGGTGTGTATTTGACCTATACAGAGCGCAACTTGCGTTACTCACAAAACGCACCGCTCAACATGTACGATGAGGTTAACACCAAGTGCAACCTGCCAGCTCAAATTGACCTAGAAGCTACAGAAGGTATGGAGTATCACTTCTTATGCGTAACTAAGGGTGGTGGTTCTGCCAACAAAACCTATTTGTATCAAGAAACCAAAGCTCGCATCCAAAACCCAGGTACATTGATTCCATTTTTGGTAGAGAAGATGAAGAGTCTCGGTACAGCAGCCTGCCCTCCATACCATATTGCTTTTGTAATTGGTGGAACAAGTGCAGAGAAGAACTTGCTGACCGTTAAGTTGGCTTCTACCCATTACTACGACACATTGCCAACCACAGGCGATGAGACTGGTCGTGCATTCCGTGACATTGAGTTAGAGGAGCAACTCTTGCAAGAAGCATACAAAATCGGTTTAGGAGCTCAATTTGGTGGCAAGTATATGGCGCACGATATCCGCGTTATCCGTTTGCCTCGCCACGGTGCAAGTTGCCCAATTGGCTTAGGAGTAAGTTGCTCGGCAGACCGTAACATCAAGTGTAAGATCAATAAAGATGGTATATGGATTGAAAAGATGGATAACAACCCTGCATCTCTCATCCCAGAGGAGTTGCGTCAAGCAGGCGAAGGCGATGCTGTATGCATAGACCTAAACCAACCAATGGCTGATGTATGCAAAATCCTCAGCCAATACCCTATTGGTACTCGATTGAGTTTGAATGGTACCATCATCGTAGGTCGAGACATCGCTCACGCTAAGATTAAAGCTCGTTTGGATGCAGGTGAGGGTATGCCAGAATACTTAAAGAATCACCCAATCTACTATGCAGGTCCTGCTAAGACTCCTGCTGGTATGCCATGCGGTTCAATGGGTCCAACTACAGCTGGTCGTATGGACCCATACGTAGATGAATTCCAAGATCATGGTGGTAGCATGATTATGCTAGCGAAGGGTAACCGCAGCCAGCAGGTGACCGATGCTTGTCAGAAACACGGTGGCTTCTATCTTGGCTCTATCGGCGGTCCCGCTGCTATCCTCGCTCAGAATAACATCAAGAGCATCGAGTGCGTAGAGTACCCCGAGCTTGGAATGGAGGCTATCTGGAAAATCGAGGTTGAGGACTTCCCCGCATTCATCCTCGTTGATGACAAGGGCAACGACTTCTTCAAACAGATTAAGCCTATCT
>JAEIGA010006770.1_pt1 | contig 17424 bp, 17 predicted proteins | sample 9270691 | NCBI WGS metagenome assembly JAEIGA01 (sample SAMN17057246, study PRJNA624740) | gut metagenome | biome: biome; isolation source: fecal sample | host: Bos grunniens | place: China: Xizang | collected 2019 | reverse complement strand
GGTTACCCTGCAAAGTATGTGAACTTCCGTAGCCCTGGAGATGAGTATATCCTTAAACTCAATGCGACTGAAGGAAAATCTGGAAATGCCGAAGTATTTCCTCTCCCATTCAAGAAGAAAAGATAATAATAGACAATGAAGAAAAGTTTAATGCTGTTGCTCTGCGCGGTACTGTCCCATCTGGCAGTCGCGCAGAGTGGCCGTTTTGTAAACGGTGTTGTATTCGATGAGAATGACTCTCCGATGGCCGGAGTGATGGTTGGTGCAAAAGGTGGCTCGGAGGGGGTTGTCACAGGTCCTGACGGCCAGTTCAAACTGACAGTGTCGGCTTATACCAAGTATCTGACAGCACAGGCCGAAGGATATTTTACACAAAGTGCGGAGATAGACGGTTCGTATATCGTCTTCCGAATGAGGATCAACAGGAAGTACGCAGAGCAGAAGGCGGCTGCTGAAGAAGCGGCTGCCAAGGCAAAGGCTGAGGCGGCAGCTGAGGAACAAGCCCGTATAGAGGCTGAAAAGAAAGCTGCGGCTGAGGCAGCAGCCGCCAAGGCAAAGGCCGAGGAGCAGGCTCGTCTGGCAGCCGAGAAAGCGGCAGCAAAAGCAAAAGCTGAAAAACATAAGGTTGAGCCGGTATCTTCAGCAGTTTCTGAATCAAAGAATGAAGATAAGCCGTCAAAAGCTACCAAGACTGGTGATCGCGTATCCGGACTGATAAATAAAATTGAACTGAATTATGGTATCGGACTTGGGGGAGTAGAGGATGTGGTTTTCCAGAATTATGGATATAGGCAGTTTAAATCTCTTAACCCTGTTGAGGCCAGGTATTATATAGGTTATCGTTTCAATGATTATTTCTCGCTAAGTGCCGGTGCCGGTTTCTTGTATGAAACCAAAAGCCTGGCGGCAGTCGGAGATATATTTGATGAGGATATATACGGGGCAAACGTAAATGATGAATATAGTAGTTTCAGTGTTCCGGTATTCCTGAATACGGATATATTTTTGACAAAGACAAAGTGTCAGCCAATGTTGTCATTCTCTGGTGGTGTATATTTGTCTTCTCCATTTTCAGATATGAGCCGAGGACTAAGTTATCTGGCAGACGGCGGTGTCGGCTGCAACTACAGATTTGATGGCAAGCGTAGCTTTTATGTCTTGGCTTCAGCAGGACTGATCCCACAGCACAGATTCGTGGAGAATATACCGGGAGGTACATATATGAAATCATCTCAGGTTTCTATACGTATTAAAGTAGGACTCACTCTTTAAAGGATTATAATATGAAATATACACGTATACTTCTGTTTATTATAGTGGTGCTGTTTTCATCATGTGCTGAAATGATCGAATGTGAATCACCGATATCTGGATTATGGGCCAATATTGATGAAGATGGATACACCTCTCATTATATATCCTTTGAAAACGGAGAATTTACATCATTCAGATCAGATGATGAGCATCGTGTCGATGACGATATTATCTGGGGAGTAGACGAGTCTTCATTTTTGCCTGAATTTGAAGGCTACTACTCAATTGAGGACAGCCGATTATTGATATCCATGCATCGGGAATGGGATCCTGTTTCATATGATATCATTCATCATGGAAGGACGATGGAAATTGATGGTACATGTTTCTCTCTGATCGATGGGCTGAGCTCTGAAAAAATTGATGACGAAACAAGTGATCCGGAACCAGAGATTATATTGTCATCTTATTCAAAACAAATAGGTCCGGACGCCGGTGCTTATGAGTTTGCGTATAGTATCGAGAATCCAATACCAGGTTGTTCGTTATCTGCTGATTCATATGAGTCTTGGATTACTGATATTAAAGTGTATTCTGATCGGATCACCTTTAAGGTACTCGCTAATACTTCCAGCGAGTCGCGCACGGGATATATTAGTTTGACTTATGAGGACGCATCTGAATACTTTGAGATAATTCAGCAGAAGAGCAGTGCAAAACCAAAGATTATATTACCGTCTAAATCAAATCAGGTAGATGCGGATGCCGGTACTTATGAGTTTGCATATAGTATAGAGAATCCAATACCAGGTCATTCGCTATCTGCTGAATCTGATAAGTCTTGGATTACTGATATTAAAGTGCATTCTGATCGGATCACCTATAAGGTGCTTGCAAATGATTCCAGCGAATCGCGCACAGGATATATTAGTTTGACTTATAAGGATGTATCTGAATCCTTTGAGATAATTCAGCAGGCGAAGGAAGCCCAGGAATACGTATATTCATACACTTTCGGCAGTGGTGATTTAGGAACTACGGGCTCTCCAAAATCATCTGTTACACTTGGTGGTGTTACCTGGAAATTCTCTATGAAGGATGGAGGTTCTAAATTCTTTAATTTTGAGTCTACCGGATATGCACGTGGACTTCAGATTGGTAAGGCAGCCGATCCTGCAACAGAGGTTATCCTGTCTACAAATGGTATCCCGGGAACAATAAAATCAATTAAAGTGACAACATGTGGAGCAAACGGTACCGATGCTGTATTGCAGGTTAGTGTTGGAGGAAATAGTTTCGGTTCTAAGAAGCTTGGGGTAGAGCAGCAGGAATATAGCTTTACTGGAAGTGCATCTGGTGAAATAATCTTAAAATGGAATGCTACAGTAAAAGCAATTTATCTTAAGAAGATAGTAATTGAATACGCCTATTGATAATTTTATTATCTTTGCACGCTTAAACAAACCATTATATGGCAGATAATTCACTTTTGGAGAAGGTATTGGGCCTTCAGGAGAAATATGAGGCACTTCAGGCGCAGCTTTCTGACCCTGAGGTAATCGGCGACATGAAGAAGTTCGTCCAGCTTAACAAGGAATATAAGGAGCTTACTCCGATCATCGAGGCCGGCAACGAGTTCAAGAGAATCCTCGAGAACTACGAGATGGCAAAGGAGATCCTTGCAACCGAGAAGGATGAGGATCTTCGTGAGATGGCGAAGGAGGAGATCGCGGAGATCGAGCCTACTCTTCCCGAGTGGGAGGAGAAGATCAAGCTTCTGCTGATTCCTGCAGACCCTCAGGACAGCAAGAACGCTATCCTTGAGATCCGTGGCGGATCAGGTGGAGACGAAGCGGCTATCTTTGCCGGTGACCTCTTCCGCATGTACTCTAAGTACATCGAGACCCGCGGCTGGAGAATGGAGGTTACAAGCCAGGCAGAAGGTGCAGCAGGAGGATTCAAGGAAATTGTCTGCAAGGTTTCAGGCGATGGCGTGTATGGCGTATTGAAGTATGAGTCTGGAGTACACCGTGTGCAGCGCGTTCCTCAGACTGAGACGCAGGGTCGTGTACATACATCGGCAGCTTCAGTTGCAGTTCTTCCTGAGGCGGATGAGTTCGACGTAGAGCTCAACATGAACGACATCCGCAAGGATACATTCTGTTCTTCAGGACCTGGTGGACAGTCGGTGAACACTACATATTCGGCTATCCGTCTTACCCACATCCCTACAGGAATCGTGGTGCAGTGCCAGGATGAGAAGTCGCAGCTGAAGAACTTCGACAAGGCTCTCGCCGAACTCCGTACACGTCTCTATAATATGGAGTATGAGAAGTACCTCGCAGAGATTTCAGCAAAGCGTAAGACCATGGTCGCAGGTGGTGACCGTTCGGCAAAGATCCGTACATACAACTACCCTCAGTCACGTGTGACCGACCACCGCATCAACTACACGATGTATAACCTTCCGGTATTCATGGACGGAGCGATCCAGGATGTGATCGACCAGCTCCAGATCGCCGAGAATGCAGAGCGCCTCAAGGCGGCAGAATAGAAAAGAGACCCGAAAAACTTTCGGGTCTCTTTTTTTTATTCTGCCTTGCCTATCTGACAAGAGCCTTGGTTATGTCCCTGAGTCCTTTAGGCATGTGCTCGAATCCGCCCTTTTCGTACTCTCCCTCTTTGTGCATTACCTCAGTCTCAGTGCTGAGAACATTGCCGTATGCCTTGTGCCATGTCCACTCGAGTCGGATCTTGGCTACATCCTCTGTAACAAGGGAGTTGACAGGGAAGCTGATATATCCGCCGGCCATGACATAGTCGTTGACATTTTCTTTATTGATCTTTTCTCCGTATGAGTTGTGTCTGAGTCTGAAGAGGTATCCCTCTTTTGCCTCTTCCTGCACAAGATTGATAAGGTGAGGAGTCTGGCTGTCCTTCTTCATAGGGAATATCACATAAAGGTTGAGGTATCCGCCTGAGAACCAGGCGTATTCGATATGTGCCGGGTCGTCGGCCATCTGCTCCTCCTGTAATTCTGTTCCGAGTGTGATGATGTCCTTGGTCTTTACCTCTACCATGGCGTTGAGTCTGACGTCGTATTCGTTGTCCAGGCCTCCTGTAGTCTTGTTAAGTACGTCACACATGATATATGCGCGGTTCATCTCAAGGAGATCCTTATTGATGGACGGGGCCTTCTCCACGATGTTGAAGATGTTGCCCTGGTCTGACACGAATCTTCCCTCAGTGACGTTTCCCATAGTCATGTTGTTGTACTGGAGAGTGGTGTCCTTCTGGCAGGACACGGCGGCAATGCACATGAGTGCGGCCGCGATGCATGTGAGTTTTCTTGTTATCATTTTCATATGTTTTTCTGTTGATGTCGTCACAACGACATCTTAGATGCAATCTTGACGGAAATCGTTGCACTTTATAGTGAAACTTGGTACTTTTGTTTTGTAATTCGACCGCATATGATGACATTCGTCCTTTCGATACTGCTTCTTGTTGCAGCTTATTTCGTCTATGGTAAGATAGTGGAACGCTATCTTGACGTCAACCCCTCCAGGAAGACACCTGCCTATGACAAGGCAGATGGCGTTGATTTCCATCCTATGCCGACATGGAAGGTATTCATAATCCAGTTCCTTAATATCGCAGGTCTTGGCCCGATCTTCGGAGCCGTGACCGGAGCCGCATACGGACCTGCAGCGTATATATGGATAGTTGTGGGCTGTATCTTCATGGGAGCGGTACATGATTTCTTCGCCGGTATGATGTCTATACATAATGGAGGTGCCAATATGCCTGATGTGACCGCTAAGTATCTCGGCAAAGGCACAAAGGCATTTGTGAACTTCGTTGTCGCCTTCCTTCTTCTTGCTGTAGGAGTGTCCTTTGTAATCGGTCCGGCAGGATTGATGCAGAACCTTACGAATATAGACAAGGAGATATGGCTCTATGTGATATTCGGATATTATATCCTTGCGACCCTTCTTCCGGTCGATAAGATAATCGGAAGCATATATCCATATATGGGCGCAATCCTCCTTTTCATGGCATTGGGAGTGGGCGTCATGCTTGTCGTGGGTGATCTGAACGGGACCCATGAAATGGTCGAACTGACTCCTTCAGTGCTCAGAAACTGGCATGCTGATCCACAGACAAATATCCTTGTGCCGATGATGTTCATCGTGATATCATGCGGAGCAATCTCCGGATTCCATGCAACGCAGTCACCTATGATGGCGCGCTGTCTGAAGAATGAGAAGTATGCCCGTCCCGTATTCTATGGCGCAATGATCGCGGAAGGTATCGTGGCTATGGTATGGGCGACAGCGGCTATGGCTTACTTTGGCGGTCCGGAGGGGTTGAACGCCGCCATGACCGATACGGGAACAATGGTTGGAGGAGTTCTGGTGAAGAATGCTCAGGCAGCTGATATCGTTGACATGATATGCAAGAGTTGGCTCGGAAAGACAGGAGCGGTAATAGCGATCCTCGGCGTGGTAATATGTCCGATCACTTCTGGAGACACAGCGTTCAGAAGTCTTAGACTTTCACTTGCCGACCTGCTTAAATGTGATCAGAAGCCTATCGCGAAGCGTCTTCTTGTAAGTCTTCCGATTTTTGTGGTGGCCTTCCTTTTCTGCAAGGTTGACTTCTCGACAGCATGGAGTTATCTTGGAATCGCAAACCAGATCCTTGCGGCAACAGTACTCTGGACCGGTGCTGCATACCTTATAAATAAAGGAAGAGCACACTGGATGTGTTCTCTTCCTGCAGCTTTCCTGACTTTCGTATGTGTCAGCTTCCTTATCGTAGCCCCTCTGGGTCTCGGACTTGCTCCGGTAATCGGCTATGTGGCGGGAGCCGTTGCCGGCCTTGGCCTTCTTATCCTTTTTATAGTGAAAGGCCTCAAGGAGTCTAAGTCTATCCTACAGAATACTTCTTTCTAGTAGGCCTTCCGATAAGCTGGATGTCAAATCCTTCTATCTTGTATCCCTTGACCTTCTTTCGGCTGAGGTGGGACTCTATGAGCATGATGAGCTCATCGTCGATCACGTCCCTGAAGGCGTGGTTGGCCTGGTCGTAGAAGTGGATGTGCTTGAATGTGTTCACATCGAAGTACATCTTGTTGTTCGAGCTGAGCCTATGGTGGTATATGCCAAGCGATGCCATCTGGGTCAGGATGTTATATACTGAAGCGACGGTGACATTTGCTGTGCTCTTTTCCTTGATCTCTTCTGTAACCATGTCCGCTGATGCGTGTCCAAGGGTGATCATAGCCTCGTGTACGGCGAGTCTCTGCGGGGTGGCCTTGAGCGCATGTTTCTTCAATATTGCCTTGAATTCCTCAAGGTTAGGGCATTTGTGTGTATTCATAATATGTCATTAACTGCGCAAAGATATTCCTTTTGGCCCAAAATTGCAAATAATTTAGAAAGTTTCTAATCTGCGGGCCCTATGGAGGAGGCTTGGACTGTGATTTAATCTGAAAAAATGCTATTTTTGCAGCCGTTTTTTTAACATGGTGAAAATGAAAGGGTTCAAAGGATTCAAGACCTATGCTCTCGTCACAGGAGCAGCTTCAGGAATGGGAAGGATATATTCCTTGGAGCTTGCCAGGAAGGGCTATAACGTCATTATGGTTGATATCAATGCGGCCGGGCTTCAGGAGACAGAGCGCATGGTTAAGGCAGCGGTGGAGGCTTCGGCGGAGATACCGACGGAATATAAGGAGACGTTCAGAATCATTTCAGTCGTGCAGGACCTTTCCGTGAATGAAGCTGCCGATAAGATATTCGCAGCGACCGAGGCTGCCGGCTGTGAGGTCGAAGTGCTCGTGAACAATGCCGGTGTCATGTATTGCCAGGGTATTGCGGAGACATCGGAAAGGATGTTGAACATCATCATGATGGTGCATATGTACACTCCTCTCATGCTCTGCAGGAAGTATGTGATCGGAATGAAGGAGAGAAAGTGCGGATACATCCTCAATATATCTTCCCTCGCCGCGTGGATGATCTGGCCGGGTATCGGAATGTATGGCCATACAAAAAGGTTCGTCAGGGATTATTCCCGTGAGCTGAGGATAGAGTGTCAGAAGACCGGTGTGAGTGTGACCAATGCCTACTTCGGTGCAGTAGACACTCCGCTTGTCCCGCTTAAGGACAGTCTTCGCAGGCTTGCACGTGGACTGACAGTCATGATCAGACCGGAAAAGGCGGTAAGAAGAGCTCTCGGCGCTACATTCCGTCGCCGTAGAGGAACTATGCCTGGTCTGCTCAACAAGCTTTTCCTTCCGCTTATCATCATCATGCCTGATTGCCTTCTAGGTTGGATTTACAGAAAGGCAAAGCCTTATCTTATGAAAGTCTGATAAATTTATTATATTTGCAGGTCCAAAAAGTTCATGTATTATAAGAAAACTTCTATTATGGAAACAGTAAAATGTCTTATCATCGGAGGTGGCCCTGCAGGTTATACTGCGGCTATTTATGCGTCAAGGGCGGACCTTGCGCCGGTAGTTTATGAAGGTATTCAGCCAGGCGGTCAGCTTACAACAACAACTGATATCGAGAATTATCCGGGTTTTGAGAACGGTATCTTGGGCCAGACTCTTATGGATACAATGAAAGCACAGGCGGTACGTCTTGGTGCGGACATCCGTACAGGTGCGGTTACTGAGGCTAACCTTTCGGAGAGACCATTCAAGATCGTCATCGATGGTCAGAAGGAGATTTATGCCGAGACTCTCATCATCGCGACAGGTGCTACAGCCAAGTATCTCGGTCTCCCATCAGAGATCAAGTACAGAGGTCTTGGAGTGTCTGCATGTGCGACATGTGACGGATTCTTCTACAGAAAGAAGACTGTTGCTGTAGTAGGTGGCGGTGACACAGCATGTGAGGAAGCAACATATCTTGCAGGTCTTTGCAAGAAAGTATATATGATCGTCAGAAGAGATGTCCTCAGAGCTTCGGAGGCAATGCAGGAGCGTGTGAGAAACACAGAGAACATCGAGATCCTCTGGAACTGCAATACTCAGGAGGTACTTGGCGATGAGTATGGCGTGACAGGAGCAAGACTTGTCAGAAAGGATGGCGAGGTTTTTGATATAGCTGTCGACGGATTCTTCCTGGCTATCGGTCACCATCCTAACTCGGAGCTCTTCAGCCAGTGGGTTGCAGTGGACAAGGAAGGCTATATCGTGACTGACGGAAAGACATCAAAGACCAATGTTGAGGGTGTCTTTGCTGCTGGAGACGTTCAGGATCCGCTTTACAGACAGGCTATTACAGCCGCAGCATCAGGATGCCGCGCAGCTCTCGATGCTGAGAAATTCCTTAAAATGCAGTAAAATGAGATTACGAAACCTTATTGTAGTGCTCGCATCGCTCGTGGCCCTGATGTCGTGCAAGTCGGAGTATGAGATACTTCTGAACAGCAACGATGCAGATGCAAAGTATGAGGCGGCATTCCAGTATTTCAATGAAAACAAGTTTTCCAAGGCGGCGTCTCTCTTCGAGTCGCTGTCTGTTCTTGCAGACGGTACGGAACGTGGCGATACTGTTAAGTATTACTGGGGCCTGAGCAACTACAAGTTCAAGGACTACTATACAGCGGAGACTAATTTTGATCAGTTCATCAGCAGCTATCCACGCAGCCCGTTCACATCTGAGGCAAGGTTCCTTCGCTTGGACTGTCTGTTCCGTCAGACGCTCAGATATGAGCTTGATCAGACTCCGACATACAAGGCGATGAACGAGCTCTCTGCCTACATGCTCGAGTATCCATCGTCTGTGCATATGCAGGCCTGCAGGGATATGCTCCTTGAACTGAGCGAGCGCCTTGACAGGAAGGCATACGAGAATGCGAAGCTTTATTACAAGATGGAGGACTATCTTGCATCGCGCATAGCATTCAAGAATGTCCTGAAGGACGATGCGGATAATATCTATCGTGAGGATATACTTTATTATATCGCATTGTCTTCATATAAATATGCTCATGAGAGTATACCTGCAAAGCAGAAGGAAAGATATCTCGCCTTTATCGATGACTATCTGAACTTCATCGGTGAGCTTCCTGAATCACACTACAGAAAGGAGCTTGATGCCGTATATCAGAGGGCACAGAGGGCTCTTGGCAGACATGGTGTAAGTGACGACGGCGGCAAGATGACCGAAAGGGATTTTGCCAAGGAAAGAAAAAAGTTGCAGAAAGAAGCAAAAAAAGCTGAAAAGGCAGAAAAATAATTGAAACCCTTATCGATTTGCAGGGTATAATAAAATGAAGGGAAGTTTATTCGCCTTCATAACTATTAAGAAATATAAGGAAATGGCAAACAAGAAGACACCTACAAACACAATCACAAGAAACCTCAGCGAACTCGCTGCTCCTACAGGAAACATCTATGAGACAGTGGTTATCCTCGCGAAGAGAGCTAACCAGATCGCGATCGCAGAGAAGAAGGAGCTTACAAGAAAGCTCGAGGACTTCAAGAACGACCGCGACACAATGGAGGAGGTATTCGAGAATCGCGAGCAGATCGAGATCTCTAAATATTATGAAAGACAGCCAAAGCCAAGCCTCGTAGCCATCGAGGAGTTCAAGGATGGCGATGTGGCTTATAGAATGGCAAAGCAGGACGAGGAGTAAATCATGCTCGCCAGGCTTCACGTCAGGAACTATGTATTGATAGACTCTCTGGAGATTGATTTTCCGGAGGGTCTGATCATTATTACGGGTCAGACCGGAGCGGGTAAGTCCATTCTTCTTGGTGCATTGTCCTTGGTGACAGGTGCCAAGGCTGATGCGGCGATGGTGTCGGAGGGTGCAGACAACTGTGTTGTCGAGGCTGAGTTCGATACCGCGGACGCATCAATCAGGGATATCTTGGAAGAAAATGAAGTCGAATGGGATGAGGGACACCTTATAATAAGAAGGGTAGTCAACCGTTCCGGCCGTTCGAGAGCGTTTGTCAACGATTCTCCGGTACCTGTGACAGTTCTTCAGGATATCTCTTCACGTCTTATAGACATCCATTCGCAGCATCAGACCCTGCTTCTTTCTGACAGACAGTTCCAGTTGGACATTTTGGATCACTATGCCGGCAATATGACTCTCCGCCAGGAGTGCGCATCCGCATGGAAGGGACTCCTGTCCATGAAATCCGAATTGGCTGCTATAGAGTCGAGGATCGCCCGCATTGCAAGCGATAAGGAATACAATGAAGCTCAATTCCGTCAGTTGGAGAGCGCATCGCTTCGTGAGGGTGAGCTGGCTGAATTGGAGGAGGAACAGAAGCAGCTTGCCAATGCTGAGGACATCAAGACAGGACTTTGCGGGGTGGAGGAACTCTTTACCGCAGCATCTTCAGGCGGGGATGTAATGTCGATAGACTCATCCCTGAAGGAGTCCGTCAAGATGCTCTCAAAAGTCGGCAGATACATATCATCTGCAACAGAACTGGCAGAACGACTCGATTCATGCAGGCTGGAGCTTGACGATATTCTTGCTGAGGTGTCGGACATCAACTCCCGCGTGGAGATGTCTGAGGAACGCCTTGAGCAGGTAGAGTCGAGAATGTCTATGATATATGGTCTGCTGAAGAAGCATTCATGCGCCGATGAGGCGGAACTCATAGCTTTTCGCGACAGATTGTCAGAGGAACTCTTTGACTCGACGAGACTTCAGGAGCAGGCTGAGGATCTGCGCAAGGAAATTGTCAAGGCGGAGGCTTCACTTGCAAATATAGCAGATGCTCTGCATGACGCCCGAGACAAGGCTGCGCAGACATTCGCTGAAGAGATCGCATCTTCCATCAGGGGACTTGAGATGCCTTACGCTATATTCGAGGTGGATCTGGCAAGATGTGCCGTCTCAGCAAACGGCGCTGATTCGGTTTCGTTCAGATTCTCGGCAACGGGCCGAAATGCAGTAGATGTATCCAAGTGTGCTTCAGGAGGAGAAATGTCCAGGATCATGCTTGCCCTCAAGGCAATGATGGCTCGATTCACGGCCATGCCTACAATGATATTCGATGAAATCGATACTGGAGTTTCCGGCAGTGTTGCGGACAAGATGGGATCGATGATCTGCAAGATGGGAGAGTATATGCAGGTGTTTGCCATAACGCATCTCCCGCAGGTGGCGGCAAAGGGTAATGCCCATTATGTCGTGACAAAGACAATAGATGGAGAAGCGTCCACAGCGGTTTCAAGCATATCGCGCCTGAATGAGCAGGAAAGGATAATGGAAGTGGCTCGCATGCTTAGCGGTTCGGTACTTTCGGATGCAGCCATCGCAAATGCAAAAGAGTTATTAAAACAATAAGAGTCATGTTTCTGAAACATGACTCTTATTGTTATTTAGAAACCTCGACTGAGTATTCTTTTCCGTAGACTATCCTTCTTATGCCGGTGTTGATATAACCTCCGTTGCCGGATGGCTTAAGGTCGAATGTGCTCTGTAGCATTGATGCGTCTTCAGCATCGCTCATCCATCCTTCACCGTATTTGGCATAGAGTCCCATGAAGTATCTTGTGACGTCATATCCCTGGAAGGCAAACTGCGTCGGCTCTGTCTTGAACATTGCCCTGTACTTCATGATGAATGTCTTTACCGCTGCATCTTCATAGTTGATGTAGTAGGTAAGGCTTGCGTGAAGGTTCGTGTTGTGGAAGTTCTCCACCTCGATTGTCTCGAATGTGCGGATCTTGGCAGGAGCATAAAGTACGACATTGAATTTGTTGTGGATGGTGAGGTTCAGGTTCCTGATCACATCGTTCACGAATGCCTCGCTGTCGGATGCGATCACAACTCTGTTAACTCCCTCGACAATCATTTGTGCTTCAAGAGGCTCTTGGATCTTTCTTCCTTCGAGTATGCTGTATGAGAAAGGTGTGTATGCCATATGTGCAGAATCTACTGCGGCACGGATAAGTTTTCCTTCATCTCCCTTTCTGGCCTCCTTTTCTGATATCACAATGACCTTGTCGCCTGGCAGCAGGTCCTCCTTGATCCACTCGACCATGTCATGATACTGGGCTGTGCGTGATGCCGGAGCGTGAATCATCGTGCTGTATCTTCCGGTAAGTTCCTCAGCCTTTGGATCCAGCGGAGATATCAGGGCCTTGATGTCCGGTGCGATGGCATATAATCTGCTGATGTCTGTCGCTGATACTGGTCCTATCACGATGTCGCTTGACTCAAGTTCGTGCCTTGTAGCTCCGAATGTGCCGTTTGCCACATCGTATACATTCATGTTGATGTCGATTCCGCTTTCGCCAAGTTCTCGTACGGCAATCAGCGCACCGCTGTAGAAATCCATGTTGCTCTTGCTGGCAGTGTTGCCTGTCGCCTTGAGCGGGAGGAGAAGAGTTGCATTTATCTTTCTCTTTTCGATTACGGTGTATGCAGAATCATCTTCTTCTGTGTCGAATGCTGTCTCAAGGTCCATGTTCTCTTCCTCGGCTGCCTGTGGCTCCTCTTCCGGGCTTGATGGGGTGAGAGCCATGGCGTACTCCTGGGTAGGGATTATCAGTTTCTGTCTGTTCTTGAGCTTGCTGTCGGTAAGATTGTTAATGGTCATGATCGCCTGCTCGGACACATTGTGCTTTGCAGCGATGTCCTTGAGGGTCTCGTACCATCTGACGGTATGTATCTTGTGGACAGATGCCTCTACCTTCTGAGTTTCGTCGGCCTGGACTGACTCCTGCTGTGCTACAGTCTCATTCGGTGTCTCTGTCTGTCTGGCAGCGACTGTTTCCTTGTTCTCGGACTGTACCGGAATCATGATGATGGAGTTCTTCTTAAGTCCATTTTCCCTGAGTCCTGGGTTGGCATCGTAGATTTCATCCTGGGTCACATTGTATGCCTTGCTGATCGAGAAAAGCGTCTGCTTCTCGACCACGACATGGCTGTAGTAGACCTTACCGTCCTTTTTGACTTTCTGGTCCGATACTTCCACTGCCGGAGCTACATATTCCTGTGCAGTGGCGCTTGCCGCATATGCCATGAGCAGTGCGGCAACTGTGATTATCCTTGAAATAGAAACTCTATCCATATTACATATATATTAAAGCCCTTCTGTGAATCCGATCAATTTAAGGGCAAAGGTTTTCCATGACAGCCTCTCTTTCTCCTTTCGGATGTTATCTATGCATCGGGCTGCTGTTTCGTCATCGCTGAAATATCTGAGTATTTCGTCCCGTATGGCCTCCGGGGTTCCTTCCGGAGCTACGATGCCGGTGCCTCTGTCTCCGATGGTCTCCTTCAGCCCCCCTACATCGGTGACGATCATCGGTACCTCAAAGTGGTATGAGACCGAACTTATGCCGCTTTGTGTTGCGCTCCTATATGGAAGCACCGCCAGGTCGGCTGCGGAGAAGTACATGCTCACCTCTGAGTCCTTTATGTATTTGAGACTTGCGTGTATCTTATCCTTGTTGGGAAGCCTGTCGATTATCTGCTGGTACTTATCATATGATCCGTACGGTTCCCCGGCAATGATCAGCTGATATTCTTCCGGAAGCATGCCGAATGCTTCGAGCAGGATGTCCAGGCCTTTGTATGTCCGTATGAGTCCGAAGAACAGGATGTTCTTCTTGCCGCTCTCAAGTCCCAGAAGTTCTTCTGCCTTGCCTCGCTCCATCTTTTCTCCGAAATGAGAATATAGAGGGTGCTGTATAACAGTGTATTTTGCATCGGGCTTGAGTGCAAGCAGGTCTTTTGACACGGCCTCGCATAATGTGACGCATCCGGTGCTTCCCTTGAGGAAGTATCTTGTCATAGGTGCGTCGAAGAAGTGAGGCTCGTGCGGTATGACGTTGTCCAGGATGGAAATCACCTTGCAGTGCTTCTTCATCCTTCTGGTTATATAGCCAAGCGATGGGGCGAAATACGACATCCAGTATCTTACGATCAGTACGTCTGGATTCCAATCACGGATCTGACGGTAGGTGCTGATGTAGGAAAAAGGATTGGCCGTATCCAGCAGGGATTCGCTCTCCACCGGTACGGCCTCATCGTCTGCTGTCACAAATTGAGTCTTTCCCGGGAAAAGGAATTCAGGATATTGTCTCTTGAAGTTGAATGCCTTGACAATATGCTCTTTGCTCAGTTCTTCGAACAGGCATGCGTTAAACTGAGAGATTCCTCCTCGATAGGGATAGAAACAGGACAGTATGGCTATTTTCAATGTTGTCTTCCTTTAGTTCTTAGATGCGATATACTCCTCGTTGAGACCAGCGAGCACCTCGTCAGTGATGTCGAGTGTAGGGTCTGCTGTGAGTACAGGAGCCGGAAGAGTGATCACGCCGTCACCTTCAGCATCGCCCTGTGTGAGGAGGATCATGCCGTACTGCTTCTCAGCATTGTACTTCTGGATGAAAGTAACGATAGCGTCGTTGATCTGGTTGTTCATGACGAGAAGCTCCTCGTTGATCTCGTTGTTCTTCTGGTTTGCGTAGTTATTGAAGTCGATCTCCTGCTTCTGGAGCTTTTCAGCCTCAGCCTCAGCAACGCTTCTGGTCATGAGACCCTTCTGAGCCTTGTCCTGATACTTTGTAATTGCGTTTGCGAGGTTGGTCTCTCTTCTTGTGATTTCAGCCTGGATCTCGTTTCTCTTAGTCTCTACTACAGCTGTAAGGTCGTTGACCATGTCGTACTCGGCCATCAATCTTGTCATATCGATATAAACGATTGCGCCTTTAGGTGCAGTAGCCTCTGCTGTTTCAGCTGCAGGTGTCTCTGTGTTTTCAGCAGTCTTAGGCTGGTTGCATGAAATTGCTCCGAATGCTACAACAGCGCTCATAGCGATGGCGCTGAGGATGTGAGATGTCTTTTTCATTTCTGTTATTGTTGTTTATTGTTCTTGATCAATTGTTCGCGTGCGTAGTGTGCGCGCGATATCTTGCAAAGATAGTTAAAAAATCTTAACTTTCGACAGATACGACTGTATTGTTTGCTCGAGTCCCATGTAAAGGGCGTCGCTTATGAGGGCGTGTCCGATGGAAACCTCGTCGGTCCACGGTATGTTTCTTATGAAGAATTCCAGGTTGTCGAGATTCAGGTCATGTCCGGCGTTAAGTCCCAGTCCGCAGTCGCGGGCAGCTTCGGCAGCCTTGATGAAGTCCGCTATTGCTGCCTGAGGGTCGCGAGGAAACATTTCCGCATAAGGTTCTGTGTAAAGTTCCACCCTGTCGGCTCCGCATGCCGCAGCACCTTCGGCCATCCTAGGGCCGGCTCCGATGAAGATCGATGATCTTATTCCGTTTGCCCTGAGCTCGCCGCATATCTCCGTAAGGAAGTCACGATGTCTTAAGGTGTCCCATCCGGCGTTGGATGTTATGGCGTCCTATGCATCCGGGACGAGCGTAACCTGGTCCGGGCGCACTTCGAGCACAAGGTTCATGAATGACTCGATAGGATTGCCTTCGATGTTGAATTCAGTGGTGATGAGAGGTCTGATTTCCCTGACGTCGGAATACCTGATGTGTCTTTCATCCGGGCGAGGGTGAACCGTAATGCCATCTGCTCCGAATCTTTCGCAGTTGACCGCGGCCGCTGTGACATCAGGCATGCTGCCGCCTCTGGCGTTTCGTATAGTGGCAATCTTGTTGATGTTGACGCTTAGTCGTGTCATGATGTGTGAGCTTTGTTTTGAATGTGTCAATTCATAGTTTGAATACACAAAAATATATAATAAACTTCAATTTTAAATAATATTGTGCTATTTTTGGCCGTTATTGCAAATATATTCTGATGAAAGCATATGTATATATCGGAGTGACGGATAATGCGGTTCTTGCAGATGGCAGGATAGACAGCGTGTTGTCTGAACTTCGCGAAAACGGTGTCGAGGTGCATGTCATGCAGCCCGGCGAAAGCTCTGTGTCGGGCGCCGATGTACTTTTGAGTGTCGGCGGTGACGGAACTTATCTTGCTGCGTCTGCGATTGCGGCAAAGGACGGCGTGCCGGTAGTCGGAGTAAATCTTGGCCGCCTTGGCTTTTTGTCCGAGAACCGGCCTCAGTCGGTAGCTTCGGCGTTGCTTCAGGGTGATTATGTCGTAGAAGACGCGCCGGTGCTTCATGTTTCCGGCCATGAAGGGCTTGATGGCATATGGCCATATGCGTTCAATGAATTCACAGTTCATCGCCAGGGCGCTTCAATGCTTGAGGTGGAGGTCAGCATCAATGGAATATGTCTTCCGACATATTGGGCAGACGGCCTTATCCTTTCTACGGCTGCGGGTTCGACGGCATACTCTCTCAGTGCGGGAGGACCGATTGTTATGCCTGGTGCTAAAGTGTTGATAATTACTCCTATAGCATCACATAATCTAAATATTCGTCCTTTGGTTGTTCCGGACACTTCGATCGTTAAATTCAAAGTTCATACCCGTGATGGCAAGGCTGTATTCACTGCAGATAACAGGGCGGTGGAAATAGCCGGTGGAGCAGAGTTGACAATGGGTGTGGCACAGTTTTCGCTTAAGCGTGTCCGGCTTAACAGTTCTAATTTTATCAATGCCCTGACAGAGAAACTTCTATGGGGCGAAGACATCAGAAATAAAAGATAAAGCAATGTCAGCGGAAAGCATATCCAATATCCCTGTCCATGTATCATTGATCATGGACGGAAACGGAAGATGGGCCAAGGAAAGAGGCCAGGAAAGGGTGTACGGACATTTTGAAGGCGTTGAAAGCGTGCGTGCGTGTGTCGAGGCGGCGGTCCAGACAGGCGTGCGTTATCTTTCGCTGTATGCCTTCTCGGAGGAGAACTGGAACAGGCCGCAGGCAGAAGTCACGACTCTCATGGAGTTGATGGTCAAGGCCATGGCTGTGGAGATGGATAGTCTGAACAAGAATGGTGTCAGATTTATCGTGATCGGTAACAGGGGGAGGCTTTCGGACGAGATCAATGCGTCGATAGACGAATGCATGGCCATGACCGCAGGCAACGATGTGCTTACTTTGGTTATATTCCTGAGCTATAGCGGAAAGTGGGATATCCTTCAGGCTGCAAAGAAGATGGCCGTGGAGATGCTTGAATTTCCGGAGAAGGTCGATGAGTTGCTGGAAATGGGCGTTGATGGATTTGACGGATATCTTGCTACGGCAGGCATTCCGGATCCAGACCTGATCGTGAGGACTTCCGG
>JAEIGA010006769.1_pt1 | contig 17433 bp, 15 predicted proteins | sample 9270691 | NCBI WGS metagenome assembly JAEIGA01 (sample SAMN17057246, study PRJNA624740) | gut metagenome | biome: biome; isolation source: fecal sample | host: Bos grunniens | place: China: Xizang | collected 2019 | reverse complement strand
ATCCAGGCATTCGATGCTATCCAGGTTGCTGGTGATATGTCACCAAACGTCGTTGCAGGTGGTATGAAGGTCGCTTTGATCACTACTGTGGGTGGTTTGATCGTAGCCGTTATCCTTCAGCTCTTCTACAACTACATCCTTTCACAGGTTGAGTCACTCTCTATCGACATGGAGGACGCTTCAATCTCATTGATGGATATCTTGGTTAAGTATCAGGACAAATAATTGACACTTCGCTCATGAAATACGAAAAAATAATTAAATGGATTCTGCTGGCGTTGTTCATCGTCGGTGCGGCTCTCAGCTTCTACGGCTTTGCAGTAGGATTTGAGTCTAACAACAACGCACCTGTGGACAATATCCTCTACGGCGCCTACGGATTTGCAGCGCTTACAATAGCTGCAGTATTCTTCGGTGTAGTAGTAATCGGCGGAATCAACAATCCGAAGAGCCTTCTTAAGCTTCTTCTCGGACTTGTTGTCATCGCAGCTATCGTAGCTGGAGCATACTTCCTGGCACCAGGAACACCAGCTGTAGGATACCTCGGTGAGCCTGTATCTGACGCAACTCTTAAGTTGACAGACACTATCTTGAATCTTACTTATCTTCTTTGCGGTAGTGCTATCCTTGCACTTGTTGCTGGTGCTGTAATGTCCGCATTCAAAAAATAATTGACGCTATGGGTAAGAAAACACCAGAATTAAACACAAGTTCAACGGCAGATATGGCGTTCCTCTTGTTGTGCTTCTTCTTGATGACCACTACAATGGACCAGGACCTAGGTCTGCAGCGTCGTCTGCCGCCTATGCCTGATAAGAATCAGAAAGCACAGGATCAGAAGGTTAACCGCCGTAACATCGTTATCGTAAAGATTAACTCTGCCGACAGACTTCTTGCTGGTACTGAGCCTATGCACGTCAGCCAACTTAAAGATAAGATGAAGGAGTTCCTTGACAATCCAGCGAACGATCCAAATCTTCCAGAGAAAGAGGAGGTTGATATCGAAGGATTCGGCAAGGTAATGGTTTCAAAGGGAGTGATTTCACTTCAGAATGACCGTGGTACTAGCTATGAGGCTTACATCGCAGTTCAGAATGAGCTCGTTAAGGCCGTAAATGAGCTTCGTGACGCTTGGTCAATGGCAAACTTTGGAGCCCCTTATATGTCACTCGACGAGGAAAAACAGGAGATCGTTAGAAAAGCTGTTCCACAGAACATCTCAGAGGCTGAGCCTAAGGATGTATCTGGTAGAAGATAAAAGGAGAATACAACTATGGCAAAATTCAGAAAGAAAGGAAAAAGAGAAGTTCCGCAGCCACCTTCAGGCTCGCTTTCCGACATCGTGTTCATGCTGTTGTTCTTCTTCATGGTAACAACTACTATGCGTGAAACTGAGAACAAGGTTAACGTTATGCTTCCTGAAGCATCTGAGATCGTTAAGCTTGAGAGAAAGGACTTGACTTCATACATTAACATCGGTACTCCAGTACGCCACCTTCAGGCACAGTACGGTACTGACTCACGTATCCAGCTCAACGACTCTTTCAAGACTGTAGACGAAATCCGTGACTTCGTAGCAGCAGAGCGTGACGCTATGTCAGAGGTTGACAGATCTTTTATGACAGTAGCCATCAGAGCCGACGAAAAGACTAGAATGGGTATTGTAACTGACGTGAAGCAGGAGCTTCGTAAATGTTCAGCATTGAAGATTATGTATACTGCAAGAAGAGGTGCAGAGAAATAAACTGTACTCCTACTATAAGAAAAGAGCAGTTCCTTCGGGAGCTGCTTTTTTTATACCCTAAATCTTGGGAAAATGTGCATAAAACGCTATATTTGCGTGATTTGTCAAATATATCTAAAACAAATATACATAATGGAAACAGTTATCAGAACCAAGGTTAAGGACCTGCTCAAAAGCGAGGCAGGTAAAGACGTTCTTGCTAAAGGTTGGGTAAGAACAAAAAGAGGCAACAAGAATGTAGCATTCATTGCTCTTAATGACGGTTCTACTATCAATAATATTCAGATTGTAGTCGATAAGACTCCAGAAAACGAGGCTATTCTTGCAAAGGTATCTACTGGTGCATGTATCGCAGTATGGGGTAAGCTTGTTGAGTCAATGGGTGGCGGACAGGCAACTGAGATCCAGGCTACAGAGATTGAGGTGTACGGAGAGTGCGATCCAGTTCGCTACCCTCTTCAGAAGAAGGATACTTCTTTCGAGTTCCTCAGAACAGTAGCTCACCTCCGTCCTAGAACTAACACATTCGGAGCTATCTACCGTGTACGTAACCAGATGGCATATGCTATCCACAAATTCTTCCACGAGAAAGGATTTGTATATATGCACACTCCACTCATCACAGCTTCAGACTGCGAGGGTGCAGGACAGATGTTCCGCGTTACTACTCTTGACATGGAGAACCTTCCACGCAACAAGAAGGGTGGAATCGATTATACAAAGGACTTCTTTGGAAAGGAGACAAGCCTTACTGTAAGTGGACAGCTTGAGGGCGAGCTCGGAGCTATGGCACTTGGTGAGATCTATACATTTGGTCCAACATTCCGTGCAGAGAACTCAAACACTCCACGTCACCTGGCAGAGTTCTGGATGATCGAGCCAGAGATGGCATTCTACGACATCACAGACAACATGAACCTTGCTGAGGAGTTCATCAAGTATCTCGTAAAATATGCTCTTGATAACTGCCGCGAGGATATTCAGTTCCTTAACGACAGATATGACAACGAGCTTATTGCACGACTTGAGGGTGTAGCTGACACTGAGTTCGTACGTCTTACTTATACCGAGGGTATCAAGATTCTTGAGGCTGCAGGTGTAGAGTGGGAGTATCCAGTAAGCTGGGGTACAGATCTTCAGAGCGAGCACGAGAGATATCTCGTTGAGAAGCATTTCCAGAAGCCAGTTATCCTTACAGACTATCCAAAGGATATCAAGGCATTCTATATGAAGCAGAACGAGGATGGCAAGACTGTACGTGCTATGGACGTACTCTTCCCTAAGATTGGTGAGATCATCGGTGGTTCTGAGCGTGAGGCTTCACTCCAGAAGCTTGAGGCACGTATCGAGGAAACGGGCATGAGCCGCAAGGGTCTTGAGTGGTATCTTGATACTCGTCGTTACGGCTCAGCTCCTCACAGTGGATTCGGACTTGGTTTCGAGAGACTTCTTCTCTTCGTAACAGGCATGAGCAACATCCGCGACGTAATCCCATTCCCTAGAACTCCAAAGAACGCTGAATATTAAAATATGTTAATCATTGGTATCGCCGGTGGTTCCGGATCTGGTAAGACTACAGTAGTTAAAGCCATCACAGAACAGCTTCAGGAAAATGTAGTAGTAATCCCACAGGACTCATACTACAAAGACCTCAGCCATTATACAGAAGAGCAGAAGAGGGTGCATAACTTTGACCACCCAGATTCTATTGACTTCGATCTCCTCAGAGCTCAGCTAAAAGAACTTAGCGAGGGTAAAGAGGTGGAACAGCCGGTATACTCATACATCACATGCGGACGTTCAAAGAACGAAACTGTAAGAGTGAAACCTGCAGATGTTATCATCGTTGAAGGTATCCTTATCTTTACAGATCCAAAGCTCCGTAAGTTGATGGATATCAAGATTTTCGTTGATGCAGACGACGATGACAGACTTATGCGAGTAATGGCACGTGATATCGTCGAGAGAGGTAAGACAGTTGAATGGGTTATTGAGCGCTATTCAAATACAGTAAAGCCAATGTACCTACAGTTCATTGAGCCAAGCAAGCGTTATGCAGATATCATCATCCCACAGGGTGGCCACAACAAGGTGGCAATTGATGTAATCTCGGCAACCATTGAGAAATCTCTCAGCAAATAAACAAAGTGAATCAGCAGTCTAACAACAAAGAAAATAGAGCAGGACTATATCTCACCATCATCTTCCATCTGGTGGTGATTATAGTCCTACTTATTTATCAGATAGACGCTACCCTAAAGGCTGAAACAAGTTTCGTACTCGACTTCTCTAAGCAAGAGGAGCTCGAAAAGCAAGAGGAAATCAGAGTGCTGAAAGAAGAAGTCAGCAAACAACTCGACGATCTTATTGCAGCAGCAAGAGCATCACAGCCCAATATTAGAAACATTGCAGTAGATGCCAGCAGCAAGCCTTTAAAAGACGACAGAAACACTGACGCAGACCAGCTATACAAAGACGCCGAAAGACTGGCAAAGGAGCTTAAAGCAGGCCAGAATGCCATTGAAGAGGACGCAAGAGAAGAAACCGTAGATCTATCTTCAAGCGAAGCAAAAGGAGAGGGCGAAGGCAGTGGACAACCATACAGTGGAGCGTCAGTTCTATCATATCGACTAGATGGCAGAAAAGCACGTCACCTCCCTATTCCCGCATACAAATGCTACGGTGGAGGCGATGTAGTCGTAATAGTAAACGTTGACCAATCCGGTCGAGTTGTAGGAGCACAGGTGAACGAAGCTGGTACATCTGGTGACGCCTGCATGAAAAGAGAAGCTGTCAAAGCAGCCAAAAATTCTAGATTTTCAGGCTCTCCGACAGCTCCTAATCCTCAAGTTGGAGAAATCGTTTATCGATTTATTGCGCAGTAAGCGCAGTCTGGAATTCATTATCTATCGGCAGATAGAATCTATAGAATGCTTCGTCCTGAAGCTTTGAATATCTTCCTACAAGGGCTTTAATCTGAGGTAGCATATACCATCTGGTTTCCTCCCACTCCCCTGCAGTTGGAGTAAGTTTCTCTGTTGCTGCAGCATAGTTAAGGAACTGCTTCTCAAGTCCCACCTCTGACATCCAATTGTCAAGACGCTCAAAATCATCAATTCGTGATAGCGTGTTCTTATACTTGTCAAAAGTAGATGAAGCAAATCTCATCATAACAGCCTTCTTATTGCAATTAATGAAGAACTTGCTTGCACGTGTAGTATCAATAGAAACAAATACGTCAGGGATAATTCCTCCTCCGCCATATACCTTGCGTCCCTTCACTGTATAATACAAAGCAGTAGAATCAACCTTCATGCTATCAGCAGAAATCATCTCACCGTGAGCATAACGCTCATAGATATCATAGTTGTAATTCTTATCGTACGGTTTCTGGATGCAACGTCCAGATGGAGTATAGAAACGCGCAACTGTAAGTCTGATACCTGAGCCATCAGTGAAGTTGATCGGTTCCTGCACAAGTCCTTTACCGAAAGAACGACGGCCTACGATTACACCCCTGTCATTATCCTGGATTGCACCTGCAAAGATCTCGCTTGAAGAAGCTGATCCCTCATCAATCATGACAGTCAACTTAATATCCTTGAGCTTTCCACGACCATCTGCATCATACTGCTGACGAGCCCTCTTAAGTCCCTGCATATATACGATAGCATCTCTCTTCTGGAGGAACTCATTAGAAATAAGAAGTGCCTGGTCAAAATATCCTCCCGTGTTATCACGCAGGTCAAAGATAAGATGAGTCATACCCTGCTCCAACAGCTTTGCAGCAGCCTCATCAAACTCCTTATATGTAGTTCTGGAGAACTTGGCAAGCTTGATATAGCCGATTGTGTCAGCAACCATAAATGCCGCATCCACAGAATGTACAGGGATCTTTCCACGCGTGATCTCAAAAGGAATCATCTGGCGATCTCTACTGATAGAAATCTTTACCTTTGTTCCAGATGGGCCTTTCATCATCCTTACCATTGAGTCCTGAGGAGTCTTAGTTCCCGCAATGACTTTCTCATCCACCTTAATGATTCGGTCACCTGCCATAAGACCTGCTTTCTCAGATGGTCCACCGGGAATAACACTCAAGACAATGGCTGTATCATTCGGAACATTGAAAGTGATACCGATTCCTTCAAAGTTTCCTGCAAGCTCAGAATCTGATTCCTCTAGCTCAACAGGCGGAAGATACACAGAGTGTGGATCCAACTTGGCCAATGCAGCAGTCACAGCAGCATCAGTCATTCCAGCCATATCAATCGTATCTACATAGTTCTTCTGAACCTCCTGAAGAATCAAGTTAAGCTTGCGCCAGCGATTATAATCACCATCAAACTTCTTGTTTCTATCAGCGATCTTAAGACCTACTAAGGTAAGAAACACTCCTATGACAACGCCAAGGAGTGCTATTATAATATTTGATTTATTGTTCATATTGAAGTTCCTTCACTTCGTTCAGGATGACAGTGTTACTGTACTTGTTCAACTATGATACCAGCGCGTTCAAGAAGGTCAATTCCATCTGTAAGACGGTACGAATCGCGGTAAACCACTCTCTTGATACCGGACTGGATTATCAGTTTAGCACATTCCATACAAGGAGATGCTGTCACATAAAGCGTAGCATCCTTGCTGCTATTACCTGACTGAGCAACCTTGGAAATGGCATTAGCCTCAGCATGAAGAACGTATGGCTTTGTTACTCCGCTCTCGTCCTCGCAGATATTTTCAAACCCTGACGGAGTACCATTGTATCCGTCTGAGATTATCATTCTATCCTTAACTATCAAGGCTCCGACCTGACGACGCTTGCAATAAGAATTACGCGCCCAGACACCTGCCATCTCAATATAGCTCTGGTCAAACTTTTCCATATTATCTCTGATAAAGATATCTCTTGATGCTCTTCTTTGGTGTACGCTCAAAGTCCTCTGACATAACCTCAATCTTCTTGAGTTTCGCGTAGTTCGGAAGTTCCTTATTAAGTTCAGTGAGAGTTCCCTCAAGATATTTTACAAATGCCTCCTGCTTCATACCATCGCGAGCTCCCTGAGGGAAGTCTGGATAGATAAGAGCAGTAAGTCCACCGTTATCCTCGATTACAAGTGAGTCCACAACATAAGGCTGGTTATTGATAACAGTCTCCACCTCCTCCGGATAAATATTCTGACCACTTGGGCCAAGAATCATACATTTATTTCTACCCTTAATGAAAAGACTGCCCTCTGCATCGAGTACTCCCATATCACCAGTGCGGAACCAACCATCCTCAGTAAATACCTCCTGAGTTGCCTCTTCGTTCTTATAGTAACCCAAGAATACATTTGAACCCTTCACCTGAATCTCACCAGGGATATTCTGTGGATCTGGAGAAGCAATTCTGACCTCCATATTCACAACAGCCTTACCACAAGAGTTAAGTTTCTCCACCTTCCAGTCATCATAAGTAATGATTGGAGCACACTCTGTCATACCATAGCCGACAGTAAATGGGAAGTTCATCTTCTTGAAGAATGCCTCAACCTCCTTATTGAATGCAGCGCCACCGATAATCACCTCGTAAAATTCGCCACCAAATGCAGTGACAAGTTCAGCTTTAATCTTATCAAGAAGAATCTGATTAAGTACTGGAAGCTTCATCAAGAACTTGATTCCTTCCTTCTCCAAAAGCGGCTTAAGCTTGTTCTTATAGATCTTCTCGATAATCAACGGAACTGCAATAATAACATATGGCTTAACCTCTGAAAGAGCCTGCATGATGATCTTAGGGCTAGGAACTCGAGAAAGGAAATGCACATGAGCACCAACACTAAGTTCATAAAGGAGCTCGAACATCAAACCATACATATGTGCCGATGGGAGCATAGACACCACGCTCTTGCTATTGTCGAGTCCAGGTAGAACTACATTTCCGAACTGAAGGTTTGAAGCAATAGCTCTATAAGGGATCATAACTCCCTTTGAGAAGCCTGAAGTACCTGATGTATAATTAATTACAGCAAGCTCTTCTGGTGAATCCTCATAATAGTTAAGAGCATCTGGTGTGAATACGTTAGGATACTTACGTCCAAAGAGCTCATTCAAATGCTCTCTAGCCTCAACGATCTTATCATCACTAGCATAAAGGAGCTTGAATGTATTCACCTGAATGATAGCCTGAAGATCCGGCATCTCAGACTCTGAGAGTCCTTCCCAGATAACATCATCCACAAAGAGAATCTTAGCCTCTGAATGATTTACAAGATGGTGAATATTTGCAGACTTGAACTCGTGCAAAAGTGGAACGGGAACTGCACCATAAGTCATGGCAGCGAGGAAAGAAACAGCCCAGTTAGCCTGATTCCTAGAACAGATAGCCACTTTGTCTCCAACAGACAAGCCACACTCCTCGAACATAATATGAAGTTTCTCTACTCTACGGGCAACGTCTCTATAATGAAGAGTCATACCCTGGTAGTTAGAGATAGCTGGGCGATCCCAGTTCTTCTTAAAAGCCTCTTGAAAAAGCTTATTTACAGATGTAAATTCCATTTTCTAAGTTATTAAATATCTACTATTTCAATTTAATCGTACGATGCTTTCCATCGTAGCATTCAACCTCCACAGAAGTCTCATCCAAGATTTTGACCTCAGTCTGTGGAAGCGCCATCTGGTCTCCGGTCAAAGTTGATACCGGATTACCGCCACCAAATGGATATATAAGTGTCTGAATTGCAGTACGCACAATCCAGAATGTATTTCCTCCCAAATCAATCTTCTCAGGAAGATCTTTGATCATATCTGATGAAGTGATAGTCGACCATGATGCAGGGCGCTCTCCCTTTAGGTTATACATCTCGATTGTATTATCCTTATGAAGAACCAAAACATTGTACTTACCTGAACCACTGAAATCATATACATCTGGTCCAAGCAAAATCTCCTTACCTAAATCAGCAGAAAAATCTGCGACAAAACGTCCAAGGATGTCAATCAGATGAAGTTTTGTTCCCGCACCAAACAAAATCTGGAACTTATTGTTTCCTAAATAATCAATGGACTGAGCAGTACCACAGATAGGCTTATCAAAAGGAACTCCCCATACTCCCTTTCCATTTTCATCCTTAAGGCAGAGATAATTATTGCTAGCGCTCTGATAAAACTGATTAGTCATACCTGTTCTCGCATTCTTTACTGAGAATGGTCCCTTAGATATTACAATCATTGTATCCCTAGCCTGCATAGGAGCCTTAGAACGCTTAATTTCGTTGCGGAACATCTCAAGCCTCAACTTACCAACATCTCCATTCTCACCCAATGTCATAAACGCACCGGAATAATCAACACCCTCACAAGTAGAGGCTATGACTTCCTGCACTACTTTATGGAAGATGTTTTCCATCAAATCTGGCTCAAGAGTAAACGAAACGTAAGCCATAAATGCAGCAGGAGTTGCAAACGGATCCTGTACATCAGCATTTATCATATACTCAGCGAGGTTATAGAAAGTCGCTTCCCCACTTACATATAGCTGCACCGCATCTTTACTTCCGGAAACAATCCATCCATTGATATAAGTGTAATATGACTCATCCTTCAAAATGAACAGGTCGCCGAAAAGTGAGCCTGCATACGAAGCATACTTATACTCGTTCAAGCCTGTTGTAAGCGAAATAAGATTCTTATCCACCTTACCGACTTTCACCAAGTTGACACGCTGCAAACCATCATTTACCTTAAATGATGCTGTCGCCACCTCGGCAATCTCCAGGCGCTCACAGAAATCTTCAGGAGATATGCCATTGGCATCCTCAAGACGTTTTCTGAGGATGAGTTTACGCTGCAATCCCTGTCTTGAATCCAAATAAGCCTGATAAGAATTCAGGAATTCAGATCTCTTCTTAATCGGAAGGGCAAGAGCAGAAACTGTGTAGGATGGAAGCATATTCGACACCTCAGATGCAGACACTCCGCATCCTTCGAACACTGTCAGGATGTCCGGCTGTTTCTCATCAGAAACCATTCTGCCAGAGAATTTATCTGCTATGTCAGAAAGAGACTCAACCTCCAGAGACACCCAATCGGACATTCTTTTTCCAACAGTAAAGAAGCCACGTAATCTATCACTGAATATTGATGAAACCAAGTGCTCAGAAAGGACATTTGAAAGAAATATTCTATTATCCCCCTTTGACTTAGCATGAGCATAGTAGAATCCTGGTGCCTTAAGCACGGACTCCGAAGCTCTCAAATGTCTTTTTGAAGAAAGAACTAATTCTTTGCATGGTGAAGCGAGTACAACTGATCTTCCTGCAATCTTGCGGGAAGTATCCAATGCAGAACAATTCAAATACTCTGCATAAAGGCCATTATCCTCTGCTGCCGCAAGTACAGACATAGCTAAAGCCGTAGTCTCATTCTGAGCTACGCCAGCATCAATGATGTATAGAGGATATATTCGGCCAAGATTGTGCAGAGACACAACCATCTGCTCAATTACAACAGCCTGAGATTTAACTAATTCAGTCAACGATGCTGCAAAGCCTGTCGCTGGCAGAATCTTTGGAAGGACCTCCTCAACATTCGAAAAGGCACCTACCATAACTGCATCAACAGGCACAGCCGGCATAAGTAAGTACTGCTGCGAATCCGGCACCTCTGTTTCTGGGCGAACAGTATCTGTTCCCGAATATAGGAGCATGACACCAGCTACGACCAGACCAATCAAGCCGGCCAGAACCACCAAAAGAATTATAAGCGTCTTTCTACTCATTACTTCACTGCAATCGCCTCAATCTCAACTTTAACACCGAGAGGAAGAGCTGCAGCTTGATAGCATGCACGCGCTGGCTTATCACCTGTAAAATACTCAGCATAAACCTCGTTTACTGCCTTGAAGTCAGCGATATCTGCAAGAAGAACTGTAGTCTTGACTACATTATCGTAAGTCATGCCAGCCTCAGCAAGGATAGCACCGATATTTTTAAGCGACTGATGCGCAGCAGCTGTAATCTCTGTCTGCACCTGACCATCAGCTGGATTTACAGGGATCTGACCTGAAATATAAAGGGTTCCATTTACCTCAATAGCCTGTGAATAAGGACCTACCGCCTTTGGCGCGTTCTCAGTTGCAATTACTTTTTTCATATCTTTTTAATTTATAAACAACGTACGGATCATGCATGCGCACAATCCGTACAAAGATAGTAATATTCAGTGAATCGTCCAATACTAACGGTTGATCTGGTCGTACTCAAGGAACCTAGACCAACTATAGGCAGAGGAGCCTTCTGACTCCGTAATAATTCGGTGATAAATTGCATGTCGGGAAGGGGCATTGAAAACACCAGTATTTCCTTGCATCATACCACCCTGTGTCGAACGATACATACCGTATCCATATCCCCATCCACCTTCAATAAAACTAACCTCAGATGAGCTATACGCTGAATTAGTAAACATGTAATAATCACCAATGTTTGAAGGGCTCACATTCCAATACCAACCCTTTGCATGCCAGTTATTTAGATCAGCCTTATTTGAAGAACTTGCAGTTGATCCACTATTGAAATACTCATCAGCAAGGCGTCCGAACGCGTGTCCGCCAGCCTCATGCTTGACGAGACCATTCGTACCTGTTGAATTAGCTGCAAGCACAGCAATGGCAAAAGATGCATATCCATTTACAAATCCCGACTTATAGTCTCTGAAAGGATATCCGGTAGATCCGGCTTGTTCATCCGTATTCACCAACACGATTGCAATCGTCCTATAGTATTGGGCATCTCCATTTCCTACAACTGCCTTAACTGCATTGATGACAGGAGTTGCATCTGAAACATAGGACGCAGTGTTACCACCACCCTGGCAATAAGTATTAAAGTAAGTATCCTTGGTTATCCCCGCAGATCTGACATCAGTACCTTCTTCAGCAGACTCGTACGAAGCCATATAGACATTGAATCTGTTCATGAATGTCTTATAAGGTTCAATTGCAAAGAAAGTATCCATAGCAGACCTTGCGCTTCTTTCAAACTTACCTCCTACAGCAAGATCTTTTTTCTTATATCCGTCTCCAAGTATGACGATATTGAAGTAGTTCAAGCATCCTGCATTCGCCTGATTAAGCACAACATTTTGACCATTAGAATAATAAGTCCTGCCAAGACTTGTTCCGTATGCTTTCTGAACCAGAGTTACATCCTTGTAGTACCACAATGAGTTTGAGGCCACAGAGAATTCTACATTGGCAGTTCTCTCACCTGAGCTGTTTTCTTCAAATGTAAAGACATTTATAGATTGAGTAACTCCGGAACCGCTGGTCAGAAGAAGTTGTCCGCTGCCAAGATTCTGTGTAGTCGCAGTGACCACAACCTCCCCACCGATATAATCGACCGCACCGTTATGGTTCAATTCTATACGGCTGCCATTATCTATAAATGTGAACTCGTTTGTAAGAACCTCCTGACCATCAGCGACATTCAACTCAAGAGTAACACTTGGAGAAGATATATTCTCATTGAAAGCTACCGTCAGATTTCCGGTTCTTGAATCAGCATCAAAATTAACATATGCATCAGAAACGTTATTTGTACCGGATACCTTCAACGTATAAGGTGCATTCCGATCCGACACTGCATAACTGAATGGAATCACCACCCTCGCACCAGGAACAGCCGGGATATCCTTAAGATAGCTTCCTGCGATCACACTACCAGCCTTAGGTACAAGGTTGGCAAAATCCGACATTATATCAGTCTTGCCACTCACCACCTGAAGCGCAACAGATGCACCCCAATCACCATCATAAAACTTGTTATCAATATCGCTGGCATCGACTGTAGCAGTCACGACCTTTCCGATTCCAGGAAGTTCACTCACGAACATTCCTTTTACTGCAAGTGGAGACGACGGCATTTCCACACCGGCACCCTTATCGTAACCACAAAGCGCGGAAACGACAGCAGGATTCTGATTGAACGCCTCGACAAGAGCCTCTGCAGCAGCATCAGGCTTGATGATGTAATCCAAAGTCAGATCAATCTTCTGTTTGCTGTAGGTCATCTGAGCATAACGCGCATAAACAGTGTTGCCAAGATACTCACTCATAAGCGAGATCGACTGAATCTGCTGCACAAGTTCATCTACATCTCCCTCAAGATTCTCGAGTTCATCCTGACTCGGAATATCGTCCTCAAGTTCGTCAAGTCTACCTGTAATCTCAGCTACAACAAGTTCCTCCGTATTCTTGACATTAAGATTGTAGAACTTTGCCGGTTTGAAGGTCACTGGCTTCGAAGTTGAAATTGATGACGTCTTCTCATACTCACCAAGATTCTTGAAATCAAGAGTTATGGCAAGTCCTTCCTGCTCTCCTGGCCACACGAGAATGTTATAGGTCTTATCCTCAAAGGCAACACCATCTGCAGGGGTCAGCGTCACAGAATTCGAAGCGTCTGACCATAAGCCTCCTGCATCAACCAACAGACGTCCGTTATCTACATCCTTATCATCAGCAGAATTGTAATACATTACCAATGGAGCCGTTCCCGCAAGAGGTGCCGTTCCTGTTATAGTCACAGACTTCACATCCGTGCTCAGTGCAATTCTCAGTACTGAAAGCGCATTACGAAAATCTGTCTTGGTCGAGCCTCCCTCTCCCATTTCCGAGAGAGCAAGCGCCGTAGACGAAAGGTTGCAACCAGATGGGAACGAACCATTGGCTTTTGCCACCTGCACAGCAGAAAGATTATGTCTGAATTCTCCGTCATCAGTAAGCGCAGTCTTAGGATAAACAGCATAACCCAGGTCATTATAGCCATCATCCAGCGACACATCATCAGGGAACTGGCCCTTGAATAATGCACGAGCTGTTGTCTGCTCTGCCTCCTGATTGACAAATGTCTTATTTACATGAGGAGATGAGGATGCGTGAGTGAAAACGAGAGCAATCTCATCCGACCCCTCCCACATCACTGCATTTCCGTCAAGCACAGTCTTAGAGAGGATGCCCGCCTCAATGGTTACCTCATGCGACTCCATCTGAGGTTCCCTAGCAGAATCCTGTACAAATTCTTTATGGCAGGATACCAATGCTGTCAACGCAGCTGAAAATATCATAAAGTATCTTTTCATCATACTATCCTCCATAATTAAAAATCAATCTCCGGCATATCTGGATCCGGGTCAAAATCTTCGCTTCCTGAACCAAATTGACTTTGACAAAGAGGGCCTTCAAGTTTTAAGGTCATCTCCACCACGTCAGGGGTCTGATAAGCAATCTGCATTTCTATCATTGAATTTCTTTTCATTGCTTTTCAATTTTAGAATGCGAGAACTACGCGGACAGGGAACTTACCCGAAGCATCCTGAGCTGAATGCCAACCTCCCGTCGACATATTAAACGGATACTTAAAGTGATCATACGATTGTCCACTTGCATACCATTTTCCATAAATGGTACTTGACCAATACTTTTGTGAATTAATTGGCGTACCACCGATCTTTGCAAGGGATGCATTAATTGTTGACAGGTTGTCATACATCAACTTCATTTCACGATACGAAGGTATGTACCACGAACTTGCAGAAGAAGGAACAGCTACTGACGCTGTTTGAGCAGCCACAACACCATCGGTAGCATTAAAGAAAGCACAATAACCTGGACGAGATGCATTTAAATCTCTATGCGCCAATGTATTGCCATAACCATTGACCTTTTCAGTCGAGACAATGCCAGCAGCATCATATCCCAAGCCAGCATAATAGCCATGGCCATTATACGCGCTGATACTTCCAAAGTCCTGATCCGCATATTCTGCTTTTGCAATTACCAATCCGTTAGAACACTTAGGATAATCCCTTGCAAGAACAGGGTCTTCGGCAACAGCATTAGCATTTGAGAAAATGACTCCGACAACAGTCTTCCCTGATGGATTAGGGTCATTTCCCCACGTACCGTCGCTATAGTAGTATTCACCGACAACAATCTCAGCTACAGATGCCTTAACCGTCACTACACAAGTTGCTGTCATAACAGACGAATCGCTGGTTGCACCGCTTGATGTCGCAGCTGTAATAGTTACCGTACCCTCAGCTTCAGCTGTCATCTCACCTGTTTCAGAATCAATTGAAACAATTGAAGAATCAGATGATGTCCAGGTCAAAGATGTATTTGTAGGCTGCTTACCATCAACATCTGAAGTAAAGGATGGAGTAAGGGTCGCTGTCGCACCTGGTGCCAGATTCATTGTCGCAGGGAGTGTGACACTCTTCACATAATAAGGCTCAACACTTACAATCACAGTCCTTTCCACGAAGGTCTTCATGTAAGTATGCTTATCCTTATCTTTAACCTTGATATAAACATATCTGACACCTACAGAACCTGGTGCTTTAATTTCACCAGTATCAAAGTTGATCCATCCCAAGCCTCCATCACTCTCATATGTCATACGGAACAGACTTGCATCCACATTCTCCGGAACAATCGATCCGGCAAGACTGATCGCCTGGTCAACCTTCATGGAAACAGATTTCACATCATCGCCATAATTATTGAGCTTGATCTGTCTTGGCTGAGGCACAGCAACAGATATTTCATGAGTGAGTGTAATATTACCATTGACAATGCATGTTATGGTAACAGTATTATATTGAAACGCATACGGATTATAAGTGTGAGCTACACCTGTCACAACACCATTTTCAACAGTTGCCTTAGTCTCGTCTGAAGTCATCCAAACCTTGCTTTCTATGTTCATCGTTGACGGGAAGTCCAGAGAAAGCTCTGCAGTCTTTCCGACCTCGACATAAAGCGGGCCTCCAAGACGCATTGAAGGATTTACCTTGACATTGACAGAGGCTCTGAGGTTATCGCCCCACTCATCTGTTCCATCAGTAGTAACTGTGATTGTTGCATTACCCTGCTTTTCCGCCTTCATGACTCCAGAGGACTGGTCAATCGAAACTATCGAAGGGTCAGATGAAGTCCAGGTCAACATCTTATTTGTTGCAGATGAAGGATTTACAGTCGCAGTCAGAGTCTTTGACTGTCCCTCGTCAATCTCAAAATCTTCCTGATTGAGCTTGATGCCTTCTACATACACAGTTGCACTGTTGTCCTTAGGATAAAGTTCAATGAACTTTGAAGACAGATCAGTCTTGCCTGTTGCGACAAACAAAGCACATTTTGCACCAGTCTGCCTGTAGTAGAAGTCATCCTTGAGATCATGAGTTACCGTCACAGTAACAATTCCCCGCTCAGCATTTGTTACGGCTACGTCACTGACTGCAAAGTTGACAAAACGAGCAGGATCGATGGCCTTTGTCTGGATCTGATCCGCATAATATCCGACTACACTAACTACATCCTTTGTCACCGCTGAAGCAGTCGCTGCAGGACGCACCATGTAATTGAGTTCAATGTTGCTAACCGGAGTTCTCCTGCTCTTTCCATCATATGGCTTACCTGGAGCACTTACCTTAGAGGGCTCCATGCTATAGTAGGCCACAGCGTATTCCTCAGAGTACTCCGACATGAAAGTGAGCGACTGGATCTTTGAAAGAAGTTCAGCCACGTCCGCTTCAATCTGAGTAAGTCTGCCCTGGATATCAACAATTTTCTCCTCGCATGCTGATACACGCGATGCCAGATCCATCAATGTAATTGCCGAGCCCTTAAGAGCGGCAGTAGCCTTTGTGTTTACACTCTTAAGTACATTCTCTGTATCTAAGTCTGTCGACTTGATTGCATTTGTGTAGGCCTCTTCCAATTCGTTGCTGAGAGCTTCAAATTCAGATGTCAGCTTTGCGAGCTCCTGAGCATTGTTTCCAACTGTCTCGACCATGGCAGCAAGTTCCTCTGTCGCATCACCAACACGAAGACCTGCTTCAATGTCAGATGCGAGAGCATCGGTTGTAAGAGACTGAGCCTCCACCGAAGTTGCCAGCGTTGAAAGGGCTGCAAATTCAGACTCCACCCCGACGTAATTATTAAAATCCTTACCTAACCATTCCGACACTCCATTCTCAAGCGAAAGGATGGCAGCTTGAATGATTTGAGAATCCTCAAGCGAAGCAATCTGCACCTTGAGTGCGCCAGTAACACCAGCGATTTCCTTCTGAAGTTTCATTGTCACCAACGTGGCATTGACTTCTGATAAACCTGCCTCAACAGAAGCAATATGCTCCTTCACGGCAGCTACCGAACCCTCAAGCTGAGAGGCCTGAGCCTCAAGAGAGGCAAGATCAGGCAGAATTGTAAGGAGAGATTCCATTGAGCTGATTGAAGTTTTCATAGATGCAACCTGCTCGGCAAGTGGCGCCACATTTGATGACAGCTGACCTTCGACCCAATCAGGATCCGTCGCCTCTGTCATACAAGATGTCAGACCCAGCAAAAGCACGGATGCCAACATCCAACACAGTCTATTCAAATGTTTCATAGTTATTTAGTTTTAATCATATTTTCTAAAAGAGATATTCGTAGCAATATAGCTATTCCCTCGAAAACAACCAAAAACACTAACGTATTTCTTTCATTTTACACTAAAACAAAAACTCGCAAACCACTAATAATTAGCGATTTGCGAGTCAGTAGCCCCGAGCAGAATCGAACTGCTATCTAAAGTTTAGGAAACTTCCATTCTATCCGTTGAACTACAGGGCCATGCAAAAAAAGGCTGATTACTCAGCCT
>JAEIGA010006768.1_pt1 | contig 17434 bp, 14 predicted proteins | sample 9270691 | NCBI WGS metagenome assembly JAEIGA01 (sample SAMN17057246, study PRJNA624740) | gut metagenome | biome: biome; isolation source: fecal sample | host: Bos grunniens | place: China: Xizang | collected 2019 | reverse complement strand
GCCGTACGAGAGCCTTCAGGCTGAGCTCTTGCACGGCGTGATTGAGTGGTCGGCGGGCGTATTTGCCGACCACGGTGCTGAGTAAAATAGATAGTGCCGCTTTATTAATTAAGATACCTTGTGCGGAGGCCGGGTATGGAAGGGCTTGTTCGATTATATTCTCGTTACCCCTGTGAATGCCTGCCAAACCTTGGAACACACTAAGAGATAATTCTGAAGAGTTATTGAGGATTTGTGTGTTCGAAGGTATGTGGTGAAATGCCTTGGAACACGGAGAAGTACAATATCGGGAATGGTTTGATGGTCTGTGTGCTCGAAGGTTTGCGATGTTGCTGATTGTGCGTTGCTTTTCATGTCAGAGTTCCATAAAGTGCAGATAAACACGAAAAATCAGTCGTACTTGGAAGAAAACTTCTAATTTTGTGGGAAATGTAATTTTCTGTGCCGCTGGCTGGATCGTGAGACTTGCATCAAGCCGTCCAAAAGTCCACCTTCCCGGCACTTTGATCTGACCTTTCCAATGTGCTATCCTATGGAAGATAAACAGTATCTATCTCCGGCCGTCGAGGTGCTGGAACTTTATTTCGAAGGTGCGGTCTGCACCGGTTCAGGAGTCGATATGGACCCGGAAGAGGGTAATATGTTCTAGAAAATCAGTAAGTTATGAAATATAGAATTCTATCGCTTCTTGCTTTGACAGGAATCCTTTTCAGCAGTTGTGCAGTGGATGAGATGCCCTCAAGCGAAGGAGTCATCCACGCAGAGATGGAAAATGAAGACACCCGTACAGCGGTTACTGATGAAGGCACATTTACTTGGTCAACAGGCGATCAGGTATGGCTTCATACCACTTCCGGCAGCGTGGTCGGAACTCTATCATCAGGAGCAGGTACTTCAAGCGCCGATTTCTCCTTCGGTTCGCATTTCGGCGAGATGACCGGCAAGGCCGTTTATCCTTACAACGATGGCCATTCAATATCAGATGATGTCCTCACAGTGGTAATGCCGTCCACATACGACCTCGGCTCATCACTCAATAACACCAATGCCGCAATGTATGGTGTCAATGTCGGCGGCACCCTCAGGTTCAACCATCTCGCCGGCGTAATGCGCTTCAAGTTCAAGAATGTCCCGGCGGGCGTCAACAAGTTCACCATCACCCTCGACAAGAAGATCAACGGAGCATTCTCAGCAGATCTGACTGCAGATTATCCAGTAATCGAGGCTTCTGCGACTTCTGCAGAATCAGAAAAGACCATTACATTGAATTTCAATGCCTTGACCACTCAGTCTGACATCAGTCTCTATATTCCACTTCCGCTCGGAACCTACACATCTCTCAAACTCAGTCTCTACGATGACGGCCAGTCAGTATGGACATATTCCAATACCGTGACCAACACCATCAGCCGCAAAACCCTGAAACTTATGCCACTCGTTTCCATCGGCGGCTCGATTGGAGGTGACATAGAAGGCGGTGAGTCAGACGGAGGTCAGGAAGGTGACTATATCGATGAATACGGCATCAATCACGGTCAAGGTGTCAAGATCGGTGAAACCGTCTGGGCCCCTGTGAATTGCGGTTATCACGCTACCGACTTCAAATATGGTAAACTTTACCAGTGGGGCAGGAAGTATGGTCAAGGATATGATGGAGAACTTTGCGATGGAGATTGGAATTATCAAGGTGATTATTCTGATTCATCTGTCCCAGAAATAGTCGAGGGTCCGGTATCATTAATTGAAGGTCAGTCAAAGGCTAATGAGAATAAGTTTTATACGTCATCACTTTCATACGATTTCGATTGGCTCTACCCTCAGGATGACAAGTTATGGAATTCCGGTACAGAAGAAAATCCAGTCAAGACAATATATGATCCATGTCCAGAAGGTTGGCGTGTTCCGACTAAAACGGAACTTATAAATCTGATTGATAATTATTCGTCTTGGACATCTGAGAATGATCTTAACGGTAGATGGTTCAGAGGAACAAATTCATTTACAGATACAGTTCCTCAGGTCTTTCTTCGTGCTGCAGGCACCTTTTTCGTCTACGGCGAAGTCTATGCCGGCAAACGAGGCGGCGCCGGCTTATACTGGTCATCCAAGCTGTATAGCTACCTCCTCTTCACCAGCAGCTATGTTGATATGTATGGCAATTACTGCGAAAGTGCAAACGGACACTCTGTCCGCTGCGTCCAGGTAACCGACGAAGTCGCTGAGCTTTAGTGAAGAATAACAAGTCCCTGTGAGAGCGTGGACTTAGAATTCCTTAATTGATAGGAGATTCCTCGTCAAGCTCGGAATGACAAGAAGAAGCAAGCTCGCAGTGGCATATTCGGAGAGTCCGGTGTGTCAAGGCATCCCGGAGAGGATTTGTGAGTTCAGCAGTCCACTGGTGGCATAATTACAGGTCGAAAGCACAAGAATAACCATTTTCGTGCTTTCGACCTTGATTTTACCCATGTCTGTTTAAGCTGAGTTTGCTTTGATTTAGGGATATCCAGTGATCAATCAAATAAATCATCTATAGTAAGAGACTTCTGAACTATGCCGCTATACTTGCCATAATTTATACCATAGCTTGTTATCATAGTCAGGTGGACACTCTGCCTTTTCAGAAGTGTCTCTTTCAGCATATTGATCCTCTTGCGCAATTTAAGGTCTTCTTCTTTAGAAATCGAATACTCCGCTGATGCGAATTTCATTTCGCAAAGATTCACAATATTGTCATTCCTTTTAATGATCAAGTCGATCTGAACACCATCCTTGTTATCATCTCCACGCACATTCCATATCGATGTTGTGGATTTGACTCCACCGATCTCTAATGCTCTCTTGATCTGGGCGACATGTTGCCAGCAGACTTCTTCAAAAGCAACCCCTTTCCACACTTTCATTATATCAGAAGTTATGTTGTCAGTCATAAAATCCGCTTCTTTCTGTGAAGGTTCCACATATTTTTGCCAGAATAGACAGAAGTTATCAATCAGTTTATACTTCTCAACATTTTTTTTTGTTCCATATGGATTATACCGCACGATGAAATCACTTTCCTCCAGTGCTTTCAGTGTGTCGCTTAAACCACCACCGAGAGGTAGGCCTGTAGTTTCACTGATTTCCTCTCGCGTGTATCCGGAATGTTTCTTTGCCAGGAGACGAATGATTTTCTTGCAAACAGCAGCATTTGTAAAGATTGCATTAAAAAGCCTATTGAACTCGTCTTTAAGTCTTGGGTGTGGACCGAACAGGATTTTATCGACATTCCTCTCAAGGCTAAGTCCCTTTTCAAAGTAACTGAGATAATATGGTATGCCGCCAAAAATCATATGGGATTGTACGATATCATAGCGGCTAAGTTCAATATTCTCATTCTCGAAATATTCCTCACACTCCTTTAGTGTAAAAGGATATAACTTTATGTTTGCAGTGATGCGCCCGTAGAGCCCGCCTTTGTTTTTGAAGAATTTACCGTGTATCCAGGATGTTGCACTTCCGCATACAACCAGCATAATGTTATCTCTACCATTGCACCATCCATTCCAGAAACTTTCAAATGCTGATAGGAATCCCGAGCGAGGAGTATCCATCCAAGGTAATTCATCAATGAAAATCAGTATTCGTTCTCCTTTGTCGAGTTTAATCAACAACTGCTGTAACAGATAGAAGGCTTCCATCCACGTTTTGGGCTGCTTGTAACCCTCGAGACCGTGACTGAGAAGTGAGTAATAGAAACTCTCGATCTGGATTTTCATACGATTCTTTTCATCTTCCTGATCGATTGGGGAAACTCCCGTATGCTGAAAAGTGAAGTGATTCTTGAGGGCCTGTTTGATCAAGAAAGTCTTGCCCACTCGTCTGCGTCCGTACACAACAACAAACTCTGCTCTGTCGCTATTGTAGAGTTTGTTGAGTTCTGCTATTTCAGATTTTCTACCGATTATATTACTCATATCTATTTAAATTTGCCGTAAATATAACAAAAGTATGCGTTTTGGCAAAATATACACATATATAATCTGCCGATAGTGGGTATATTGTGTTACTTACGGCAGGTTTGGAACGATTAGCGACTGTGTTCCCTTCTTTTTAAAGTGTCGCAAAATTTGCAACAGATGCACTCTCTGCATCGTGTTATTTGCTTTTCTTGCTGCGTTTGACAGTATGTGTAAGCTTACCTATGAGGAAGTTCAACTAAAGAGTTGATTCTGTTTCATCTGTTTTCAGATCAGGCATAACTATGTCGGAAATTACTTCTCCAACGCGCTAAAGTGAGGATGTCTGCTTTTCTTTGTCAATTTCATTATGAAGGCTTGCGATTTCTCTTTTCAGATACCGGACTTGTGCGAACGTTTCGATAATTGCGAAAGTGATATTTGTAGCAGTCTTACTTCTTAGGATTGTAGCAAGCATGTATAATCCTTTTTCAGTAAATACTTTAGGCCTTGCTCTGCTTTTAGAAGAAATTTTTGTGGTCGAAATTTTCGACCGCAAATCTCCCAATTCTTCAGAAGTCAATGTAAACATATAATCCGGAGGAAATTTATCAGGATTGTTCCTTACGGCTTCATTCACTCTTTTAGTCTCGACCCCATAAAGTTCGGCAACATCAGTATCGCTTATTACCGTCTGGTGTCTGATACATATTGCTTTATGAGGGCCAAATTTTATCTGCTTTCCCTTTCTTATTTTACTTACGGCAGACTGTATGTGCAGAATCTGCATTGTGGATTATGCATTTATTCACCGAAAGCGGCGACATCAGCGACAGTGCCTCCGACAAATCCGATCAGCTCGCCAGGGGAAATGGCCAATTGCAGACTGCGGACACCGGCGCTTACATATATTGTCTCGAAATCATTGGCCGTACTATGGAAATATGTCGGGAATCGCTTCTTCATTCCTACAGGGGAGCAGCCTCCGCGGATATATCCGGTTACGGCGAGGAGATCCTTCATTGCGATCATCTCCACCTTCTTGTTTCCGGACACTTTGGCCAGCGCCTTCAGGTCTACCTCGCCGTTTCCCGGAATCACGCATACTATATGTCCGGTCTTGTCCCCGTGCAGGACAAGCGTCTTGAAAACGCATTCGATGTCTTGACCCAGGCTGTCTGCCACATGCTGTGCAGCCAGGTCATTCTCATCGAACTCGTACGGAATAAGATTGTATTTTATGCCTGCCTTGTCCAGAAGGCGTGCGGCATTGGTCTTTTCTATTTTCTTTGCCATATTATTTTTCTTCTGATTCGAGCTGCACCATCTCCTCAGGTACATTGAATTCCTTGCCCTTGCTGCGACGGATGCCTAGGGAGATGACCTGGCGCGCAGAAGTAGTGATGCTCTGGCCACTGTCCTGGAGTTTGGTTATGCCTTTATTGTATTCTGTGCAGATGGATTTTAATTTGCGGCCGAGTTCGGTGTAGGAGTCGTAGAAGGCGGCTACGCGGTCGATCATGTTCTGTGCGGCGAGGGTGATCTTCTGAGTGTTTGTATCGTGCTGGAACTTGTTCCAGGTCAGCTGCATTATCTTCAGGAACGGCATTATCGTCTGTTCGGTCACGATGAGAACTCCTTTCTTGTAGGCTTCCTGCCATAGCATCTGATCGGCTTCAAGGGCTACCCTGAATGCCATGTCACGTGGCATGAACATAAGTACATAGTCAGCGAAAGAACGGGCGTTTTTCCTGGCATATTCTTTTCGGGCCAGCTCGTCTATATGCTTGCGGACGCTTTTCAGGTGTCTGTCCAAGGCTGAGGTCTTTTCTTCTTCCGTCTCGGCATTCATATAATCGACAAAAGCGGTGAGCGATACCTTGGAATCCACTATAAGATCCTTCTGCTCAAGGTTTTCCTTGAAGTGGAACACGAAGTCCGGACGACTGAGATCTTCATTGGCCGCCTCCCTTGAATAGTGCTTTCCTTCCTGAAGGCCTTCTCCTGCAAGTATGGCTTCAAGGAAATTCTCACCGAAGCAGCCCTGTACCTTCGGTCTTCCGGTCAATGCCTCGGAAAGACTGTCCGCCTTGCGTCCCACGTCGGATGTCTTCTCCTGCATTTCCCGCACTGCATTCTTCAATTGTTCCGAGAGTCTGGAGGTCGTCTCAAGGTGCGACGATGCATTGTCCTTCATCGCTTTTTCCATCGCGCAGATGCTCTCTTTCAGAGGTTTCAATATCCCGTCCATCGTGCTCTGATTGCCCTCCGAAAGTTCCTTCTCCCTTTTTCGGAGCAGTTTTTCCGTCTCGGCGGTCATACTTGCCACTACCGTCTCCTTCATCTGGGCGAGTGCCTTGTCGTAATTGGCCTGAGCCTGTGCCGCCATCTTTTCCATATCTTTGAGACGGCTTGCGTGCAGTTCCTCCTGCGCCTGCAGACGTGCCTTGAAATAATTCCTTGTGATGAGCCAGGTGATTGCCGCTGTCACCGCTGCTGCTCCTGCTATGATTATGATCATTTCCATGTCAAGTCAATTTTATCCGTCTACGAAATTAGGAAATGTTCTTCAAAAGTAAGACATGTTCTTCGTCGAAAGCATGAAAATGACTGATTTTGTTCTTTCGACCTCGATTTTAGCCCTCGAAAGCACGGAATGAGACTTTTTCATGCTTTGGAAACGCTATGGGATGCACCGCTGCCGAAATATACGGGATTCGGCAGCTCAAAGCAGGCTCCGCAGCTCAGTCCAAGGGCTGCTCCGCCTGCTTTGTGCTGGTTACCGAGACAGAGGTAAAGATGAAAAATATCCAGGCTGCCACGGCAATGAGGGAAAATATTGAGGTCTTACTACCTGAAGCTATCGTATGGAAATGGCTTGCCTAAAAATTGTGATATACTTTATAATGTATTGATCTGTAATATCTTACATGTTTAAGGGTCGGTAAATAATCCGACCCTTACTGCTTTAAGTTTCAGATGCTCAATCTCTTACCTTGCACACTGATTGCGCACCGACCGCAGTTCAAATATTATTTGATTTTTTGCTGGAATATGCACTGCAAGCACAATCCGCCGTGCGAGAGCCCTTGGGCTGAGCTCGCGCACGGCGTGATTAAGCAGTCGGCGGTCGTATTTGCCGACCGCGGTGCTGAGTAAAATGGATAGTGCTGCTTTATTAATAAAATAACGGCCATGCTCATAAAACCTTGGAACACGCTAAAATGTCATTATGAGAACTTATTGATGAGTTGTGTGTTCGAAGGTATGTTGTGAAGTGCCTTGGAACACGCAGAAGTACAATATCGAGAATGGTTTGATGGTCTATGTGTTCGAAGGTTTGCGATGTTGCCGATTGTGCAGTGCTTTTCATGTCGGAGTTCCACAAAGTGCAGATAAACACGAAAAATCAGTCATACTTGGAAGAAAACTTCTAATTTTGCAGGAAATGTAATTTTCTGTGCCGCTGGCTGGAACGGGAGACTTGCATCAAGTCACACTGAAATGCCGCCCCACTCGGCACTGTAATTTAATATCTTTCTCAAGTGGGGAGGAAAGTAAGTCCTATGGAAGAAAAGCAGTATCTATCTCCGGCCGCCCAGGTGCTGGAACTTTATTCGGAAGGAATCCTTTGTACAAGTTCAGGAACTGAAGACCTTGGAGAAAACGAAGGTATTTGGTAATTATCGGTAAGTACATTTCTTATTGCTAAATCGTTGCCTCTCTTCCATTCAGAGAACTTTACCTCTCTGTCATTCTGAGGATCATCCCTCTCTGTCATTCTGAGGAGCGTAGCGACGTGAGAATCTTTTAATCAGCAACCCCTATGAAAAAGTCATTCATCTATATCGCGGCCCTTACCCTGCTCGCCGCCTGCAACAAAGCAGAATCCCCAGTCCTGACACAGGACTCATACATCATCACTGCCCATATCGAGCAGGAAACCGCCACCAGGACCTACATGGATACCCAGAACAACATCCGCTGGTCAGAAGGTGACCAGGTAGTAGCATTCATGAAGTCCAGCTACGGCCACAAATACCAGGTCAAGAATGAATTTGCCGGTAAAGTATATGCTGATTTCTATAAAGTCTCTTCCGGCAGCACTGACCTTAGTGGCGGCACCGAATGGGATCACAATGTCGTCTATTACCCATATTCATCTTCCACCGAAGCAGCCCTGTCGGGTGACAATTACGTCATTAATGTCACCCTCCCATCAGAACAGACCTACGTCGCTGAAAGTTTCGGTAACGGTTCCATGGCAATGGTGGCTGTCAGCGAAGACAATGATATCACCTTCCGCAACGTCCTCGGAGGAATGAAACTCCAGTTCCGCGGCCTCCAGAAGGTAAAGTCCATCACTCTTCAGGGCAAGAACGGTGAAAAACTTTCGGGAGCAGCCACAGTAACAGCATATAGTACCGAGACTGCCCCGGCCATCACAATGGCTTCAGGTGCATCTACTTCCGTAACTCTTAATTGCGGATCAGGCGTCCAACTCAACGAAAGCACAGCCACTGAGTTCATCATCGCCCTTCCTCCAGTGCTTTTCAGCGAAGGATTCACAGTGGTAGTCACCGACACGGAAGGCCAGACATATACAGTAGATACAGATAAGGCCAATCCTGTAGTCCGTTCGTCCTTGCTCTCGATGCCTGCATTCAAGTTGGGCGAGAATCCGGGAGCGGGTTCTGGAGATAAGGCAGTTTATCTGAATCAGACTTCATTGACCCTTGCTCCTGGAACATCATATCCGCTTTCGGCTGAAGTTGAGCCGCTTTCGGGAGATCAGACAGTAGTGTGGAGTTCAAGTTCATCAGCAGTAGCGAGTGTCGATGCTTCAGGCAGAATCACTGCTCACTCTGATGGAACAACTGTCATTTCTGCAGTTTCAAGCGGGGCAAGTGCCACATGTGCGGTAACTGTGATTTCCTGCAGGACAGATGTGATAGAGTATGTCGTGGATGGAGTCAGTTACGGCAATGGAATCGCCATCGGCGATGTAGTATGGGCTCCAGTGAATTGCGGCTACGAGCCAGCAACCTCAGAAAGCAAGGGATATCCATACGGTAAACTTTATCAGTGGGGAAGAAAGTACGGTCAGGGCTATTCTGAATCTTATGATGAGACAGTTCCGGAAATTATGGAAGGTCCTCTGGATTTTGCAAATGCCATCAGAGAGAAATATTCCAATACTTTCTTTGCAATAGAAGCCTCTCCGGATGATTGGTGCAGTCCTAAGGATGATAATCTATGGAATAGTGGAACGGAAAGTTTGCCTGTCAAGACAATATATGATCCATGTCCTTCAGGCTGGCGAGTTCCTACATGTTCTGAACTGGATGAATTAAACAAAAATTTTTCATCTTGGACCTCAGATGACAGTAAAAATGGTCGTTATCTCAGCGGGGAATACACAAATTTTGCAGATGCTCCGCAGATTTTCTTCCCTGCTGCCGGCTTCCGCGGTTACAGCAGCGGCAATGCCTACGATCGAGGTAGCGACGGCTACTATTGGTCGTCTAGACCGGGCAGCTACGACGCCTACAGCCTCTTCTTCCACAGCAGCTTTGTCGGCACGACCCAATTCGACAGCAGCCGTGCGTACGGGTACTCTGTCCGCTGCGTCCAGGAATAACAAGTCCCTGCGTAAGCGTGGACTTGGAATTCCTCCAGTTTTCTATTCGAAGAGCCTCTCGGCTCCCCGAATAGAAAATGCTTAAGTCGGCGTAAGCCGACCGAATTTCCTGAAAATTTGTCCAGACAGAGCATATCGAGAGTCCGGTGTGTCAAGGCACGCCGGAGAGGATTTGTAAGTTCAGCAGCCCACTGGTGGCGTCCATACAGGACCCTGCTAGTCATCCAATTGCACCGGGGATTGCCTCCGCTCTCCTTGGCACTAAAACATCAGCGGCTGCTTTTCCCTGCTGCCGGCTACCGTAACAACAATGACGGCAATGCCAACAATGCCAACAATCGAGGCAACAACGCCAACAACCTCAACTTCAACAGCGGCAATGTCAACACGAACAGCAACAACCGTGCGTACGGGCAGTCCGTTCGTTGCGTCCAGAACTTACAGCTCTGCCTTTTAAAATCATACATTATGACTCTCGCTGAAAAACTGCAGGAGAGATCTCCAAGCGCCAACTGACGTGCGCAGGGCTTTAGCGTGTCCCACCTCCATTTGTCGGGTCGGAAATCACGATGTCATCGTTTAGGTCAACATCATCATCTTCATAATCTTTTACAGGCCTTACAGATCTGCCATGGTAGCATTTCCAGCTATGATATTCGACTAATGACGTCTTACTGCATAAGATATAAAAAGCATCTGGTCCGGAATCAGCGTAGTCATATGTGCCAGACCAATAATTTCCATATACTCCAGCAGTATCAAAAGAACGTGTGCCTTTTGCTCCTGCGTAAGGAAGAAAGATACTGTTACCGTTAGGACCAGTGACATAATTTCCAGATCGTCCATTATATGTTCCATATGTCCATGTGCACATTGACATCAACTCAGATAATTCTGAGGATGTTGGCATTCTTGCTCCTTCACCCCAGGTAACATTTGCAACATCATATTTGGTTCCAGATATTCCCGAATACATAAAAGCAGAATAATTGAAATTGTAATTTCCTAAACTATATCCGGATTTCGTACTGGTCTCTCCCCACGCATAATATCCGCCATATTCCTCCGGAGAATTTGCTCCTACGTTATATGCAGCCCAAAGGACGCTGAGACCGAGATCCACCCAACGGTCGCCTGAGGTCTTGAATGTATTTACCTCTCCAAATCTGCATAGTTTATTATCAACGTCTTCAAATACTGTATTATAGCAGTATTCCGTATCAGGTTCAAGTCCAGTAAATGTAAAAGATATGATACCTCCATCGCTGAAATAAACACTTTGATGCATTCTTGAACTTGTGTCAGAGGACTTCCACACTACAATATATATTTCAGTGATGATTTTTTCGCCAAATGGTGCGGTCGCTTCCGGGGATACATAACCATATAATTCAGCGGAATCTGTTGTTATATTGTCTGCGCGTCCAGTAAGGACATTGACTTCCTGATGTACTTGGGCCAAGTCTGCAGGACCTGTATATGTCTTGCCCCATACTTCATCAATGGAAGAGAAGAGGAATCCTGACCAGTATGATATTGTTCCATGCTTTCCCAGGTCAGCCGGATCTTTCAAGATGGATGCCGGCAGTTTACTCTTGATGAATTCATTCTTAGGAGCATCCTGAATTGCGTCGGAAAGCTTCTCTATACCAATATTCATAAGACCATCCTTCACGTATGTGCTTTGTGTCTGTTCAGCTGGTCCGAAAATGGTTTCGAAACTACTGACGATGGAGTCACATCCTCCTTTTATGCTCATTATTCCGAGAGCAATTCCTGCTACCGATATCGGTGTCGAAGCTCCTCCTGTGATCGCTGCAGCGATTCCGGATGCAGAAATCATTACCACGCCACCTGCTACTCCTGAGATGCCGACTATGAGATTTCCTATCGCACAAGCGTTTCGGATAGCATTATTGTCGGCCCACGCTTTTGTATGCAGGGAGTATGGTATAAGTTCATTACAAGATACATCCTTGATGCTCCATACGGCTTCTTCTACAGCAAGAGTGAAGTCTATTGTGTTTTCGGTATATCCGTCGATGTATATCTCTGTGTCCATAAACGACATATATGAAGGAATCTCATTCTCGTCGTATCTGATATATACCGGCATCAATATATTCTTCTCATCTGGGAGGAACATTAGCGTGTGAGTCATTCTGCCCTCACCATCTTTCTTGATGAATATGATTGTGCCGTCACCTCCGAAACGGGTTTCTGTCCAACCTTCGATAAAGTCAACAGAGCAGAATGTGTCCGCTGTCAGTTCTATGTCATCCAGGCTTTCTGGAGTGGTTTCCGGCATAGCCAGTATTGAAGACCTTTCGACCGAATTTTTCTTATGGGTTGCAAGTCCGTGTTCCTTACCCTCTTCGTCAAGAATTGTAACTTTAAATCCTGCCTCAAAGTCGGTCGGTGGGATGGATATGTAGAAGTCGGTGGCCTTTTCTGTGTCGAGCAGGATGGCAGGTTCACATGTGAGGGTGACGGATGTGGATGCATCATCGGACATCTTGACTGATGGAATTCCGTCGGGGCCGAGCGTTACCGTAGCTGAACCTGAGAGTGACTCGCCTGAGTTGCCTATGAGTGTAATCTGGCTTATGGAGTAACTTCCGGTAAGGCTGAGCTTGAGGATGCCACCGATGTTCTTGAATGATAGATTCCTGTTTCCGCCAGAGGTAAGTGCAGCCATCGGGAATGCCTCGTCGGAGAAGCTTCCTGCAACATGTCTTTGCTTGGACGGGAAAGTAATGCCGGTGATTTCGTAGCAGTCATTTTCGGAAGAGGTTACACTCAGGCTCTCGTTGAATGGATATACTGCGATTGTTCCGTCAACAGTATCATTACCATTGGTTGTCAGACCTTCGACCTTCGAAAACTCTCCAGAACTCTTGCCGATATATGAATCAAGGACCTGATATGCCTGACCATTAGACTCACCTTCAAATATGGCGATGCGGTCTTGTGATGACCATACTATCGACCTGTCCTCGCCGAGAGCGGTCCTGGTGCCGCTTCCGAATGTCTCCACACAAGCATAGTAATTGTCCGAGTCCCTGCGCTCATCAAACTGTTCCTGCTGACATCCTGATAAGGTGAATAAGGCCATAGAAGCCGCTGCTATTAGTTTCTTCATAGTCTCCATATTACCATTCTCCGTAATTTTCATCAAGTGAATCATTGCTTGAGCATACGATACCCTCGTATTCGGCTTCAATAGTCACGATCTGTGGTGACTGGTGGGCTTTGAGTCTGCCTTGCATAACTAAATGATTTTGAGGACAAATATAATCTAATGATGGAAAATTATCAAAATTAGGGGTATCTTTTCTAACTGCTTGTCCCTGAATCGAGTTAAACTCGCTCGAGCGGTGAGGAGCATAATCTTATAGGACGCACCACAGCCGAAGTATACGGGATTCGGCTGTTTTGTGCGTTTCCTCTGCTGAATCGGCTGAGGGCTGGAGAAACTCGCTCCGTCTGAACTGTCACTTATCCGTAAAACCCAGCAGAAATACGGACAAAGCATTCATTTGGTGTCGTTTATCCGTAAATCTGGGCTTTTTTACGGATAAAGTTCACTGCAGGCAGCACTAAGGTGTGTTCGGTAGAAGCACAATCCGCCGTGCGAGAGCCCTTGGGCCGAGCTCGCGCACGGCGTGATTGAGTGGTCGGCGGGCGTATATGCCGACCACGGTTCTTTGATAAACGAAAACTCTCATAGGGATCATTTCACGTTACCCCTATGAGCATAGACTCTTGATTCAGATGGTTCAGTGGCACATTGATGCTCATAGGGGTGCTTGAAAAATACTCCTATGAGCATTGAATCTAAGGATGATCGTGAAGACAAATTTTCTGACATCGGCCAAACCTTGGAACACGCATTGAGGTCATTCAGATGGCTTATTGATGACTTGTGTGTTCGAAGGTAATCTGCAAAATGCCTTGGAACACGAAGATGTGCCCTGTGAAAGGCGAAACATCAATCTGTGTGCTCGAAGGTTTGCGATCTTTTTGAGGAATGTGCCTGGTGGTCTGCTTTATCAAGTACGGCGGGAGGTGCTAAGTCAAACATTTGCTGATCAAAGAAGGTTTTCTTCTGGATTTTCCGCACAATGTGATACTCTTTTTTAAAAAAATGATATCTTTACCATTTGAAATTACTTAAATACAAGATGGGAAATAAAGCTTTGAAGATATTCTATGCCGTATTTATGGCGCTGATGATTGTGGCGCTTACTGTATTTATGATAATACACATCCGTGCAGGACTTGACGGAACCAATGCCAAGATCCTTCTTGCGGGCTATGTCCTTCTTATCATCTGGGCTGCTGGACGCCTTTTTACATTGATAAGGAATATCAGGAACTAGTGCACCAGGATTTCCTGCAGTACGATTCCCGGGTCGAGGAGGCTGATCTTTATGGTCTGTTCTCCCGTGCATCCTGCAGGAATGGTGATACGGCGTGATGAGTAACCCCTGAGAACGTTCAATCTCCACTCGGCAGTGAAGTCCCCTGCGTGGATAGAGAATGTTTCCTGTGCTCCTTCTCCTATCTGTACTGAATACCGCGCCTCACGACCTTCGTATATGTGAAGTGTGGGCAGTGTGCGGACTTCTATGATATTGTCCCCTTCTTTGAGCTCGATTTTGTATTCTACGTAAGGAGCTGTGTCAGGTGTTTTGTGTGAAGGGGTGTTGAAAGGCTGGACAAGTACGCCGTCGGAATATCCCAGATTTTTGATAATAGATATTGAGCCCTTGGTGGCATCTTTTTTCCCGGAAAATTCTGATGCAGGGATACGCAGACGTGGTTCATCGCTGAACGGTGGCCAGATGCCCATAAATATTCGGCATATCTTGGCATCTTCTTTCAATTTGCTGATATTCAGGAGATTGTTTCCTTTGCGTAGGTGAAGGGTACCCACTTTGCTCCACATCGGTCCGATATATGGTGAATGCCAGATATTATTGACCGGTGTGGCCGAGGCCTCGAAACTTTCCTCACCGAGGCTGACACGGCAGAAGATATTGTCCTGCGGTGCCTTTGAGAAGTTTTGTACCGGAGAAAGGGCTTCTATCCATATAGGTACCTCTGTATCGATGTCACATTCTATGACAATGCCGTCTTCGGAAAGCCCTTCCTCCACAGGAAGGAACCGTGGTCTGACCGCAGCCATATCCCTAACGGAAGGATCATAATAAGTGATGTCAAGTTTATCGGACCAGTACATGTGATATGGACGCCAATTGAAGAAATTGCCCCATTTGCCTCCGTTGATTTCATTATTGTATCGATTGGTCCAGTCATTGAGTTCATGAAACAGTCGGACTACGCTGCCGGCATCCTGCTCTGCTCCTGTAAAGTCGCTGACGCTCGCCCTGACCATGCTTCTGCGGGCAAGGAGCTGGAATTCATTGAGCATAGCGGCACCTTGGATCGGGTAGCGTACGAGTTCGAAATATGCATCCTGCAGATTTTCCGGCACTTCTTCAGTCAGTTTCTCCGCCATCAGGGCAAGGTTTCTCCAAGTGTCGAGTCTTTCTTCCAGCTGCTTTTGCGTATAGTCCACAAACCATACGTGCGAATCCTTGCCACCGGCCTGAAGTTTATAGTATTGTGCCTGCATAGCAGCAATCTTATCTGCGAGATTTTTGCCGAAGGTCTTCGATGCCCAATAGTTTATATATGTGTGAGCGTTTGATGGCCCCCATTTCTCGATATCCCATGCCAGGTCCATTGCAAAGGAAATCTCCTTCTCGGCAGGCTTGATGTCTCCGACATTGAACACCCAGATCTTTCTGGCTCCGAACTCATATGCCTTGGTAAGTTCTGTGGATATGAATGATGGTGATAACGGGCTCAGCCATATCCAGCTGGCAGGGTCTCCATGATAGGACAGATGATAGTAAATTCCAGCACCTCCCTTGCGCTTCTGCTCTGCAGGATTGGAAAGATTGCGGCAGTATCCGTGCTTGTCGTCTGACCAGAGGAGGGTGACATCTTCTGGTACCTGCAGTCCGTTCTGATAAGCTTCCAGCACTTCTTCGTATGTGCAGAGTACCTGCGGGATATCTTCCAGAGGCTTGTCTATATTCCTGCTCAGGATGGCTCTCTGATCATCGAGGGCCTGCTGCATGAGCCGTACGCGCTCGCTTGTCGTCTGGGCTCCTTCCATAGGATAGTCATGGATTCCGCGCAGGCCGAGGGTGTAAGTGTTTTCGTATCTTCCGTTAGTCTTCACCCTTTCCTCCCAATAGTCCATCATTGTCTGCCGGTTGGTGATGTAATTGAACTCGCCGTATGTTCCTGCATTCTTCCACTCGTCTTCATTGTTGCGGAGCATCTGCTCGCAGTGTGACGAACCCATTACGATGGCGTAGTCATCTGCAAGCCGGGCATTGTCGGGATTGGAATTGAATGCTGCGCTTCCATTATGCATTGCCGGCCATAAGTAATTGGCCTTCAGGCGAAGGAGAAGTTCAAAAACCTTTTCGTAAGTCTTGGGCCCTACCTTTCCGCTCTCCTTGTCGAAGGTCTGCTCGGCCCATTTTGCCCAGCCTCCGAAGCGCTCGTCATTGATGAATATTCCTCTGTATTGTACCGATGGCCCGTTCTGGACGAATGTTCCCGGCTCAATGAACAGTTCCTTCTTGCCGGCAGGAGTGACATCTGCCCACCAGTACCAAGGAGATACGCCTATTGCTTCGCAGAGGGATGTCAGGCCGTATGCTGTACCTCTTCTGTCACTGCCGATGATGGCGAGCAGCGGAGTTCCGTGCTCAGGATGTACGGTGGTAGTTATTATGAAAGCCTCCCACTTGCCTTCAATCGAACTGATATCGATACTGTTTTCTTTGACAAGCCAGTCGACAAGTCTGCTCTGCCCCCAGGTTCCTGCTACAACGGAGGCATCCGCGGCAATCATCCTGTGATTTTCAATCACTGAAGTTTCTGCAGCCCTTCCTGTCACTTTTTCAATGTCTCCGGCAAGCATTCCGGCTGCGATCTCTACTACCTTGAAATCGCCATTGTCGACATAAATGGTTGAATGATTCTCTGATGAAAGAGGAAAAAATCCCTTCCGGTCAATTTCAGAGATAGAAGGAAAAGAATCATTGCCTGCGTAAGTGATTACACAGGCAATTGTACATAGGATGACTGCAATATGCTTTTTCATCTGAACTACATTGGATTGTATTCAAAGTATTCGAAATCAGCGTAACCCTTGCCGGAAGCGGACTGGGCCCAGAGGCCGAGCATGATGCCGGTGAAATTGCCGTAGGTTTCGCTGCTGAGATACCTTGTGTCACCGATTCCTGCTGATTTGAAGTTTTTACCGTCAGTCGAATACCACATCTGGTACTGCATAGGATTTCCTGTAAGCCTTAGCCATACCTTGTTGCCCTTGAACGGTATTTCTTCTTTATGAGTGATTGTCCCAAGTCTGTAAACGGTCTCGATGACACTCTTGCCTCCCTTCTTGGTGAGGCTGATGTCGTAGTGTCCGTTATGATCCATATAGATGCTCATTCCGGCCTTGTCCGCATTGACGAGTTTCAGGCATGTTTCCGCAGTGAAATTGTGTTCTGTCTGCCTGTAGCATACGAATGACGGTGAAACTTCGGCCTCGTCAGTACCTGCCGCCGTGCCGTATATTCTCAGTCTTCCGTCTGCTATCTGGTATTTCGATAGATCCGGGTTTCGCAGATATGACCATTCCGGACCGAGCTGGACGTCGAATTCATTGCGTGCCGGTTTTGCTTCGAACGGCTGGAGAGGGAGGGTAGGGACATTCATACTGATGGCTATGTCACCGGTTGCATTCACAACCGGCCAAGCTCCT
>JAEIGA010006767.1_pt1 | contig 17435 bp, 17 predicted proteins | sample 9270691 | NCBI WGS metagenome assembly JAEIGA01 (sample SAMN17057246, study PRJNA624740) | gut metagenome | biome: biome; isolation source: fecal sample | host: Bos grunniens | place: China: Xizang | collected 2019 | reverse complement strand
TGGGCATTGCCGGCATGGACAATGCTACGGTCGCACTTCTCAAAGAGTGCTTCATAAAAAAGTATTTCAGGACTGAAGACCCGGAGATGATTCAGAAGTTCGGCTCCATGATGGATGCCCTGCGACTCATACGCACAGTTTTTGCCATAGGTTTCAACTCAAAGAACACCGAGAAATACCGCCCGGCAATCATTGACATGGCACGCAAGGTATTCTTCCCCAACATACAGAACATTGTCGGCGGTGTGAGATACCTGGTAAATGTAGTAGACAACATGTAATATATATGAACATATGATTCATTTATATAATACCATTGCATATATATTACTGATGCTTGTCTCTTGCAATACATATCCCGAAAACCAGGAACTTCATCTGGAGAACCAGCAGATAGGGCTTGCCAGCGTTCATAATGCCAGACAACTTGGTGGCTACAGAATAGATGACAAAAGGATAAAGGGTGGTCTGCTGCTCCGCAGTGCCAGACTTTCGGGACTGTCCGAAGAGGATTCCATCCGCCTTGCAGGAGAATACAGGCTTCAACGCATCTACGATTTCCGAGGCGAAGAAGAGACTCTGGCTGCTCCTGACATAATTCCCGGAAATGCGACATACCTGCCACTATCATTGTCCTTTGACAAAGATGAGACAAAAGACAGCGTCAAAATCAGGAAGGAGAATGAGCTGGTACTAATGTTGCTTGAGAATGCCGAGCACCCTGCCATTCAAGCGATGTGTGAAAACATATACGACATTATATTCTTTGACGAATCGTCACAGGAGGTGTATCGCCGGTTCTTTGCCGACCTCACTACAATGCAGCCCGAAGATGGTGCAGTGCTATGGCATTGCACTCAGGGCAAGGACCGTGCCGGTTGCGCATCGGCAATGCTTCTGGCAGCCTTAGGTGCCGACCACGACCTTATAATGGCCGATTTCACTCTGTCAAAGGAGTACTATGACCCCCATGTGGCAAGAATAGAGACAAAGAGTGAAGCACAAAGAACCGTCATAAACACTCTCATCGGTGCCAACCCGGCCATCTTTGAGAAGACTTTGAAGAAGATTGATGCCAGATACGGTTCATTCAGAAACTATCTAACGGAATGCATAGGAGTAACCCCGGAAATGATGACACTCTTGCGCGAAAGATATCTGGAACCGATGGTCCTGGCCAAATGAAACCGGAAGTAGTTTTGAAGGAGTCAAATACCGTTCGAATGGAGCAGAACGATATCAAGGATTTCATTTCATTCACTTTAAACATCAGCAGTACGCTGATGTTTTTTGTCTATAAATGTTAAATAACAAGCAAAACACGATAAAAACATTCTTTGCAGAGAGTTTTTTAGTTATTTTTGCACATTGAATACTATTTTGAGCAATTATGACCAATAAAAACATATTCGGAGCATTACTACTCCTTATCCTTACGACACTTGCATCATGTATCAGAGACGAAGCACCAAATGCAGAGTGCGACATTATTGCGGTAAAGGCGTCATGGCTGGAGGAGCATAAGAAACTCCTGTCGGGCAAGCCCATCATAAGCAACTACGATGTGCGCTTCTACGTAAAGGAGGATACAGGTATTGACTCGCTCAAGCAGCTCAACCCGCAGTTCGAGCTCACACACGGAGCACGGATATGCAAAGAGGAGCGCATTGAAGAGAATGGCGACCGTGGTGTCCACATGTACTTCAAGGTAACCTCGGAAGACGGAAAATGGAGCAAGAGTTACAGAGTCTCATTCACTAAGCAGACTGTCATTGACACAGAAGCGGTATTCTCATTTGAGAACTTTGAACTTGCACAAAACAGCAAATACAAAGTATGGTATGAGATTGATGCCAACGGCACAAGACTGAACTGGTGGGCAAGCGGCAATGCAGGATTTGCCTTCACAGGAAAGGGCAAGACACCTGAGGATTTCCCTACATCGGCCGACTCTGCCGGATATAAGGGGTGCTGCATCAAACTCACAACCCGCGACACAGGTTCTTTTGGCAAGATGGCAGGCATGCCAATTGCAGCCGGGAACTTCTTCATCGGCGAGTTCCTTAGCGCCTATGCAATGAAGAAGCCTCTTGAGGCTACCCGTTTCGGCATGACAATAGCACCAAGCGAGCCACTCTCGCTTACCGGATACTACAAATACACGCCAGGAGAGACCTTCACCGACAAGGCGAAAGAAGAGGTTGCCGGGCGCAGAGATACATGTGCCATATATTCGGTTCTTTACGAGGTTGACCCTGCAGACATTGTGACACTTGACGGTTCAAACGTACTTTCAAGCGACAGGATAGTATTGGTTGCCGAGCTGCAGAACCCTGGCGAGCCCCAGGAGTGGACTGCGTTCGAAATCCCCTACACAGCAGTAAACGGCAAGGCATTTGACCAAGAGAAACTGGAAAAGGGCGAATATGCGATAACAGTCGTTGCAAGTTCAAGCAAGGAGGGTGCCTTCTTTGAGGGAGCAATAGGCAGCACGCTGTATATTGACGAGCTGAAGATAAACTGGAACGACAAATAACCCGCAAAAACGGCGAAACGCGACAATATGAAAAAGATTATCATTGCATTCTTTGCATCATTCATAACACTCTCTGCTGTTGCACAGACAAAAGAGATTGGCGACAGGGACAACAACATCATCAAAGCTGCACTCAAGGGCTGGAACATACGCTTGAGTGCCGGATACAACCTTGGCGGTACTGCACCGTTGCCGCTTCCACGCGAAATACGCGGAATTGAGAGCTACAATCCGGGACTTAACCTCGCAATTGAGGGTACGGTAGAGAAGAGTTTCAAGGAATCGCCCTGGGGCATACGTTGGGGTATAAGGCTTGAGACAAAGGGCATGACAACAAAAGCCGATACCAAGAACTACTACATGGAGGCTTGGAACACCGACGGTAGCGGAAAGGTACAGGGTGCATGGACTGGCAAAGTAAAGACCAGCGTAAAGAATACATACCTCACGCTTCCGGTACTTGCAGTGTACAGGATAAATGAGAGGTGGAACGTATCGGCAGGTGCATACGCATCATACCTGCTCGACGGCGAATTCAGCGGAGAGGCTTATGACGGCTACATACGCGACCAGAATCCCACCGGTGAAAAGGCCGAAGTGACAAGTGCAAAATATGACTTCAGTGGCGACATACGCAAATTCAACTGGGGAGTGCAGGCCGGTGGTGAATACCGCGCATATGAGCACCTTGCCCTTTTTGCCAACCTGCAGTGGAGCATGAATGGAATATTCCCCAAAGATTTCAGCAGCGTGACATTCCCGCTCTACCCCATTTATGGAACTTTTGGATTCACTTATTTGTTCTGAATAGAAAACTGATACGAACATAAAATTATTGCTTATGAAGAAATTTTTACTCTCAATGGCAGTTGCACTCACAGCAATGTTTGCAACCGCACAGACAAAGACTTACACCGATGAACTGGTCGTTACAATCAATGACATTGCCAGCGACCCGATGCAGACAACAATCAACGTTGAGCCAAAGGCCGACGGCACATACACATTGTCTTTGCTAAACTTCATTATGGTATCGGGCGAGGATGTAATACCAGTAGGTAACATCGTTGTTCCAGGCATCAGCTACCAGACAGCCGATGGCATTGACAATTTCGCAAGCAAGCAGACTGTGCCCCTCACAGCAGGAGACTCTGAAGAGGCAAGTTTCTGGCTCGCTGACATGCTTACAGAGATTACCATCGACCTCAATGGTAAGATGACCGACGGTTCACTCTACTGCACAATCAACATTGACCTTACCGAAGCTCTTGGACAGGTTATCGATGTTGAGTTCGGCAAGGACATAAAGGTTGCCCGCAGCTATGAGGATGACCTTGTTGTCACAATCAACGGAATGTCTACCCAGCAGCGCGCAACCATCAATGTAGACGAGAAGATTGACGGCACATACACACTCTCACTCAACAACTTCATGCTTGCCAATGAAGAAGATGTCATTTCTGTAGGAAACATTGTACTCCACAATATTGCAACAGAGAACGTTGACGGTGTACAGAATTTCGCCACAAAGCAGGACATTGTCATCACAGAGGGCAGCATTGAAGCAGAAGAGTGGCTTGGTCCAATGCTCGGCGATGTTCCTGTTGACATGACAGGCAAGATGACCGAGTACAAGCTCTACTGCAACATAGACATTGACATGACTGCAATGCTGGGCCAGACAATCAACGTAAAGTTCGGCCAGGAAGACCTTGCAGGCATCGAAGGCATCACTGCAGAGAACGGCGCTGACGTAATATACGACATCACCGGTCGCCGCATTGAGACCGTCACTGCAGCAGGCATCTACATTATAAATGGCAAAAAGACACTTGTAAAGTAATTTTTTGCTATCGGTGAGCTTTTTAGCGGATAGTCGCGGGTAGCGCTGGCACAGGTTGCGCGCCGCGGGGCGCTGGTAAAAAAGCGAGCCAACTGGCAAAAAGACACTTGTAAAGTAATTGAGCCGACAGCATTATCACATAAAAACGTGGCAAAACAACCGTTTGCCACGTTTTTTATCCTACTTACTACCGCCAAGTGACTGGCGGTATTGTTTTTTTTCAAAATTTGATGCAATTTTGTATAATTTTACCGGGCGTATATATCTAATGCAATGCAATGTTATAATATACAGGCATTTTTTGCGTTAGTAAACAGGTGATTCAAGCAAAATGAAGAAGTGGCTGTTCATACTCACGATGACCATCGGCGCGTTCACAACCGTACGCGCGCAATATGACGTGCACTTCACACACTACTGGAAGATGCTCAACTTCTACAACCCGGCAGGTGCTGGTACCGAACAGAAGATGTTTGCATACGCCGCCTACAGCAACCAGCTATCGGGGTTTGAGAACAACCCAAAGAGCATGCTCCTGAACATTGACGCGCCAATACCATTTGTGCGCGGCGACCACAACCTTGGACTTGGCGCATTGAACGACGACATAGGTATGTTCACCAACCAGCACATCTACCTCAACTATGCCTACGGTTTCAAGTTGTTCGGCGGCAGACTGGCGGCAGGAGCGCAGATAGGCATACTCAACAGTGCATTCGACAGCAAGGGCATAGAGTTCGGAGGCGACAGCAACGACCCGGCGTTCCCCAGCGGCAATGCCAACGGCAACTCGTTCGATTTCGGCGCAGGAATACTCTACCAGCACAAATATTTCTACGCAGGAGTATCGGGTCTCCACCTTAATGCGCCCACCATACTTCTGGGCGAAAAGAACGAGGTTGAGATATCACAATACTTTAATTTCACTGCCGGAGGCAATATACCGATAAAAAATACGTTAATATCAGTACAGCCCTCATTGCAGGTGATGACTGATTTTGTATCGTGGCGTGCCGACATAACGGCCCGAGGAACATATGACTATGACAACAAGCAATTCTTTGGCGGCCTCACATACAGTCCGGACGTATCTGTAACCTTCTTTGTGGGCATGGAGATGATGAACATAACGGCAAGCTACGGATACGAACTGTTCACATCGGGCATCGGAGCAGCCAACGGCAGCCACGACATTTTTCTGGGATACCAGATTAACCTTGACATTTTCAAGAAAGAAAAGAATAAACATAACAGTATAAGAATATTGCAATGATGAAGAAAATAGTCTTTTTCTCAATGGTTCTTCTCTCATTCGCCGCGGCATCATGTCTGAGCCCGCGCACAGGAATGAGCAGTTCGCAAGGCGGCGAAGTTACCGGAATAAGCGGTACTGCCGTGAACGAACCTAATCCTTACGGAATGGTATTCATCCCAAGAGGCTCAATAAAGGTGGGCGACGAGAAGAGTGACTCGCTTTGGGGCACCGGTGCTCCTGCAAAGGACATCTCGGTAGATGCATTCTGGATGGACGAGACCGAGGTTTCCAATGCCAAGTACCGTCAATTTGTATTCTGGGTACGCGACTCCATTATCCGCGAACGCCTCGCCGACCCTGCATATGGCGGCGACGAGACATTCAAGATAACCGAAGACGAGTATGGCGAGCCCATCACTCCATACCTCAACTGGAAGAAGCCCATCCCCTGGAAAAAGCCTTCAGAGGATGAGCAGCGTGCTATTGAGAGTGTATACATCGTCAACCCCATTACAGGCGAAAAGATGCTTGACGCGGCGCAGATGAACTACCGCTACGAAATCTATGACCACACTCAGGCTGCATTGCGCAAGAACCGTCTGAAACCGGAGGAACGCAACCGCAATACCGACATTCCTGTAAACTATGACGAGGTCATCACAATCTCAAAGGACACAGCATATATTGATGACGAGGGCAACATTGTAAGAGAGACTATCAACCGCGCACTCTCAAGTCCTTACGATTTCCTCAACACTTATATCGTGAACATCTACCCCGACACTACATGCTGGGTAAATGATTTCCCCAATGCGAATAACGAGACATACCTACAGCTCTACTTCAGCCACCCCAACTATGACAACTACCCTGTTGTGGGCGTAAGCTGGGAGCAGGCCAATGCTTTCTGCGCATGGCGTACTGAGTATCTGCTCAAGGGCATGGGAGCACAGGCCAAATGGATACAGCGTTACCGTCTGCCATCGGAAGTCGAGTGGGAGTACGCTGCACGCGGCAAGGAGGGTAACCGTTTCCCATGGGAACAGGAGGACACCAAGAGTGACCAGGGATGCTACTACGCTAACTACAAGCCGGGAGAAGGCAACTACACCAAGGACGGTAGCCTCATAACATCGCGTTGCGGAATATTCTCGGCAAACTCAAACGGTCTCTACGACATGGCCGGCAACGTTGCCGAGTGGACATCGACAGTATACACTGACGCCGGCGTGCTGCAGATGAGTGACATCAACCCCGACCTACGTTACCGCGCAGCAAAAGAGGACCCCTATTATATGAAGAAGAAGACCGTTCGTGGAGGTTCATGGAAGGACCCCGTCAAGTTCATCCAGGGCGCTACAAGAACTTCGGAGTACCAGAACGAGTCACGTTCATACATTGGTTTCCGCTGTGTACGCAGCTATGCAGGAACAGACCGCAAGAGATAACCGAACCAAACAAAGGACAATAAAGAATGAAACAGCATATGAAAAAGTCTAAAGGCATTATCAGCAAGATACAGGATTTTATGGACACTCCGCGTGGCAAGACCATTCTGAACTATGCATACAGTTGGGGTGCGGCCATTGTGATTCTTGGTACACTATTCAAACTAACCCACTTGGCAGGAGCCAACCTCATGCTTTTTGTGGGTATGGGTACCGAGGTACTAGTGTTCTTCTTCTCGGCATTTGAACGTCCTTACGAAGTTGCTGAGGAAGAGAGTGAGGCAAATAACGTAACGGGAGCATACGCACAGACTGCCGGTGGACAGCCAATCATCATCAACGGTCCTATTGTTGCCGGCGGCGCAGTAGCAGGCAGCCAGACTGCCGACTGTGGCGAGAACGTGAACGTGGCTCCTGTACAGACAGGCACCACTGTTGTGCAGCCTGCATTTGAGGGTACAGTTCCACAGCAGTTCCCGGTTGCAAATGCTGAGAATGTAAGCAACATGGACAAGGTTACCGAAGAATACATTGAGCAGGTACGCACACTGAACGAGGCTATTGCACAGATTTCGAAACAGACCGAGGCGCTTGGTGAGAATCTTGAGGAGATGGAGACCCTGAGACGCAACCTCACTGGCGTGAACGCAATCTACGAGATTCAGCTGCGCAATGCAAGCGGACAGCTCAACTCACTTGACCAGATAAACGAGCAGACACAGAAGATGGCTCAGCAGGTAGAGGAACTGAACAGTCTCTACACCCGCATGATTGAGGCCATGACAACAAACACGAACCGTCAACAGATCTAATACAGAAAGGCGATGAAAATCAAGAAACAGAAAGTCTCACCACGTCAGAAGATGATTAACCTCATGTATGTTCTTCTGATGGCGATGCTTGCCTTGAACGTATCTTCGGACGTACTCAACGGTTTCACGCTTGTTGACGAGAGCCTTTCAGAGAGTACCGAGAATACGGTAAAACAGAACAACATGCTATACAGCGCGTTCGAACTGTACTATGAGCAGAACCCCGAAAAGGTACGTGAGTGGTACGAACGTGCAATGGAAGTAAAGAAGATTACAGCATCCATCTATGAGTATGCCGACGAACTGAAAGACCGCATAGCAAAGAAAGCCGACGGTGCTGACGGCGACTACAGGAACCTGGTAAACCGCGAGGACCTTGAGGCTGCAACATACGTGATGCTTGCTCCCGGTACAGGCGAGGGTGAGAAGTTGTACAATACCATATCGGAGTACCGCGAAAAGATACTCTCGATGGTTGACAATCCCGGACAAAAAGAAATTATAGAGAAGACTCTGAGCACAGATGTACCGCAAAGGGACCAGGCTCTGCACAAGAACTGGCAGGAGTACCATTTTGAAAGCATGCCGGCCATTGCTGCCATTACATTGCTGACTAAGATACAGAACGATGTACGCTACATTGAGGGTGAGATTCTGCATACACTATCAAAGAACATCGACCTGGGTGACGTACGCGTGAACCAGATTCAGGCTCTTGTGATTCCTACGTCAAAGAATATCGTCCGAGGTGGCAACTTCTCGGCACAGATTATCCTTGCCGCAGTAGACTCGACACAGCGCCCGCAGATATACATCGGCGACAAAATGCTTGAATCGGAGAATGGCGAGTACAGCATACAGTGCAACAAGACCGGTGACTACACCCTCAACGGCTACATGCTCGTCAACGACGGCTCCGGTTCACAGTCACGCTATGACTTCAAGCAGAACTACACAGTTGTAGACCCGACAGCGACAGTAAGCGCCTCTATGATGAACGTGCTTTATGCAGGCTACTCCAACCCTGTCAGCATCTCTGTTCCGGGCGTGCCCGCCAACAAGATTTCGGCCAACATATCAAAAGGTAGCGGAAGCATAAAAAGTGACGGTAAGGGAGGATACACCGTAGTACCGACAAAGGTCGGTGAGGAGATTCTCATTGGTGTAACGGCACTTAATGAAGCCGGCAAGAACCAGAGTATGGGTGAATACACATTCCGTGTGCGCCAGTTACCCGACCCCACACCGTTCATCGAATACAAGGACAAGGATGGCAACACACAACGCTACCGCGGTGGCAAGGGACTCAGCAAGCAGGCTCTTATGAGTTCGAACGGAATAGTGGCTGCCATCGACGACGGATTGCTGAACATTGGGTTCAAGGTGCTCTCGTTCGAGACAGTATTCTACGACAATATGGGCAATGCAAAACCTATGGTTTCGGACGGCACAAACTTCTCTTCACGCCAGAAGGAGATGATGCGCGACCTGAGCCGTGGCAAGCGTTTCTACATATCACACGTGAAGGCTGTTGGCCCCGATGGCGTAGAACGTCTGCTGCCGACATCACTTGAAGTAATCATACAATAAGAACGAACAAACAATACGATTATGCAATACATAAGCCGACTATTAGTCATTGCATCACTCCTGCTTGCCGTGCATGCAGCCGACGCACAGCCGCCGGCACGTCAGAAGGACAATGCAAAGAAAGAGAGCAAAGCGAAGGGTAATACAACAAACAGCACGCTTACCCAGAGGGCAAAGAGCCAGTACCCTGGTATGGTTGTTCCCCAAGAGGTTGAATGGAAACGTGATGTATACCGTATTCTTGACCTCCAGCAGGAGAAGAACGCATCACTCTACTACCCTGTGGAGCAGACCGGTAACAGCATGAACCTCTTCACATTCCTCTTCAACAACATCATAAGCGGCAAGATTACAGCCTACACTTATAACCTTGACGGTTACGAGTCATTCACCGAGGAGAGCATAATATCCCCCAAGAACCTGCTTGAGGACTACCGCATCTACTACGAGGAGAAAGACGGAGCCATAACTGTGGGCAAGAGTGACATACCGAGTGCCGAGGTCCTGAGCTACTATGTCAAGGAGAGCCATTACTACGACAGCAAGACCGGTACATACGGTACACGCGTCACAGCCATATGTCCCGTACTGCACCGCAGTGACGAGTTTGCATACGAAGCGACAAAATACCCTATGTTCTGGGTCAATTACGACGAGATAGCCCCCATGCTCGCACAGCAAAGCGTTATGGCAAGCAGTCTCAACAACGCTGCGTCAATGTCACTCGATGACTACTTCACAAAGGGTGCATATGAAGGCGAGATATACAAGACCGTGAACCTGAGAAATCTTGCCATATCACAATACTGCAAGGACTCTGTCTCTGTTAAGAAGGAGCAGCAGAAGATTGAGCAGCAACTTACCGACTTCCGCACCAACCTGTGGAATACCAAGACTGTGGCAGAGATTCGTCAGGATTCAATAAACGCAGCCATTGAAGCGGCAAACGACTCTATTGCAGCAGCTGAGAACCCCGGCAAGAAGGCAAAAAAGACAACACGCCGCACTAACAAGGAGAAACAGACCCAGGCAAAGAAAGAGACAAAACAGAAGAAACAAAGCGAACCCAAGGCTACCGGTGGTTCGGCAAAAGTTTCGGTACGCCGTACACGCCGATAAACATTTTCCACGTTTTTTTTGTTTTTTTACTTATTTTATCGTTTTTTTGTGACATAAAATAGGTATTGAAACAGCATTGTAGTACCTATGGCACACAATGCTGTTTTTGTTTAATTATTAAAAGGATAAAGAACATGAAAAAGTTTTTTGGAATTCTATTGACGCTTGCCCTCTTTACAGCAATCCCGGCTGCTGCACAGTTCAACTGGGGTATCAAGGCCGGTGCGAACTTTGCAGAGACACCTACTAACCTTGGCGATCTGAAAGCGGCAGCAAAGGGCGAGACTGGCTGGTTCGTGGGTCCTATGGCAAAGGTAACATTGCCAATAGTTGGCCTTGGCATTGAGGCAAACCTGCTCTATTCACAGACAAGCACAAAGGTGGGTGAAGAGAACATCAAGAGACAGTGCATTGACCTGCCAGTATACTTGCGCTATGAGATTTCTATCCCCGCTATCAACAAGTTCGTCGAGCCGTTCGTGGCAGCCGGCCCGCAGTGGAGCTGGAACGTCGGCGACAGAAACTTCGTTGTGGACGCATTGAACGCGGCGGGTGGTGTATATCCTACAGAATACACCCTTCGCAGCAGCAACCTGAGCCTCAACCTTGGTGCCGGCGTCATACTGCTCGACCATGTACAGGTTCATGCAAACTACAACCTTGCACTTGGCAGCACAAGTGACTACAGCAATGAATGGGATGCTACAGTCAATGCATACAACAACATCGTAAAGTCAAGGACAAACACCTGGCAGGTATCAGTAGCGTACATCTTCTGATGCGCGATACTGTGCAGACATAAAAAAATCACTCCCGTGGGAGTGATTTTTTTATGCAATATGTCGTGAGAAAATGACCTTATTGATATCTCAGCCTCTGTCCGGGGCGTATAATGGAATTGGCCTTCAGACCATTGAGTTTCAGTATAGTACGCTGCGGAACTCCATGCTTGCGGGCAATCCTCTCAATGGTATCGCCCTGCTTTACCTTGTGATACTTGGGCTCGGGACCGGCAACTTTCTCCTTTCCGTTCTCGACATACTTTGAACCGGGACGACGGTAGACGTAGCTCTCGCCTGTGGTTCTCTGATTATTAAAGTCGAATAGCAAGGCCGGGTCAAGACATTTTCCAAGCAGTATGGTCTCAAAATGGAGATGGGCACCTGTTGAACGGCCTGTATTGCCGCCAAGACCTATGGGTTCACCGGCCTTTACATTCTGGTTCTCAATCACAAGTTTCTTTGACAGATGCGCATACAGCGTCTCTATGCCGTTATTATGGCGTACTACCACATAGTGTCCATAACCGCGACGCTGGTAGGCTGTAATACGTACCTTACCGTCAAATGCAGCATAGATGGTATCACCCTTTGCTACCTTGATGTCAAGACCGTTATGTACGCGTCTGCGACGCGGACGGTATCCGAAGATATCGGTAATCTTGCGGTTTGTAGTAGGCATCACATAGCCTGTAAGGTCTATCTTGAAAGAATCGGGGAGTGTTGCTGTAAAGTGCACACCGGTATTCTCCCACTTGGGATACATGTCCATTGAGGGCACGACGAACGACTCGTTCAACAGCATATTGTGCAATGCCATTGAATCGACTCTGTCCATCTGCTTGCCTACTACAACCTCATCAACAAGCATATCCTGCGCACTTGCCCCAATGCAGGGAACGACAAACAGCGCAGCAAAAAGTATTGACTTTATAAACTTCACTTTATTATTTGAATTTCAGGCTCTCCTCGCCACCATACTCAAACTGTGTGACAGCCGACTCATAGTCGTACAGTTCGCCTGGAGCAAAGAAACGGTTTATCTCTATAAGTGCATTCTCGACAGAATCTGACGCATGAACAACATTCTGCTCACCACTCATTGAGAAATCGCCACGTATGGTACCCGGAAGTGCCTTGCGTGAGTTTGTAGCGCCTACAAGCAGACGTACAGTATCAACAGCCTCAGCTCCCTCCACACAGCAGGCGATAATCGGTGCAGCCTGCATCGATGCCTTAAGGTAAGGGAAGAATGGGCGTTCCTTGAGATGGGCATAGTGTTCGTTTACAATCTCATCGGTCATAAACAGCATCTTCATGCCTACAAATCTCAGGCCCTTGCGTTCAAAACGAGTAATGATGTCGCCTATAAGACCACGCTGAATGGCATTAGGCTTCACGAGAATAAGTGTTCTTTCCATTTTATATAAGTTAGTTATAAGTTTATGCAAAGATAACAAAAAGGTTATTAATACGATAATTAAGAAGTTAAGAATATCGCCAGAGACGCAAAATGCCCATCCGAACATGTGCGCTGCAGCGTCATCAGGATATGGCTCCCCAGTTCCAGTTTCTCATCTCCTTTATCGCGCGCAGACGTTCCCAGACAACCTTATACAACGGTGAGTTACGTTCGGGGTCAGCATTTACAACCTCACGTGCTACCTCACGCACGTACTGCAGAAGCTGCTCGTCACGGGCAAGGTTCGCTATCTTCAGGTCAAAAGCGATTCCACTCTGCTGCGTACCCTCCATGTCGCCGGGACCGCGCAGTTTCAGGTCGGCCTCGGCAATCTCAAAACCGTCGTTGCTGGTTGTCATTATCTCCATACGTTTACGGGTATCCTCGGATAGTTTGTAGTCGGTTACCAGAATACAGTATGACTGTGAAGCTCCACGTCCCACCCTGCCGCGGAGCTGATGCAGCTGCGACAGGCCAAAACGTTCGGCATTCTCAATTACCATTACAGAAGCATTAGGCACGTCGACACCCACCTCAATTACTGTAGTAGAGACAAGCAGCTGTGTCTCGCCCGAGGCAAAGCGGCGCATCTCCTCGTCCTTCTCCTTGGGTTTCATCTTTCCATGCAGTTTGCTGAGCCTGTAATCACAGAAAATGTTGCACAACTGCCTGTAGACATCCTCAAGATTCTTTAGGTCGAGTTTCTCACTCTCACTGATAAGAGGATAGACTACGTACACCTGTCTGCCCTCCTGCAACTGCTTGCGGATGAAGGAGTACATGCTGTCAGCACGGTTACGGAATATGTGAGTTGTGGTTATGGGTTTGCGGCCCGGAGGCAGTTCGTCGATTACCGACACCTCAAGGTCGCCGTATAGTGTCATTGCCAGCGTACGTGGAATAGGTGTCGCAGTCATTACCAGTATGTGTGGCGGAATACTGTTCTTCGCCCACATCTTGGCACGCTGCACTACGCCGAAGCGGTGCTGCTCATCAATGACCACAAGACCAAGATTACTGAACAGCACATTATCCTCCAGCACTGCGTGCGTTCCCACAAGAATATCAATATCACCAGCCTCAAGAGCCTCGAAAAGCGGCGCACGTTCCTTCTGACGTGTACTGCCTGTGAGCAGTTCCACCCTGACAGGCATATTGCCGAGCATGCGGCGTATTGTCGCAAAATGCTGCTCGGCAAGAATTTCCGTTGGAGCAAGTATGCATGCCTGATAACCGTTATCCTTTGCCAAGAGCATTGACAGCAGAGCCACAAGAGTCTTTCCGCTACCCACATCGCCCTGCAGAAGACGGTTCATCTGACGGTTACTGTTGACATCGGCACGAATCTCGCGCACCACCCTTTTCAGGGCTCCTGTCAACTCGAACGGAAGGTTCTCGTGGTAGAAACGGTTGAACATGTCACCGACCTTTGCAAAACGGTGCCCTACATAACGCATCTGCCTGTCGCGGGCATACTGCAGGATGTTGAGCTGAATGTAGAAGAGTTCCTCGAACTTCAACCTGTACTGTGCCAGCTGCAGTTCCTTGGTATTCTTGGGAAAGTGTATTATGCGCAGAGCATCATCAAGCGACATGAGCCCATGCTTGTGTACAATACTGTCGCAGAGGGTCTCGGGAATCTCATCCTGAAGGAGCTGGAACAGATTCTGTACCAGTTTTGCCATGGCATTGGAATTCAGTCCATGCCGTTTCATCTTCTCTGTCGTGTTGTAGTATGGCTGAAGCCCCATGTTGCTCAACTGGAGCAATGAAGCGTCATCGACATCGGGGTGCGCAATGTTCACCCTGCCGTTGAACATCGAGGGTTTGCCGAAAACCACATAACGGGTCATTACTTTCAGACGGTTCTTGACATACTTTATACCCTTGAACCAGACAAGATCGACAAATGCCGTACCATCAGTAAAATGTGCCACAAGACGATGGCCGGCACCTTCACCCATCTCCTCAAATGAACGTATTTCGCCAACCAACTGCACATGCTGCAGGTGACCGCCAAGCTCGTTTACCTTGAATACACGGCTGCGGTCAATGTATTTATACGGGAAATAGTACAGCAGATCGTACAGGGAACGTATGTTCAGTTCCCCGGCAAGAAGAGTTGCACGCTGCTCACCGACACCCGGAAGGAACTTTATATTTCTTGTTGTGGTATCCAGCATTCCATCAGGGTAGTTGCAACCATCATGTCAAATGGAGTTGTAAGCTTAATATTCTCCCTGTTGCCCTCGACGGCAACAACACTCATACCCGACGCCTCGACAACCGAAGCATCATCGGTAAAACTCTCGACAAAGCGCTGCTCGTAGGCCTTACGAAGAACAGAGAGTTTGAACACCTGCGGAGTCTGGACAAGACGATAACGGTCACGGGGAACCACCTCGGTCACTCCGTCAGCACCCACAATGTGGCGCAGACTGTCGTGTACATCGGTCATCGGTATTGCTGCACCATGAATCCATGCCTCACGGAAACAGTCATCAACAACTTTCTGTGACACAAAAGGACGTACGCCATCATGCACACCTACGAGTGCCTCGTCAATGTCATCAACCTGAGCAAGTCCGTTCTGCACCGAATGGAAACGTGTGGCACCACCATTGGTAAGCAACAGTGGAACAGCAAAATCGTACTGCCTGCACAACTCCTTCCAGAACTCGAACTGCTCGGCAGGCAGCACCAATATAAGCTGCAAGGAGGGATCTATTGAATGTAAACGTTCCAATGTTACCATAAGTATCGGTCTGCCGCCAATTGTCTGAAACTGTTTTGGAACATCACCGCCCATACGGAGCCCTTTGCCCCCCGCTACAACTATAATATATTTTTTCATAATCTTCATTGAATTATAGGCAAAGCATCACATACTACACACATGAAGCTTTACCACATCTTTTTATCTTCTCAGAACTGCATCTGTGAACGCAGTGTTGCCACAACATCGGCACCACACAGGCGTTCCACTATTGCAAAGCCGAAATCAAATGATACACCGGGACCACAGCCAGTGACAATGTTGCCGCACTCCTGAACGGGTGCTGCAGTGTACTCGGCGCCGAAGAGGTCACCCTCGCAACCGGGATAGCATGTAGCCTTGCATCCTTCAAGTATACCGATGCGGCCCAGCACCATTGGAGCCGCACATATTGCAGCTACCAACACACCATTTGAATGTGCCTCCACAAGCGCTGTACACAACGGTCCGTGAGCCGACAGGTTGTCGGTACCCACACCGCCACCGGGCAGAACCAAAGCCGCAGCGTCACCTAACGATACATTTTCAAATAGTTCATCGGCAACGACCTTTACATTCTGCGCCGACACGACCTCAGGACGCTTCATTATAGAAACTGTCACTACCTCAATGCCGGCACGGCGCATTACATCGACCGGAGCCAATGCCTCAACGGTCTCAAAGCCGTCGGCAAGGAACAGATATACCCTCTTCATAATCAATAATTCATTCTGAACCTGAATGTTATAGTACCCTCTTCGTTATCCAAGGAAGATACTTTATTGAAGACAACCTTATATGCCTCTCTTTCGGCAACCTGCTTCAAAGTAACCGACGTTGTCTTAGCATTGGCCTTGACAACCTTGCCGGCAGGGTTTACTGTGACATATACAACCACATCACCCTCTTCCTGAACCGGGATATTCCTGCTCAGTTCCTTGACAACAGTACGCTTGCCTACACTGTATACCGGGCCGCTATTGTTGCCTGTTCCTGCAGTAGACCCCTTGTCTGTGCCATCAACCGCTTTCCCTGAGAAACCAAGACCATCATTTTCGCCACCGGCACTGCTTGTCTTTGCCGAACTGCTGAATGCTCCCGCAACCGAGTTGGCAATTTTCTCCTTCTTCTTGCGCTCGGCCTCTTCTGCGGCCTTGCGCGCAGCCTCCTCGGCAGCCTTGCGTTTCTCCTCCTCGATGCGCTTTTTCTCGGCATCACTCACGGCAGGCTGCTTAGCCTCCTTTTTCTTGTTCGGCTTTACAGTGTCAACAGGCAGGCTCAGCTCACTGTTCTGGGCAATAAGCGGTTCCTTGACAACCTTTGACGACGCCGAAGAAGGAGTATTCTGTACCTGCTGCGGCACATCCTTCACCACTTTTGCCTCGATGAACTTCTCGCCTGCAACATCTTCAACAGCACCCTGCATCTCAATGTTACTCTTCTCGGGCTGGGGCGGAATGTGCTCCATCACAAGAAGATACAAGAGAAGCAACAGCAGCATGTGAAATACCGCAGTACCCACCAAACCATATATTTTCTCCTTTGAAAAATTCTTCATCACTTCTTATCGGGCTGGCGTGTTGCCAGAACCATCTTGAACTCGTTATCATTCGCTATATTAAGAACCTTGACAACCTCGCCATAGGGGATTGTCTCATCGGCATACAAAGCGACATACATCTCGCTGTCCTTCTCGCGACAATCGAACAGGAAGGCGGTCAGTTCATCAAACTCCGTTATCTGCATCGGTTCATCCTTGTCCCATTGGACAAAGATATTCAGTTCCTTGTCTATGGTCACTCGTGCCAAAGGCTTTGCCTGTGTCTGCGCCTTACC
>JAEIGA010006766.1_pt1 | contig 17435 bp, 12 predicted proteins | sample 9270691 | NCBI WGS metagenome assembly JAEIGA01 (sample SAMN17057246, study PRJNA624740) | gut metagenome | biome: biome; isolation source: fecal sample | host: Bos grunniens | place: China: Xizang | collected 2019 | reverse complement strand
GCATGCCAGTGGGAGGAGAAGGCTAAGGATCTCGCAGCTCGTTTCATCAAGAACTTCGCTAAGTTCACTGGAAACGACCTCGGTAAGTCTCTCGTAGCAGCTGGTCCAGCTCTCTAATCTGACACTTACAGATTGACATAAAAATCAAGCCCTCGGGAATCCCGAGGGCTTGTTCGTTTTAAATAGTGGTTAGAACCACCTTCTTCTATCAATGAACGATTAACGTTCAATAAGGTATTTGAGCCAGAACTCGCGGTTGGCATTATTGAAGTGAGTACCCTGATAGCCGCGGTATCCGTGCATTCCGTCTGGGTAGATCATGAAGTCGAACTTCTTGCCTTCCTTATGAAGAGCGTCGAGAAGCTGAAGGGTATTCTGATGATGGACGTTGTCGTCACCTGTACCATGGGTCAACTTAAGCATTACAGGCTCTACACCCGCAGCTCCCGTATACTCTGTAGGGTATCCGTCGACATAGTTCAGGACCTTCGATACTTCATAGCCTTCCGGATTGGCCTGAGGAGTATCCATGTAACGTTCTGTATAGTGTGAGTCGTAAAGAGCCCAGTCATATACACCGCCGCCTGCGATTCCATAGTGGAACTTGTCAGGAGCCTGCATGAGGAGCATGGAGGTCATCGTTCCGCCAAACGAGAAGCCTTCCACTCCAATCTTGTCTGCCTTGACATAAGGAAGGGACTGGAGCCATTCTGCCCATGCGCAGAAGTCCTTTACTTCCCAGACTGTAAGCTGACGGTAGATCATGTCAAGACCTTCACGGCCGTTGTGCCCTGCAGCACGAGGATCGACGGTAATCTGGATGATTCCGTTCTCTGAATACCACTGGTTCGAAGCATTCGGAGTCACCCAGCGGTCACGCACCTGTGGTGTGTTCGGGCCACCATATATATCTACATGTACAGGATACTTCTTTGTCGGATCGAAGTCCTTTGGATATACGATCATTCCAGGAAGCGCGAATCCGTCTGCCGTAGTGATCGAAACAAGTTCTCCAAGGGCATATTCTGCAGGATCATATTCAGGTCCCTGCATATCTGCAATGACTTCTGTCTGATATGGCGTCTTCTGGGCTGTCTGACAAAGCACGACCTTGTTTGGTGTCCTTACATTAGACAAGGATGCAACGAAATACTTTCCGTCAGGAGAGATGGATACACTTGTTGCATTGTACGCAGGATCAGTGAGAGCCGTGATGGTTCCTTTCCTGTCTACCTTATATAATGCCTGCTTTGCCACGGCATCACGTTTTGCAGTGAAATATACGTCTCCCTTCTTCTCATCGACACGCACAAGGGTCACATCCCAGTTAGGACCGTCAGTAAGACGACGGAAGATCTTGCCATCGTAAGAAAGGAAGTAGATCTGCTGCCATCCTGTCTCGAACTCACGGGCCATGTAGAGGCCGTTGTCTGTAAAGATCACACCTTCAAACCAGTTGAGCCATGTCTTATATGTCTCGTTATATACATGACGCTTGCTTCCGTCTGTCACATTGACCGCATAGAGGTCGATGGTGTTCTGAAGTCGTGGCATGCGGGCAATGAAGAATTCCTGGCTGTCAGGGCCCCAAAACGGAATGCCGAAGTACTGGTCGAGGGTCGGGTCAAAGTCTGCCCATACAATCTCGGATGCGCTGTCTGCGACATCAACGATTCCGATGCGTACCTGAGGGTTGGTCTGGCCACATTTAGGATAACGTGTCTCGCTGAGGGCTCCGCCGATGCCAAGATCTGTCACGCGTGGGCTCTGCGACTGTGATGCAGCAGCTGCAGGATTTGCGAAAGCTGAATAGATCGGGAACATCGGTACCTCAGTATTGTCGAAGCGGTAGAATCCGATCTTCTTGCTGTCTGGAGACCACCAGAATGCCTTGTAGCGTGATGAACGACCGAGGATTTCCTCGTAGTACACCCATGATGCATAACCATTGAGAATCACGTCCGTACCGTCAAAAGTGAGGCGTGTCTCGTCACCTGATGCGATATCGACTACATACAGGTCGTTGTCGCGGGTGAAGGCGATCTTGGTAGAGTCAGGAGAATACGTCATGTTCACTGCTCCTGCAGGCTTCACAGGGAAGTCCGAGAACTTTGCCGGGCTTTTCACGTCCTCCCTTCTCTTTCCGTTCTTTGCATTGACAGCAAATCCGTCTTCATCGGCGAATGTTCCGTCGTATGTGAACAACACCTCCGAATCCCCTACCCACTTCCATGATGACGGGATACGGTTGAATTCCTGCGCTCCTGCCAGCATCACCGCCAGCATCGTCGCAACTGCTGTTACAATCAGTTTCTTCATATATGTCTTCTTTTATTCTTTCATTACATTATGATCAGTCCGCAAAGACTTCATCCTTGAAGTTGACCAGATAGACCTTTTCTGTGGCACGGGTGATTGCCGTATAAAGCCATTTAAGGTCATCCAGAGTCAGTTCCTCCTGCCAGAAAGGATTGTCGATGAAGACACATCTCCACTGACCACCCTGCGACTTGTGACAGGTAACCGCATTGGCATACTTCAACTGAAGGGCATTGTAGTACTTATCCTCGCGGACAGCCTCGTAACGCTTCTTCTTTGTCGTCAGATGGGCATAATCCTCATTGACGCCCTGATACAGCATGTTCGACTGCTCATATGTCAGAGACGCACTTTCAGACTCCAAGGTATCCAGTATCACCTTGGCCACAATTTCCTGATCGTCATAATCAGGGAAGGAAATGCGCGCCTCGGCGAAATGGAGGCCGTATCTTTCCTCAAACTTGGATATCTTCTGCAGTTTTGCAATATCACCGTTTGCTATGTAATCCATGCCCTCGATGCCCTCAAGGAACTGATAACAGTTCTTTACGATCATGAGCTTGTCATCGCGCACAAGTCTCTCCTCCTTGAACTGCACTGTCGAACGGATACCGAGATTGTACTTGATCGCCCTCTTGTTGGAACGGCATAGAATGACAGTCTCATCCTCGCCATATGTCGCATAGGCATCTGATATCTTCTCTATCAGTTCGCCGCCCGTTATCCTCTCAACGTCGTCAAACGGCGCGACCTCAAGTCCAAGGTCGCACAGATCCATAAGGCCAGGCCCATAATCCAGTTCAGTCTGAAGCTGACGTATGTTGGTGGCATTGTAAAGGATTCCTGATTCACTCTGCTGACGTACGACCGTCGAGAGTTCGGCGAATACAATGCCTCCCATCATCGCCATATAATCCTTGGAAAGGGCTGGAGAAGCATCCAGACCGACAGGCGGAAGCTGTGCTGAATCGCCGATAAGGATGACCTTGCACTCGACTCCTGAACGCACGAAGGTAATCAGGTCATCAAGGAGATTTCCTGTACCGAAGGCAGATGTAGACTGCTGCTGACCGGCATCTATGCCGATGAGCGAAACCTCGTCCACGACAAACAATGTACACTTGTCCTTGTTTGGGGCAAGAGTAAACTGTCCGAAGCCGTCGCCACCGACCGACTTCTGTCTGTATATATGTTTATGGATTGTAGATGCTGGACGGCCGGAATATGAAGACAAGACCTTGGCTGCACGTCCGGTAGGAGCCAGAAGCACGCACTTGGTCTCAAACTGCCTCATCACTTCAATGACCGCAGATATTGCCGTCGTCTTTCCTGTACCGGCATATCCGTTTACCACGAGAATGTCGTCGTCATCAGAACTGACAAAATCCGCAACCTTTCTCAACAGAGCATCCTGGCATGAGGTAGGCTCATGCTTCAGGCTGTTCACAAAGCCGGAATATAGGAAATCCGCCCTTCCCATGACTATCTGTTACGCTTAAAGAGCAGGGAGAGAACCACAAGGACCGGGAATATCTCAACACGGCCGAGGAACATGTCGATTGAATAGATGAACTTGGCCATTGCAGGCTGGAAAGCATAACTGTCCATTGCACCGACTTCTGCAAGACCTGGTCCCACACTGCCGACGGATGCAATGACTCCGGATACGGCCTCAGGTATCTCCGAACCGCAGAGAAGCACTCCTATTATGGAGAGGAAGATGACGATGAAGTACACCACGATGTACAGCATGACAGAATGTACGGTGCTGTCAGGCAGAATATGTCCTCCGAGACGTACCTGCGAAATCGCGGTCGGATGGAGACGTCTTTGGACCTCATTTGCCATTGCCTTGAAGGATATGATGACTCTGTCTACCTTGAGACCACCAGTAGTGGAACCTGAACATCCGCACTGGAATGATGCGAATATGAGTACCATGCCTGCAATCCATGGCCATACCGAGTTGTCACATATCGCAAAGCCGGTAGTTGTCATGTAGCTCACGACCGTGAATGTCGAATCCATGGCTGCCCTACCCCATGATTCATATCCGCCTTCAGACATGAGTGCGAACATGATGGCGAGAGACATCACCGCAATGGATCCGAAATAATATTTCACGACAGTATTGTTGAGCGGCTTCATTGAACGGGTGATGAAGACAGCATAGATAAGTCCGAAATGGAGGGCGGAAATCGCCATGAAGAAAATCACCAATACATTGATGAGGTCTGACTGGAAATATCCGATGGAGAGGTTTCTTGAGCTGAATCCTCCTGTTGCAGCAAGGCTGAATGCGTGGTTGAGTGCATCGAACGACGACATGCCTGCAGCCCAAAGCGAGAAGAAGAATACAAGCGTCAGAAGCACATAAACCTTGGTAATCACGGCGATGGTCTTGCTGGACTTGTAACGGTATCCTTCCTTCGAAAGCGAAGAAAGCTCCATGTTCGTGAGTTTCAGACGATATGGACTGGCGTCAGGCATGACAAGAAGCAGGAAGACCACTACTCCCAATCCACCGATGTAATGGGTTGAAGAACGCCAGAAGATAAGGCTCTTCGGCAAGGCTTCAACGTCAGTAAGGATGGTAGATCCTGTGGTCGTATAACCTGAAACGCTCTCGAACCATGCGTTGATAAGCGTGAATTCGCCACCCCAAAGCACATACGGCAGCATACCGAAAATGAATGACAGGAGCCATGAAAGCACGATGGTGAGGAAACCGTCATTCAAGGAAAGGACCTGAGCCTTCTTCACGAATATGAACGGGAATCCTCCGGCAATCAGTGTAATGATGAAGCTGATCGTCAGAGCACCGAATGCAGAATCACGTCCGTTGCAGAGCGAAACCACAATGGACAGGAGCATGAAAAGGGCACTCACCAGAAGCGCCTTTCCGACATTTACGGATATGGCCTTTACATTCATCCGGAGTACTATTCGTTATTGTTGGACATATATTTCTCCCTTTCCTCTCTGAGGGCCTTCACACGGCGCTTGAGGTCAAGGTTCTCTTCAATCAGTTCCGACACACCGGAATTGATATCTGCGAGCTGGTCGTCACCGTCGAACTCATAGGTATGCCTCTTGTTCGATAGTCTGTAATTGTTCAGTCCTGCTGCAATCTTGTATATTGGGTTGACGTAGAATGCCATGATGAAGTAGAACAGGAGGACGATCAGAGCAAGTCCGGCACCGACAGAAACCACGCCTGGGATGATGCTTCGGTAGAATCCTTCATCGAAGTTCTCCGAATTGTGACGGAGTTCCGAATGGATCATGTCGTTCAGGACACCCATGTCATGACGGAACTTGTTGTATGTCGGCTGAAGGGTTCCGAAGAACCATTCTCCAGTATTCACGCTGTCTGCAAGGAACACTTCGTCGAACTGACGGGAAGTGTTCATGAAAGTATTGAATGATGTCGTAACTGTATCCACCAACGGAAGTGCAGCACCGGAAGTGAACGAATTCTTGAGGGAATCCGCCTGGAGCTTGAAGTCATCCAGATTAAAGTCCGGCATGATGGATATGTCATTCTGGACCACAACCGCCAGCATCTGGTGGTTGTACTCTTCGGTAATGTCGGCAAGCCTGTTCGAGAGATTGATGCTCTTGATGTTGGCTGTGATCAGTTCAGACACATAGTCACTCATTCTTCGGTATTCAATGATTGAGATGACACCTGAAAGAATCAGAATAGCTGCCACTGAGCCGAGACTGAGGAAAAGTTTCCTCCTCATGGAAGGCTTCACTTCCCTTTTCTTTCTTAAAAACTTAGGTAACATATCCTTATGTCTTTTTTACTGTCAATTATAAAGTAAACATCTGTGACGGGTACTGGCGAGGGAGACACCTCAATGCAACCGTACCTTTCTGAACTCCGATTTCCTTCAACGCCTCGGCCGAGCATCTGTATGCAAGGTCGTGCGTGTTGTTGTTCTCGCTCAGATGGCAAAGGAACAGGTTCTTCAGTCCCGGATGCCAGAATCTTCTGATGGCGCTTGCACATTCGTCATTGCTGAGATGGCCGCAGCCCTGCACGATCCTCATCTTCAGTTCATATGTATATGGCCCGCTCATCAGCATGTCCATGTCGTAGTTCGACTCGACCACCACCGTATCGGCCTGACGTGCAAACTCGACAGCCTCATCTGTCATCCTGCCGATATCGGTCATTATCACGAACTTGTGTCCTTCCACCTCGATTGCATAACCGACTGTCTGAGTAGCATCGTGGGGAACCACGAAATATCTCACCTTCATGCCTGCAATCTCGTTCCACTCACCTTCTGTCATGACACGACGGCATGGTCCTATGGTCGGAGCCGTGAATGTATGTCTCGCCAGCGCACCGTGGATGGTCTCAGTGGTATATACCGGCTTCGACAGACGCTTGCAGAATGAGCCGAGATGGCGGATATGGTCGAGATGGTCGTGCGTAACGAGCACTCCCATGACCGCATCCATGGTAAGGTCATACTCCTGAAGGACCTTCTTCAGGCGCCTCAGGCTGACACCGGCGTCGATGATTATTCCTCCGGACTCGGTGCCGAGATAATAGCAGTTGCCGCAGCTTCCGCTGGAAAGGCTCATGAACTTCACCATCAGCACACGCCCTCCATCCTGTATTCATCACGTCCGAGTAGGTCCGCAATCAGCTGCGAAAGGTCAGAACCCGGCTGATAGTAGACGGCCGGAAGGCCTGCAGCCTCCGCTCCATCCACATTCTTCTGTGAATCGTCTATGAATATCATGTTCTCCGAAGGCAGTCCGATCTGCTCGACAACAGACCTGTAGAACGCCTCCGAAGGCTTGAGGGCCTTCATTTCATATGAAAGGAAGCACTTCCTGAACACCTTTTCAAGCGGAGCCCCCACCTCTTCGAAAAGTCTTCTCGAACGAGGCATGCAGATTGCGTTGTTGTTGCTCAGAAGGTAGAGGTCATAAGACTCAACCAACCTGTTGAGCAGTTCAGCCTTGTATGGGCTGATGCCTGCCAGAATATGCCACATGGCCTTGTCCACAAGGTCAGCAGCAGACCCCGGTCTTGACCCGGCAAGGATCTGAGCCCTGAAGTCCTCGGCTGAAATGATTCCTTCCTCGAGGTCTCCCCAGATGCCCTTCTGGTGGCACGGATCGATCAGCTCGTCAATGGCTTCGAAACCGAGCATGGACTTGAATGCAGCCTTGCAGTCCTCGATATCGAGGTCCACAAGGACACCACCCATGTCAAATATTATCGCTTTAATTTGTTTCATCCTCACAATATTTCTTGATCACGCCATATGCATCCTGCACTCCGAACTCACCGGCACGGGACAGGTCGATGCATCCCTTCTCCTTATCCTTCAGATATATCAGCACAAGTCCTCTGTTGAAGTATGCATCACCCATGTAAGGGTAAAGTTCTATGGCTTTGGTATAGTTTTCAATCGAATTGATATGTTCCGACGACAGGCAGTAGAGGTTTCCGAGATTGTAGTAGACATACGGAAGATTATCCACGATTTCGGCTGCCGCCTTCATATCGTTGATGGCATCGGTATAGTCGTAATTCCTGATGATCTGGTCACGTACCCTGGCCCTTGTAGTACCGGCATCATCCATCGACAATACCTGTACATTGCTCTCGATGGACGCGATGAACTCGATCATCTCCGCCCTGAGGACTCCTCTGTTCATCCTGTAGAACGCCTCATACATGCGCGAGATATCCTCCTGCTGCGACGCTTCCTCGATGGCCTTGTCATAATAGCCAAGCGACGAATTGAACTGTTTTTCGGCATATTCATACAGCGCCCTCATGAAGAGCTTTTCAGAGGAATCACCGTCATATGCATAGTCCTCAACCATCTTCAGCACATCCTCATCCATGTTCAGGGCCTGGACATCCACATCCATTCCCACAGGCATAAGTGACTCAAAACGGTCGATAAGCGAATTCTCATAAGCCCTTGCAAGGGCATATCTCGTATCGTCCTTCTGACCGGTGATCACGAACCTGTAAAGAGGTCGAAGCCTGATGTCGATGTCGCGATGCTGGAGAAGTTCATCGTCAAAATCCTTCTGAGCAAACTCGGCATCAAGCGAAAGAAGCGAACTGTACTTCTTTGTCGTATCTGCAAATGAACCCGCATCGGAAATGTTCTTTTCCCTGTATTCACGGACCTTCTGCTGAGCGATGTCATAGTCCTTCTTCGAAGCCTTGAAGTCACCGAGCAGATTCCTCACATAGGCTCTGTTCATGTAGGCCTTTGCAAAATCCGGATAGAGTTCGATGGCCTTGTCGTAATCTTCGAGTGCATTCTTGTAGAGCCCCATCTCAATGAAGATCGACGCCCTGTTGAAGTAAGCAAGCACGTTTTCAGGATTGATGTTCAGAACTCGGTCCATATCATCCAAGGCATCCTCGAATGCTCCCAGCTGGGCACTGATGAGACCTCGGTTATACAATGTGAGGGCATTTCCCGGCTCATCCACGAGCACCCTGTTCAGGTCACTCATCGCCTCCTGATATCTTTCCTGCTCATAATACATCAGTGCCCTGTTGAAGTAGGCAAAGGTGTTGGTAGTATCCAGTTCGATGGCCTTATCCATATCATCGATGGCAAGGTCGAACTTGCCCTGATCCGCATACACACGGCCTCGGCGCACATATCCTTCAGGATCGAAACGGTCTAGTCGGATGGCCTTGTTGTAATCCGAAACCGCCTGGATTGTGTCTCCGATAAAGAGATAGCTTGCTCCCCTGTTGAGATATGCGGAAGGGTCCTTCGGTTCCTTTCTGATGTACTTGTCGAAATCCTTTACCGCCTTGTCGAACTGCTGGGCGAGGAAATATGTGACACCTCGGCTGAAGTAGAGTCCGATCTCGCCCGGACGGAGGTCGATGGCCTTCTGGAGATCTGCAAGAGCCTGATCATAATTGCCGTAACGGCTCTCAGCGATGCCCCTGTAATGGTAGCCGGATGTGAATACAGGATTGATCCTTACCGACCTGTCGAAGTCCTGCCTTGCACCGCGGATGTCTCCGAGATTGTACTTGGCGATGCCCCTGAAGAAGAATGTCCAGTAGTCGGCGGTATCAAGCTGAGTGATGACGTTGAAGTTCTCGATGGCCTGGGCATATTTACCGTCAGCGAGTGCAGTACGGCCACGATAATAGAACATATCCTTGTCGTACTGGGCATACAGCTGAGCCATGCATGCCATAAGCAACACGCATACTGCAACAAAATGCCTCACAACTCTACGCATACGAAAAATAATTTCCTGTTGTTGACGATTTTTACTAAATTTGGCCTCTTGTTAGGAAGACACCATCCTACGCCAAATTACAAATATAGTCATTTATTGTGCTTAAGCCGACAAAAAACATATTTTTTTCACTCAAGGTTGCTCTGACAGCGATTCTCATCTCCCTGTCAAGCGCCGCGGCATACGCATCCGACACATGGAGCAGCGAGCGCGAGAAGGCTAAATCCATCATCACGACTGAAAAGCTGGCAAGGGAAGTTTCCTTCCTCGCCGACTCGATCTGCCAGGGCAGAGCCACCGGAACCAAAGGAGCAGCTGAAGCGGCCATGTGGGTGCGCAGGAAGTTCCAGGACGCCGGTCTTGTCGACATGACAGGCACATGGACCCAGGGATTCAGGGTCAATCCGGGACACAACGGACGCAACGTCATCGGCATGCTTCCGGGAAGCAGGAGCATCCCATGCGACAGATACATCATCGTCGGCGCCCATTATGACCACATCGGCACATTGGACGGCAAGATGTACCCTGGAGCCGACTCGAACGCATCGGGAGTCACAGCCGTAACCAGCCTCGCCGAGATATTCGGTGCCATGAGGCAGATGGGAAAGATATATGACAGCCATATCATATTCGTCGCCTTCGATGCCAACGAATACAATATGAAAGGATCAGAAGCATTGTGGGAAATGATTGAGGGCGGACAGCTTCACAATCCCCTCAACGGCCAGGTCATAACAAAGGACAAGATCACGCTCATGGTCAACATCGACCAGCTGGGAAGTTCGCTTGCACCTGTTTCCGACGGAAGGAAAGACTACATGATCATGCTCGGGACCCACTCCCTCAGCAGGGACAAGAGAGACCTTCTGCACAGATGCAACATCAGGGACGGATTCGGAATGGAGATTGCGCTTGACTACTATGGAAGCAAGAACTTCACCGACATATTCTACACCCTGTCCGACCAGAAGATATTCGTGGACAACAGAAAACCGGCAGTGCTGTTCACATCCGGCATCACCATGAACAACAACAAGACATGGGACAGGACCGAAAACATGGACCTGGAGATATATCGTAAAAGGATCTGCCTGATCTACCATTGGATCGAAGAAATGTTATAGAGACATATGAAAGCATTCTGGAGAGTACTCAAGCGGTTCGCCGCACCATATAAGAAATACCTTGGAGGTTCACTCATTCTGAATCTCCTTTCCGCCGTGTTCAACATATTCTCATTCGCACTGCTCATCCCTATCCTCAACATCCTGTTCAAGATGGACCAGACGGTGTATGAGTTCATGCCTTGGAACGGCATGCCCACCAAGGAGCAGTTGATGAACAACTTCTACTATGGCGTCAGCACAATGATCGACAAATGGGGAGGTTCGACCGCCCTGCTTCTCCTGGGACTGATCTTCGCACTCATGACATTGCTCAAGACAAGCTGCTACTTTGCTTCTTCGGCAGTCATGGTTCCTCTCAGGACAGGCATAGTAAGGGACATCAGGGTCATGGTGTACAACAAGCTGCTCAGCCTTCCGATGGGCTACTACAGCAAGCAGAAGAAGGGTGACATAATCGCCAGAATGAGCGGCGACGTAAACGAAATCGAGGTCTCGATCGTAAGTTCGCTCGACATGCTCATCAAGAACCCGATCCTCATCTTCTGCTACTTTGCAGCCTTGATCTATCTGAGCTGGGAACTCACGCTCTTCACAGTCACAGTCGTTCCTCTCATGGCATGGGGAATGAGCGCCATCGGAAAGAAGCTCAAGAGACAATCGCTTGAAGCTCAGGACAAATGGAGCGAGACCATGGCTCAGCTTGACGAGACCCTCGGCGGCCTCCGCATCATCAAGGCATTCATCGCCGAAGACAAGATGAAGGAAAGGTTTGCAAACACTGCAAACGCATACAGGAAGGCATACAGCAAGGTTGCGGTACGACAGGCATCCGCCCATCCGGTCAGCGAACTTCTCGGTTCGATCATGATCATGGTCGTGCTCTGGTTCGGAGGCACTCTCATCCTCAGCGACAAGGCCCCTATCGACGCTTCGACATTCATCTTTTACATGACCATCCTCTACAGCGTCCTCGCTCCTCTCAAGGAGTTCTCGAAGGCAGGATACAACATTCCTAAGGGACTTGCCTCGATGGAAAGGGTGGACAAGATCATGGATGCCGAGAACAACATCAGGGAATCCGCACATCCAAAGGACATCAACGGATTCAATGACAGCCTCAAATTCAACGGAGTATCATTCAGTTACGAAGAAGGCAAGGAAATCCTTCACGACATAGACCTTACCATTGAAAAGGGCAGGACAATCGCCCTCGTAGGTCAGTCAGGCTCTGGAAAGTCGACGCTTGCAGACCTCATCCCACGTTACTATGACGCATGCGAAGGCTCGATCACACTTGACGGAAACGACCTCCGCGAACTCAGGATAAAGGACCTCAGAAGCCTCATCGGAAACGTAAACCAGGAAGCCATCCTCTTCAACGACACGATATTCAACAACATCGCCTTCGGTGTCGAGAACGCCACCATGGAGCAGGTCATAGAGGCGGCCAAGATCGCCAATGCACATGATTTCATCATGGAAAAGGAAGACGGTTACATGACAAACATCGGTGACCGCGGCGGAAAGCTTTCAGGAGGTCAGAGACAGCGAATCAGCATCGCCCGTGCCATCCTCAAGAACCCGCCTATCCTCATTCTCGACGAGGCTACATCTGCCCTCGACACCGAATCGGAGAAGATCGTCCAGGAGGCGCTCGACAGGCTTACATCGACACGTACGACCATCGTCATCGCCCACAGACTCTCGACCATCAAGAATGCCGACATGATATGTGTAATGCACGAAGGAAGCATTGTTGAAAGGGGCAGACACGACGAACTCATCGCACTTAACGGATATTACAGGAAACTGCACGACATGCAGTCATTATAGGAAGAAGACATGATCAGGCTAAGGTCACGCAAGACATACATCGCGCTTTTCTGCATCTATCTGGCTGCAGTAGCATTTGCATGTTTCAGCAAGCCTTCCAACCTTCCTGACATGGGTGCCGGAACATTCATGGGCATTCCTATGGACAAAGTACTCCATTTCATAATGTTCCTCCCCTTCCCTGTACTTGCATCAATGTCCCTTATCGACCTGAACAGAGGCAAGGCTGCAAACCTCGTGACCCTTGTCGTCATTGCCATAACCGGTATCGGCATCGCATATGCCACGGAAGCCATCCAGTCACAGCTTGGATACCGTTCATACGACATGAAGGACCTGTATGCCGACAGCATCGGCATCTGCACCGGCGCTCTTGCAACCGCAATAATCATAACCTGCCTACGACTTAAGAAATGAAAAGACTTCTCGTAATAACTTCAGTGATACTGTCCTTCTGCATCAAAGCCACAGGACAGAGCGCAATCGTCAAGGAGTTCATGCCCGCATGCGACTCCCTGGAAATCCTCATCCAGGAAAGGAACAGCGTCAAGAACGAACTCAAGCTCCAGGCTGTAATGAAAAGAGGAACCACACTGGACTTCTATTTCACCGAATCCCTCGGAGACTATCCTTGGTACAGCGGAGAGCCGAAATGGTTCCGCAGCACACTGAAATCATTGTTCCCAGAGAAATACAGAAACTACTCCATCGGAGAAATATACAGCAAGAGGATCGCCCTTGACAAACTCGTGGTTCCGTCGCTCGCCTTTGACGGTAAGCCGTCTGATACCAGACAGAGAACCAAGAATCCAGAGAGAACCAACATCGTGACCCCGTTGAACGGAATGGAGTTCAGCAAGGGTATGGACGGAAGGCATATCGCCCTCTGGCAGAGTCATGGTTACTACTACGACCAGGGATCGAAGCGCTGGATGTGGCAGAGACCGCCGCTTTTCCAGACTGTCGAGGACATGTACACCCAGAGTTATGTGCTTGAGTACCTTGCACCTATGCTTGAGAATGCAGGTGCATATGTACTTATACCACGTGAAAGGGATGTCCAGACAAATGAGGTCATAGCGGACAACGACAGTACTCACGAGAGATACGGAAAGTCTATCCATAAGGAGCAGGGCAAGTGGAGCAATGCCGGAACGGGATTCGCTGCGCTCAAGGAGGTCTATTCGGGAGTGGAGAATCCGTTCTCCGCAGGTACTTCAAGACAGGCTGAAATGATCCAGCACGGAAGGAAGAGTCCGTCTGTGACCGAATGGCGCCCAGAGATTCCTGAAAGAGGAGAATATGCAGTATATGTATCATACAAAACTCTTGCAAACAGCACATCATCAGCACATTATACCGTCCATCACCTCGGAGGATCAAGCGACTTCGTCGTTAACCAGAAGATGGGTGGAGGAACATGGATATACCTCGGAACATTCGAATTTGAGGCGGGTTCGGAAGGATATGTCAGCCTGACCAACGAGACTCCGGAAGGGTACAAGTTCGCCAGCGGCAGCATCGTCACTGCTGATGCAGTCCGTTTCGGAGGCGGCATGGGCAACATCGCAAGAGCGCCGAAGGGAGACAAGGACACAGTGGCAGAGATTTCCGGAATGCCGAGATTTGCAGAAGGAGCGAGGTACTGGATGCAGTGGGCAGGCGTTGACGAAGAGCTCTACAGCCAGAATGAAGATAAAGACGACTACAGGGACGACTTCATGTCAAGAGGAGACTGGGTTGAATGGATCAGCCGTGGCTCGTCCATGAACTCATCGAAGAAGGGACTCGGAATCCCGGTAGACCTCGCCCTCGGTTTCCATTCGGATGCCGGAATCACTCAGAACGACTCGATCGTAGGAACCCTCGCCATATACACTCTCAGGTCAGATGGAAGCCAGAAACTTCCTACCGGAGAGAGCAGAATGACCAGCAGAGAGTATGCAGACCTGGTACAGAGCCAGATCGTGAACGACCTCAGGTCGGAGTATGACACATTGTGGAGCAGACGTCACATCTGGGACAGAAGCTATAGGGAGTCACGTACGCCATCTGCCCCCGCGATGCTTCTCGAACTTCTTTCGCACCAGAACTTTGCCGACCAGAAATATGGACTTGACCCGACATTCCGCTTCACTGTCAGCCGTTCGGTATACAAGGGCATGCTGAAGTATCTCAGCAACAGGTACGGGGTGCCTTATGTCGTACAGCCGCTTCCTGTAGAGTCAATGGGAGTCAGGTTCACCAAGGACGGCAAGGCAGAAGTAAGTTGGGTACCTGTGATGGATAAAATCGAGCCCACAGCCACTCCGGAGGGCTATATCCTTTATACACGCATCGACAACGGAGGATTCGACAACGGAATCATAGTCGGCAATCCTGCAAGGAAGGACGGTCGCATTTCAACGGTTGTCGGCATTGAACCGGGACATATCTACAGCTTCAGGATCGAGGCATTCAACGAAGGAGGAAAGAGCTTCCCATCGGAGACCGTCAGCATCGGAAAGCCTTCAGGATCGGCTTCAGACAAGGCCGTGCTTGTGGTCAACAACTTCGACAGGGTCAGCGGTCCTGCATTCATCGACACACCTACATACGCCGGCTTCGACAACAGGCTGGACAGCGGCGTACCACATATCCGCGACATCGCATATATCGGCGAGATGCATGACTTCAGAAGAGGATCGGAATTCGTAACAAACGACAGCCCGGGCTTCGGAGCATCATACACCGACTATGCAGGCAAGACAGTTGCCGGAAACACCTTCGACTATCCACATGTACATGGAAAGGCAGTCATGGAGGCCGGATATCCGTTCTTCTCATGCAGCAACGAGACATTCTGCAGCGACTCGACCTTCAGGAAGGAGGCATGGAGCGTGGACCTTGTTTGCGGAAAGCAGGTGACCACAGTAGTGGGAAGCGGACTTCATAAGAAATATGAGGTATTTCCTGAAGAGATGCAGGATGCCCTTACGGCATTCACCACCGACGGAGGCCATGTACTCGTAAGCGGAGCATACATCGGAACAGACATTTGGGATCAGATCTATCCATATGAAAAGGACAAGGAGGGAACCGCAGCTGCCAAGAAGTTCGCACAGAACGTACTCGGATTCAAATGGGCGGCCAACAGCGCAAGCAGGAAGGGTTCAGTCAGGTTCATAAGCAACACTGCAATTTCAGAGCTTCCTTCGGCAACCATGCAAATATGCAATGAGATCAATCCCGAGCAGTACAGCGTCGAGTCCCCAGACGGCCTTACTCCGTCCGGCAAAGGTGCCGTTTCATTCATGAGATACACGGATTCAGGCATTACAGCAGGTATCTGCAAGGACGGAAGCGGATATAGGACTGTATGCCTCGGCTTCCCTGTCGAAGCACTTGAATCGGAAGACAGCATCAACAAGATAATCAATCTAACCTTAGAATTTTTCAGCAGATGACCGCAAGACAAGCAGAGATCATTGAACTGATCAGAAAGGAAGTAAAGCCCGCATTGGGATGTACAGAGCCTATCGCAGTGGCACTCGCAACGGCGAAGGCAATGGAGATTGCAGAAGAGAAATGCATGATTGAGGATCCGTCGTGGAGATACACATCGGACTATGGTCTGAATGTGGAAGTCAGCGGAAACATACTCAAGAACGGAATGGGAGTCGGCATCCCTGGCACCGGAATGGTGGGTCTGCATATAGCTGCGGCTCTTGGAGCCGTATGCGGAAAGTCTTCCTATGGTCTCGAGGTTCTCCATGATCTTGACGAGAAGTCGATCGGACATGCGAAGGAACTGGTGGAGGCAAAGGCAGTCAACATCGGTCTTGCCGAGACTGACCATAAGCTTTATGTCAAGGTTTCGGTAGTGGTCGGAGAACATTGCTCGGCAGTCGTGATCCAGGACAACCACGACAGCATCGTCGAGACGTCATTCGACGGATGCGTGCTGTCAAGTTCACAGGTAACCGAAGATGCAGAGGGTGCGGATATGAAGACCACCCTTGACTACAGGCTCTCTGTCCGTGAGATACTTGAGTTTGCTTCAACCGTAGATTACAAGGACATCGAGTTCATTTTAGAATCACGCACATTGAACATGGCTCTTGCTGAGGAAGGAATGAAGGGATGCTATGGCCTCAGGGTCGGATATGCAATCAGTCTCGATGCAAACAGAGAGGTATTCGGCGAGGATTTCCTCAGTTATGCAATGTCACTTACAGCCGCAGCATCAGATGCCAGAATGGCGGGATGTACCCTTGCGGCAATGAGCAATTCAGGCAGCGGAAACCAGGGAATCACTGTGACCATGCCAGTAATCGCCTACTCACTCAGATACGGAACTTCAGACGAGCAGCTGGCCAGGGCACTCGTGCTCAGCCACCTTGTCGCAATCCATATCAAGGGATATCTCGGCAAGCTTTCGGCTCTTTGCGGCTGCGTGATCGCTTCTACAGGCTCGGCATGCGGCCTTGTCTATCTCCGAGGTGGAGACTACAGTCAGATCTGCGCCGCCATCAAGAACATGATCGGCAACATCACCGGAATGGTTTGCGACGGCGCGAAGGTAGGATGTGCCATGAAGGTGGCATCTGGCGTTTCAAGCGCCCTTCAGTCTGCCGTCCTTGCACGCGAGGGCATCTGCATCTCGTCGCATGACGGTATCATCGAGGAGGATATCGAGAAGACCATCCGCAATCTTGGACGTATCGGTTCTGTGGGAATGCAGAACACCGACAATATGATCTTGGACATTATGGTATGTAAATAGACCATTTGACTATACAGCCATCGACCGCTGGATTTTGAAACAATCCCTCCCACTTCGTGGGCCCCTCCCTCTGCGGCCAGAGGGGTAGCACGGTTTCAAAATCCAGCGGTCGATGTCTATCT
>JAEIGA010006765.1_pt1 | contig 17436 bp, 19 predicted proteins | sample 9270691 | NCBI WGS metagenome assembly JAEIGA01 (sample SAMN17057246, study PRJNA624740) | gut metagenome | biome: biome; isolation source: fecal sample | host: Bos grunniens | place: China: Xizang | collected 2019 | reverse complement strand
GGTGTATCCGCCTAAAACTGCTGATACTGCAAATAATGCTAAGATTGGGTTACCAGTTGCTAACATGGTGTGAGGAGCAGTTGCGTTGGTTTGATTTGCAACTACAGGAGCAGCTGTGTTTGCAGTGTCATTAGTTGTGTTGGTTGCGTTAGCAGTTGCGTTTTCTAATGTTTCATTGTATTGGCTACCAGCCCAACCACCGTCATCTTGGTATTGGCTACCAGCCCAACCGCCTTCATCTTGGTATTGGCTACCAGCCCAGCCACCGTCAAAATCATCACTTTGATTTAAAGCTTGAGCACCTAAATCATCACCCACATCTGCAGCGCAAACTGTAGCTGCAGAACCAATTACGCAAAATATTGCAAGTAATACGAAAAATTTTTTCATAATATCCATAATAATCACCTAAATAATTTTGATTGAAGAAAGTCAATTTAAAAATCAACCCTCTTGACACAATTAATTATATGAAAAAGACCATATATAAATATTTTCGAGTGTAAGTGCTCACTTACATCTTAAAATTCAAAAAAAATGATTATAATTACTTTAAAATTAAAATAAATAGAATTAAAGTTATTTTTTTAGATTTAAATGAAAATATGGACATAGTGTTTTCATTTTGTGAAAATTGAAATAGAAAATTCAAAAGATATAACTTACTTTATGTATATCATTGTAAGTTTTAATTGTAAATTTAAAACCAATTATGAAATAATTGAAAAAGTGCTTCAGCATTTTGGACTTAGAAAAATACAACCTACATTATATGGGGGAGAATTGTAAAATAATGAACAGAACCATTTGGAGAAAAACATTGATGAAATCATTAAACATGATATTCTTTTAATCTTTCCAATCTGTAAGAACTACTTTCAAAAAAAGGGATGGTGCGGACGAGAAATCAAATTCAAAAACGACATGTATAAGGTGTTTTGAAATGAAAATTGTTATCGATGGCTACAACAAATCCATACAAAAAAAGATAATCAAATTGTTATAGGCCGACAAGAGTATCTAAAGGAAAATTTTATACAGTTAGAACAAAATGTTTTCAAGAAAAATATTCAAAAAAAATCAAACAAAAAATATTAAAAATTATCTAAAAAAAAGTAAATGGAGTGAAATTTCGAGTGTAAAAAAAATAACTCTTGAAATTCCACTGAATATCTTCATGGTCACAGATCATGAGAGTATTAGATTCTATGCGATGAATCCATCAATAATCTCAGGCAACTCATTGATTATTGTTTTATAACTTTCACCCCATATATTACCACCATAACCACCGCTGGCAGCTTCATTGAGTTGGTATTCAAAACCTGCTTCAATTTCAAATTCATCTTGAATCATTCCACCGTAAAGGTCCGCTGATGCTGTGTATTGGGCAGCATAACCTCCGATGACTCCACCTATAGCACCTGATAAAGCACATACTCCGGTTAATATCAGAGTTGCTTTGAGCCTGTTGTAGTGAATGTCATAGTGGTTAGCATTGAGATATATACTTGTAAGACCACCCACAACCGCTCCTACACCGGCACCTATTGCAGCACCGCCTAGAGGTGATGTGCATGCTCCACCAACAGCACCAAATCCGAATGATATTATCACTGCAATGCTTTGGAGAAGCTTCTCTTTTCCTGAAGATATACTATTAACATGTTTGATTGGACCGCTACTTCCGTTGATTTGTACACCGTCAAGATATACTTCTGCATCGTCAACGTTAAGGACAGTATTTCCTTTTCTATATGCATCGTTACCTTTAAAGGTGCAGTTATTAAGAGTTAAAACTCCTTGATTGAAGATTGCTCCTCCACAGCAGCAGTAGTTGTCAGTGAAGACGCAGTCTGAGCATATGCTCCATCCGGCATTGAGAAGTCCTGCTCCCCAGTCACGGTCAATGATATATTTCATCTTGTTTTGGGTTATTGTTGAATTGGAAAGTATGCAGATTCCACCGTCGTTGACGAATGCATTGTTGAATTTTTTGATAGTAATGTTAGTGGCTGAAAGAACATATCCTTCATCGACATCCGCCCATTTGTAGGAATCTCTTTTTTTGGCTCCTCCTTCTATTACTGAGTTGTTTCCATTTATGAAAATTGCATCGAATCCCATCTTTTTAGGGCTCCATTTGGAATGTGATTTGATAAGTAATGTTTTCTCAAAGTTGACTCCTAAACCTTTGATGCATGAAACATGATCTTTTCCGAATTCCTTTGAAGCTTGGGAATAATAGTCAAGTTGATCACCAAATACTTTTTTGGCTTTTAAACTTACAGCATCTTCATAGTCGTTTTTGTCTTGGACTTTGGCATATTTCAAGTAGGTGAAGGTCACATTGAAATCACCATTCCTCAATTTGTCCAATGCCATGTCTCCAATAAGTCCTGAAGCGTTTGAAGCACCGGTGAAAATGAAATCTTGCATAATACAAAGACCATCAGGGTTTTCATAGAATGTTATCATGAAGGTAGTTCCGTTTATAAGCTGACCGTAATAGTAGATTGTTCTTGTTTTAGTTATGGTTTCTCCATTTGGAGATTTTGTAGTTGTATTAACTTCAAATGAACGTTCTCCTCCATGTGCCAAAATATCAAAAATGTATTTTGACATGTCCACATTGCATCCTAGTACTTTCATTGGAATTGCTGAACCTGTTAAGGTTAAATTTACTTTTCTGCCGTCAATTATTCTACTTAAATCATCACGATTGCAGGATTGGAGTGTGGCATTTTTAAAATTGTGGCCAAGATATATTAAATCATTTGTCCATCCGGCAGTAGAGTTTTTAAATTGCGGGCTGTCCAAGATGATGTTTGCACCGTCAAGGGCAATTGCACCGCCAACGTGCTCTGAAGTGTCATTGATAAAGCTGACATTAGAGATAACACCGTTGTTTGCTTGCCATAAAAGAGCACCGCCGCAGTCTACAACATGACCGTTTTTAAGTGTAATGTTTGCAATTGTCACATCATTTGATACTACATCAAAGATTCTAATTTTATTCTTTGCATCAATTGTGTGGCCGTTACCGTTAATGGTAACTGGTTTGCTTATCACAAGGCCATTTTTAAACGCTTTATCCAGGGTAGGATTATATGTGTAGTCTCTGTCGAGAACAACTTTGGATTTTCCTCCGTTTATGATTCTGTTCAAATCATAAAATGATTTGCCGTCTGTTACTGATATAGTAAATACTTCTCTGGATAGATTTGGATATTCGGATTTGAAGATGATTTTATAGTAACCTGCAGGTAAATCAAGGAATATGCTTTTACCTTTAATGGATTTTTCCACAAAGAGATTATTTCCTTGATATGCTTCAAGTGATACTTTTTTGTCGCTCATTGGTTCGCTGCTGGTTACTGTGAATTTAACAGTTTTAGTTGTCTTGTTATCGTCGAGAACATTATATGTGTCAACTGAGACTGATGGGCGGACGGTAATGACATTGCTGGAAGGTTGTCTTGTATTAGACATGTCATGTGATAAACTTCTGGCACCGTTATTTACAGAACCCACAGTCTGATCCATCAATACTGGATCTTTGACATTAGACTGTAAACTTGATTCCTGATATGGCGCTACATTATCGTCTGAAACGATACATTGCGCAGCTGAATCTTGTGAAATGGCATCATCAAATTCGACATTGCCATTGATGATTTCAATTTGACTGTCGTTTTCAACGGCAACAGTGCCGTTTACATCGCTTGCTGATACGCCTGAAATTAAAAAAATGCAGGAAAGCAAGCATACGCAAATTAATACCAACTTTATTTTCAATTTTATTTCCTCCTTGAAAAAAATTTTTACAGAGTTAGGTTATCAGAAGCCCTATATAAAGCTTTCCGAGTGCAAGTGCTTGCTTACATGCCTAAAAAGAAGTAATTTATGCCCAGATACATTCATATTAAACGTTTGTCTGTTTATTATTATATTTAAAGGCAGACATCCTATTTTTAACGATTCTGTAAAATTATAGGCTTATTTGATTCTTATATATTTTCATGTCCAATTTTGCATTTGGAGTTTGAACTGAATGCTTTTATATAACTATACAAAACTTAAAAAAAAACTGGAAAAAACTACTTAAGTATCTGTGCATGGTTGATGTAGTGGTTTGTCATATTTTTGTCATGTGGTTTTTTGTCCTAAGATTTAATAAAAAAAGACAAACTGCTATTAATTAGTTAAAATAAAAAAAGAAAAAAAGATAATACTAAGATTATCCTGTTTTGACAATATTATCCGTATTTTTCGATTAAATCCATACTTTTACCCCATACTAGGAGAATTACACCGTGTATGATTAAGAAGACTCCCACAATAATTGCAATTAAGACAGGTTGTGTTGCTGCAAATACTGCAAGTGCAACAATTATAATACCTAAAATTAAACCAATTACTGAAAGAATGGTATATGTTTTTTCCTTAAGGTATATGATTCCCAGTATACTGTAGAACATCATCAGGAATCCAATGATGTAGAATTGCAAAGATACGAGGAATGGTAAAGCATTTAAGAAGAACAGGAATATTAATCCAAAGACTAATGAAATAAGTCCAATTAATAGGGATAAATATGTATACATAGGAGTTTCTGTAAAAAGAAAGCCCATACATAATGCTGACAAACCAAAACAGATCAAAGCAAATCCAATTACTACAGAAATTAATGCAGATGAAAATATCGGATAAATTATTAACAATAAACCTAAAAGTATATACAACAATCCTACAAGTCTTTCCATATTCACACTATCACCTCCGCAATATTGTAATAATTATTGATATATAAAGAGTATTATTTATAAATACCTATAATTTAAAGAGCATTTTAGATAAAGAATGCAATAGCACCATAAAATGGATAAAATATAAGCCCATTCAAATGCATATTCTAAGAAAAAAACCATAAGTTCCCATACATCATTTTGTTCAAAACAAATGTCTTCATAGAAGTATTTTGTTTAGTATCTGCTAAAAAACATTCTCTTCAAACACTATAAAAATATATTTTTTAAAAGACATACTATTAATCATGAAAAATGAGAATTCACCAAAAGTTGAAATTCATGACAACTATCAGATTGATGGCAAAATTCAAAACACACAAAACAAGTATTTTTTCATATTCCATCAAAGGAAACTTCTGCTTGTCAATAATCAAGTTCCATTAATTTCAGAGCTTGATGAAATATACATTAAAGAGGTTGATATAAAAAACAAGATATTTATCGGATTATTTTACGATAATGATTGTTTTGCAGTTGAATTAAATGAAAATTTTGATGAAAAATGTTTTATTTTAAAAAATAAAAACAATGTTGTTTTTGAAAATGCTGATTCAAATCAAATTGGAAACCTTAAGATTGAAGATTTCTATGATGAAGCGGAGCATAATTTGACTATTAAAAATATCGAATCCGGCAAGATTAAAAATCTTAAGATTGATGAAATGAATCAAAGTGCAGACGACTATATCAAAATTAAGGATTTGAAACCAAAATCAAATGAAAACGAAATCATTTTTCATAATCTATTCATTGTTTTTGAAATTAATGAAGAAATCTATTTAATCAGCGGCAGAGCCATACAGATTATTGATTGGGAAAACAACCATCAATTCTGTGGAAGATGCGGTGCTAAAACAGTTACCGTAACTGGAAGAAGAGTAAAAATCTGTCCGGAATGTGGATTCAAAAGCTTTACAAGAATATCACCTTCCATCATAACTACAATAACCAAATCCGAAGAAAATGAAAACGGAGAGATTGAAAATAAGATCCTGATGGCAAAACATTCCTATCACAAAGGAATGGGATATACACTGGTTGCAGGATTTATGGAAGCGGGAGAGACTATTGAGGATACTGTGAAAAGGGAAGTCAGAGAAGAAGTTGGTGTTGAAGTCGAAGACATCAGGTACTTTGCAAGCCAATCCTGGCCATTTCCAAATTCATTGATGATTGGATGCACCTGCAAATACAAATCCGGTGAGATAAAAGTGGATGGAAGCGAAATAGTTGATGCAAAATGGTTTACTAAAGAGGAAATTGATAATCCTCCTTTGGATATCTCCATATTCTCAAGATTAGTTGAAGATTTTAAGGAAAACTATTGAAAGTCATGTTCAATTTTTAAATAATAATGTGATGGTTTTAAATTTTAAGTGAAACTATTTATCAAAAAGCTTTTAATCCAAGCCCTTTAAGCTTAATCATACTTGTGAAGAACATGACGAATAGCTCAAAGAGCATTTGATAATATTCAGAGGACTAAATTGAGATTTAGTCCCTATTAGAATTTTTCTTATCTCTTGAGCATTTTTCGGCATCCACTGCAATTACAAACATTAAAACATGCAATGCATCTTGAGGATTGACAATGTCTAAAACGTATGTGTCTGTCAAGTTCAGTATCTGTTTTCCGATTTTGGCAACCAAATTTCCATGGGAATCATGAATGCTATAGTCCCATTCTATGAAATTTCCTTTTGCAGTCCATCCTAATGAATCCATGCTATATGAGGAACCGATTAATTTGAATAGTTTCTTTTTAATACTGCCTATTTTTTTACCATTTTCATACAAATCAAATGTCGGTGTTATTGATACCATTTTTTCGTTGACTACCCCAAGTTCATTGCCCTGCGGATCATATATCTTTAATTTATGTTTAACTGCCAATTGTCCATTAACTTTATATGCAACATTTCCGTTTTCGCTATAAACGTTATATGAATCAAGTATTGAGAACATTTTCTGTTTAAATATGAGTTTCATCATTTTCACGCTCCTTATCCAATTTGTAAGTAGTACTGTTATCTTTAGGTTTTAATGATGTCTTGAATTTTACAACCTGAGGTTCACTTCAACCATCATAATTTTAAGTCCTGATATTTTCCACATTATTAATGTAGAACACATCACACTTATTTATTAGTATTAACAAGCCTATATAAATATTTTACCGAATGCAAGTGCCCACCTACACCTTTAAATAAGAAATTAGGGATTATTAAAGAGTTATTAATTAAAATCAATCTAATGAAATAAATAGATGCAATGAAACAATGTTTTGAATTTGAACCTCCCCTGCTTTAAGAATCCGGAGAATTTTTGCACAGTAATGTTAAACATTTATAACTTTGTTAAGATAATAATAACTATGAAAAGATATATTTTAATCACTTCGGTTATAATCATTTTAACAATGACATTGGCTGTCAGTGCAGTTGATTTTGAAAATGAAACAATCAAAGGTTTAAACATTACTACTGATTTTGATGGAGCTTTAAGCGAAGCTCAAATTCAGAATAAAAGTATAGCTTTAATATTTGACCAGGACAGCTGTGTGTATTGTGAAATGTTAAAAAATGATGTCTTAAGCAATAAAGATATCCAAAAAGAGTTAAACGAAAAGTATATTGTTGTTATAGTGGATATCAATAAAAATCCGGAAATCGCAGCCAAATATGAAGTTTTTGGAACTCCTACTGTTCAATTTTTAGATTCAAACGGCAGTGAAATATCAAAAATTGAAGGATATGTTGACAGCAATGAGTTTTCAAAAACACTCAAGGAGATTTAAATGGAAATATTTCCTTTAATATCATTTTTTACTGGCGTAATTTCAATATTATCGCCATGCATTCTTCCGATAATACCCATATTTGTAGCTTTTAGTTTAAACTCAGAGAACAAAAGGGAATTATTCTCATTTACTTTAGGTTTATTCACTGTTTTTATTGTCATCATATTCCTAACAGGATTTTTCACATCTCTAGTGTATAGATATTTGTTTTACATTCGGATTGTATCGGCGCTAATACTATTGGCTATTGGAATTTTGATGCTGTTCGACTATTCTTTTGGAATGGGTGCATTATCACCTAAAAATAAAGGCGGCGCATTAGGATCATTTGGCTTAGGGCTATTGACATCCATATCCTGGGCTCCATGTTATGGCGCATATTTAATTTCTTTAATAGCATTGCTTGTAAGTTCTAATGATGCGGCATATGCTGCTTTTAATATTTTCATATACTGTCTCGGTTTTGCATTGACTTTATTTGTACTGAGTATTGTAATATCAAAGATTGACCTTGAAAAGGTAATTTCAAAAACAAAATACATTCCAAAAATATTCGCCGTATTAATAATCATTGGGGCAATTTATCTGTTTTTTGAATCATTTAAGGCATTAATCTAATTAAAAATCAATCAATTATTCAATAGATTAAATGAAACTATGCCATCAGATACTGAAAACCATGATTTTCAATCGTAATGCGGTTTTAAGATTTGAAAGTTTTTATTTTAAAAACAGCCTTTGGAGAATTTTAAAAAAGATAGGTATTTATATATTGATAGAAAGAATTTTAATTAATTTTTATTAATTTAAAGGTGAAAACATTTAGATTATCAGAAAAAACCAACATTACGTCAAAATAAATTTACAAAGTAAGTTGGAAGATATAGAATGATTGAGGATATGAAAACATGGCTGAAATGGATAAAAATTTGGATAGTGAAGTTCCTAGAGAGGCAACTATTGCTAATGATAATGTTTTGTTGGATATTGCTAAAAACGATAAAGATTTCCGAGTGCGTTTAGATGCAGTTGAAAGGATTAGTAATATGGATATTTTAGCTGATATTGCTAAGAATGCAACTGATTCCAAAATTGTTTCAAAAGCGATTGAAAAGATTAGTGATGATTCTATCTTAATAGACATTGTAAAAAATGGTAAAGGTGCTTTTCGTAATGAAGCTGCCCAAAGGATTAGTGATGAGTCCGTTTTAATTGATATTGCTAAAAATGATGAAGATTTCTTAGTTAGAGCAACTTCCGCTCAAAAGATTAGTGATGAGTCTGTCTTAATTGATATTGCTAAAAATGATGAAAATTCCTATGTTCGTCGTGCTGTTACTCAAAAGATTAATGATGAATCTCTTTTAATTGATATTGCAATGAATGATGAAGATAAATCTGTTCGTCGTGCCGCCACTCAGAAAATTAGTGATGAATCTGTTTTAGCTGATATCGCTATAAATGAAGAAAGGTTAACTAAAGTTATCTGTGAAAAATGCGGTTGTGAAAATATGACTGTCAAATACCATAAGGCGCCCACTCGGGGCTATGGCGCTTGTGCATGGCCGATAATAGATTACATCTGTAATGATTGTGGCAACATAGTATCCAAACCATTCTAAAAAAAAATCCAGTTAACATAATGTTTTGATAACTTCCATAATTCAATGAAATGATTAATGTATCAATACAAAGGATATTAAGCAAAATTGCACAATGATAATTCATCAATATTTAGGCAATTTTAAACCACAGCAAACTTAAATATTTCTAAAAATAATATATTAACATGACTTTCATGAATAATAGTGCAAATATAAAACAGTTTCAATTGATCAAATTCATAAATGAAAGCTGCAATGATGACCATGTGATGTCAAAGATTTCAATTGTGCTTCGCCGGGACAAGATAGAGGCTCCTTATTTTATGAACACCAAAATCCGGCTCTCCTCTTGTGTTGATATGGAAGAGAATGGCATTATTCATGCAATGGACATATTAAACCATCATAGAATGTATAATTTAACTGAAGAAAAATATAATGAAATCAAATCATTGATTATTGATGAGTTTGATGATGATGGTGAATCTGAGCAGGTGAAAATCTTTAAAGAGGATAAACAGCTGAAGATAGTTTTATTGTCTAAAAATTATGATGAAATGATGACTCTTTTTAAAAACTATAGTGAACTTTTTGATAAGATAGATAATCTTATTGATTAGAAAATTAAATTGAGTTCTACATGTCAATTATTTGACAGTATTGGACTTGATGAAAGCATTGGCTGGCTCAGGAGTTATGAAATCTTTTTGACAAGAATATCAAAAAAACATTAACTTTCCTGAAGATAAAAGGGATTGATTATATTGCAGATAACCTTCAATAATATTGATTGGTATAGAAAATCTATTAAAATAGTAGGACTACTTTTCAAATAAATTGGCCACATCCTTCAATAATGTTGGAACGTCGAGTTGCTGTGTACATATCTCAACACATTTTCCGCATTCGTTGCATGCGGATGCCGGAGCATATACCTTCGCTGCTGTATTGTACAAGTCAACATTTGAATCCAAATGGTATATAAGTTCACTGTTATAGAGATTGAAGAAATCAGGAATCGGAATGTTCATTTCACAATCCTTCACGCAGTAATTACAGAAGCTGCACTCGATAGCGAATGTCTTTTTAATTTCATGAGCCATCTTCATCAGAAATACATGGTCTAAGCGAGTGATCTTTTCAAAGTTTTTGAATGTTTCGCAGTTTTCCTTCATCTGTTCAAGGTTGCTCATACCGCTCAGCACGACAGTGACGTTTTCCTGTGAGGCTGCAAATCTTAAGGCCCAATCCACAATTGAATTATCGGAATAATTCTGGAATTGTTTTTTAACGTCATCTGAAACACTCAACAATGTTCCGCCCTTAATAGGCTCCATTACCTGCACTTCAATGCCATGCTTGACACATAATTTGTGAATCTTTTTGGACTGGATTCTCTGGTCCGTCCAATCCATGAAGTTAAGCTGAATCAGCGCCACATCAATGACATCCCCGTATTTCTCAAGGACTTCCTCAAGCAGTTCCGCCTTTTCGTGGAAGCTTATCCCGACTTTCAGGGCTTTCCCTTCCTCTTTTGCCTTTCTGATGTAATCGAAACTGTTTGCATTTTCAGCCTTAGGCAAAAATGCCTTGTTGATGTTGTGTATCAAAAGCACATCGAAGTATTCGATTCCAAGCCTTTCAAGCATTATGTCTACAAGTTCGTCATTGTCCTCGTCACCTGTAAGAAGCCATGTCGGAATCTTATTGGCAATCTGATAGGATTCCCTTGGGTATCTTTCAACCAATGCCTTTTTAAGAGCCGCTTCGGAAGTTTCTGCATGATAAGCGTAGGATGTATCAAAGTAATTGAATCCCTGTTCCATAAAATAGTCTACCATTCGTGTAAATTCTTCCATATCTATAGATGAGGGGTCGTTCTCATCCTTTTGCGGAAGCCTCATTGCCCCAAAACCTAATGTAGCTTGTGTCATTTTTATCCCTCTGTCTATATATTTAATCAATTAATTATAAAAAATGTTGCAAATGTAAACAATTTTATTCATCGAATGAGGGATTTAAAGTATAAATTAGCAAATTTGAAAAAAAGTATTGATATGATGGTAGGTATAATTATAATTAAAAAGAATGGAGAATCAAACTACTCCACTATAAACAATTAAACATAAACTGATGGCAGATCCACATGATTTGCGGTGTGAATTGGATTTGATAAACCAATCTCGCTATCATTATTTTTTGATTCGCTGATATGGATACTGTCCTGATTATTTGATGAATCATCATTAGAGATTTCAGCTGTTTCTGAAGCATAAATTGCAGCACATGCCAATGAAACTATTATGGCTATAATAAAAGCGTGTATTAATATTTTACTATCCACATTATTGCCCCCTATTAATTATCATTTCGCTTCAAGAGTATTGAAGGCTACAAGTATTATATCAACACCCATATATAAAGGTTTTCGCGTGTAAGTACATACTTGCATTGTAAATTCTAAAAAAATAATTAAAATAACATTAAATTTAAAACAATTTAATTAAATATGGCTGTTAAAGGAAATATCCTGTCACATGTCATTTCATTACAATTTTTTGAATATTGAAAATCCCCAAAAAAGCCGTCATTGGAGGCCATGGCGAATACAAAAACTAATATAAATCTCAAACCAATATACTATATGAGCAGCATGGACACTATTTTTACAGATGAAAAGGATGAAAGGTTTTTGAAACTTGTAAGCGAACTTGATAGAGGATATTATGAACGCATTGGTGATGAGTTATCAAAATATGACAGTTATAACGAGTTCAAGAATCCCCATGTTGTCATATTAGCATTTGATAATGACCTTGCAGTTGCCTGTGCCAGCTATAGGGTTCTTGACAATGATTCTGTTGAATTTAAAAGAGTCTACGTTAAAAAAGACTATCGCAAAAGAGGCATAGCCCATAATATCATTACACAACTGGAAAAATTAGTAGTCAAAAACAATTTCAGATACTCATATATAGTTACCGGTAAAAACAATCATGCCGCTATAAAATTATACGAAAAGCTGAATTATAAACTGATAGATAATTTCGGACAATTCATAGACGATGATACAGTTATCTGCATGAAAAAAGACTTCAAATAAGCATCAATTCATTATAATCAAAAACAAACCAGTGATAGAATGAGCAATATGGCCAAACTGAGAAAAGCAGATATTGAAGAAACTGTGGAAATATTCCAATTTTATCAGAATGTAATCGATTCCATTAAGGACAGTGAATTCGAACCGAAATGGAACAAGGATTACCCTGATTTGGAGTACGTCAAAAAATGCATCAAAAATAAGGAATTATATGTCTACAAAGAAAACGACACCATTATTGCCTGCATTGTTATGAATAACCGTTTTGAGCATGAATATGAAGGCATTGACTGGATTTCAAATGTTAAGCCAGATGAGATTACTGTACTTCATACATTTGCGGTTGATTCCAATTTTGCCGGGAAAGGAATCGGAAAACAAATCTTCAACCGGATTAAGGATATCGCCATTGAAAACAATCAAAAAACCATTAGAATAGATATTATCGACAGCAATACCGCATCCCAAAAGATATTTGAAAAATTTGGATTTATATATATCGATACTGTCGAAGTATACAACAAGACTGTCGGATTAGTAAAATTTAATTTCTATGAACTTATTTTATCAGAATAGATGCGTAAAAAAAGTTTTTGTTAAAAATAAAAAGAAAAAATAAATGATAAAAATCATTTATTTAAAATTAATATTCGTAGAATCCTTTACCTGCATTGATACCGGTTTCTCCAGCATCAATTTTTTCTTTAAGTTTTATGGCAATCTTACCTTGAGTTGTTTCAGGGTCTTTAGATCTAGGGTCCATAATACCGATATTATATGCAGTTACAAGTCCTACAATATCTAAAATTTGGAAAGGTCCGTTTGGTGAACCTGTAGCTAGTCTCCAAGTCAAATCAATTGTTTCAGGGTCTGCTACACCTTCAGCCCATAAAGCCTGACCGGCAGACAGGAATGGAACAAGCAATGAATTGAGTACGTATCCAGGTTGTTCTTTCAATACTTTAATAGGTACCATGTTGATGTCTTCTGCAAATTGTACAATTGCGTCAAAGTATTGTTGATCGGTTCCTGGGTGTGGCATTACTTCAGCAGTGTTTTGAGCCCAGATGTTGTTTGCAAAGTGGAATGCAAGGTATTTTTCCGGCCTTCCAGTGTATTCTGCAAATTGGCTTGGAAGCAATGTGGATGAGTTTGTCACAACGATTGTTTTTTCCGGAAGATATTTTGCCAATTCTTCATAGAATGGAATTTTTTGATTAGGGTCTTCTGCAATTGCTTCAATTACAAGGTCAGCATCATCTGCTGCTTCTTCATAACTTGTGGTTAATGTCAAGCTGTCAAATGCTTTTTGAGCTTGTTCTATTAATGCATCTATTTCTTCATCAGTCAAATCAGGATTTTTGCTGAATCCTCTGCAATAAGCGGACTTGTCAGTTTTCATTTTTTCAAGTGTGCCCTGATAGATGTTTAAAAGTCTTTCAAATTTAGGTTTTGCCCTTTCTATAGATCCTTCACTTCTTAACCAAACTGTTACGTCGAATCCGCAGAATGCAGATTGATAAGCAATTTGACTACCTAGAACTCCTCCACCGGCTACTACAACTTTTTTAATATCCATTTTTTATCACCAAATATATTTTGTAAATTATATTTTACAAAAAATTAAAAAAGATAAAATATAATTCATTGATAATAGTATATTTTTTAAAATATTTAAAATTTTATAAACAAATCCAATGCTTAAAAACGAGAGAAAATTAAAAAAAAAATAAGGAAAATGAAAAGCATGATATGAAATCATGCTTTTGAAAATATGGAAAGAAAATTAATAAAGGAACTTATTTGTTCCTTTTGATTACAGCATAACTGCCCATGATGGCAGATACTGCCAATAAAGCTAAGATAGGGTTACCTGTTGCTAATAAATGTTGAGGAACAGTTGCGTTGCCGGTAGTGTTTGCAGTTGTATTTGCAGTCGCATTATCGGTTGTGTTTCCGGTAGTGTTTCCGGTTGCATTTCCTGTTTCGTTAGCAAGAGGTGCTGTTTGATTTTCGAGAGGTAATCCTGCACCAGGTTCTAAATCAGTTTGGTTTACATCATCTTGACTTACGTCGGAGTCGATTTCAGCCGGTTCATTGACTGATTCGCCAAGAAGAATTCCATCCTGAGAATTACTTCCAGAATCAATGTTATCTGCAGCGCAAACAAATCCTGCAGATGCGATTACGCAAAATATTGCAAGTAACGTTAATAATTTTTTATTGAAATTCATTAGTATCACCTTTAATGTAGAGAAATGAGGAGTGTAATTTTAAAAATTACACATAATTGCACAAATAGATATATAAAAAGGGTAATATATAAAGTTTTTCGAATGTAAGTGCTCACTTGCATCATAAATTCTAAAATAAATCAATTTTAACTGGATAAATAAAAAATTACTTAATTTAAACAATATATTTTAAATTTAAGATTGTAATTATTGTTTTTTCTGTTGAGCGAATATTTTCATAAAATTCTATGTTAAAATTAGAATCAATCAGCGACAATATCCTTTATCACTTCACCGGCAATAATCAATCCTGCAACGGAAGGCACAAAGGAAACGCTTCCCTTAATTTTGAATTTCCTGTCTTTATTTATGGCACAATCATTTGTGTTTATCGGATGTTCCTTGGAATAAACAACTTTGAGTTTTTCGATATTTCTCTTTTTAAGATCCTTTTTCATTATTCGTGCAAGAGGACATACTGAAGTCTCAAAGATGTCAGCCACTTCAAACATTGTAGGATCCAATTTGTTTCCGGCCCCCATCGCTGAAATCACAGGCACATCAATCTCATCACATTTGCATATGATTGCAATCTTTGCCATTATCGTATCCACGCAGTCTACGGCATAGGACAAATCCTTGGTAATTATGTCCTCCTTTGAATCTGCCGCATAAAATTCCCTGTATGTCTCAACATTTGCATCCGGATTGATATCAAGGATTCTCTCCTTCATCAAATCGACCTTATTTCTGCCGATTGTTTTTTCAGTTGCAATCAGCTGCCTGTTGATGTTGCTTTTATCTACCTTGTCATGGTCCACCAGGACAAAATTGCCCAATCCGCTTCGGGCAAGTCCTTCGCAGACAAAGGAACCGACACCACCAAGGCCAAAAACGGCAACTTTTGCATTGCTTAATTTTTCCATTCCATCATTTCCAATTAACATTTCTGTCCTTGAAAACTTATCTTCCATATCCGCTCACCAAAAAATATAATTTAATTTAATTTATATTATATAATAAATAAAAACTTAATGCCAAGGAATTTTTATGATAATTGATACTCATTGCCATATCTACAAAAGCGAAATGGAAAATGCGGAGGAAATACTGAAACAAGCCGCAGAAAATGACATCCAAATAATACTGAACGGCACCGATCCCAAAAGCAATGAGGAAGTATTGGAATTATCCGGCAAATATGATAATGTCCATGCCGCTTTGGGATATCTCTATCCCTTTGCAGATGAAATGACAGATGAGGACATTTCCTTGCTGGACAGACAGCTCGACAATGATAATGTAGTTGCAGTAGGTGAAATCGGCATTGACTATTACCACAGAAAAGACAATAAGTACAGGCAGATTGAACTGTTTGAAAAAATGCTGAACTTGGCTGAAAGCCATAATTTACCGGTAATAGTGCATTCAAGAAAAGCTATGCAGGACACATTTGACATATTGAAAAGACATGATGCCGTGGGATCCATGCACTGCTATCAGGGATCTGCTGAAATGGCACGGGAATTTATCAAGATGGGCTTCTATATAGGAATAGCAGGACCCGTTACCCATAAGAACAATAAGAAAATAAGAAAAATGATAAAGGAAATTGATATTGACCATATGCTTGTAGAGACTGATTCTCCATACCTGAGTCCCGAAGAAAAGAGGGGAGAGATGAATACCCCGCTAAACCTAAAATACATAATAAGAAAAATAGGCGAAGAATTGAATATGCCCGAGGATAAGGTCATTGAAATTACTACTGAAAATGCTAAAAGATTATATGGGATATGATATTACGGATTTTTTTATTTATTAGTAGAGATTCAATAATGATTATATTTTACCAATTAGATAGAAAACATTAAAATTTATTTTTTGTTTGTTTTTAATATTTTTAAATAAGAATTTTAAGGGACTGAAGATAACTTAAATTACAGATTAAAATATACTTTTTTGAAAAAAAGTAAAAAAAATAAAAATGTTTAAAACATTTTTTATTTAAAATATTGTAAAAGTATCAACTATCATGCTAGTCAGATTAAAATTATCAGTACTAATCATGATATATCTCTCTTTGTCGTTATCTTTTAATATTGAGAAATATCTTACTTCTCCTTTATGTTCACCAATATTTGCTGTATCTTTATAAATTGTATGGCCTTCAGGAGAATCATTTACTCTTTCTGCTTCTGAAGTAGTTACTTCAATAGCAGAGCTGCTGCTGGTTGTAGATATTTGTGCAATGCTATCATTTGCCAAATAATTTGTTTGAATATCATTACTTGAATCATCTAATATAAAATTAGTTACATTAGTAGAATTAAATGTCCCCACACCATCAATTGTATTGTTATAGACTGTAACCTCTTCAATTGAGTTGTTTGTAATAAATAATATTCCACCAATTATTGCGATTATTATTATTATCAATAAACTGATAATTAAAATATGATTTTTTTCCATATTTTACACCTCATATATACATAAGTTATCCTTAATATATTAATATTTATTAGTGAAAAATTATAAAAAGAAATAAAATATTAGCGTATGTTAAGTTTTGAATATTTACATTGAAAACATTCATTTCAAACCTATTCAAAAACTATTTGTAGAAAAATCATGCCCCATAATAAAAAAAATTAATAGCAATATATTAGAATTATTTAAATTTTGAATTTAATTTTCTGAGAGGTTTGGTAATTTTCCAGCTTTTAGTTGATTTCAAAAGGTTAATCTCATCCATGGCTTGTTTATTTTGATTTTTTAACATCTCATTTTCCATAGATAACTTTTTAATGAGGTCATCCTTTTTGTTTGATTCATAAACATATCCTTTAAAAGAGATAGGTTCAGCATTTGAAATGGATGATTC
>JAEIGA010006764.1_pt1 | contig 17437 bp, 8 predicted proteins | sample 9270691 | NCBI WGS metagenome assembly JAEIGA01 (sample SAMN17057246, study PRJNA624740) | gut metagenome | biome: biome; isolation source: fecal sample | host: Bos grunniens | place: China: Xizang | collected 2019 | reverse complement strand
GGGATCTGCAGAAGGGTCATCAGGCTCTTCCGTAAAATCTTCAGGAACATCCGGATTGGTGTTCCCGCTATCACCCTGGCCATCATCTTTCCCCTCATCGTTTCCAGAGTCTATCTCTGTATCATCTGGCGGGACGACAGGCTTTGGTTCTTCACATCCAGTATATACGAATGTCAGACATGTTACTAAAAGCGTGAGAAACATCAATCTTTTCATTTTGGATTTAATAGTGTATAGGTGTCAGCAGGCCGAAAAGTCCTGCTGACACCTGGATTGTTTTATATTATCTGTCTTCTGTATCAACCATGCAGCGGACTGTCGCACCAACAGCTCTTGAGCGGCCGGTAAGTCTTTCAATAGAGTATACTCCGTCGGTAGACTTCTTTCTTATCCACATTGCTCTTGCCTGATTACCGGAAATGGCATTTGACCAGTAAACAGCTGCATCAGTCTTGTTAGTGGAAAGACGGCCATTCTTGCCAGAAGAGTTCTGGAATCCACCGGCAAAACCCCATGTCGCGCCTTTATGTGAAAGGTAATATATAGAACCTGAAGTATTAAACTCTGTAGCGGCACCCTCTGCAGATGTAATAACACCTGTTTCTGAGTTTATTGCCGCATCAATGCCATCCTCCACCTCTTTCAAGATAGCCGGAGATGCCACCCTATAACCTTGAGGACATGGGTCATATATTGATTTGACTCCATCACCTGATGCAGTAGGATTACCCCACAAATCGTCCAGATCACCAGTGCGGTCCTCCTTTGCTCCATCTCCCCAATACCAGTCATAAGGCTCACCATTATAGCTGTACATAGTCCAAGGAGTCGATGCAGACTTGGCCAGATCAACCTGATTGCTTGTTGCTGCATATACATGGCCATAGGTCTTCACTGTTGTCGACCATGGGAATCCCCAAGGTCTTCCCCACTGAAAATAACATCCATGACTCTTCCAGTCATTATATGTCTTGATGTCATTACCTGTACCGAGATTCCATGTCAATATATCACCATTGTCATACTTTACTGTTTTCAAAGGATTGAAGCATGCCCACAGGTTAATTCCCCAAATTACCTCTTTATCCTTGTCTTTTACGAGCATTGCTGAGAACTGGCCATTTGCCGTAGCATTGTACATTGAGGCAATTGCCACGCTGACAGAATAGTCATTTCCGATTTCGTGCTCAATAAACGCAGTACCGTTATGGCTATCAGTACCGTCAAACTTAACATATCCGGTAGTTTTGCCAGTCTGGTCGGTTGCATATAGAATCTGAACATATTTAGGCTCTCTGACCTCCATAAAGTTGCCTCTTGCCTTAAGTTCAACAGTCTCTGCAGCATTCTTAGCTGAGAAAAGTATAGTATTCTCCGGGCCATAGCACCAACCGTCACCGTAAGCGGCGATGTAACGTGTTTCAATAGGCTCATACCATGCTGGAGCCAATGACTTGGTAAGAGAAGGAAGACTGATCTCTGTCACCGAACCGGAAACAAGCGCACCTGCTTTGTTGAACTTCACAGGAAGCGTAACAGTTTCAGTAGCATGCTCAGTTCCTTCTGCACCAGTCATATGAACGATCGCGTAAACAGTCTTTCCGGAAAGGTCGCCTGGGAGAGCTGTCACCCAGACAGACTGAGCTTCAGATCCGCTTACTGTAACCGGAGTTGCAAGTGTTGATTTAACATAGTCGCCCGCCTTTGTCACTGTAAGCTTGTCATTGACAGTCACCTCGCCTGAAAGCTCAGCACCGTCAGCCCAAAGAGTTACACCTGTGAGGTTGTAGCCCGCGAACTCTTCTGACTTGACATTGAATTTAATGTATGCGTTGGTATGAGTGAGAACAAACTGTGTATTTTCCGGATTGTACTCAACTTCTGCATAAGCAACTGCATTTGCACCTACGCCAGTAGTTCCGACTGTCTGCTTGGCGGCAATCATTCCTGTGCTTATAGCAGCATTCTCAACATAAGGATATGAGAAATAAAGTGCATCACCAGTTGCAAGTTCAACATCTGAAGATACTGTAAAATCTCCTTTGTTCAGACCTGCACTTGCCTCATTCAATGTAGCTACACCGACAAATGTTCCATCAGCTTTATAAACGCCCATCTGGTCTCCCTTCGCCCAAAGAACCGGCCATTTTCCATCCACTTTGTCTCCTATGGTTGCCTTGGCCTCAGGCTGCTGGTATGCAACAAATTCATATGTATAATTTCCTTCAAAAGGATCGTTGCCTGCCATTTCCTCCTTCTGACAAGAAATGAAGGCAAGAGCACAGACGCTCATCAAATAAAAAATCTTCTTCATAGCTGTCATGATTTAAAGTTGTGAATTTTCACCAAATGGATTGTCCCAAGGATTATCATAAAGGTCTCCAGCTCCATAGTCTCCAGAACCACAGAGGACTCCCTCAATATTGAGGTCCATCTCCTGAATTTCAGGAGAGAGATAGTTTGTGTTGGTTTTCATAACATTATACTGATTGTGTGGTTAGTCTATCTTCTGACAACGGACAGGGAATGCCATATTCATAGCCATGTCGAAATCCGCTGCATGTGAAGTCTTGTTATTTCCCCAGTATCCATACTCCATCATTACGGCGAATGGTTTTCCTCCGGAAATATGGCTTGGCATCGATGAATTTGACCAAGTATCCATTATGAGAGTATAGTTGTTGTTGGTCAAAGGAGAAACTGAACTACGGGTATTATAAGCCTTGCCAGCATCTGCCTTAAGATGACCGAGATATGGCCAATAATCATATTTGCCATCCGGAAGCTTATATGCCACAACGCTGTTAGCTGTTCCACTATACGGTTTTTCCGATCCTACAAATGGAGTATCCTCCTTGACATTTTCTGCAATCTGCCATCCCAATGCGGTCTTGACCTCCCAGATCTCGGCACCAGAGACAACAGTATTGAATACTTTTGCATCAGGAACTCTATAACCGGCAGGGCATGGATCGTATACAGTCTTATGGCCCTTTGCATTGGCATCATACCAATCGCTCTCTGTCTTGTTCTCACCACCCCATAGATCAAAGCGCACTGGACCCTCATACCAGCAGTCTGATCCTGTCATGACTCTTGCACATGGATTTGATGCGGCATCTGCTATATCCGCAAATTTCTCATACCTTGCAGTGTACATTTTGGCGTTTCCATTTGACCATACGAAAGGATCCTTGCGTCCCCACTGGAAATACGCAGGCTGGTTAGCATCAAGGTCACCAACTTTCTCGCCAAGTCTGCTGCCGACACCCTGTCCTAGGAATCTGTCAATAAGCTTGAACTCGCCATAGTCCATATCCTGAGGCTCATCACCAGGGAAATATCCGGCTATCATGTATGACCAGAGGATATTCTTATCCTCATCAAAGATAGCAATTGTACCCCAACGGCCGTCTTTATTCGTTGCCAATGAAATCACATATACGGAGAATTCGTAATCTGTTCCGATTTCCTTGAATTCACCACCATTAACATACGATGTCATGGCTGCCACCTCCCTAGTACCATCAATACTGAGGAATTTTCTAGCACCCTGAGATGCGCATCCAGTACCTGAAGATGACAGAATTGCATAATACTTAGGCTCCTTCACCAGACTGAAGTCACCACGAGCCTTACAATCGATAGTAACCTCTGTGCTACCTTCATCTTCTGTCGGTCTCTGAACGTAATATGTATTTTGTGAACCATAAGCGCATCTCTTGAGGAGATCTCTTTCTTCGTCAATACAGTACCATGGCACGCTTACCATTGAAGATGATATTTCACCAAGATCAATAGTAGTCAGAGAGCCTGCCGGGAACTTGCAAGTCTTGTCAAACTCGAAAGGGATATTCTTGGTTGCGCCATTGGCATTGATGAATGTGACTTCAAACCAGATATCTGCGGTTGAGAAGTCTCCCGGAAGAACTGCAAGATAAAGCTCGTTCCTTTCTGGGCTTTCATTAAAGTTATGATTCTTGACATCAACTCTTACCGAAGGTGTTTCTGTTCCGGTCGTAACTGTCAGTTGATCGGATTCCGGATCAATAGCAAATTTACCGGCAAATGCAGCTGTTCCGTTCTTGTCGAACATATGAACTGCATGGAGCTGATATCCGGAAAACTCGCTGGAAGTCGCCTTTACACAAAGATAAGCAAGCTTATGTGTCAATGAGAATGTAGCCTTGTTTGAACCTGGCTGGACGGTTGCAATGGCGGTAGCAAGTCCGTTTGCACATACCTTTCTGTCTCCAATCTTATCCTGAATCTGGTCGTGGGCCACTTCTGAATGCAGCATGAAGTCGTCAGCGTTGATCTTCATGTTCTTGTTATATGGATAATATATAAGGAAATCTTCGGCATCAGAACCAGCCTGTGGATATTCTATGTCGATGATGTCTTCTGTAGGCTCTCCACCTTCCTCTGCCGGCGGAATGACTACAACCACTTGCTCCGGAACGAAAACGCCCTTTGAGTTGCCTATAGCATCATCATGAAGGTTTGCCTTCATGTTTTCGTTTGTTGTCGCTCCATTATAGGTGAATATACCGATGGCATCACCCTGTGACCAGGTCAATTTGTGGATACCGTCCTCCGCATCTTCAAACTGTACTTTTGTTGAAGTTGTAAACTCTCCTTCAAATATGATTGATTTTCCTTTCTCTGGAGTACCAGTAGGCTCGAGGGTTTCGTTGACGCACGAGCAGAATGCAAAAGCTGCAAGAAGTGCTGCTGAAAATATATGCTTTTTCATGTGTCGTTTCGATTTGGAATTTATTTGATGATGTTTTCTGTAAGACTGCCGGCATCACTTGGGTCACCAAGGCTGTCCTCGAACATTGAAGCCATGTCCAATGTTGTAAATGTCGCCATCTTATAGCCGACAGCTGTCATCTTGTCGTCATAGGCTACAGTTCCGACAACATATACGGTTTCTGGCTGAAGGTCTTTCAACAAGGCATTGTATGGAACTTTGATTGCTTCGCCATTCCTTGCGATGTATGTCTTCATCGCTTCAGAATCATCAAGATTCGGCACGCTCTCAAGCACTACAGATTCCTGTACAGGAGCCAGATAACGAATGAGTGCAGCTTCGCCGTCAGCACTGATTTCGATTTTAGCATTGATGGCTTTGACATCTGTCACTTTCATAGAAAGCTCTACAGATTTGTCCGCAACCGGAGTCTTCTTGCATGACGATACTGCCAGTACAGAAAAGACTGCTGCGATGATTGTCAATAATTTGATTCTTTTCATAAGTGTTATTTTTTTTAATGTGTTGTTATTTTCCCCATTTCGGATTCTGTTCAAATCCAGTCATAAGATCAAGTTCTCGCTGCGGTATTGGCTGAAGCTCGTGCTTGCCCTCGGTAGTATAGCCGATCGAGAGGATATATGATGACGAGCCATCACACCACTCGTTCATGGAACTTTCGAGTCCCTTTATCGAGTCTACATATATGCCCCAGCGTATCAGGTCCTGTTTTCTCTGACCCTCAAAGCAAAGCTCGTAAGCCCTTTCGTTGCGTAGTGACTCACGGAAATCATCCTGAGATAGTCCGTCAGGAAGGTCTGCATCTGTAGGAGTCTCAGAGGCCATGTCGTATCCGTATCCGCGACGGCGCACCTTGTTTACAGCTGCATACGCCTCAGTTGTAGGACCGCTTATTTCATTTATTGCCTCAGCGTACATCAAAAGGACATCGGAATAACGAAGGATGTACCAGTTGGCATTCGACTGATTGCCGTCAGAAAGCTGATTTGAGGCATCTACATATTTTGTGAGATCCCATTTCGCGACATAAAGTCCTTCGCGGTACGGCCATTTATATCCTAAGGTATATGGATTTTCGAGTGTTTTCAGAAAAGTGACCTTGTCTCCCTGAGAATCCCTGTACACCTTACGAACGCCATCTATATCTGATTCAGTATACCACCTGACAGTTTCAACGCCGGCATTGTTGAACACCTGCCTTCCAAGCAGCTGAGTACCCTCATAATAATGATCAGCAAGACTCAATGAAAATCTTTTGTCCTGTAACGGATTCGGCCAGTTTGCCGCGAATGTCGGAACTGCGCGATACCTTGCATCGACTCTGACAAGCGGAGTGGTGTTCTCCTCGACATGTACGCCATTCCACTTTCCTATATATCCACTGCAGTTGCTTGCAGACGAACTGGAAATGGAAGGAGAGTAAAAACTTATCTCGAAAAGACTTTCGGTAGGATCCCATACTGAATTGCATGCATTCCTCCATAACTGCTCGTAATCAGGCAACAGGTCATGCATGCCGGAATTGATGATTGTCTCACAGGTGTTCTTGGCAGATGTCCATTTTTCTGTATTCATAAGCGGATATCCAGCCCATGTCACATATACTCTAGCAAGGAGAGCCAATGCGCTGCCTTTAGAAATCATGAATGCATTTGAAGGACGGATTACATCGGCCTTGGCCCATGGAAGAATTTCCGCGGACTCGATAAGTTCCTTCTCTATGAATCCGTATACATCTTCCGGCTTATCCTGTACATATGTTGATGGGTGCTGTCTGGATTGTTCTGTTGATGTCATCATGATAATGTTACCCCAATGACGCACAAGCTCGAAATGCATCAGGGCTCTTATTACGCGTGCTTCCGCCATATATACATCAACGGTCGCGCGTTCTTCTTCCGGTATATTTTCATATGATGCCTTTACCCTTTCGATGAAGTCATTTGCGTCATATATTGTATTATAAAGGGCCTTCCAGGTGTTCTGCACCCAAGCATGGGTAGACGTGTGGGCATTATTGGCAAAATCCCTGTTGTTTGCCAGAGATGTGCCATCGTGCTTAGAAATATCCGTAGGAAGATCATAACAGATGGAGAGCTTATGGCCATACAGATCATGACTGCACATGTCCCTATAAACGCCATACAGTACATTTCTGGCCGATTGGGCTGAATCAATATAGTCCTCCTTTTCTATATATGTATAATTAGTCTCATCAAGACATGAAGTAAGGAGGAATGCTGCGGATAATACTGATAATATATACTTTCTCATAACTTCAATTATCATTAAAACGTTATTTCCACTCCCATTGTATATGCTGTATTTTTAGGATAAGAACCATAATCCACGCTTGGCATGAGAGGACTGTTTTTCCAGTTCACTTCTGGGTCAAATCCACTATACTTGGTCAGGCAATACAGGTTGTTGGCTGTAACATAAAGTCTGAGCTTGCTTACTTTGATTTTGTTCATCCACTTGCTTGGGAAGGTGTATCCCAAAGTCAGATTTTTCAATCTGAGGTAAGACCCGTCTTCAATATAACGAGAGTATATATCATGATCTGTCATTCCATTGACTGACGGCACCTTGTTTGACGCATTATAAGCCGTCCATCTATCCTTGACCTCAGCAAGCATGTTCCAACCTTTCTGCTTTGTCTGGGTAGCAAGATATCTTGTTACATTGTAAACATCGTTTCCATAAGAGAACTGAAGGAGGAACGACAGATCAAACCCATAGATATGGAAAGTGTTTGTCATTCCGCCAAACCAGTCAGCATATCCGTTACCGATGACTGTGCGGTCTGCTGATGTTATTTTACCATCTCCTTTATCTGGTATACCATCACCGTCAGTATCAATAGTCGGCTGATCCTTGTATTTCACAAATCCCGGAGAAGGATACACTCCCGCATGGTCGGAGTTATCAACCACCCCTTCCTTGAGTCTCAGGTCGCCATCTTTTGTCATGATAAAATCCGATGCCTGATAGATGCCGTCAAATTCATATCCGTACATGTTTCCGAGAGCCTGTCCGACAATGGCTATATAGTCGTTGTTGGTGTTGTTTGAATCAAAGCCGGTGCGCACCTGCATGTATTCTGTGCCGCTTTGGAGTGAAACCAATTTATTTGACAGGAACGAGATATTGAAATCAGTAGACCATGAGAAATTCTGCCTATTTACATTTATGGTCTTGAAACTGAGTTCCAATCCTCTGTTACGTATTTTTCCGATGTTCTGCCACTGAGACTCCCATCCTGAAACGAATGCAAGATTCTGCTGGAGGAGAAGATTTCTAGTGTCTTTCTGGAATATATCCACCGTAAAGCCAACCCTGCCATCCAGGGCAGAAAAATCAACACCGGCATTGATGGTTTCCGCTCCTTCCCACTTGAGGTCAGGATTCGCCAATGTATATGTCGTCAATGATGCAATGGAAGATGCTCCAAGGCCATATTTGCTGACACTATATAAGTCCTCGGTCTGATGGTTTTGTATTCTGTCATTTCCAACTACTCCATAACCTACCCTGAGCTTCAGATTGTCAAGCCAGGATGTGGTTCCCTTCATCCATGGTTCATTGGAGATTGTCCACGCTCCTGCGAAAGAAGGGAATACGCCCCAACGGTTCTTTGGTGCAAAAACTGATGAACCGTCAGCACGTATCGTAGCGGTGAACATGTATCTGTCATCGTAATTGTAGAATCCTCTCGCAAAGAACGACAACCTCTTCTTATCTGAACGGGATGTCTCTACTAGGCTGGCAATATCTCCTGCGCTAAGCTTGTCGACTCCCAAATCATCGAACGAGAACTGTTTTGACTGTCCTCTAAGGAATTCATCACCGTTCATCTGGTATTCCTGTCCTACCATTGCAGTAAGCTTGTGCTTCCTAGCAAAGTTCCTTGCATAAGTAAAGACAGCGGACTCTGACCAGCGATTCTTCAATGTAATTGTCGACTGACCGTATGGACCACCAGAACGTGCAGCCTGCTCACTGTCTGCATAGTAAAAATAGTCATCACGGACGTTCGCCTGATTATAGCTGCCGGACAACTTGAATGTCAGGCCTTCAATAATATTAAAGGTAAAGGCACCATTCGCGACCCATGTGTTTGTCCTTGTCGAAAGATCAGCAGTCTTGGTGGCGAGCAGTGGATTATAATGAGAATTTGTACTATTATCCACACCTGGGTCTGCATTGGAGTTCAACAAGACATCGTCTGTCACCTTTAGACCTCCTGTAGGTCTATAGACCAGGATGTTTCTCAATACATAACCGCCTGTTCCCAACCCGTATTTCTTCTGATTGGTATAACTGAGATTGACATCAATAGCCAACCAGTCAGTTACCTTCTGATTGACCTTTACACGAGCTGAGTTCTTTGCATAACCACTGTTAAGGAAGATGCCATCTTCGTCATAGTGTGAATATGTAAGGACATACTTGGTTGTCTTCGTTCCTCCACTAAGGCTGATATCGTGATTCTGAGACCATGTGTTTTGGAATGCCTCATCCTGCCAGTTGATTCCATTCAGACCAATATAATCCTCTGCACTCTGGTATTTGTATGGCAGCCCTTCGCTGTTCACTCCTTTCATATAATACATGTCAGCTGTATTCGGATCACGCTCGACCTGGAGATTGACGAAATCATATGGTGACAGCACATCAAGTCTCTTTGACAAAGTCCTGAAGCTGGCAGAACCGCTGTAAGAAACAGATGCCTTTGATTCTCTACCAGACTTAGTGGTTACAAGAACAACTCCGTTAGCCGCACGGGCTCCGTAAATAGCGGAGGCAGAAGCATCTTTCAGGATCTCTATGGATGCGATATCCTGATTAGCTATGTGGTCGATACCATCTACCTCAAAACCATCAACGATATAAAGAGGAGACGAATCTCCGTTGACCGTGCCGACTCCTCGCACAATTATATTAAATCCTGAACCAGGGGTTCCGTCTGTTGTTGTGATGCTGACACCGGCGACCTGACCTCCAAGAGCCTCTAGCACATTACCTGTCTTGAAGTTCTCAATATTCTTGGCGGATACTGAAGATACTGATCCTGTCAGATCGCTCCTTCTCATAGTACCATAACCGACAACTACTGCCTCCTCAAGGATGGTCTTATCTTCTTCCAAAGTGACATCTATGACTGCCCTTCCTGATACGTTTTCCTTAACCTGACGGAATCCCATGTAATCAAAAATCAATACGGCATTACGTGGAACTGATATCGAATATCTGCCATCGACATCAGTCATTGTTCCGTTAGAAGTGCCTTCTGCAAAAACTGTAACACCGATAAGCGGCTCTCCTCCAGTGTCAGTCAAGACTCCTTTGACAATAATATTTTGAGCACTTGCACTTATGCATATCAATACAGTGCAGAATGTAGCTAATATCCTCTTCATCATTCTTCCATCATTTTAATAGTTACCAATTCCGGATATTCGTAGCGGTCGCCACCGGCACGGCAGGACAGACTGATCCTATAAATCCCGGATTTCAAATCCGAAGTATTGGATACGATTAAGGTTCCGTCTGCAGACTTGATGAAGAATGGGTCAGACTCAAGGACCTCTCCATCAAGGCGAGGATCATAGAATATGACACCGTTTCTGGTAATTCCGTAGATCTTGAAGTCTGAAGGCTTGGCTCCATGATAAGTTGGATTAAGCACGACATTGCTTCCGATCACGACCTCTGCATCATAATAATGCAGACTAAATGGGGACGAATCCGTCAAATCCGGAGTGCACGATGCTGATATGCAGCCAAAGAGCACGATGGTTAATAGTCTTACTAGTTTATTCATGGTTACTATATTATTTTTCAAAATGGGTCTGCGCTGCAACCTTGCTCTTGAAATCATCCGAAAGCTTCTCCCAACTTTGAAGGTTGGCATTCATGGCATCAATATCCAATGAGTCCAGATATTTCTCCGCATTTGCTGGATCTTCTGTGATGAAGCTTCCTCCCTGAGCAATGCTCATAAGCTCCGAGGGCAACTGAATGTCTGCAATATGCATCTGAGAGAATCTTAATTTCGCCTCAGGTGTAATCAATGTCATTCTGGTAAATAATCCCTTCTTGCCTGACAGAATCTGTATCTGTTCTGACAGTTCCTTTTCAAAGGTGCAGACAATTTCCAATGATTGGTCTGCTGCCTCTTCGGAAAGCCATATCTGGGTTTGAAGTCTGCTTCCATCATAGCCCCATACCTGTTTTCCTTCCTTTTGGTCAAAAGATGCGAATCTTGCATATGGCACCTCAATGCCGTTGACCTTCACACTTGTCGGTGGAAGAAGGCACTCCATTACCACTGACACCTTTCTATTTTCAAGCACACCTTTGAAGCTACCTTTTCGTGGGGCAACCATCAGGGTAACCGTCTTTCCTTGAGCAATGTTTACAACTTCTGTTGTTGCATACTCACTCTTATATGCCTGAGTATCACCGTCATCCTCGTATATGACAGTCTTGCTTTCTCCTTCACCAGGAGCCACAAACAGACGGATTTCCTTATATTGCTGCTGCAGGTGTTCTATTTCAGGATCTGCCATCGGAATCACGGCTCCAGCTTTGACATAGAATGGATTTTCCTCTATCGTATAGAGCAGCGTGTGTTCGGAACCTCCTTTATACATGATTCCCGTTGAGACATCATACCAGTCTGTTCCGGAAGGGAACCACATCGCGCGTTCAGCCAGACCGGTAACTTTGTCGACCGGATTGCAGACTACGGTAGCCAGGATATCGTCTCCGAACATAAACTCTTCCTTGTAATCATAAGCCTTGTCATCCTCGGCCCAATAGTAGTAAAGCGGACGGCACATCGAAACACCTGTATCGTATGCCTGACGTGCCGCATTATATATGTACGGCGAAAGGTCATAACGAAGACGGATGGCAGCCTTCATTGCCTTGAAATGATCCGGGAACACCCAGAATCTTTTCTCCATTGTCATGTTCTTCGATGAGTGTGTCTTGAATATAGGATTGAAGACACCGGACTGTATCCACCTTGTGTAAAGTTCCGGGTCTGTCTGGTTCACTCCTTTCGGCTGCATGTGTCCGCCAATATCATGGCCCCAATAGCCGTAGCAGACATTAGATGCAGTGGCGGTGAAGTATGCCAGATACCCCAGTACCTTCCACGATGCGTAAGTGTCACCGGAAAAACCGACCTGATAACGATGGCTTCCAATACCTCCCCATCGGTGATATATCAGCGGCCTTGGAGCAGATATGCCTTGTGATGCCGTCTGACGCACTTTGTCATTGAAGAAGGTGTGGTTAAGCCAGAAAGTATTGTTGAGCCCTGGAACATATTTGCTGTTGCGCCACTGCTGCCAGTCAAGCCACCAGAAGTCAACTCCGAGCTCTTCAAATGGCCTGATGACACTGTTGAAATACGCATCTGCCCATTCGATCTGACAGATTCGGAATGGAACTGGAGCCTTATGTCCCGGTTTGGCAAACGATTCTTTATTGCCTTTGAAAATATATGGTTGATCTGTATAGATATAGCCTTCCGGACCATCGTACTCAGATGTTCTTGAAAGATAATCCTTCACAAATCTATCGTATGGTTCTTCGAAAGGCTGAATTCCATTCATCAGATGCAGATTTAGAGATGTCTTTATGTTTCTGCGATGAATTGCCTCCATCAGATTTGTTGGGTTTGGAAACAGTTCCTTTTTCCAAGTATATCCTGTCCAACCGATACGTTCGCCGAATTCGTCAAGACCATACCTATTGCTTGAGTGTCTTCTTGTGGCACTACGTGACATTTCGTTCCAGGTCTCGTGCCAGTCCATGTCAATTATCATGACATCGATAGGAACGCCATAGGATCTGAAGTCATCAGCAAGATCAACGAGTTCAGTATCGGAATATTCCCAGTAGCGGCTCCACCAGTAGCCAAGGGCATATTTCGGCGGGAGCGGAATGTTTCCTGAAATCTTTGCATAATCTGCCAGGGCTTCAGTATAGTCATGTCCATATCCAAAGAAATACAGATCCTGACGATTACCCTTCTCCCTGCATTCAGGCCAATAATGCCAATCGCTGTCTACCATCGTAAACACATGCCTGTGGCTTTCATCAATGACAGCCCATCCGTCACGGGAAAGAACACCCTTGTCATATGGCTCGCGGGTTTCTTCTCCTGCAAATTTATCCAGTGTGCGTACCGTACCAAGAAGATTGCCCGAATCATCCATGCCTGGATGCCAGTTTACTGTCTTTATGCCTTTCTTCGATGACATGTCAGTCATTTCGAAAGATATTGTCAGATTTTCCTCTCCGAACATATCTTGGCCGAAGTATGTCAAAGTCAAGTCATTTGTCTTAATGACTAGCTTTGACTTTGACCTCCTGACAGAAAATTCCGGAACATCCAAATTCCTGTTCACTACTCCAAGAGTAGCCCTGTCTTCAAGCTTGCCATTCTCTGACCACTCCATTCGGATCAGTCGCGATGTAAGGATTGTAAAACGAGCATTCCCGCAGACCACAATCGCACCTTCATCAGCCATTGGGTGATATTCCAATGGACTTCGATAAGTTTCTGCTACGCTCAAGTGATAAAACAAGAGCAAAATAAAAGTAAGGATGTGACTTTTCACTTCTGTATGCCTGTTTAATATATGCAAAGATACCTAGGGGGCGTTTTATAAATTGTCTCTATTTGTTCATAAAATGCAAATATTGAAAGATGTTGGCGGCCTGCGCTTTAGGCCTGACTCAAAGTGTTCGGTTTTTATCACAAACTGTTCAAATTCTATAAAAAACGCAGCCTTAGTCTAAAATATATGTAACTTTACTAGTATGAAAACAGGCTCAAGACTTATCTTTTCCCTTGTGGTGCTTCTTCTATCCACAGGAAGCATAGCTGCACAGACATTTTCAAATCTGCGCAAGTACGACATCACTGACGGTATATCTGAAAACTCGGTCCGGTCAATCATTCAAGACCGCTCGGGATATATATGGCTCGGAACAAAAGACGGAATATGCAGGTTTAACGGACAGACATTCCAGAATTACGGAGGATATCCGAAGACATCCGACAACAATCTACTTGATGTCATGAAGCTGGTTCTTCATGAAGACGGCCGCAGGATTTGGGTTGGCACAGTTGAAGGTCTATACATTTTCGATCCGTTTTCGGAGTCATTCTGCAAGACTAATCCAGGCGGCCTGATAAATTCGACTATAAACGATATATGCTATGATAATGAAGGTGATTTATGGATTGCTTCGTCCAACGGACTATACCGACATAACGAATCGAAAGGAACTATAAGGGAATATAAGAATGATGGGAGCAAGGGTTCCCTGACAAATAATGTTGTACTTTCGCTGTTGCTGGACTCCTCTGGGGACATCTGGATCGGAACCAGAGATGGGCTATCAGTCTATAACAAAGGATTGGACAAGTTCATATCCTACAGCTGGGAGCGAAACGGAAGCATCTGCTTTACACATGAAATCAACCAGATTATAGAAAGTAAGGACGGCACTATATGGATTGGAACCCATTATGATGGAGTTTTAAGCTTTGACCGCATTTCCGGAAAATTCACATCACACAATGTTCAGACCTCCAACAATGGCAACACCTGGATAAGGGCACTTCATGAGAGTTCTGACGGAACGATTTATATTGGCTCCGAAGACGGACTCTTCACCTTCAACCCAAGCAATGAAAAGATAAAACAGATTTCTGACTTCAGCAAGGCTGTCATCTACTCTTTCCTTGAGGACTACGAGGGCGGAATGTGGATAGGAACGTATTTTGACGGAATATTTTACATCCCACCACAAAACAACAATATTACATGGCATTGCGAAATTCCGGGCGAAAACTCTTTGTCAGGAAAGGCCGTGAGCCAGTTCTGTGAAGACCAGAACGGTAATATCTGGATAGCTACCGAAGATGAGGGACTCAACCATTTCAATCCAAAAACAGGTAAATTCACACATTACAAGCCAGAAAGTGCCCCAGGAAAGAGATGTCATAGCAACCTGCATGCATTGATGCTTGACGGGAGCAAACTTTGGATCGGAACTTTTTCGAAGGGCATAGAGATACTTGACATCAAGAGTGGAAGGATTGTTAAAAGATATAGATTTAATCCATTGGATCACTCTTCTATACCTAATGACCATATCTATTCAATATACAAGACACGGGCTGGTGATATATATATCGGCGCGATGAAGGGGTTGTGCAAATACGATGAAAAGAACGACTCTTTCATCAGACTTGATAAATTTCATAACACCTTTGTATATGATCTGATAGAGGACGTCCGGGGAAACCTTTGGATAGCGACCAAGAACGACGGAGTTTGGAGAATGAACAAAGACGGACTGAAACAGTTCTGTCATCATCCATCTGACGCCGAATCAATCGGAAGCAACCATATCATCCGCGCGTACATTGATGCGAATGAAAACCTATGGTTTGCCACCGAAGGTAATGGAATCTGCAGTTATGACTATGCAAGCGAAACATTCATCAACTACAATCATACAAAGAACTTATATCATCATAAAGTATTTGGTATTCTTGATGATTCCAATGGTAATCTATGGTTGTCGACAACTTACGGTATAGTAAAATACAATCCTCTGACCTATGAATCCAGAATATATACCCAGGAAGACGGAATGCAGAGCAATCAGTTCAATTACCGGTCTTCAATGAAGGCGTCTGACGGGAAATTATACTTTGGTGGAATCAATGGATTCAACTGCTTTTATCCTGACCAGTTCCAGACCAATGATGTTCAGCCTAATACTGTCATACCAGAGATTACATTATATAAGAAGGACTCCGATATTGAGCTTGTAAAACCAGATGACAAAGTAACGATAACGCCAGATGTTGCATCTTTTGACATATCGTTTGAATGTTTGAGCTTTATCTCGCCATCAAAAAACAGATATGCCTACAAGGTGGAAAAACTTCATGAAGACTGGATCTTTACAAACAAACCGTCAGTATCTTTTGTGGATCTTCCTGCGGGACAATATAGACTATATGTTAAGTCTGCCAATAATGACGGTATATGGAGTGAGGAACCTGTCCATGTGGACTTTGATGTACAGAGTCCGCTTTGGAAAACAAAAACTGCAATATTCATATATGTACTAATCATATGCCTGATTATTTACCTTCTCATCAGATGGTATCTGAAAGAGAATGCTCAAAAACAACAACAGGAAAAGTTCAAGATGGAGATGGAAATGGAACAGGAGTCATATAGGTCCAAATTCCAATTCTTTACTCATGTTGCGCATGAAATCAAAACGCCCCTGACACTGATAAAGGCGCCTTTGGATGTCATTCTGGAAGGAAAGGAATGCGATCAGCACATTCGTGAGAACCTGTTGATAATGAAACAGAATACTGATAGGTTGCTGGAGCTTATCAAACAGCTTCTGAATTTCCGTAAAATCGACAAGGAAGGGTACACGATCAGTTATAGCAACGTTGAAGCGAATGATTTCATAAGCAGTATTGTCAAGCGATTCAAGTCAACGGATAAGAATGTTTCGATTGACATGAGGCTGCCTGGAGGGCCTTTTTATGTAACAATGGATGCGGAGGCAGTCACTAAAATACTCAGCAACTTACTGTCCAATGGATTGAAATACGCCAGAAGTGCGATTATCGTGCAAGTGGAAAAACTCGAATGGGAGGGAAATATGAATGTAGTATTGTCGGTTTCCGATGATGGGCCAGGAATATCCGAGGAAGAAATGGAAAAGATTTTCGAGCCATTTTATCGTTCTTCCAATGCCACTACCGAGAACGGTTTCGGCATAGGTCTCAGCCTTGTCAAGCTGCTCGTTGACAAACTCGGTGGCACAATCAATATAGGAAGAAGCGAAGCCTTAGGAGGATTGTCTGTTACCGTGATGCTACCACAAGGCAATACCGCGCCTTCTGTCGCTAAGGAAACGAATGTTGAAAAGCCTGTGGCTGTTCAAGTCCTACAACAGGAAGCAAATCTACTGATTGTTGAAGATTCTTCTGAGATGCTCAATTTCCTGTTAAAGAATCTCGGAGGAAAATTCAAAACATATGGAGCATCAAACGGAAAAGAGGCATTGGATATATTGAAGAACTCAACTATTGACATTATTCTTAGCGATGTCATGATGCCTCAGATGGATGGTTTCGAACTTCTATATACCATCCGCCAAGATAAAATGCTTTGCCATATTCCCGTCGTGCTCCTATCGGCACAAGGCAACGTGAACTCGAAAATAGCCGGGCTTGACTATGGAGCTGACGCTTATATGGAGAAGCCATTTTCAATCAATCATCTGATAGCTACCATTGATAATCTGCTGAAGACGCGAAAACTGCTGTTTGAAAGGTTTACATCTATGCCGAATCTTGACTACGGCAAAGGCGGGATGAAGACTGCTGATGCCGAATGGCTGGAACAACTTACAGATATCATCAAGAATAATCTGACCAATGATCAGTTTACAGTCGACACGCTGGCATCAGAAATGGCAGTAAGCCGCAGTAATCTACGCCGCAAGGTTATTGGAGTTACCGGACTCGCTCCTAATGACTACATCCGTCTCGTCAGACTTAAGGTTGCTGCAGAACTACTTCAG
>JAEIGA010006763.1_pt1 | contig 17438 bp, 14 predicted proteins | sample 9270691 | NCBI WGS metagenome assembly JAEIGA01 (sample SAMN17057246, study PRJNA624740) | gut metagenome | biome: biome; isolation source: fecal sample | host: Bos grunniens | place: China: Xizang | collected 2019 | reverse complement strand
TTGCCGACTGCAGAAGATGCTGGAGATGACATGCCACCCCCGGCTAGGGGGTGAGTAAGTGCCACAGGCACGTCTCGGGGGTCATCGGAAGCACTTCTGCTGTTGGCATTATATAGCTTACGAGCCAATTCATATGCTCGCACACCGTCCACTGACTTAGCCGAAAACAAAGGCGCAACCTGATCCTGCTCTCCGATGAACGAAGGCAGGGCTGCAGAAACTGCCTCTGCAGTTATATGCTCGTGAGGAAAGAATCTGTCGATCTCTTTCTCCAGATCATACGATGGGGTAGTGGCACCGAATGTCACACCGGCCACATACTCCTTGTCATGTGACTGAAGTTCTTCGGCAAGCTTGGTGGCCTTGCCTATGCACACCAGAAGCACGCCGGTCGCCAACGGGTCCAACGTGCCGGCATGTCCTACCTTAAGGTTCTTCTTGCCGAAATGACGGATGGCAGTATACTTCACCTTACGGATGACGTCTGCCGATGTCCATCGATATGGTTTGTCTATGGGGATAACAATCCCCTCCGGATAGTCCTCTATGTTCTTTGACAGAGGAGCCGTATCCGGAGTGAGAATCAAAGCTTCCAAAATAATTACTTACAAGGTATTTTGTCAATTCTGCCCTGGTGGCGACCACCCTCGAACGGCTCGTCAAGCCATGCGTCGGTAATCTCAAGAACAGTCTCGAATGGGATGAAGCGGGCAGGCATCACGAGCACGTTTGCATTGTTGTGCTGCTTGATGAGCTTGCCGATTTCAACTGACCAGCAGAGACCTGCACGGATTCCCTGGTGCTTGTTGAGTGCCATCTGCATACCGTTACCGGTGCCGCAGAATGCGATTCCAAGATCAACTTCACCGTTCTCTACAGCAGTCGCAAGGGGGTGTGCCACATCTGGGTAATCCATGCTTGCTGTTGTGTCGGTTCCGAAATTCACCATTTCATAACCCTTGCCGGTAAGATATTCTACCAAGGCGTTCTTGTATTCCACGCCTGCGTGGTCGTTGCAGATTCCGATTTTCATATTGTAGATGTTTTATGTTGCAAATGTAGTCTTAGCAAAGTTTGCTTTTGATGTATTCTATACGTCTGGCGAATTCATCTTTGCCGATCAAGGTAACGATGTCTGCTATTCCGAGACCGTTTGATCCGCCGACCATAGCAAGACGCAGGCAGTTCATAACCTTACCCATAGGCCACTCATTGCCGCGGATATACTCTTCGAGCGGACCTTCGAGCGACTCTTTTGTGAATTCGCCTTCAAAGCCGAGAATGAAGTCGGCTACCTTAAGTGCGAGAGTGTAGTTCTCCTCTTTCCAGAACTTTGCTACGTCCTTCTCAACGAACTCGGTAGGAGCAACGAATAGATATGAAGCGATGTCCCAGAAGTCAGCCACGAATGTAGCTCTCTCCTGAATGAGACCTACAACCTTCTCTACATACTCGCGGGTAGTGTTGATGCCCTTGCTCTCGAGGATTGGCATATAAAGATCAGTAAGCTCAGCTACGCTCTTCTTGCGGAGATATTCCTTATTGTACCACTTAGCTTTGTCTGCGTTGAAACGTGCTCCTGACTTGATCACTCTCTCGAGTGAGAATACCTGTACGAGTTCATCAAGACTGAAGAGCTCCTGCTCTGTGCCAGGATTCCATCCGAGCATGGCAAGAAGGTTCACGAATGCCTCAGGGAAATATCCGTCCTCACGGTATCCGCGAGAAACCTCACCCTCTGAGTTAACCCACTGAAGCGGGAACACAGGGAAGCCGAGACGGTCACCGTCACGCTTAGAAAGCTTTCCCTTTCCGTCTGGCTTAAGAAGCAATGAAAGGTGTGCGAAACGTGGCTGAGTATCTGTCCATCCGAATGCCTCGTAAAGAAGATAATGCAATGGAAGCGATGGAAGCCACTCCTCGCCGCGGATGACCTCGGTGATCTCCATAAGGTGGTCGTCCACGATGTTTGCGAGATGATATGTAGGAAGCTCGTCAGCTCTCTTCCAAAGAACCTTGTCGTCGAGAGTAGATGTGTTCACTTCAACATGTCCACGGATGAGGTCATCCATCTTGACGACTCTGTTCTCAGGCATCTTGAAGCGGATTGTCCAGTCTGTGCGGGTCTCAAGAAGTTCCTTCACCTCAGACTCAGGCATTGCAAGCGAGTTGCGAAGGCCCATACGTGTGGTCTGGCCATAGATGAAAGTCTGACCATTTGCCTCCATCTCTGCGCGTTTTGCACCAAGTTCTTCGGCTGTGTCGAAAGCGTAGTAAGCGAAGCCGTTCTCGACCAGCTGCTCAGCATACTGACGGTAGATCGGCTTTCTCTGACTCTGTCTGTATGGTGCATGCGGGTGACGTTCCGAAGCAGTCTCCACTACATTTCCTGCTGCATCAACTCCTTCATCAGGAACGATACCGCACCAGTTCAATGCTTCGATGATATATTTCTCAGCACCAGGAACAAATCTCTGAGAGTCGGTATCCTCGATTCGGATGATGAAATCTCCTCCGCGCTGTTTCGCGAAAAGATAGTTGTAAAGCGCCGTTCTGACTCCTCCCATGTGGAGCGGGCCTGTTGGTGACGGAGCAAATCTTACTCTAGTTCTACGTGTCATATCTTTTACTGTTTAATTCTGATTTTTTCTTCTTATCGCTGCGATGTCTTCAAGTTCTCTTTTTGAATCGCTGTCATTCAGCAGAAGTGCAGGCTTGCCTTTTATGTTGAATACAAATTCCTTTTTCAAGCTGGTGCTGTTGAAGCCGATCTTCTGGCTGCTTACCTCCGGCAGTTCGATGCCATCTGAATTCAACGCTACATCCCTATCAAATTTGAAGTCCTTGTCAATCAGGATGATGTTGCCGACTTTCACGTCTGTAATCTCGTTAAGTCTCTTCATCTCAAAACCTGTGGCGATCACAGTGATATTGACCTTGTCACCGAATTCCTTGTCCATCTCATAGACGATACCTCTCTTGAATCTGTTTGCATTCTCTCCGAGGTGTTCAGTCATCAGATTGTCAATCTCCGCAAGATCATCCATGAGAAGACCCTTCTCGTTATATCCCGCTGTGATATTGATCAATACGTTCTTCGCTGTCTTGATGTCGAAGTCATTAAGAAGTGGTGATGATAGTGCACTTGTCACCGCTTCTTTGATTCTGTTCTTGCCTTCTCCTGTTCCACATCCCATGAGCGCCATGCCGCTGCCCGTCATCATTGCCTTGACATCTTTGAAGTCCACGTTGACATATCCCGGTTTGTTGATGATCTCGGTAATGCCTCTGACTGCAGTTGCAAGCACCTCGTCTGTCTTTGGGAATGCCTCCTGGATAAGAAGACTTCCATAGTGAGTGTAAATCTTCTCGTTATTGATGATGAGCAGGCTGTCGACGTTCTTCTGCAGTTCATAGATTCCGTCAATTGCCTTGGAAAGGGATTCATTACCCTCGTTCTTGAATGGAAGTGTAACCACTCCTACTGTAAGTATGCCCTTGTTCTTGGCCATAGATGCAATTACAGGAGCAGCTCCGGTTCCGGTTCCGCCTCCCATTCCGGCAGTAATGAAGAGCATGTCAGTCTTTGTGTCGAGAACCTTCTCTTCAATCTCCTTCTGCGAGTTTATTGCGGCATTGCGGCCCTCGGTAGGGTTGCATCCTGCTCCAAGACCGCTTCCAAGCTGTATCTTGATAGGAACAGGGCTCTTGTCGAGCGACTGCTTGTCTGTGTTGCACACAATGAACGAACAACCTTCAATCCTCTTATTATACATGTAATTGACTGCATTGCAGCCGCCACCTCCGACTCCGATTACCTTGATGATCGAGTTTTCCGGTACCCAATCGGTAGGAGTCACCTCCAAATCTGATGCGTTATATGTCATGGTAATGTTGTTTTACGGTGATTACTCTCCTTCTGTGAAATCATCTATGATTTCTGTGATGTCGTTTCCGACCTTCTGTGCCTTGCCCCAGAGAACTTTCAGGAACGACCATTTCTCCTTCTCCGGCTGACTTGCGCCAGTATCTTCCGCGGCTGTGTTATCTGTGTCAGTCTCTTGTGAGTCGGTTTCATCCTGTTCGTCCGGTGTATAAGTCTCTTCTGTATTCTCTGTCTCCACTATTGTCTTGTCATCTGTATTGTAATCGATAACGACTGTCTTTGCGACAGACGGAACATCATCACGGTCAGTGGCGCAGTTTATTTCCTCTTCCTCCATCGCTGCCTTGATCAGACCGAGAACCGTTGCCGCAGATGTATCATGTATTCCGTCAACATCTTGATCGGAGAGCTCGGTATCGGGATAACCTATTCTTACTCTGTATCCTGACATCTCGCTGATAAGCATTCCAAGATTTACAGTCTGAGCCGCGCCTCCTGTGATGACGATGCCGCTTCTGAGATGTTCGGCCAGACCGCTTTCATTGATTTCGTAAAGAACAGCTTCCAGAATCTCCTCCATTCTTGCTGTGATCACCTCAGAAAGATAACGTACACTCACATGTTTGTCAAGTTCGTTGTTGTTGCCGATGATGTGAAGTACCTTCTCGCTGAGATTCTGAAGCTTTTCAGGCATACATGCACCGAAAGCCAGCTTGATGTTTTCCGCAAGTCTTTCGGTAATCTGAAGCTCGCTTCGGATATCATTGGTGATGCTCTTTCCTCCGAACGGGATCGATGCATAATGTCTCATGATGCCGTCATGATAGATGCTGACCGAGGTTGAACCGCCACCGAAATCAATGAGAGCAACACCGTTTTCCATTTCTGTCTTGCTGAGAATCACCTTTGCAGTCGTGTCTGCAGTGAAGTATTTTTTTCTTGCACTTAACTCGACTTTAGCAAGAAGAGAGTCTGCATTCTTCAACTCCTTTTTCTTGCCGATGAAGATCTTGAAATGTCCTTCAAGAACATCGCTTGACATACCTACGATGTCCTCCTCCTTTATCTGGAAACTTTCGCCGTCCGAGAATGACTGGGCAACCGCTCCATAGATTGCCTCTCTGTCTGTTGAACTGAGCGGATAAGTCTCCTGAGCGAATCTCTTGAGATTCTCGATATCATCTTCAGTTATTTCAGTGTCCTCGCCTCTGTCAACGACCTTGCCGCTGTTCGCTTCCTGGCGGACGGGCCATTTCGGCATGCCGATCACCGCCTGATTGATCTTTATGTTCAGAGCTTCCTCAGCATCCTTTACAAGATGTGCAAGAGGTGCATGTGCCTGTCCCATATTGACCACTCCGCTGTATTTTATACCAGCAGAGGCGGTATCCTTATAGTATACAATCTGTGCGTCATCACCGAACACCTTCACTACGGTGAGAGCAATCTTCGATGACCCGAGGTCAATCGCGACTATGTGTTTTTCTGAAATCTCAGCCATTTCCCTATATATTTTCTTCTTTTTTCTTACAAATTATCTGATTCTTGAACCGTAGGTCCACTGTTTCGTACGTTCCTTCGCCTTTGTCAGGTATGATCTTGTCGTAATAAAGTCTGATCTTTTCAAGATTCTTCATGATGTCTTCAGCCTTTCCTAAGAGAAATTTTTCCTCTCCGATTTTCGAATTGATCACAAGGTTCCCGTCGATGTCGCAGTTTATCCTGCCTATGCGCTCTTTCCAGAATATCTCAGAGTTTATGACTCTTGTAAATTCCAACATGTTGTTCAGCCAGACTCTGTCTGACGGATCCAGGGGATGACCCTGGTTGCAGTCCTGTACATCGAGCGGCAGCATACCCTCAATTACAATTATGTCAGTAGCTGCATTCGCTTGTAACGGAAAGAGATAACCTTCGATGTCACAATAGAAACCATAGCCGCGTGCCTTGAATTCTATTGCAGGCTTTCTCTGAGTCACCTTGATGTTGAGTGCACCGTTTCTGGTAGTGAAGGCCTGGCTTTTATATATTGCACTTTTGCTGTCCAGAATCTTCTCGATGCGGTGCAGGTCAATGCTGTCAATAGGTGTCCCGGTCAATCCCCGGTATTCCAGTGCAAGGTAACTCTTGACTGCGTTGCCTGTTACGAATCTTGTAGTCAGACTGTCTTCGACCGTAACGATAATACGCCTGCATATGATCTCGCTGCGTTCTTTTCTACCCAGCAGATATGCCACCACCAGGACTCCTGCCAGCAGAAGACCGAAGATGGTTGTCGTTACGATATGTTTCCAGTTTCTCAAGACTATTTTGAGTTATATTTATCTTTCAGTATTTCTCCAACAGGAGATACAAGTCTGTCTATATCTCCGGCTCCAAGTGTCATGAATATCTCCTTACCTTCCAGAGTCTGCTCCTTAAGCCATGCGGTCAGTTCCTCCTTCTTGAGCATTATCTTTGACGGAGCTGTCACATTGTCAAAGATGATCTGAGATGTCACTCCCGGAATCGGTTCCTCGCGTGCAGGGTAGATGTCCAGGAGCACAAGTCTGTCTACATTGCTCAGGGCTTCAGCGAATTCAGGGGCGAAATCACGTGTCCTGGTGAACAGATGCGGCTGGAAGATCGCGGTGTACCTGAAGTCAGGATACTTTTCCCTGGTCGAACTGATTGCTGCAGAAATCTCATTAGGATGATGTGCATAGTCATCTATGTAGACAAGTCCGTCAAGGTTTACCTGCATGTCGAATCTTCTCTTCACTCCGGTAAAACTTGCAAGAGCTTCCTTTATCTTTTCGGGTGCGATTCCGTATGTGAGTGCAATTGCTGATGCTCCTATTCCGTTCTCAATGTTGACCCATCCTGGTATTCCTACCACGCAGTCTTCAATCACACCGCCCGGGTGATGAAGGTTGAAATGTCCGTTTTCTGTAGGCTCAGCGTAGAAGTCGGCTTCGCTGTTCCCGTAAGAATATGTGAGAATGCGGGCGTATGTATCCTTCTCGCTAATGCCAAGTCCCTTTTTGACGATGACCGTTCCGCTCACCTGAGATGCGAATTCCTTGAATGCAGCCTGTATTCTTGCCTCGTCTCCATATATGTCAAGATGGTCTGCATCCATTGATGTTATGACCGCGATTTCCGGATATAGCTGCAGGAATGACCTGTCGAACTCATCAGCTTCAGCTACTATGACATTGTTCTCATGAATGAGAAGGTTGCTGTCATAATTCTTTGAAATTCCTCCGAGAAAGGCAGAACATCCTTCTCCGCTTGCAGTGAACAGGTGGCTCAGCAACGTACTTGTCGTGGTTTTGCCATGAGTTCCTGCAACTGCCATGCACCGTTGTCCCTGTGCGATCTCTCCAAGCATTCGCGAACGTTTGATTACACTGTATCCGTTGTTCTGGACGAAAACAAGCTCCCCCATATCTTTTGGAACAGCTGGCGTATAGACTACCAATGTCTTTTCAACATCATTCGGGATGAAACTGCAGTCATCTGTATAATGCACTTCAATGCCCTCGCTTTCCAATGCCTGGGTCAGTGGAGAGGGTGTCTTGTCGTAACCGCTCACCTTGAATCCCTTTTGATTGTAGTAGCGGGCAATGGCACTCATGCCGATGCCTCCGATGCCTATGAAGTATATATGTTCGTACATGTCTTTTCCTATTTCACGATTTTATAAACTTCCTCTGCGATGGTCATGGCAGCATCTGCCAAGGCAAGTTTCGCAACATTCTTTTCCATAGCAGCTATCTTCTCCTGATCCGAAAGCAGTTCGCATGCAGTCTTCATCAGCTTTTCTCCAGCTTCGGCGTCTGTGACGATCATTCCAGCATCTTTTCTTACCAGAGCCATTGCGTTATGTGTCTGGTGGTCTTCTGTCACATTAGGTGACGGAACAAAGATGGCAGCCTTATGCGCTGCACAGATTTCAGAGATCGAGCTTGCTCCGGAACGTGATACGATGACATCCGCTGCGGCGTATGCCAGATCCATCCTCTTTATGAAGTCAGAGTGCTGGATGTTCTCTACGCACTTGCAGCCGTCAGCCTTCGCATTCTGCATGAATTCATCTGTCGACGGCTTGTAGTATTTTCCGCACTGCCAGATTATCTCGACATCCTCTCCGCCTGGACATCCTTCTCCGATCCACTTCTTCATTGCATTGTTCAGTGTTCCGCTTCCAAGGCTTCCGCCTACTATGAGAAGGTGTTTCTTTTCTGGAGTGAGTCCGTAGAAACTGTATGCTTCCTGCTTCATCTGCTCGGTGGCAGGAACGATTTCTTTCCTTATCGGGTTTCCGCTCATGACGATTTTCTCTGCAGGGAAGAATCTCTCCATGCCTTCGTATGCGACACAGATGCATTCCGCCTTCTTGCCGAGAATCTTGTTGGTCAGACCGGCAAATCCGTTCTGTTCCTGGATCAGAGTAGGAACTCCAAGTCTTGCTGCAGCCCAGAGAAGGGGAGCGCTTGCGTATCCTCCTACACCGATGGCGATATCCGGCTTGAATTCTTTGATGATCCTTTTCGCCATGCTTACGCTCTTGATGACCTTGAACGGCAGAGCAAGGTTGGAAAGGGTAAGCTTACGCTGCAGACCGGCAACCGGCAGTCCGATGATCTCATATCCTGCTGCAGGGACGCGCTCCATTTCCATCCTTCCGTCTGCTCCGACGAAAAGGATCTCACTATCAGGGTTGAGTTCCTTCAGTTTATTTGCGATTGAAAGCGCCGGAAAAATATGTCCTCCGGTGCCTCCTCCGCTGATGATTGCGCGTATTTTCCTATATGTCATGTCTATTCTTTTAATTTAGCTGCTTTTTCAATACTATCCTGCAGTGCGTTCATATTTCCCTCAGTCAGATTCTCGACTTTCTCGATCTTCTTCTTCGCGATGCGGCTGATTGAAATGATTATTCCGAATGCTATGCAGAAGACTACGAATGCACTTGCTCCGTGGCTGATGAGAGGGAGGGTCTGTCCTGTCATAGGTCCGATACCGACATTTACAAGTATGTGCATGAATGCTTGTCCTGTGATGAGCAACGCAAGACCACCTACTGCGAATTTTGCAAAGTCTTCGCTGCACATTCTTGCAATTATCGAACATCGGGCCAGCAGACTGACAAATAGTATCAAGATGAAAATTCCTCCCAGCATTCCATATTCCTCTACGAGAAAACTATACATATAGTCTCCATAGATATTCTGAACTCTGTATTTCTGAGTGCTGTTTCCTGTTCCCTTGCCGATCAGGCCTCCTTCATGTATCGCAATTCTTGCAGAAACCGGCTGGCTGAGTGTGTCAAGCATTTTCTGGAACTCGATGCGGTTGTTCTCCAATCCCTCCAGCCTTTTCATATCATAATCGGCGTTTATACGGCTGATCATGGTTCCCACTCGTTTTACAGCTTTACCGTCGCTGATCTTATAGATGGCTACCATGCTTCCGAAACCGATAAGGACGATGACAGCGGCAAGTCCCAGTTCGCGGGAAGGGATATTACCGACGAACATAGTCATGATAAGGACAGCACATACGAAGATTGCGCTGGATCCGCTTCCTGAAAATATCATCAGGCTGATGATAAGCGTAGGCAGATAGATATAAAAGGATCTTTTCCAGAATGGCTTGGTCAGGAAGCCAAGGCGTGGCTCCTTCCTGACGATCCAGTTTGTCAGGGACATTTCTCCCTTGATGGCGTTCATTGCCCATGCAAGGTACATGACCATAGCTACCTTCACTATCTCGAACACGTGGACTTGAACACCCCAGATCTTGAAGTTTCTGACTGCACCATTGATGACTTCGGTCTTTATAAGTCCAGTAATGTTGACTTTGATCAGCAGCATGAAAAGAAGAATGAAGGATATGAAGAATCCCAAGCTGGAGAGACGTCTGATCAGCGTCAGCTTCATCTTATAGATCACCAGGATCAGTCCGACTCCAAGCATTGCTATCTTTCCGTGGTCTGCCATCGTATCAAGTCTGTCACTTTGTGCCGGGAGCATCGGAGTGGATGAGAATATGGCAAGGAAGGAAATGAGCATGAGGAAGAGGACAATGATCAGAATGACCTTGTCTCCCTCAAAACGCTTGAATATCTTGCTTTCCATAATTACAGTTTTCTTACGGCTTCCTTAAACTGTCTTCCTCTGTCTTCGTAGTTTTTGAAAAGGTCGAAACTTGCACAGCAAGGCGAGAGCAGAACAACGTCTCCGCTTTCTGCCAGTCTGCTTGCAAGCTGTACCGCATCATTTGCAGAAGTCACATCGTGAATCTGTGGTACTACTCCTTCAAATGATTCATGGAACTTGGCATTGTCAAGACCCATGCAGATCATCGCTTTAACCTTTTCCTGTGCGAGCGGGATCAGGCTGGTATAATCGTTACCCTTGTCAGTTCCTCCCACTATCCATACGACCGGTCTTGTCTGGCATTCAAGAGCATACCATGCTGCGTCGACGTTTGTTGCCTTTGAGTCGTTGATATACATGACATCCTTTATGCTGAGCACCTTCTCAAGCCTATGCTCGACAGCCTGGAATGTCGCAAGTCCGTTACGGATGGCCTCATTGTCGATATCCATTACCTTTGCTGCAATAGCTGCTGCCATGGAGTTGTATACATTGTGCTTTCCTCCGAGAGCAAGCTCCTGAAGATACATGTCGCACTCGTCCTCCTTGTAGCGTACAATCATCTTGTCATTCTGAAGGAATGCTCCCTGCTTCACTTCTTCCTTCTGAGTAAACGGTAGCTTCTGTGCCTTCATCACAATCTGGTCCAGATGTCTGATTGTGATCTCGTCATCAGAGCAGAAGATGAAACAGTCATCGCTTGACATGTTGCGTGTGATGCGGAACTTCGACTTGACGTAATTCTCCATCTTATGGTCGTATCTGTCGAGATGGTCAGGAGTAATGTTGGTGATGATCGCTATGTCCGCCTTGAAATCATAGACGTTGTCCAGCTGGAAGCTGCTGAGCTCCAGTACATAGATGTCATGCTGTTCGGTCGCTACCTGATATGCGTAGCTCTTGCCGATGTTTCCTCCGAGACCTACGTTCAGGCCGGCGTTCTTAAGGAGGTGATAGATGAGTGACGTTGTGGTGGTCTTTCCGTTGCTTCCGGTTATGCATACCTTCTTCGCAGTGTCATATCTGCCGGCAAACTCGATCTCCGAAATCACGCCGATACCGCCCTCGGTGATCTTTTTCACCATCGGAGCTGTTGATGGAATGCCTGGACTCTTTACAACTTCATCTGCATTGAGAATGAGTTCCTCAGAGTGCATGCCCTGCTCATAAGGGATTTCCCACTTGTCGAGCACAGCTGCATATTCCTCAGAGATTTTTCCCATATCTGAGAGGAATACGTCATAACCTTTCACCTTTGCGAGCACTGCGGATCCTACTCCGCTTTCGCCACCACCTAATACTACTAATCTGGACATGTCTGTATGTATTGTCTGTTATCTTATCTTGAGAAGTGCTATTGTAATTACAGCGAGAATGATTCCTATGATCCAGAATCTTGTCACAAGTCTTGCCTCAGGGATTGCTTTGGCGTTTGACTGGAACAGGCATGGTATGCCTTCTTTCTGGAAGTGATGGTGAAGAGGTGTCATCTTGAACACTCTTCTTCCCTCGCCATATTTCTTTTTGGTATATCTGAAATATCGTGTCTGGATGATTACAGAAAGACTCTCGGCAAAGAAGATTCCGCAGAGAATCGGAATGAGAAGCTCCTTTCTGATGAGGATCGCGCAGACTCCGATGATTCCTCCGAGCATAAGGCTGCCGGTGTCTCCCATGAAGACCTGTGCCGGATATGCGTTGTACCAAAGGAATCCTATGAGTGCTCCGACAAAAGCTGACATGAATACTGCAAGCTCTCCTGATCCCGGGATGTACATTATGTTGAGATAGTCGGCTTCAAGGATATTGCCTCCCAGCCATGCGAATATTCCGAGAACTACGCCGACTATGGCCGACGTACCGGTTGCCAGGCCGTCTATGCCGTCAGTCAGGTTTACTCCGTTCGAGCATGCGACGATCACGATCACAATCATCGCTACGTAGATCGCCCACTTTGTATACCATCCGAGTGCTCCGCTGAAAGGAGAGAGCCACTTGTAGTCGAACTCATGGTTCTTGATGAATGGAAGCGTGGTCTTTGTGCTCTTGATGATATCCTGCTTTTCTATTGTGAGCTCTTCCTGGACATCTGTCGCAGGACTTTCTCTCACGACGATCTGGTCGCTGAAGCATACCGCCAGTCCGATAGAAAGGGCCATGGCACCCTGTGCCAGAAGCTTACCCTTGGCGCTGAGTCCGTCCTTGTTCTTCTTGAAGACCTTTATGTAGTCGTCGGTAAATCCGATAAGGAAGAACCATACCGTAGCTACCAGCAGCAGGATTATGTAGATGTTTGTAAGGTTGCAGAACAACAGTACAGGGATGATGATGGACAGGAATATGATGATTCCTCCCATTGTAGGCGTACCTTTCTTCTGCATCTGTCCCTCGAGTCCGAGATCTCTGATAGTCTCTCCGATCTGCTTCTTCTGGAGCCATCCGATGATTCTCTTCCCTGCAAATATAGAGATCAGGAGCGCTGTGGTGAATGACAATATGGCCCTGAAAGACAGGTACGAAAACAGTCCCTGTCCCGGAATGTCATATCCTTCAAGCCATTCGAATAGATGATATATCATGTCTGTGTCGTTTCTTAATGTTTATTTTATTGCGTCCATGACGATTTCGCGTTCGTCAAAATGAACTTTCCCGTTTTCATTGATCTGGTAGGTTTCGTGTCCTTTGCCTGCCAGAAGTATTGTCGCGCCCTCGGTTGCTGTCATTATCGCAGTTCTGATCGCCTGCTCCCTGTCTTCGATGAACAAAGTCTTGGCGCGTCCTGCCGTATCCATTCCGGCCTTAATGTCGGCCATGATATCTGCGGTCTTTTCGCTTCTGCTGTTGTCCGAAGTGACAAATATCCTGTCTGCCATTTTCTGGGCTATCTTTCCCATCTCAGGTCTCTTCGTCTTGTCGCGGTCGCCTCCGCATCCGAACAGGCATATGAGCTGTCTTTCAGGAGCAATCTCCCTAAGTGTCTTCAGTACATTCTCAAGCGCATCCGGAGTGTGGGCATAATCAATGATCACAGATATATCTCTCGGACATCTTATGTTTTCCAATCTTCCCGGTGCCGGTGCAAGTGTACTGATTGCTGTCAGTGCCTCTTCAGGTGAGGTGCCCAATGTCACGGCTGTGGTATATATCGCAAGAAGGTTGTATGCGTTGTGCATGCCGATAAGCCTGCTCCAGGCCTCCGTTCCGTCAATCTTTACCAGCATGCCTTCAAAACTCTGCTCCATGATCTTGCATGTGTGGTCTGCGATGCTTCTGCATGAGTATGTCACCTGCCTTGCCTTTGTGTTCTGCATCATCACCATGCCGTTCCTGTCATCGATATTTGTGATCGCATATGCGTCTGAATCCAGTCTGTCAAAGAAGAGCTTCTTGCATCTGAGATATTCTGCAAACGTCTTGTGGTAGTCCAGGTGGTCGTGTGTCAGGTTTGAGAATATTCCAACCTTGAACTTCAGACCGGCAATCCTGTCCTGTTCCACGCCGATTGAACTTACTTCCATGAAACAGTATTCGCATCCGGCGTTGACCATCTCATTCAGCATGGAGTTTATCGTGAGCGGGTCAGATGTCGTATTGACGGCTTCCTGTCCTTTGTTTCCGACATAGTTTGCAATGGTCGAGAGCAGTCCGCAGTTGTATCCGAGCGACATGAACATCCTGTACAGAAGTGTGACAGTCGTTGTCTTTCCATTGGTTCCTGTGATGCCGACAAGGGTGAGCTTGTGTGAAGGGTTGTCGTAGAAGTTAGCTGCCATTATGGCAAGCGCATATCTTGAGGATTCAACCTCTATCAGAGTCACACCTTCTATGTCGATAGATTTAATCTGTCTTTCCAATGCCGCCCTGTCATCATATACAATGGCTTTGGCACCCTTTCCGATGGCGATTGAAATGTAGTCGTGTCCGTCGATTGCAAACCCTTTGATGGCAACGAAGGCCGCACCTTTGCCAACCTTACGTGAATCATTACAGATAGCATCGATCTCTTTGATCGTGCTTCCGTACACTGTCTTGCAGCCGCAGCCGCGTATGATTCTGTCAAGTCTCATCTTTGTCAGGTTTTACTTTAATTAATTTCTCTTCTCCATCTGCTGTCGTATGCCCAGATGTCATTTACAATCTGTCTGAATACTTTGGCCGGTTTGTTTCCGCCGCCCTCACTTCTTCCGCGCATCGGGTCGGTATATGCAACGACGATCGCAGAATATTTAGGATCTTCAGCAGGGAAGAATCCTGCAAATGATGCCTGATATTTTCTTGATCCGTCGGCCAGCTCATAAGAGCCGCGTGCTCCGATCCTCTCTTTCTTTTCAAGTCCGATCCATGCGGTACCTGTTTTGCCTGCAACACTGCATCTTGCACCCTTCATCGAACTATATGCTGTTCCGTCGACACCTTCTGTTACCTTTCTCAATGCTCTTACCAAGGTGTCTGTCGTTGCCTGAGAGCATACTACACTCATAAGCACCGGGTCGAACTTCTCGACTGCTTCTCCATTCTTTTCCAGACTTTCAACAATGTATGGCTTCATCATTCTGCCGCCATTTGCAATTGCATTGTAGAATGCAAGAATCTGCAGCGGAGTCACCATCACTGAGTATCCGATAGCTACAGAAGGTAATGTTGATGCGCTCCAGTCGCTTCCCGAGGGATCCGGAATGCTGGACCTGCTGCTGCCCGGCTCAGTCAGTTCAAAGTTGAAGTCTGCTCCGAGATTGTAGGAATGCAGTCTGGCAATGAGCTCCTGCGGTCTGTCCTGATAACAGTCAACTACCTGGCGTCTGAAAACGTAGTTTGATGAAATCATCAGTCCGTCAATGACCGGTATATGGTTCGTCTTGTACTTATCCTTGTATCGGAAGGCGTATCTGTCTCGCTCAGGCTTCTTGATACCCGGGTAGTGCATATGTTCAATGTCTATATGCATCTTCTTGTCCAAGCTTGTCAGCCCGTCCTCAAGCAGTGTGGTGAGAATGACAGTCTTGAATATCGATCCCGGTTCTGAAGGACGTCCTGCTGCCATGTTGAATGACTCTCTCATTCTGCCAAGGCTGTCTCTCTTCAGGTTGACCATTGCTCTTACAGCTCCGCTCTCTACCTCCAGAATCACTGCGCATGCGCTGTTGATGTGTCTTGCAGTATCTATATGCTGTCTCAGTGCTCTCTCTGCTATGTCCTGGATGTTTATGTCGATTGTCGTTCTTACATCCAGTCCGTCCTCTACCTGTACCGATACACTGTCCACATCACTGATCCAGGCGAATTTGTCTGTACGTCTTGCCCATTCTACTCCTGCTTTACCAGCCAGTACGTGGTCGTAGTTTCCTTCTATTCCGATGTATCCGTCAGGGTTGTTCCTGTTCACATAACCGATGGTTCTTCTTGCAAGTCCCTCGTATGGATACATTCTGTTTTCCAGTTCCTCCATCTTGAAGCCACCTCTGTTAGGCGCTTCATTGAAAAGGGGAAGTGTTCTTAACTTCTTCAAAGTCTCAAGGTCGACTTTTCTGGCGATCAGCACGTGTCTCTTTCCATTAGCTCTTCCGTCTCTTATGAGCTTGCTGTAATATCCTGCGTCCTTGCCTTTGATATTCAGTATCTCCGCCAGTCCCATGGCCAGGGTGTCTGACTTTGCCAGCCATTTTTCGTTTTTGTTCTTTCCCTCCTTCTTGTCTGCATCAAATTCCGCCTTGAGTACGTAACAGTCCATGTAGACGTTGTACAGTGGGGTAGAGATCGCCAGCAGTTTTCCGTTGTGGTCGATGATCGAACCTCTGCGTGGCATTGTCTTCTCCATGTGCTTTGATGGAAGGAAGTACCTTTCATATTTCTGGATCGGCTCCCAGTTGTGCTGTATGTCGTATATGTTTTTCGCCACTATGAACGAGCCTACCAGCGACAGCAGGTAACACCACATCAGTATTCTGCTGGGTCTCCTGTTTTCTTTATCTGCTTTTTCTGCCATGGTAGCTCGTTATTTAGTCCTTATTGTTTCTGCCGGTTTGTCCGGAGTCGTCACATCCGACCCTTCCTTTTCCAGCATTTCCTTTATTGTGCCTATTTTTCCGGCCTTGGCAAATTCATATGTCTTGACCGCGTAGGCGTTTCTGATATTTTCCAGGATGTCCTTATTCTTTTCCACCAGAACCATTGTCTGCTCGACTTTGTAGTTGAGGAAAATGTTTATCCATCCGAGTGCAAAGAGAAAGATGAGCAGCGGAAGCAGCTTGTCAACTCTCAGGAGAATCAGGATATCTCCGCTGAGAATCGATTTGACCACTGTCCTGATGGTCGCTATTATATTTTTCTTTCCCTTTGTCATAGGTTTATATCTTTTCTGCTATTCTGAGTTTTGCGCTTCGCGCTCTTGTGTTTGCTGCAATCTCTTCCTCTTGCGGAAGGATAGGTTTCTTGTTCACTGCCTTCAACGGGGCTTTAGCATTGCCGTAGAAGTCCTTTTCAACCTTGCCTTCGATGTTTCCGGCCTTGATGAAGTTCTTTACCATTCTGTCTTCCAGTGAGTGGTAGGTGATGATCACCATCTTTCCGCCAGGCTTGAGTGATGCAGCTGCTCCGCTAAGGAACTTTTCAAGAGATTTCATCTCCTGGTTCACCTCGATCCGGAGTGCCTGGTAGACCTTGGCCAGGAACTTATGCTCTGCAAACTTAGGCAGGGCGCTTTCTATTGCCTTCCCGAGTTCTCCTGTTGTCAGGATCTGCGAACTTTCCCTTGCCTTGCAGATCAGCTGAGCAATCTTGCGGCTGTTGTCAACTTCGCCGTAGAGTCTCAGGATCCTTTCAAGGTCTTCGTACTCATAGCTGTTCACTATGTCTGCAGCTGTTTTTTCTGCCTCCTGGTTCATTCTCATGTCCAGCGGTGCTTCGTAACGGAATGAGAATCCTCGTTCTGCTGTGTCAAACTGATGTGAAGACACTCCAAGGTCGGCAAGGACTCCATCTATGCCGTCTTTGTATCCCTGGTGAAGTACGTGGTTGTGAATCCAACGGAAATCGCTGCGGATCAATGTGAGTCGAGAGTCAGCCGGTTTGTTTGCAATTGCATCTGAATCTCGATCGAAAGCGAGCACACGCCCATTGATTGATAAGCGTGAAAGTATTTCGGACGTGTGCCCACCTCCTCCGAATGTAGCGTCTGCGTAGACTCCATCAGTGGAACCTACAAGTGCGGATACGCTCTCGTCTAATAAAACTGAAGTATGATATTCTGACATTTTCCGGTCCTCCGTGTCTAGATTGTTTCTGACAATGAACCGGCTATAGAAATGAAATCTTCGTTGGAAATGATGCTGGACTCATAGTTTTCCTTAGCCCAGATCTCGATTTTGTAATCGTTGCCGGAGAAGACGACTTCCTTAGTCACGCCGATC
>JAEIGA010006762.1_pt1 | contig 17439 bp, 15 predicted proteins | sample 9270691 | NCBI WGS metagenome assembly JAEIGA01 (sample SAMN17057246, study PRJNA624740) | gut metagenome | biome: biome; isolation source: fecal sample | host: Bos grunniens | place: China: Xizang | collected 2019 | reverse complement strand
TTTCGGCAAAATGGTGTTTCCTCTCTCTTACAGTTTTTCGATCTCTTCCATGAGGGCGTCGATGAGTTCCGCCTCGGGGACCTTTTTGATGACTTCTCCCTTCGCGAACAGCAGGCCGACGCCTTTGCCGCCGGCAATGCCAATGTCCGCGTTCTTCGCCTCTCCGGGCCCGTTGACCGGACAGCCCATGACAGCGACACGGATGGACTTGTGGACATCTTTCAGCCGCTCCTCGACCTCTTTGGCGATGCCGATGAGGTCGATCTGGGTCCGGCCGCAGGTGGGACAGGCCACGAGCTGGGGCGCGTCCGGCAGCAGGTCCAGAGACCGCAGGATGTCGTGGGCGGCGTCGATCTCCTTGACCGGGTCATCCGTCAGGGAGACCCGCATGGTGTCGCCGATGCCGTCGGCCAGCAGGGTGCCGATGCCGATGGCGGACTTGATGCGTCCGAGCTTCTCCGTGCCGGCCTCGGTGACGCCGAGGTGCAGCGGGTAGTCGCACTCCGCCGCGACGATGCGGTAAGCCGCGATCATGGTGCGGATGTCGGAGGACTTGATGGAGATGACAATGTCGTGGAAGTCCACGTCCTCGAGATACTTCACGCCCCGCATGGCGCTTTCGGCCATGGCCTCGGCGGTGACCCCGCCGTACTTCTCGAGCAGGTCCTCTTCGACGGAGCCGGAGTTGACGCCGACCCGGATTGGGATGCCGGCCGCCTTGCAGGCGTCGGCCACCAGCCGGACCTTGTCCTCCCCGCCGATGTACCGGGGGTTGATACGGATCTTGTCGATGCCCGCCTCGACGGAGGCGAGAGCGAGTTTATAGTTCATCTGGATGTCCGCGATGATGGGCACCCGGATGTTTTCCTTCAGTGCTTTGACGGTCTCGATGTCTTCCATGCCGGTGACCGAGAGCCGGATGAGCTGGCAGCCGGCGGCGGACAGTTCCCTGGCCTGAAGGACATTGGCCTCGATGTCTCCCTGGGGAGCGTTGAGCATGGACTGCACCACGATGGGGGCATCTCCCCCGAGGGGCACATCACCCACGAAGACCTGTCTTGAGATTCTGCGTTCCATAGGTTACCTCTTTTGTGTCAGTGGAATAGTTTGCCGACGTCGCTCAGGGTGACGAGGATCATGAGGCCGAACAGCATGGCCATGCCGACCGTGTTGACCGCGGCCTGGAACTCTTTGGAGATGGGCCGGCGGAGGATGCCTTCGAGCATGATGAAGACGAAGCGGCCGCCGTCCAGCGCCGGGAACGGGATGAGGTTGAAGGCCCCGACGTTGATGGCGATGAGGGCCATGATGAGCAGGATGCGGGACATGTTGCCGCTCTTCGCGGCGTCCGACGCGGTGTCGGCCACGGCCTGGACCGTGCCCACAGGGCCCGCCATGTCGCTCATGGAGAACTGGCCGGTAGCAAGGTCCCAGAGAGACGAGACCACGATGCGCACGATGGACAGGGAGTCGAGTACGGCATACTTGGCGACGTTGCCGACCGTGGGCGGGACGCCGACGATGGCGAAGTCGTAGTCCACGACCTGGGTGCCCTCCACTTCCTTCGTCTCAAAGGCGATGTGCTTCAAGGGCACCTTGTTGCCGTCCCGCAGGACGACGAAATCCATGACCCCGTCCTTGTCGCGGGCCATGTAGTAGCTGAGGTCGTACTCGGTGCGGATGACATGGTTGTTGACCGACAGGATGCGGTCCCCCTCCATGAGGCCCTGGGCCTGGCTGGAGGCGTTCTCCTTGAACTGGGAGATGGCCGGCGTGCCGACGAGGTCGGAAGTGCCCAGCAGGATGGCCATGAGGATGAGCCCGGTGAGGATATTCACCGTGGCGCCGGCGAGGATGATGATGCCCCGCTGCCACGGCGGTTTGGAGTTGAACGCCCCTTCGACCGGGCTGTCCTCGTCCTCCCCTTCCATGGCGACATAGCCGCCGACGGGAAGCAGGCGCAGCGAATACTGGGTCTCCGCCTTCTTTCGTTTCCAGATGGTGGGGCCCATGCCGATGGAGAATTCATTGACCCGGACTTTGAACAGCTTCGCGGTCAGGAAGTGTCCGGTCTCATGGGTGGCGATGATGAGTCCGAAGAACAGGAGGGCGGCCAGGATGGGCCACGCCTTTCCCCAGACAAATGCCAGTGTTGCTATGACAGTCACGCTCCTACATGCTGCATGACATAGTCTCTTGCCATGCGGTCCGCTGCCAGGACATCTGACAGCACGAAATCTTCTTTGTTTTCACAGGCCTCCATGGCCTCTCCCACCAGTTCGCCGATCTCGAGGAAGCGGATCTTGCCCTGGCGGAACAGCGCGTTGGCCTGTTCGTTGGCGGAGTTTGCGGCGGTGGGATAGAGCCCTCCGCGGCGGATGGCCTCCCGGCAGATGGCGAGACAGTCGAAGGTCTCCATGTCCGGTTCGGCAAAGGTGAGGGTGCCCAGCTCGGCCAGGTCCAGTTCCTTCGTAGGAGACGGGAGCCGGTCGGGGTAAGTGAGGGCATACTGGATGGGGATGCGCATGTCGGCAAGCCCCAGCTGCGCCACGACGGCGTTGTCCTCATACTGGACCGCGGAGTGGATGATGCTTTCGCGATGCACCACCACTTTGATCTTGTCTTCGGGGACCCCGAAGAGCCAGCAGGCCTCGATGACTTCCAGGCCCTTGTTCATCATGGTGGCGGAGTCGATGGTGATCTTTGCGCCCATGGACCAGTTCGGATGGTTCAGGGCCTGTTCCACCGTGACATCTTTCAGGCTCTCCCGGCTGCGGCCGAAGAAGGGGCCGCCGGAGGCCGTGAGGAGGATGCGCTTGAGCCGCCGCGCGGGCGGGGCGCCCTCCAGGCACTGGAAGATGGCGGAGTGCTCACTGTCCACCGGCAGGATACGGACGCCGTACTCGCGGGCGGCCTCGGTGACCAGCTGACCGCCGGTGACCAGGGTCTCCTTGTTGGCGAGGGCGATGGTCTTCCCCGCCTCGATGGCGTCCATGGTGGGCATGAGTCCCGCAATGCCGACGATGGAATTGAGGACGGTATCGGACTCCGGGTCGGTGGCGCATTCGCAGATGCCGCCGATGCCGGAGAGGACTTTCGTTCCGGTATCCGCGATGCGGACCCTGAGGTCTGCCGCGGCGGTCTCGTCGAGCAGCGCGACCTTGTCCGGGTTGAACTCGCGGACCTGGTCTTCCAGCGTGTCCACGCTGGTGCTGGCGGTCAGGGCGCGGACGCGGATGCCCTGTTTGCGGCAGACGTCCAGGCTCTGGGTGCCGATGGAACCGGTGGAGCCGAGGATGCAGAGGTCCTGTGTCATGCGCCCATCACCACCGATCCGTAGATAGTGATGAGGACGAACATGGTGGGCGACGCCAGCAGGACGCTGTCGAAGCGGTCCATGATGCCGCCGTGGCCGGGAATGAGGTTCGAGTAGTCTTTCACTCCGTAATAGCGTTTGATGAGAGAAGCCATCAGATCGCCGAACATGGAGGTGATGGAGATGAACACCACGGTGATGCAGTAGAACCAGACCGGCATGAAGAAGGACTCTTTTGCGAGGACTTTTTCAAAGAGCACCAGGCTCAGAAGCATGAAGAGGAGGACGCAGACGACACCGCCGACGGCGCCTTCCCAGGACTTTTTCGGGCTGAGGTTCGGGGTCATCTTATGCTTGCCGAACTTCACGCCCACGAAGTAGGCGAAGACGTCGGTGAGCAGCGCCGTAGCCACGGTGATCCAGAGCAGCAGGCGGCAGTCCGCCCGGCTGATGAAGTCGGGGTAACGGAGATACATGTCGGAGATGAGCCCGATGGAGGCGAAGGCCGCCGGAATGACCAGCGAAGCGTACACGGTGACCGCCAGCTCCGGGAAGGTGATGGTGGTCTTCGAGAAGTTCGCCACGGTCAGGACGACCAGCAGGATGACGTAAAGGACGACGATGATCTCCAGAAGCGGGATGTTGTGGAGATAGACGAGACACAGGGGCAGCGCGAAGGAGAAGGCGATGGCCACGACCTTCAGCACCGGGTTCTTGACCCCGGCCACCTTGGTGATCTCAAAACAGGCGGCCGCCGCCAGCAGCGAGAACAGCACGTCGATGACCGGTGTGAACATGAGACAGTACGCCGCGACGAGCAGTATGGCAATGACGGTGCCGGATATGACACGAGTTTTCATAATGGGTTTTCCTCGATTCTCTTAGTGATCCTGCTCAGACAGGCCGCCGAACCGGCGGTCCCGCTTCGCGTAGTCCATGATGGCCCGGTCCAGGTCATCGGTCGTGAAGTCCGGCCAGGCGATGTCGTCGAACCAGAATTCGGAATAGGCCGACTGCCAGGTCAGGAAATTGGAGAGGCGCAGTTCGCCGGAGGGCCGGATGATGAGGTCCGGGTCCGGGAGGCCCTTCGTATACATGTGGTCGGAGAGCAGGTCCTCCGTGATGTCTTCCGGAGACAGGGTCCCCTTCTTCACCTCTTCGGCCAGTTCCTGCACCGCGTGGATGATCTCCTGCCGCCCGCCGTAATTCAGCGCCATGTTGACGACCATGGCGTCCTTGTTGTTCATGGCAAGGCACGCGCTCTTCGCCAAAAGCTGATGGGGCTTCGGGAGACCGGAGATGTCGCCGATGACCCGCAGGTAAAAGCCGCGCTTTTCCCGGTCATATTTGACTTCATCGGCCTCTTGCAGATAGTCGTGAAAGATCTCCATGAGGGCTTTGACCTCTTCCTTCGGCCGTTTCCAGTTTTCCGTGGAAAAGGCGTAGAAGGTCATGGCCTGCAGTCCGATATCGTGACCGTAGTCCATGATCTGACGGAAGACTTTTGCCCCCTGGATGTGGCCTTCGGTCCGGGGCAGTCCGCGCTCGCGGGCCCACCGGCCGTTGCCGTCCATGATGATGCCGATGTGTTTCGGCATGAACTCTTTCGGAGGAAGATTTGACATTGGAACACTCCCCTAAAACGCAAGTAACGGCGCAATGCGAGAGAACGTACCCCCGTGCGCCATTACTCCAAATATTCCGTTTGACGGTTATACGCTCATGATCTCGTCGGTCTTCTTCTTGGCGATCTCGTCGATCTCCTTGCAGACCTTGTCGGTAAGCTTCTGCAGGTTCTCTTCTTCGTCCCGCAGGTCGTCTTCCGTGAGTTCGCCGGCCTTCTTGGCCTTCTTCAGCGAGTCCATTTCATCGCGGCGGATGTTGCGGACCGCGATCTTGGCCTCTTCCCCTCTCTTGGAGATGCCCTTCGCCAGTTCTTTCCGGCGCTCCTCCGTGAGCTGCGGGAAGGTGAGGCGGATGACGGTGCCGTCGTTCTGAGGGTTGATGCCGATGTCGGAAGACTGGATGGCTTTCATGATGGGATCGAGCAGCGATTTGTCCCAGGGCTGGATGACCAGGATGCGGGCCTCCGCCACAGAGATGGAGCCGACCTGGCCCACCGGGGTCGGGGTGCCGTAATAGTCCACCATGACCTTGTCGAGGACATTGGGGTTCGCACGGCCCGCGCGGATCTCGGAATAATCGGTGACGAGGCGGTCGATCGCTTTCTGCATTCTGCTTTCAGCAGTCTTTTGTTCTGCCATGATTGTTTCCTCCGGTAAATGTATTTTCGTTGAAATGATTGCCTTATTCGGAACGACAGAGGGTCCCGACCGTCTCGCCGGATACGGCGCGGACGATGTTCTGCGGGTCTGTCAGGTCGAAGACGAGGATGTCGATGCCGTTGTCGCGGCAGAGGGACGCGGCGGAGGCGTCCATGACAGCGAGGCCTCTGGACAGGAGTTCGGACTGGGTGATCTCGTCGAACTTCACCGCGTCGTCGAACTTGTTCGGGTCCTTGTCATAGACCCCGTCCACGTTCGTGGCCTTGAAGATGACGTCTGCCTGGACCTGCGCTGCTCTCAGCGCAGCGGCGGAGTCCGTGGAGAAGAACGGGTTGCCGGTGCCGCCGCCGAAAATGGTGACGACGCCGTTTTCCAGGTCCTCTCTGGCCTTGTCGGCGGTGAAAAGTTCCGCGACGGGACCCATTTCGACAGCCGAGTAGACTTTGGCGGGGACCCCTTTGGCGATGAGCACATCGGCCACCGCGATGGAGTTCATGACGGTGCCCAGCATGCCGATGGAGTCCGCTCTGCAGCGGTCCATGGAGCCGCTGGAACGGCCTCTCCAGAAGTTGCCGCCGCCGATGACGATGCCCACGGAGACCCCCATGTCGACGACCTTGGCGATGGCGTCGCAGATGGTCTCGATGACGTCGAAATCGAAGCCGTGTCCGGCCTCGCCGGCCAGCACTTCTCCGCTGAGTTTCAAAAGGATCCTGTCGAATTTCGCAGCCATTGCGGACACCTTCCTGTCTTCAAAATTTACTTTTAACATTATAACTGAAAAAGGGGTCTCCGTAAAGTCATTTCCGGCGGGGCGCCGGGGCCGGCGCGCGGACGGATTTAAGGACCTCGAGAAGGATCTGTTCCGGCGAGCGCTTGCGGATTTTGGCCCGGGGCGTCAGGATGAGACGGTGGGCACAGACGTCCACATAGAGGCTCTGAATGTCCTCCGGAATGACGTAATTCCGGCCCCGCATATAGGCGGAAGCTTTGGCCATCTGGACCAGGGCAAGGACGGCCCGGGGGCTGACGCCCTGTTCGACTTCCTCCAGGTTCCGGGTGCGGTCGCAGAGCTCCGCGGCATAGCGGATGAGGGCCTCGTCGATGAAGACTGCGGTGACGGCCGCCCGCATGTCGAGGATGTCTCTGGCGGAGGCCACGGCCCGGACGCTGTCGAGCGGGTCCACGCCCTGCCGCAGCTGGACGATCTCGATGGTGTTCTCGATGGTGGGATAGCCCATGGACAGGCGGACCATGAACCGGTCCAGCTGGGAGTCCGGCAGCGGATGGGTGCCGGCGCTGCCCAGGGGGTTCTGGGTGGCCATGCAGACGAAGGGGTCCGGCAGAGCGTAGGTGACCCCGTCGACGGTGGCCCGCATCTCCTCCATGACTTCGAGGAGGGCCGCCTGCGTCTTGGCGGAGGTCCGGTTGATCTCATCCGCCAGCAGGATGTTGCAGAACACCGCGCCGGGCTGGAAATCGAACTGGCCCGTGGCTTTGTTGTAGACGGAGAAGCCCACGATGTCGCTGGCCATGGTGTCCGGGGTGAACTGGACCCGGCGCTCCGTCAGGCTCATGGCCCGCGAGAACGCCAGCGCCAGCGTCGTCTTGCCGACGCCCGGCACGTCTTCCAGCAGCACGTGGCCCCCGGCCAGGATGGCCATCAGGGTCTTCGTGATGACCTCATCCTTGCCGACGATGACCTTTTTGATCTCTTCGAGAATGAGTGCGCTTTTATTTTCCATGGTGTTCCTCCCTGTGGTTTGCGGTTTTCTGACGCAGCGCCTTGCGGGCCCTGCGGAGTTGTTTCGTGTTGGCGGTGAGATCGAGGACCGTGTCGCAGAGCTGCTGGCGTTCCTCCGGGGTGAGCCCCTCCTCCGAGAAGGTCTCTTTGTAGAAGAGGCCGATGGCGGTCAGGTAAGCCCTCCGGTCCTCGCCCAGCAGCGCTGCCGTTTCGGCGGGCTTCCGGCGTTCGGGCCGCAGGCCGAAGAGGCGGAGCACCCGCTCCAGATACCGGTAGGCCAGGGCCGTGGTCTCTTTGTCCGCCGCCCTGCGGATCTTTCTGCGGGCGAGCGCGTTGCCGACCAGGGGCACGAGCAGCGCCAGCAGGAACAGCGGCAGCAGAAGCAGCAGGAGCGAGCCGTGTTTCTCCGCGTCCGGAGTGGCGTCGTCTTCGTCCGGTTCGTCCGGCAGGGGCTTGTCTTCCTCCTCCGGTGTCTCGGGCGGCGCGACCTCTTCCGGCTGTTCTTCCTGGGCCTTGTTGCCCGCTCCGGAACTGCTGCCGGGTTCGGTCTCGTAGTAGCCCGGGGTCACTTCCACCGGCACCCAGCCGACGCCGTCTTTATAGACTTCGACCCAGGCGTGAGAGGCGGAATCGGGCACCGCCAGCTCCACCTCTGTCTCGCTGTCGACAGACGCGGCCAGTTCCTTCGAGATGAAGTAGCCTTCCGCGTACCGGGCGGGGATGCCGGCCTGCCGGAAGAGAAGGACCGCGAGCGATGCGAAGTGGGTATCGTAGCCGGTCCGGGTCTCCTGCATAAAGGTAAGCAGCGGGTCTTTCCCGGCCGCGGGAGCTTCAAGTTCGAGGGAATACCGGAACGCGCTCCCGAACAGGTTCCGGATGCGGAAGACGTCTTTTGAGGGACTGCCGGTCAGTCCGGCGGCGTGAGCCAGTTCCGCGACGGGCGCCCGGTATGCGTCCGGGAGATCCCGCTCATAGGCGTTCACGAAGTCCCGATACACCTTTTCCGCGGGAACGAAGTCGTCTCTGTACCGTTCGTTATACTGCGCGTCTTCACCGATGACGGCCTCGGAACTGACGTTGCCGTAGTCGGCGGTCAGGGGCTGGTAGACCGTCAGTTCATAGGACCGCTGGCCGCGAAGGCCCTCCGCGGAAGCGCCCTCGTGGGAGAGCTCGGCCCGCCGGAGCCCCTTTGACTCCGCACTCACTTCATAGGGCAGGAACATGGTGTTCCGGAAGGCCCGTTCGTTGCGGATGGTGACGGGATAGCGGGCAATGGTGACCGACTTGCGCTCGCCCCGGTCGTACTGGGCGGTCTGGACCTGCCATTTGAGGTCCAGGAGCTGGCCCAGAGAGATGGCCGGCGAAAAGGCGTCGTTGCGGACCCAGGGGCCCGTCAGGGAATAGTCTTTGAAATAGGTGTCCGCGGACAGGGGCTGCCAGACGCCGTCTTCGAGCACATCGCCCGTGAACCCTTTGAGATACATGGAGAACGCATTCGGCGTGGTGACCGTGAGCGCGGGTCTTCCGTCATAGGTGACCGTGTCCGCCTGGTTCAGGTCTCCCCCGGGCATGCCGTCGGCAGGGTCCTCCGGCGCGTAGCGGAACGCGGTCACGCGGGTACTGATCCGGTCCCTCACCCGGTCCACCGTCTCGGAGCGTTCGAAGCCGCCGAGGAGCAGCGCCAGCAGGACCAGGAAGACCAGCAGCGCGCCGGACACTTCCCCGTTGAGCCAGGTGAGGCGGCGGGCCACACCTTTGCTGCGGGTGGTCAGCAGAATGAGGTAGAAGGTGACCGCCACCAGGTAGAAGATGAGGGCGGACATGGAGGGCTTCAGGCCGATGAGCAGCCAGGGCAGGGCCGGCAGCAGGCACGTGAGCACCGCCAGCGGGCGGACTTTGCGGCAGATGGCGTAGGCGATGAGCCCCGCGGTCAGGAACGCCGGCAGCAGCAGGACCGCCTGCGCCGGAAGGTCCGGCACGTCGGAGGCCGGGTAGCCCGAGAGGCCCGGGAACAGGGCCAGCTCGTGGACGCCGTTCACCGCTTTCGCGAGATAGTCGTAGAGCTGGAGCAGTCCTTTTCCGAAGTATTTATAGCCGATGAGCCCTGCCAGCAGGGGCAGGACGGCGGCATAGACCGGCAGCAGTGTGCCGAAGCTTTTGATGCGGGATAAGAAGTAGAGAGGCACCGGCAGCAACGCGATGACCGCGAGCCACCAGGCCGGCATCTGAACGGACAGCATGGAGAGGAGCAGCAGCCAGAGAGACGCGTGGACCAGCACCGCCGCGGCGACTTCCGCCACGACAGCGTTCAGGCTCGCGGGCCTGCGTCTGTCCGAAGTTCTCAGCTGCATAAGGGTTCCTTTCCGGTCGTCAGATATTGAGGTTCATGGTGCCGACGCTGCGGATGTCCGCGGGCAGCCGGTCCATGGCGAGGGACTGTTCCGCCTCTTCGAGGCCCTTCTGTCCCACGAGGGCGATATGGGTCCGGCAGCGGACCGCCAGTTCCTCCAGCATGGGGGCGGCGGCGTCCGTGGTCAGATACAGCACCGTTGTGCCCCGGCCGATGGCGTCTCCCGCCGTCAGGAAGCGGGCTCCCGAGGAGTCCTCCTCCCCGTGGGGCGCCGAGCAGACCAGCCGGAACACGACGGTCTCCAGATCCTCATACGAGGAGACATTGAAGGTGCAGTACTCTTCCGCGCCGCCGTCGTACCAGGCGAAGGTGTGCATGATGCCGGTGTCCAGGAGCCCCCGGGAGAAGTTCGCGGCATAGCAGACGCAGGACTCCAGCGCGTGGGGGTCGGACTCCGTCATCTCCACCAGCAGGACCACCGAGTAGTGGATGGGCTTGACGAAGCGGCGGACCATGAGGTCGCCGTTTTTTGCCGACAGTTTCCAGTGGACGGCCCGGGCCTCGTCGCCGGGCACGTAGGGGCGGACGTCGAAGGTCTCGGACACATCGCGGCCCGGTTCCCGCATGGAGTAGCGTTCCGAGTCGGCTTCGGTCTCGCGGACCTCGCTGACGTTGACTTCCGTGGGGATGTAATCGGGCTCCACCAGGACCACGCGGCGCAGCCGGTGTTCGGCCGGGAACTCCACGAGACCGAAGAGGTCCCGCGTGCTGATGCGGTCGAGGGTGATGTACATCTGCCCCGTCTCCACTTCCTCGGCGAAGACCTGGACTTCATCGGAGCCCCGCCCGCTGACCGGACAGCGGATGGACTCGGTCAGGTCCGTCCCCGTCAGCGCGTTGTGGATGTTCAGTTCTCCGGAGGCGGAGGCCACCGGGAAGAGCGAGGCGTTGTGGAAGACGGTCTTCACCTCCGCCGTATCGCCCCGGGAGAGGCCCGCCGGAACGATGAGCTCCGCGGTCAGGCCGTTGCGGGACAGGACGCCGAACAGGATGGACACCGCCGGCAGGAAGAGACCCGTCAGAAGAAGCAGGAGCGAGAAGACGTTGTTCACATAGACTTCCAGCCCGATGAGCGCCAGCAGAATGACGCCCAGCAGGATCCGATTGCGCAGCATGGTCTTCCCCTCCTTTTTGTTAATCATTATCTTCCTCAGTATAACATAAAAAAAGAGGCCCGGACCTTCCATTTCGGAACGTCCGGGCTTTTTCTCTTCACTTGGGAGCGGTCAGCCGAGATACTTGTAACCGGCCTCTTCCACCGCTTTTTTCAGTTTTTCCTCTTTCACGTCTCCGGAGAGCCGCAGCACGACGGTACCCGCGGTGTGGTCCGGCACGGCGGACTCGACTTTGCGGACGCCCTCGAGGGCCTCTCTGACCCGGGCCTCACAGTGTTCACACATCATGCCTTCGACTTGAATGGTTCTTTCCATGGTCGTTTGTTCCTTTCTGCTGGAGCGGTTTGCTATGTTGTTATCCCGTTTCGCGCTGTGGACATCGAACAGGTTGAGCCGCAACGCGTTCATACAGACGCAGAAGCTGGACAGACTCATGGCGGCCGCCGCCACCATGGGGCTCAGGGACCAGTGGACCCCGAAGACCGCGTTGTACCAGCCCGCCGCGAGGGGGATGCATACGAGATTGTAAATGAAGGCCCAGAACAGGTTCTCCTTGATATTGAGAAGCGTCTGACGGGACAGCCGGATGGCGGCCGGCACATCCTTCAGCGTGCTGTTCATGAGGACCACGTCGGCGGCGTCGATGGCGACGTCGGTACCGGCGCCGATGGCAATGCCGGTGTCCGCGACGGTCAGGGCGGGGGCATCGTTGATGCCGTCCCCCACCATGGCGACTTTGCCGTATTTCTTCTGCAGTTCCCTGACGACGTCGGCCTTGCCCTCCGGCAGGACGCCCGCCACGACTTCGTCGACCCCGGCCTGTTTGCCGATGGCCCCGGCGGTCAGTTCGTTGTCACCGGTCAGCATGCAGACTTTCAGTCCCTGGGCCTGCAGTTCCCGGACGGCTTCCGGGCTGTCTTCCTTCAGGACATCGGCCACGGCGATGAGCCCCAGGAGCGCCCCGTCCTCCGCGAAGTACAGCGGAGTCTTTCCTTCTTCGGAAAGGATGGCTGCCATCCGCCCGAGTTTTTCGGGCACTTCGGCGATGGACGCGATATAGGAGCCGCTGCCGCCCTGCAGGACGGCGCCGTCGAGCGCGGCTTTCAGGCCGTTGCCGGGCAGCGCCTCAAAGCCGGTCACATCCTGTGCGGAGAGGCCTTCTTCTTTGCAGTAATCCACGATGGCTTTCGCCAGCGGGTGTTCACTTTTCTGTTCGAGGGAGAACGCCTTTGTGAGCAGGTCGTCCGGGTCGACGCCCCTCATGGGGACCACGTCGGTGACGGCGGGTTCGCCCTTTGTGAGGGTGCCGGTCTTGTCCAGCGCCACGGCGCCGACCTTGCCGGCGGTCTCCAGGCTTTCCGCCGTTTTGAACAGGATGCCGTTCTTTGCGCCGAGGCCGTTGCCGACCATGATGGCGACCGGCGTGGCCAGCCCCAGTGCGCAGGGGCAGCTGATGACCAGGACCGCGATGGCCCGGGTCAGGGAGTATTCCGTCCCGCCGCCGGCGATCATCCAGGCAAAGAAGACCGCGAGGGCGATGACGAGGACCATGGGCACGAAGATGCCGGAGATCTGGTCCGCCGTTTTCGCGACCGGCGCCTTGGTGGCCGCCGCGTCAGAAACAGTCTTGATGATTTGAGACAGGGTGGTATCGTTGCCCACCCGGGTGGCCTTGCAGGTCAGGTGACCGGACTGGTTGACGGTGGCGGCGGAGACCGTGTCTCCCTCCGCCTTGTCCACGGGGATGCTCTCGCCGGTGAGGGCCGACTCGTTGACAGCGCTGGCGCCTTCCAGGACAAAGCCGTCCACCGGGATGTTCTCCCCCGGTCGGACGACGAATACATCGCCCACGGACACTTCTTCGATGCCGACCGAGACCTCTTCCCCGTCCCGCAGGAGCGTGGCGGTCTTCGGGGAGAGCTGCAAAAGGCTCTTCAGGGCGTCTGTCGTGCGGCCCTTGGACTTCGCCTCCAGCACCTTGCCCACGGTGATGAGGGTGAGGATCATGGCGGCGGACTCGAAGTAGTAGCTGTCCATCATGGCCATGGAGGCCTCCGCCCCTTCGGCGGCCATGAGGCTGCCCGCCTTGAACAGGGCGTACAGGCTGTAGAGGAAGGAAGCGCCGGAGCCGAGCGCCACGAGGGCATCCATGTTCGGCGCTCTGTGCACGAGGCTGTTGAAGCCGCTGATGAAAAACCTGCGGTTGAGGAACATGACGACCAGCGCCAGAAGCATTTCGACGATGCCGATGCCGACACAGTTCGCGATGGCCTTCGGGACCGGCCAGTTCCAGAGCATGTGGCCCATGGAGAAATACATGAGGACCAGGGTGAACACCACCGACCAGAGGAGCCGGCGGAGGAGTTTCGGGGTCTCGGTGTCCTTCAGCAGTTCCTCCGTTTCCGCGATGGTGCTGTTGTTCGATGCCACATCGGAAGATGCGCCGCCCAGGGGTTTCGCCCCGTAGCCGGCGTCTCTGACAGCCTTTTCGATTGTTTTCGGGTCCGGTGTGCCCTCGACCGCCATGGAGTTGGTGAGCAGGGAGACGGAGACAGACTCCACCCCGGGAACTGCCTCCACCGCCTTTTCCACTCTGTCGACGCACGCGGCACAGCTCATGCCGGAAACCGTATACTGATGCATTGCTGCCTCTTTCTCCCTTTCAAATAATAAAAACCATCGAACAGTTTAAGACGATACTATCTTAAACGTTCGATGGTTCTTTTTCAACTCGACCGGAAGAAATCAGATGACCGGAGGCGCGTAGACCGTGGAGAAGGTGGCGCGGATGGCGTCCTTTCTGCACTTGGTCAGGCAGAAGCCGCATTTGATGCATTTGTCTTCATGGATGGTGAAGGGCTTCTTGACCTCGCCGGTGATGGCGTTCGCGGGACAGTTGCGGGCGCACAGCGAGCAGCCGATGCAGGCCTCCTCGTCGATGCAGATGGAAAGGACCTGTTTGGAGTCCTCGCCGGGAACGATGGCAGATCCGGGGCAGATGTCCCGGCACTGGCCGCAGTCCACACATTTTTCTTTCGGGATGCTGTAGGTATTGGAGTCCAGGTCATAGACCGGGACGTCGAACGGACATGCGAACGCGCAGGCGCCGCATCCGAAACAGTATTGTTTTTGAATGACATGTGCCATAACGGTATCCTCCCTCTCTTAACCGCCGCCGGCGGGAGACATGATCCAGACCACGTCGCCGTCTTTGACTCTCATTTTTTTGTTGGAACACTTCTTGTTGTTGACGAAGACCGCCGCGTTGTTGAAGTTGATGTTGGAGTCCGGGACTTTACTGAGATAGTTGAGGCTGGTGAACACATCGTTGACCACATTGGCCTCGGCGATGTACTCCTTGACGCCGGAGTCGACCCGGTAGACGCCAAATACTTGAACAGTCACTTTTGCCATTAGAAGATACCTCCCGGGAAGAGATTTTCGGTCCCCTTCGGCACTTTGATGCCGAGCGTTTTGAGTTTCAGCATGGTGGGAACGCCGTTGATCCAGCCGCGGTTGGCATAGAATGCGCGCAGCATGGGTTTCAGCGGGACGGCCAGGCCGGTGCCGGGGATCTGCTTCTCGTCGGTCAGACGTTTCGGCAGCGCGTCGTCGCCGGGCTTCTGGCCGAGGATGATGTTGGCGGCGCGCTCGGTATTCCAGCCGCGGTCGCCGACGACCAGGAAGTCGCCCACTTTCAGCTTCATGCCGGAGGCCTTTTCGACCGCCGCCGAATGGGGCACCAGGAACGGCGCCTGAAGCTGAAGGACCGGGTAGATGAGGTTGACGACAAACAGGATGGGTGCCAGGTAAGGCATGACCCAGTTGACGACCTTGGTGATGGGATGGTTGGGACGGTCGAACAGGAAGCTCGGGAAGACCGCGTAACTCGTGAACAGGCAGGCGCCCGCCGCGGAGATGGCTTCCATGAGGTTCTGGAAGGTGATGGCCAGCTGGCCTTTGCCGAGGGGACGGAGGCCGTTGACATCGAGGCCGAGGCCTTCCGCGAAAACCAGGTAGCCGGCGTTCAGGTGGCAGCCGCCGCGGTTGGAGACCGCGTAGCCGAGGCCCTGGCCGAAGGTGGCGCGGGGCTCATAGGCGGAGAGCTCCATGCCCTTCGCCTGGATGGCGAACTCCATGCCGCCGAACTTCTCGGCCATGCGCTTGGAGCCGTTCGCCAGTTCATCGCCCTTGCCTTCCCGGTGCGCGATGTCGCGGATCATCTGGTCCACCCCTTCGGTCGAGCCGAAGTGGAGACCGCTGTCCCACATGCCTCTTTCCGTGAGTTCCATGGCGAAGGCGACGGTGCCGGCCGTGGAGATGGTATCCATGCCCATCTCGTCGATGAGGTAGTTCCAGCGGATGATGGCGTCGAGGTCATCGTTGAGGATGTTCGGACCCATGAGGCCGAGGATCTCCAGTTCGGGGCCCTTGACGTCCTTCCCCTCGACTTCGCAGCGGCGGGTACACTGGATGACACAGGTGGTACAGCCGGAGTTGCGGAGCAGACGGGTCTCGGCGAGGGTCTCGCCGGAGACTTTGTCGAAGCCGTCGAACTGGCCGCGGGTGAAGTTCTTGGTGGCAAGGATGTTGCGGGCCTGCATGGGCGTGACAAGACCGGCCGTTCCAAGCTGAGGCACCTGGCGGCCAGTCAGAGCGTGGTTCCGCAGGGTGCGGGACCATTTGCGATTCAGTGCGCGGAAACCTTCTTCATCTTTGATTTCCGGATGTTTGAAGCCCTTGGCGGTGATCGCCTTGATCTTCTTGTCGCCGAAGACGGCACCGACGCCGCCGCGCCCGTGGGCGCGCTCGCCGGACATGACCGCGGCATAGAGGACCTTGTTCTCACCGGCGGGGCCGATGACCAGGTTGGCGCCGTGGCCTTTCGGCAGGGCCTCCTGGGTGGGCGTGACTTCGAGGCCCCACAGCTCGGAGGCGTCGTGGAAGAGGACTTCGTCCTCAGAGATTTCAATGTGGACCGGCGTCTCAGACTTGCCGGTAATGATGCAGCCGTCATAGCCGCAGCGTTTCAGCATGAGACCGAAGTCGCCGCCGCTGTTGGACGAGGTGATGAGCCCCGTCTGCGGAGAAATGGTCGAGATGTTGAAACGGGAGGTGCTGGGCGAACCCGTACCGGTCAGGGGGCCGGTGGTGATGACGATCCAGTTGTCCTCATCGAAGGCGGTCATGCCGGGGCGGACATGCTTGAGCAGGATGTCTCCCGCCATGATCTTTCCGCCGACGGTACGGCGCCGGTCATCGTCCGTCCATGGGTATTCGGAGAGGGTCCTGGTGTTCAGGTCGATCATCAGGACTTTACCCATGTAGGCACCATAATTGGTCATGTTATCATCTCCCTCATGATACTTTTTCTTTCATCATGCGTACGTGGAAAAAACTCCCGTCCACCACAGACGGGCTTTGTTTCTTAACCTAAGCTTAATCATAGCAAGGAGCGTACAAAAAAGCAATCCTGTCTTAATAAGTGTTAAGAATAACTAGACAGGATCGCTTCAAATTGTTTTATGTGTAGTACAGATGTTACCGGCCTTTGACTTCGCAGGCCTCCTCCTCTTCCATCCGCAGTGTCGTGATGGTGGGAGTCCTGCCGCAGACCGGGCAGGTCTCATCCTTTTCCGGCAGTTCCAGACGGGCGAACTCCATGTCGTCCGCGTGGACCACCAGCAGCGTGTTGGTCAGCAGGGAGCCGACGCCGGTCAGATACTTGATGACCTCGGTGGCCTGGATGCTGCCGAGGAGCCCCGGAATGACGCCGATGACACCGGCCTCCGCGCAGGTGGGCGCCACCTCTTTGGGGGGCGGGTCGCGGAAGAAACAGCGGAAACAGGCCGTTTCCGGGGGCAGGACCGTCAGAGCCTGACCGGAAAACCCGAGGATGCCGCCGTGGACAAAAGGTTTCTTCGCCATGACGCAGGCGTCGTTGATGAGGTACTTGGCCGCGAACGAGTCGACGCAGTCCACGACGATGTCGTAGGGCGCTATGACGTCCAGGATGTTCTCGGGCGTCAGGTATTCTTCGTAGGTCTCAAAGGTGACGTCGGGGTTCATGGCAGAGAGACGGCGCTTCGCGCACTCCACCTTGGGCTGCCCCACCTCGTCCGTCGTGTAGAGGACCTGCCGCTGCAGATTGGACAGAGAGACCACATCGCCGTCCGCGATGCCGATGGTGCCGACCCCGGCCGCCGCGAGATACAGGAGGACCGGACAGCCGAGTCCGCCCGCGCCGATGACGAGGACTTTCGACGCGAGGAGTTTCTTCTGTCCCTTCACGCCGACCTGTTTTAGAATGAGATGTCTCGAATAGCGTTCGAGCTGCGCGTCTGTGAGCGCCATGGGTCCGCCTCCTTTCGCTTTGCGCCTTCATTATAAACGAAAAAGTCCAGCATTTCCATGCTGGACTCCTTTTTGTGGAGGCACCACCCGGATTTGAACCGGGGCATAAAGGTTTTGCAGACCTCTGCCTTACCACTTGGCTATGGTGCCAAATAAAAAAATGGAGCGGATTACGGGGCTCGAACCCGCTACCTCCACCTTGGCAAGGTGGCGCT
>JAEIGA010006761.1_pt1 | contig 17444 bp, 12 predicted proteins | sample 9270691 | NCBI WGS metagenome assembly JAEIGA01 (sample SAMN17057246, study PRJNA624740) | gut metagenome | biome: biome; isolation source: fecal sample | host: Bos grunniens | place: China: Xizang | collected 2019 | reverse complement strand
CCCTATGTGGTTAATTAGGAATTAGTAGAGAGTAATTAGTAATGGTTAAAAGTCTGCGACTTTTTAGGGTGGGGGGTATTATGGAGATTGTGGAGAAACAATAGATAGCACGACTTACCCACCTGCACGACCCAATTTCTTGTCAGAAGGGCGCATCTAACATTAATTAGCAGCACAACCCAATTTCTTGTCAGAAGGGCGCAACTAACTTTTATTAGGAGTAAGACCCAATTTTGTTGTCAGAAGGGGTCAGATGCAACGCTCGGCAAAAAAAATACGGATGGGCTGTACTTTGGCGTACTGCCCATTCGTATTTATTTTTGTTAGCGGAAGCAGATGTGCCACTTATCACAACAAAATTAGACCATAAGGCCTTCAAGATCGTGCAAAGCATTTATCGCATCGGCATAGCCGTCGGTGGCTGCTTTGCTGTACCAAACGCGGGCAGCCTCAACATCGCGCTCTACACCCTTACCCTGCTCGTAGCAGCTACCTACTACAAACATTGCGTAATCATCCTCCTCTTTGTTTGCGGCAAGAAGGAAGTGGCGGAATGCCTCCTTTGCATCGCGCTCCACACCGAGTCCGGCATCGTAGCAACGACCGAGCGCAACTTGTGCTGGGGTGTAGTCTTTCTCGGCTGAATCGGCGAAATATTTAGCTGCAAGCTCGTAGTTCTGCTCTACGCCGTTGCCGTTGAAGTAGCACTCGCCAGTTGCAAACTGCGCCTTAGTGCATCCTGAGCGCGCACCTGCACGATACCACATAAATGCCTCGCGCTCGCTGGCTACAACACCCTCACCGCTGACATAGCAATTACCCATAACATACTGCGCTGGGCCATAGCCCTGAACAGCAGCATCAAAGATAAGGAGTGCTGCCTTATCAACATCCTTCTTAACGCCATCGCCGTGAAGGTATAGCAAACCCAATTTATATCCAGCCTCCACACAGCCCGCCTCTGCAGCCTCACGGAGGTAAGTCAATGCTCCCTTATAGTCGCCCTGCTCTAAGCTGGCACAACCCTTGTTATACAACTCGTTCATCATACTCGTTAGGTACTAAATATTTGTGCCAAAAGCATCGGCACATCCACAAAGGTATAAATAATCTGCCGAACAACCATAGATTATATGCAAAAAGTATACTTTTTTTGCTCTATCGAATCGATAATAGAGATAAATTGTATTGGTAATGACAAAGAAATGAGTTATCTTTGCATTGCGAGGCGACCTCAGCGCATCGCTACAGAGATAATGATTATTAACTAAATAGACCTATTTACATTATGAGAAGAGTTCTTACACTCCTATTTGCAACTATTGCATTAGCAGCCTGTTCTATCAAGTGGGACAAGGATGTTACACCCGACCCTACACCATCTCCTGAACCCGATCCAAAGCCCGAGATGGGTCTTGCTGCAATGAACAACGAGATTATAGTAGGTCTGGTTGAGGGCGAGGATATCAACGCGGAGATGGCAAAGGTAGACCTTGAGGCTTTCGAGGTGGAGTTGACATCTATTGAGAACATCGATGAGACCACCCACCGCCTAGTATTTAGTGGCGAAATATCACATATCGGCGACTTCGCATTCCGCGGTTGCAAGGCTATCAGCGAGGTATATCTTCCGGAGAGTCTTGAAACTATGGGTGTGGGAGTCTTTGCCGAGTGCTCAAATATCGAAGCCTTCTACAGCCAGTATGCATTGTATGAGAGAAACCTCTTAGTTATGAACGACACGGTGGTTGCCTTCGCGCCATATGGCGTTGAGAGCATCGCCATCGACTTTGCCAAGTATGTCGGCGACTACTCATTCACCTGCTGCGAGGAGTTGGAGCACGTAGAGTTCCTCGAGGGCGTCGAGGTCATCGGTGCGTGGTCGTTTAGCCATTGCGTAAACCTACTCACAGCATACTTTGGTGATGACGTGCAGACCATCAAGGAGGGTGCATTCTACAACTGCCCTAACGTTACCTTTAAGGGCAAGTTCAGCACTAGCGACAATGGCGATGGCAACATCAAGGATAAGGATGGTAACTTCGCTGGCGTGGTGACACCGCCAACAGATGGCAAGGTGGACCTTGGCGACTCTACAGGCGTTGGCGAGGGTGCGATGCAGAATAGCAAGGTGGTGACCGAACTCACTATTCCTGAGAGCGTTGAGCGCATTGCTGCGTGGGCATTTGATGGTTGCGTAAACCTACGCAAGGTAACGTGCAAGCCTATAGTACCTCCTACTGCGATATATAGCACTACGGGCGTGTGGGCGGCATTCGACAACAATGCCGAGGATCGTAAGTTCTACGTCCCTGCCGAGTCACTGGAGGCATACAAAACAGCCGAGGGCTGGCGCGACTATGCCGAATACATATTCCCTATGCAGGGCACAACCAAGCCTGCGAAGAGCGACAGAGAGATTCTATACACCAACGGCAGCACCACAGAGCCTACGCTTCCTAAAAATGAGGATGCCTTCAATGCCAGCATCGTATCCAACGAGTACGACGCAGAGCGCGAGTGCTGGGTAATGACTTTCGATAGCAAGCTAACACAGATTGGCGAGAAGGCCTTCGAGTATTGCACCTTCGATAGCGTCTACCTCCCATATGGTCTTGAGGTCATAGGCGATTACGCATTTATAGGCTGCAGGATGCACTACATATACATCCCTGATAGCGTGACCAGCATTGGAGATGGAGCGCTTATTGACATAAAGCCTATAACAGAGATAACTATCCCCGACAGCGTAACATCGTTTGGAAAGGTTGTTGTGCGTGGACAAAAACTAACAAAGATAAACAATAAGAACGCCACAGAGGATGGACGTTGTTTGATTATAGACAACACACTGAACTCTTTCGCCTATGCAAATCTCGACTCATACCGATTCCCTGATGGCATCACAACTATCGGCGACTCAGCGTGTTGCTACTCTGTTTGCTCAGAACTTACGATACCAGCAAGTGTGCATACTATCGAGTACGGAGCATTCGTTGGCTCACGAACAAAGATCTTGCATTGCGAGCCAACCACACCTCCGACATTAACATTCTTTACCTTAAATACTCAAGGATTGATGGAAGCCATCTATGTTCCTGCCGAGTCTGTAGAGGCATACAAAACAGCGGAATATTGGTCCGATTTCGCCGATATCATTATGGCAGAGTAACTTATTCACTATCTTAGGCTGTGGGGCTGGCTATGTCACTTTTAGCCAGCCCCTATTTTTTTTGAGAGATATATAGGTAAGATTTCGATATTTACATCTTACACGAACAAAATGGCAGAAACAGAGTGGCTATACAAATAAAAAGTAGTATATTTGTGAATTGATATTAAATAGGGAGATTATGAATAAACGAAGTGTACTTGTTACTGGTGGCGCGGGATATATTGGTTCGCACACAACCGTAGAACTTATCGAGGCGGGGTATGATGTAATCGTCGTGGACAACTTCTCGAATAGCGACGCATCGTCGTTGGAGGGTGTCGCAAAGATTACAGGCGTAAGACCTACCTTTATCGAGGGCGACTGCTGCGATAAGGAGTTTATGCGCAGTGTATTTGAGCGCTACGACTTCGACTCTGTAATTCACTTTGCGGCATACAAGGCTGTGGGTGAGTCGGTCGCAGAGCCACTCAAATATTACCGTAACAACATCCTATCGTTTGTCACAATACTTGAGCTTATGGCGGAGTATGGTCGTCACAACATCCTATTCTCGTCATCGGCAACAGTCTATGGCGATGCGGAGGTGCTCCCAGTAACTGAGCTTACACCTCGCAAGCCAGCGACATCGCCATACGGCAATACCAAGCAGATGGCTGAGGATATATTGCGCGATATGGTCTCGGCAACAGAGCACCTTAACGGTATAGCACTTCGCTACTTCAACCCTATTGGTGCGCACCCATCGGCACTTATAGGCGAGCTTCCTCGTGGTGTGCCAAACAACCTTGTGCCATTCGTAACACAGACAGCAGCGGGCATACGCGAGTGCTTGAGCATCTTCGGTGGCGACTACCCTACGCCTGACGGCTCGTGCCTACGCGACTATATCGATGTTGTAGACCTTGCACGCGCACATGTTGTGGCTATAGCGCGTATGGCAGAGGGAAGGTGCAAGGAGCGTTACGAGGTATTCAATGTGGGTACTGGATCACCAGTATCTGTATTTGAACTTGTTAAGGGTTTCGAGGAGGCTAACAACCTAAAGCTCAACTACAAGGTAGCTCCACGTCGTGCAGGTGATGTGATGGCAGTATGGGCAGATACAACACTTGCAAATAACGAGCTTGGCTGGAAGGCTGAGCGCAAACTAAGCAACACACTCAAGTCGGCTTGGGCATGGGAGAAAAATGTTCGTGGAATCGAGTAATAACAACCTCAACAAGGCGTTATAATAGAAAAGTATTTAGAGATGAAGAGATTAGTTATATTGTTGCTATTTGTAGTGTTTGCGATGCCTACAGCCGAGGCTAAGCGTCGTGAGACAGCCGAGGAGATTGAGCGCAAGACGCGCAAATATGAGGGTTGGGAGCAGAGCGTATCGGGTCGCTTTGCGCTGATATTCTACGATGCAAAGTATATGCACATCACTGGCGAGCCAGCACAGCGATCATATAGCAGCGAGGCTCATATTGGTGGTAGCTTCACATACGGCGGTGGATACCTTATCAACAACCACTGGCGCATAGGCGCAGAGATTGGCATCCAACCACAGTTTAACTACACACTAATGCCCGTATATGCTACGGCACACTACTTCTACGGCACGCGCAAGAATTGCCTATTCAACTTCTTGAATATCGGTACGAACGTACTCTTTGACGAGGGTATGCGCTTTGGTGGTATCTACGCAGGCGGTATCGGCTTCCGCTTTCAGGGTATGGATAGCTACAACAAAATCGACTTGATGCTTGGCTATCAGCTACTACAGACATCGCCACGCCCAACGATTAAGGAGCCATACGCATTCGATGCAAAGGATGTGAAGTTGCGCGGCACAAATCAGTCAGTATTTATCGGCGTAAGCTACTCATTTTAAATAGACCAAACCATGACAGAGGTAGTTAATCAGCGACTATTGGACTGGGGACTTAGCACACACGCCGCCGATTCGTTGGATGGCGTGATTGTAATTGTATTCCTACTCCTACTTATCCTTATAATAAACCTTGTATTTCGTTGGGGCGTAATACGCTTAGCCAACTGGCTTGTACAACATACAAAGGTTGAGTGGGATAACATCCTCTTTGGTAACAAAGTAATGAAACGCCTTTGTGGCATCGTGACACCTATTGTCATTAGCTTTATGCTCCCCGTGGCGATATCGGCACTCAATATCAACTCGGAATGGATAATATCGCTACTACAGAAGAGTGTTGACATATACGTTGTTATCGCCTTTGCGCTCTTTATTAACACCTTCTTCAAGGCACTCTTCGCGATTATGGTGCACCGTCCAGCGTGGCAGGGTAAGCCTCTTGACGGTCTGCTACAAATCGTGCAGGTGATTATAACAATCGTAGCGGGAATACTTATCATTGCCATCCTTATCCAGCGTTCGCCAACAGGTCTGCTTACAGGTTTGGGTGCTTCGGCTGCAGTTATATCATTTATCTTTAAAGACACCCTCCTTGGTCTTGTTGCGGGTGTGCAGCTCTCGGCAAATAATATGCTCAAGGTAGGCGACTGGATCGAGATGCCAAGTCGTGGTATCGACGGTACGGTTATCGAGGTATCGCTAACCACAATTAAGATACGTCGCTGGGATAACACCATTCAGACAATCGCCCCATATCTTCTTATCACTGAGCCATTTTCAAACTGGCAAGCTATGTTCGACATGGGAGGTCGTCGTGTTAAGCGCTCGCTAAATTTTGATATGAACTCGGTGCAGTTTATGGACGATGAAGCTATCGAGAAACTTCGTGAGGATAAGATTATATCTAAGCTCCTTGCAAACATCAAGACGACGACCGAGGAGAGCGAGGTAGTTACCAATCTCGACCTCTATATGCGCGCTGTAAACCGCTATATAGACCTTCATCCTCGCGTAAACCACACAATGACTGCGATGGTGCGCCAGCTTCAGCCCACACAATGGGGACTACCTGTTGAGTTGTACTTCTTTACTGCAAATGTTAACTGGATACCTCACGAGCAGCTACAAGCAGAGATTATATCTCGCATCATAGCCCTCGCGCCACACTTTGGCTTACGACTATATCAAGCACCTTCGGGTCTGGACTTAAAACTTAAATAGCATTTATGGGAACTTACATTGTAGCCGCGGTGGTTATCGTGGCGGTATTTGTCATAGGTTATACTATAGGTCGCAAAATACAGAATGAGCGACTTCAGCAGCGACTCCAAGCTCTTAGCGTGGAACGTGATGTGTTGTGTAGCAAGGCAGAGGATATTAAGGCGGCATACGAGCAGCAGATAGCTCAGACTAAGGAGTACTCCGAGCGCCTCGTTGCAGAGCTTAAGGAGATGAATGCCAAGCAGGTGGAGAGCCAGATGACGATGATACGCGAACAGATGCAGGCTACCTCGGAGAGTGTGCTTAAGGCACGCCAGGAGGAGCTTAGCGAGCGCAATATGGAGCATGTATCCAAAATCGTAGACCCGATAAACCACAGCCTTAAGCTTATGCGCGAGGCGTTGGATAGCACCAAGCGCGAGCATAGCGACTCGATGACACGCCTCGATGCAACGATTGAGGCAAATATGCGAAACAGCAAGGAGCTTGGCGAGACTGCCGACCGCCTAACACGCGCCTTGCTCGGTAGCGTGAAAGTGCAAGGTAACTTTGGCGAGTTGAAGCTAAAGCAGCTACTCGACGACCTTGGTCTGGAGGAAAACTCGCAATATACCACACAGCAGGGCCTGGCAGATAGAACGGGTAAGAGTGTACGTAGTGCCGACGATAGAAGAATGATTCCCGACTTTATCCTTCACTTCCCCAATAACCGCGATGTGATTGTCGACTCGAAGGTGAGCCTTCAGGCATACGAGCAGTATGTAAACGCCGAGAGCGAGATGGAGCGCGAGGTAGCACTAAAACAGCACATTGCAAGTGTGCGCGACCATGTGAGATCGTTGGCATCGAAGGACTACAGCAAATACCTCGACACCAACTACACGAAGCTCAACTTTGTATTTATGTATATGTTTAACGAGGGAGCACTCAATCTCGCCCTTCTAAACGACACCGCCCTATGGCGCGATGCCTACGATATGGGAGTGCTCATCATGGGACCTCAGACGATGTATATGAACCTCCGTGTATTGGAGCTTATGTGGACACAAAGTCGTCAGCTACACTATCAAGAGAAGATTGTTAAGGAGGCAGAGACTATGATTGAGCGCGTTCAACTATTTGCGGAGCGCTTTGAAGCCGTTGAGAAGAGTTTTGGCGATACCCTTAAGCGCTTCGACGACCTCAAGATACTCACTGCCGACCGCGGCACAAGCATCATCACCTCGGCTCGCCACATCATCTCGTATGGCGTTAAGGAAGAGAAGCGCAAGCGCAGTCTTATGAACATCTATGTCGAGGGCGACGAGGATGCCATGATAGGCGAATTGGCTGAAAATAGCGAGTCTATGCGCCAAATTTTATTGAATGATGAAAAAAGTGAAAAAAAATAATAAAAATATTTTTGACCATATTTCACTCGTATTTTCTCAAGCCTCGACGATCTAATTTATTGATTGTTACTCATATAACAGCACTTCAACTTTGCATATAGATTACTCCAATGCAGAAAATGTTTTGCATATAGATTTTGCTTATATCGCTATAAATATTTTTTGTTTGGAATATTGATTTTATCGTTTTATATTTGCACCAGAAACAAGATGATAAGACAATAAAAAACTATCATCAAAGTTTACGAAAAAGAAACAGTTTTAATGTATTAGATAATAAAAAGTGGTTGAGTTAATAATAAAAACAGTGTAATATGTAAGCGTAAAAATTTAGTAGTGTAAAAAGTTAATAATTGTTTGTGTCCGTGAGGGCTGTCTATTGAAAAATAGGCAGCCCGAACATTTTATATCGGGAGCATCATACGCCCGAAATAGGCGGTTAAAGAAGAGACTTTTCGCACGGAGTCGCAAGCGACGCAATAGCGATTCTACAATCGCGCACACCATCATAAATAGCTGTGATACACGATGAAATCGTAGCGCCCGTAGTTAGCACATCATCCACAATAAGGATATGCTTATGGCGCAGGCGCTCGGGGTGGTGCACTTTGAAAATATGCTCCACATTCTGCCAGCGCATAGTACCACTCTTGGTGGTCTGCGAGGGGTTATTTACAACGCGCTTAATCGAGCTATTATCAACCCCAACACCCAACTCACGCGATATACCCTTTGCTACGTAGTAGGACTGGTTATAGCCACGCTTTATACGCTTGATGGGATGCAATGGAATCGGCACAATAACATCTATATCATCATAGAGACCCGACTCGCGCAATATAGCACCATACCAGCGACCCATATTATATGCAAGCTTCCACTGCCCACGATACTTGCAGCGGTGTATTACCTCACGCCACATTGGGTCAACATCATAGAAATAGAGTGCCGAGGCACGGGAAATAGGGGCAAAGGCACTGAAGCGATCCTTGATAGGATTATCCTCATCGAGGATATAGTTAGTAAGGGGTATCGATATTCTACATTTGGTACATATACGATGCACCCTATCCTCGGCATAGCCACCGCATATCATACAGCCATCACCTAAGATTAGTGTGCTGAAGGCATTGAGGATGTTACCAACTATCGACATCGACAACGATTTTTACACCCTTATACTCCTTGTTCTCTGCCGCCTGCTTTAACACATCGGCAATCATACCGCGCGCACGTTGCATCGAGGCTCCAACCTCAATTTTAAGCAGCACCTCCGAGCGATGCTCACCGCGCAGAATCTCCAGAGCAGAGGAAACGGGACCCATGACGCGAGCACCGAACTTTTGACGCATAAGGGTAGCCACATAGTGTGAAGCGCGACGCAGAAGCTCATAATCCTCCGAGCGAAGCAACAAACGCACAAGATGCGAATATGGAGGATAGCCAAAGCTCTTGCGCTCGGCAAGCTCCACGCGAGCCATACCATGATAATCGCCCGAGGCAACAAACTGAATTACTGGATGTTTGGGCTGTGCTGTCTGGATAATGACACGTCCGCGGTCGTTGTGTCTACCAGCTCGACCTGCTACCTGCATCATAAGCTGAAAGGCACGCTCCGACGCCCTGAAATCGGGAGCAGACAAGAGATTGTCGGCATTGAGAATACCCACCGTAGCAACGCCCTCGAAATCAAAGCCTTTAGTTACAATCTGGGTACCTACCAAGATATCTGTTTCGCGCGCCTCAAAGCGCTCGACAATGCTCTTAAAGGCACGCTCCGAGGTCGAAGTATCGCCATCCAAGCGATCAACACGAGCATCGGGAAAGAGGCGCGAAATCTCCTCCACAGCCTTCTCCGTACCAAAGCCCATAAGCGAGAGATCCTGCACCTGGCAGTTAGGACACTGGTTAGGCGTAGGTATATTATAACCGCAGTAGTGGCACTCCATACGTGAAGTCGCCTTATGCTGCGTAAGGGTCACATTGCAGTGAGGACAACGAGGTGAGTAACCACACGTGCGACACTGAATATATGGGGCATAGCCGCGACGATTTTGAAACAAAATAGCTTGGTCACCACCCTTAAGAGCGCGCTCTACATCGAGTATCAAATCGCGGTTGAAGTGTGTGCGTCGCTCACCACGCTTTACAGCACGGATTGTATCCGACACCACAACCTCTGGAAGAACACCATCACCCCAGCGCTCGGTAAGCTCAACGTAGGCATACTTGCCCGAGAGAGCATTAACATAGCTCTCCAACGATGGCGTAGCACTACCCAACACCACTGCTGAGCCATAGATACGCCCCATAACAACAGCCATATCGCGCGCATTATATCGTGGCGCCATATCGCTCTGCTTATAGTTAGCATCGTGCTCCTCGTCGACAATAATAAGACCGAGGCGCGGTAATGGAAGAAAAACAGATGAGCGCACGCCTACGATAAGTTCTCCACCCGTAGAGGCTGCCAAACGCAGGAATGTTCGACCACGACGCAGTGGCGTAAGGCGTGAATGGTAAGTTGTAACACGTCCTTCAAAAATGCGCTCCAAGCGCTCCACAAGTTGCGAGGTGATAACAATCTCAGGCACAAGCATCAGCACACTCTCGCCACGCATAAGGCGCTCGGCTATAAGGTGTACATAGATCTCCGTCTTACCTGAGCCCGTAACTCCATGCAGCAGTGCCACCTTCGACTCATTATGTGCTGTACGTATTGTCTCAAGAGCCCTATTTTGCGCCCGAGAGAGCGTAGGACACAGAAAGCCACCACCACACTCAGCACCCTTAATATCGCGCTCTTGGGAGGTTATAAGCCCCTTTTTGCGCAACGACAAGAGTTGATCGCTTGGGATATTTAGCAATCTTCGGGGCACAAAACCATTCTCGCAACCACACTCTGAAGCTGTAGCTGCGATGATATCAAGGAGTTCTGTTCGACGGGGTGCACGGCGCGAGTGGCGCGAGACATACTCCGCTAAGCTCGCCTCACTACGTAGCTCCTCGCAAAGGGCAATATAGCTCTCCTTAGGCACATCGAGTGTATGTTCATCAATCTCGGCAAAACTTGTAGCCGAGGGCTTAGCCAACGAGGGCAATGCCATACGCATAACCTCGCCAACCGAGGTCATATAGTATTCGGCAATCCACTCCCAAAGAGTCCTGGTTTCGACACTTACAAGTGGCGTACTATACTGTCGCTTTAGGATAGGTTTTATACGCGGATAGTCGGGGCGCTCATCTGTGATGCTCCAGACTATACCGGTATAAAAACGACTGCTGCCAAATTGCACCACCACAGCGTCACCCACGCCCACACCCAACTTTTCATCCACCGAAAAAGTGTACATTGGCTGTGCCAGCGGGAGAACTACCTGTGCGTACAACATCGCAGCAGTCTATTTTAGTAAAATGCTCTATTAGAGCTTGTTCAAAGCATCGAAGCCCTGACCGTAAACGCCCATTACTGAGCCAACGGTGAGGAATGCATTAGGATCCTGCTCTCTTACGAGTTTCAAAATCATTGATGTATCGCGCTTACGGCAAACCACCATAACCGCCTTAGATGGAGTCTTAGTGTACCAGCCCATAGCATCGATAAGAGTAGCACCACGGTGAGCCTTAGTGTTAATCATATCTGCCATAGCCTCGTAGTCCTTACAGAAAATCATAATCTGGTTAGACTGCTGGTTACCCGACTGTACGAAGTCTACAGTGTAACCGATAACTGCAATCATAATGAAACCGTAGATCATACGAGCAAATGCCAATGATGACAATGGCTCGATTGTAGTCAACGCAATAGCATTTGTGCTATCTGCAATATTTACAGTAGTTGTAAGGAATACTGATGAGATAAGGATACCACAATCGGTCATAAGCAACACCTTACCATAGCTCACGGTACGGAACTTATTGATAATCATCGCTACGATATCGGTACCACCTGTTGAACCACCCTGCATAAAGGATACCGCAATACCCAAACCGCAAGATGCAGCACCAAGCACAACCAACAAAAGACGCCATGCATCAACACCCTGCAACATATTAACCATCAAGTCTGCTGGAAGGCACGACTCAACAAGATTGAACATCACAGACATCATAAGGATGCAGTATATAGTCTTGATACCGAACTTCCAACCGATGATAATAACACCGAGTACAAGAAGTACGCAGTTGATGATAAACACCAACGTACCAATTGTAAGGAAGCCTGTTACCGACTCAGGAAGGATAGCATTAATAAGTGTTGCCAAACCTGCAGCACCACCACCCATACCTCCTGCTGGAAGTACACATAGAAGCCAACCAAAGGCATAGCAGAACATACCGAAGGTCATCAAGATATACTCCTTGATACCCACAAGAATCGAACGAGAAGAGAGAGATAGACCCATATCAATTCAAAAATTAACAAATAATCCGTTTAATACGAAACTAAATATTATATATTTCACTCTTGAAATACCGCGCAAAAGTACAAACTTTCGCCCAATTCGTGCAACTTTTGTGAACTATTTTGAGGGGGAACCTGCAAATTCGCAGGAATCCCCCCTCAAAGTTTAATACCAAACACTCTTCTCAGTGCCCATCTGGAATGTTAGAGTACCACCCGCAACGACCTCCTCATGGGTGATATAGTTGCGATCAAGAGCCTTGCCGTTAAGTTTCACACTCTGAACATAACGCGCCTCCTCGCTGTAACCCTTACGCTCTACAACAAACTCACCACCAGCAACATCAATCTCTGCGCGGTCAACCAATGGTACACCAAGAACATACTTACCCGCAGCAGGCTCTACAGGGTAGAAACCGAGCGTAGTCATAATATACCATGCCGACATCTGACCCACATCCTCATTGCCCGAAAGACCGTCAACCTCGGTAGAGTACATCGTGTCGCAAATCTCGTAGATAAGGTCCGCAGCCTTCCATGGCTCGCCCAACATAGTGTAGAAGTAAACGATATGGTGGCTTGGCTCGTTACCGTGAACATACTGACCAATAAGACCTGAGATATCTGGAGTCACATCCTCACCCTCCATCTTCGAATCTGCAGTGAAGAGGCCATCAAGACGCTCGATAGTCTGCTCTACACCACCGAAACACTCAACCAAGAGGTCAAGGTCCTGAGGTACAAGCCAAGTATACTGCCAAGCGTTACCCTCGCAATACTCGTTAGCGATACGCGATGCGTTGAATGGATTGAAGTCCTCGCGCCACTCGCCTGTAGAGGACTTGCCACGCACGAAGCCTGTAGTTGGGTCAAAGTAGTTCATCCAAGAGTGGCTACGCTGCTCGAGGTACGCCTCCTCCTCGCTCTTACCAAGCATACGAGCAACCTCAACAGCTGCAGCATCGGCAATAGCAAACTCCATATCGTGAGCAATAGACTCGCCCTGCAAGTCGTTAGGCATATAGCCATAAGCCTTACGGTAGCGACCACCGCGAATATCGTGCATACAAGAGTCGTAGATTGCCTTCCAAGCACGCTCTGCATCGATACCATCGATACCCTTTGCCACAGCATCCGAAACTGCGATAATACCTGGAGAGCCAACCATACAACCATTATCCCAACCCCAAAGGTGCCAGATAGGTAGGAAGCCCTGCTCCTCGTAGATGTTAATCATAGTGTTAATAACATCGTCCATACGCTCTGGGTGTGTAATAGTCATCAATGGAAGCTTAGTACGATAGGTATCCCACAACGAGAATGTTGTGTAGGTATCGTGGCCAGGATTTTGGTGAATCTCATTATCAGCACCACGGTATGTGCCATCAACATCTGAGAAGAGTGATGGTGCTACGTACATGTGGTACATACCTGTATAGAAAATCTCGTTCTGCTCCTCTGTTGCACCAAAGATACGAATCTTGCGAAGCTCATTCTGCCACTTTGCACGTGTCTCCTTGCGCACCTGGTCAAACTCCTTTGCTGCTACCTCAGCGTTGAAGTTAAGCTCCGCACCCTCAGGACTTGTTGAAGACAAAGCTACCTTAACACCAATCTGCTCACCCTCGTCAGCCTTAAAGTTAATGCGGTAGTAGTAGCCATACTCAGTGATAGCCTCAACACTCTCAAATGGCTTTGAGAACTCAATCACGAAGTAGACCTTCTGATTGTTTGACCAACCCCAGCTATGACGGCGACCCACGATACGTGTATCGCTTACAGCCTCAGCATACAAATCCTCAGGACGGTCGAAACAACCTCCATGCACAAGGTCGAGGATAATAGCCGCCTCATCGCTCTTAGGGAAGGTGTAGCGATGAATAGCGCCACGCTCTGTAGCTGTCATCTCGGCAACGATGTTGTAGCGTGTAAGAGGTACTGAGTAGTAACCTGGCTCAACAACCTCCTTTGTGCGGTCAGCCTCAGACCAGAAACCTGTGGTGTAATCACCCAAGCGACCACGACCATACTCAACCTCGCCCGTTACAGGCATAAGCGTAACATCGAACAAATCGCCACAGCCTGTACCAGAGAGATGGGTGTGCGAGAAGCCGATAACACTATTCTCCGAATCGTGATAGCCAGAGCACCAATCCCAATCCTGAGTGATGCTTGTAGGACCTACCTGCACCAAACCAAATGGGGCATTAGCACCCACAAATACGTGGCCGTGGCCACCCGAACCAATCTTTGGATTTACCGCCGCAACGTAGTCCTCTGCGGCAGGAGCCACAGCACCGTTATCCGCCTTACGTAGTACAGAACAACCTGCAAATATGGCAGCTACTGCCATAAGCGCAAAAAATCTTGCTTTCATTCTATTTGAGTTTTAGTTTTAATATTTTTCCCTTCATAAGTTCGTCGTGCGAGATGCGGAAACGGTTAAGTCCCTTATTTCCAAGTTTTACCGACTCTATATAATCACCCTTACCCTGACACTCAATAACGATCGTGCCATTCGCCGTATCAAACTCAACCTTATCGAAGCGTGGCGTGGTGATAGTGTAATATGGCTCGCCTGGACAGTCGGGGTAGATACCCATCATCGAGAATACCGCCCATGCTGACATCGTTCCCGTATCATCATTTCCTGGCAGACCCTCGGGTGCTGTGGTATAGTTCTCGTCGAGCAAGCGCTTAACAAGCTGCTGCGTGCGCCACTCCTCACCACTGATACGACTAAAGAGATATGGATAGGCGATATCTGGCTCGTTGGTAGGATCATACAATCCATTATCAAAGATATACCATAAGCGCTCGGTAAATGATTTATTACCACCCATAATCTTTATAAGACCCTCCACATCGTGTGGTACAAAGAAGGTGTAGTTCCAAGCACTACCCTCGTGGAAGCCTATGGTATTCGAGAAGTTAGCTCCCGCCTCAGGGTCGAATGGGGTGATAAAGTTACCATTCATATCAATAGGTCGTAGCGAGCCATACTCCTTGGAGTAGTAGTTCTTCCAGCCCGAAGCGCGCTGCTCCATCTGCTTTGCAAACTCCTCCTCGCCCATAGCGCGTGCAAACTTGGCAAGAGCATTATCCGCCACATAGTACTCCAAGGCGTGCGACACAGAGTTATCGCCAGACATATCCTGCGCGAAGAGACCAACGGGGATATATCCCTTCTCGATATATGGGTCGATATCTGGGCGAATAGGGTTACTCTTACCCTCGGTCGTTGCAGAACGCTTCATAGCATCGTAAGCGCCATATACATCGAAGTCGCGCAAACCCTTAAGGTAACTATCCACAATCACTGGAATAGCTGGGTCGCCCTCCATTGTAAAGGTCTCCCTGCCGTACAACTCCCAGCGAGGCAACCAGCCCCACTCCTTCGACATATCTACCATCGAGCGAATCATATCGATCTGCACATCGGGATATGCAAGGGTCAGCAACTGGTGGACATTACGATAGGTATCCCATAGAGAAAAGACCGTATAGCGATCATAATCCTTCGCTACACCCGTAGCACCGCTCTCCATCTTTGGGTACTCGCCATTTACATCGCTAACGATATTAGGATGTATAAGCGAGTGATATAGAGCCGTATAGAATATTTTGCGGTCATCATCCGAGCCTCCCGTAACACGAATCTTGCCGAGAGCCTCGTTCCACTTATCTTGCGCCAAATCTCGAACATTACCAAAGCCTCGACTACCAACCTCGGCATTTAGGTTTTTACGAGCATTCTCAATCGAGGTATAGGAGATACCAACACGCACCTCGACAACAGTACCAGGCTCAACCTCGCCCAACGAGAAGTAGAAACCGATATCGTTACCCATCATCTCGCGGCTGTAGTTCTCATAGAGTTTATACTCGCCACTATCGCCAGACCACTGCGCCTCGATACCCGTCATCTCGGGTTGCAGCTTCCAGTAGCCAGTTTTCACTGCCTCTTTGTTGATGCGCACAACAAAATAGACAGGGAAGACCGCCTGATTGGTGTAGCAGAAGGTACCAAGTAGACGCATACCCTCGACCTCGGTGTCGCTAACACGTCGCAACATCGCTCCCGACTCGTTCGATAGCGATGTACCCAAATCGACGATAATATTTGCCTCTCCACCCTCCAAGAAGGTGTAACGCTCTACCGATGCACGCTCCGAGGCTGTAGCCTCAGCACGTACAGCATACTTCTCGTAGGTCGTAGCATAGTAACCCGCCTCGGCAACCTCCTCATAATAGGTGGAACCGTGGTCGTATCTATCGGGCTTAATCTCGCCTACGGTAGGCATCGTGATGATAGCACCTAACTCAGGGCATCCTACGCCACTAAGCGCTCCATGTGCAAAGCCCACGCTATATCTGTTTCTCACATCGTATGGTGCTGACCACCAGCGATTATCTTTATCATAGCGATTGAGCGTAGAGCCTGTTACATTAAAAGGCACAGCCGCCATCATACCGTGTGGTACAATAGCGCCTGGATGGGTCACCGAGTAGTCGGCAGTACCTATAAATGGGTCTACCCACTCGGTATAATCTCTCTCCTGCGCCGAGAGTGTCAGGCACGAGAGTAAAAGTGCTATTATCGTAAGTCGTAGTTTCATCATCTGCTTAGTTATTTATCGATACACGAGGGTTGAAGTGTCCTGTAAGTCTTATCACAAAGCCACCTCCGGGGGCCATTTTAACCTTTATAACGCCCTTATTTTTGTTGTACTCCTCTTCGGAAATGGTGTAGCGCTTGTAGTCTGAGCCATCACGCTTTGCATTGTCGCCATCTACATAGACTTCAACGCTTTTGACCCTATACTCGGGTGACAGTTGAATGGTTGCTTTGCGTGCCTTATGGCCATTAAGACCTGCGATATACCACTCGCGACTTGCCTCGTCGGTGTCGATGTGATTATCTGCCATAACCTGCACATATTCACCTATCTTGCTGTCCTTCGAGAATTGCTTGCCAAGGTTCCATTTGGTGGGTATCTCGGCGAGGAACTTGGTGAACTCGGGCTCTTTCTCGTAGTTGGTAGGCGAATCGCAGAGCATCGTTAGTGGTGCATAGTAAGCGATATACATCGCAAGCTGGTGGCAGCGTGTGCCCTGGCTCATGGGACGTGAGTAGTCGGGGTAGTAGTGACCCTTTGCGGCATTGCGCATAGCACCCGGCGTATAGTCCATGGGTCCTGCTGCGCCTCGTATAAATGGAATTGTCACATCGTAGGTTATCTGGTCGTGCTCCCTGCCGAGCCACTTCATCGTCTCAAGGCCGTGTACACCTTCAAAGTTGATGGCGTTGGGGTAGGTTCTGTTTAGTCCTGTGGGTTTGTAAACACCGTGATAATCAACGAGCATATGGTATTT
>JAEIGA010006760.1_pt1 | contig 17445 bp, 17 predicted proteins | sample 9270691 | NCBI WGS metagenome assembly JAEIGA01 (sample SAMN17057246, study PRJNA624740) | gut metagenome | biome: biome; isolation source: fecal sample | host: Bos grunniens | place: China: Xizang | collected 2019 | reverse complement strand
TCGAACCAGGGACACAAGGATTTTCAGTCCTTTGCTCTACCAACTGAGCTATGGCACCATCATTAGCTTTTGCTAAGTTTTCGTTAGCGAGTGCAAAGATAGATACTTTTTTTTAATCTGCAAATTATTTTGCAAAAAAATATTGCTTATTAATGAAAATTTTAATCCTCGTATTATTCTCGATTAATAAAGCCACAATTTTCGATGAAAATACAATGCCTACTGAACCCTAAATAGACTATTTAATAATAGCAATTTTATCTATCGTCAAATATTTATGCGTGCGTCGTATATCAGTTAATATTACAGTCGTGGATTCTTCTCGAAGATAAAGGCTATGCAGCTCCTTGCGACATCCAACAACATGCTTTTCTGGTATATCATGTGATACTTCCAGATGTATGACAGCCTATTTTGAATTAGCTTCACTCTACGAACCAACTTTGTGTAGCCTTTGTTGTGTATTCCTTCGCTGTGGTACAATGTATCTTCCAATATTCGATCAGTGTATGGCGATGTTGTTTGAATAGCTGGATTTGTAACCTCTAATCCTAAATATTTAACCGATATAGCAGTCAGCGCATCCGCAAAACGTGTCATATTCATCTTATCTGCCCAGCGATAGAATTCCGCCCAATCAATATTGTCCTGCTCAGCCTTTAGTAGTAGTGCCCAGTCAACAATGTGGCGTAGCTTGATGCCCTCGCTAATGAAATGCCCCATGCCATGTGCTGTTAGGAATAGAGCATTAAAATCGGCACATGGACGCATTAAGTATGAACCATCAATGGGTGTCGATGGCTTTGTTGCAAGAAGATGCTGAAGATGTCTTTCGAATGCTTTACGATCCTTGTTACCACGAATAGCGGTGCAGAATGCATGATTCTCAACCATCAAGCCCTTGAAGTTGATGTGCGAGTGCTTGTAGTAGTCTCGCTCGACCTCTGCACCAATCTTCTCGGCAATGACATTGCCATCTTCGTATCGAGGTACGAACTCACCGTTATCTGCCACCGAAGCAAGAAAACAGTCGAGGTCGCCACACTCACGATGCTCGGGCGTAGGGTAGTAGCCGCTAATAGCAAGCCCCTTAAGAACATAGGTGTTGATACCACTCTCTGCAAAAGCGCCAGAGAGCTTCTCTGCCAACATCTTCTGCTTGTTGTATCTACTCTCAATCTTCTCAGCACTCAGCGCCCATTGTAGCTTCAACGCCTTGTCGGGCATTTGGTCGGGCGTTAGTTCCCCATCATTAGCGAGCGTACATATCGCCTCCCAGATAATGGCTAAAACACCTTGTTGTTGTGCTAATTGAAAAACATTATTCCACCTATCATTATTTCCCGAGAATTTATGATTGTTGGATTGGTTTATTGCCTCATGCGCTAAATCAAGAAGTATTTTTGCTATGCTATTCACGTCTATACTGTTTATTTTGAGACTATAGCCCAAAATGTCTTGAAAATAAGAGCGATGTCGTACCAAAAAGAATGGTTGGAAACATATTCTAGATTAATCTTCAATTTATCCTGCATAACTACATTAATGTAATATTCATCAGGATTTTCAGCATTTTCCAAAATCTCATTCTCATTTCGATATCTAATAGATGCGAGATCTGTTATTCCTGGCTTAACATCCAAAACATGCATTTGCTCTTCTGTGTATAAATCTACATATTTCCTAACCTCAGGTCTTGGGCCCACCAAACTCATATCTCCTATTAGGACATTAATCAATTGTGGGAACTCGTCTAATTTATATTTGCGAATGAAGTAGCCCGATCTTGTAATTCGTGGATCTCTATTTCCTACAGTAATAAGTCCCTTTTTATCTGATCCAACTCTCATAGACCTGAATTTATACAACAAGAAATCTTTGTTGTATTGACCTACTCTACTTTGTTTATAAAATATAGGTCCCTTTGAGTCCAACTTAATCCATATTGCAAGTATTATAAATAGAGGTGATAATACTATCAACCCGCAACCACTTGCTATGATGTCGAATAATCGTTTCATATAATAACTATTTAATTATCTCTATAAGGTTATTTATGATATAATCGATATCCTCATCAGAGAGTCTTGTGTGAAGAGGAAGTGTAACCTCATTTGCGTATTGTGCAAAGGCGTTTGGGTAATCTGCAATATCAAACCCTAAATTTTTATATGCAGTCATCATAGGAAGAGGCTTGTAGTGTACATTGCATGCAATGCCACGTTCTGCCATCTGTTCAATAACATAATTACGATACTCAGTATCTTTACCCAATAGGCGAACTAAGTAAAGATGTCCGCTTGATGCGTGATTCGCATCGTAATGATTTAAAACCTGTACATTGAAGTCTGACAGTGCAGCATTGTATCGCTCGATAATCTCTTTTCGTCTTTTAAGCATTTCGGGATAACGCTTAAACTGAGCTAATCCAATACCAGCCATTACATCAGTCATATTGCACTTAAAGTTTGGTGCAATAATGTCATACTCCCACGCACCAAGTTTTGTCTTTGCTAATGCATCTTTATTTTGTCCGTGAAGTGAAAGAAGCTGGAATTGCTTGTAAAGCCACTCATTATCAACACCATCAATAGTGCGCCAAGTTAGTGCTCCACCCTCTGCTGTGGTTAGATTTTTAACTGCATGGAATGAGAACGAAGTGAAATCTGCAATCTCGCCACACATCTTACCATGCCATTGTGCACCAAATGCGTGTGCAGCATCGGCTAACACAATCACTCTTCCATATGCCTTTTGGATATCATTATTAGCTGTAAAAAGATGTTTCTTGCTATATATAGCTGCAAATATCTTATCATAGTCACACACGACACCACCAAGATCTACAGGAAGAATAACTTTTGTTTTTTCGGTTATGGCATCAGCAAGTTTATCGTAATCCATCTCGAATGAGTTTGGGGCGGTATCCACCATTACGACCTTTGCTCCAACGTGGCAAGTTACGCTCGCCGTTGCTGTATATGTGTATGCCGAAGTAATCACTTCGTCGCCAGGCCCTACGCCTAAAACTCTCAAGATTAGCTCCATACAAGCTGTTGCAGAGTTAAGGCATACGGCTTTATCTGTATGGCAGTATTCTGCAATCTGTCGTTCAAACTCTTTGGTACGAGGCCCCGTTGTAATCCAACCAGAGCGAAGAGCCTCGCTAACCTCCATAACCTCAGCCTCGCTCATATCTGGAGGCGAAAAGGGTATATTGCGCAATTTTGTGTTCATGCTATATTTCTTCTAATTTTATATGTTTACATTTAGTCCAATCAATTTTACTATCAGCTGTGTGTATGTCCATAAAGTCAAAATCTGCAAGGTAACGACAAAACTTTTTATAGGAGCCTTTTAAACCTATGCGATTTTTAACTTGTCTTATTATCGACAATTGAGGCATATTAGGTTGTTTTGGATCAAAATCACTTGGGTGAAAATACGACATTGTATATGCCGATTTTGTCATTAGACGTTTAAGAATATTGTATGGAAAAACCCTAAAATATCCGCCTCCAGTATATACTATGTCTCTACCCAATACGTTTCCAAGATTAATAGGAAGTTCCTTTAACCCACCAGATGGAGTCTCTATTATTGTTGGAGCAGCTTCAAAATTTGGAATGCCACCAAACTCATGAGTTGATGGAAATACGGAACAATCATAGATAAATCCCAATTCAGCTAAAACATCAAAAGCCCATTTATTCTCTTTTGTAATTGAAAATGATGGTACTCTGAATGCATCTACTTGCTGTCCTGAAACATCTTCCAATAGCGCTTTTGCTTTATATGTATCTTGTTTGAACTCCTTGCGAGTAAAGCGTGTGGCTAATTGATGTTGGTATGAGTGACAGCCAATATGGTGACCATTATTGCTAATCTTTCTTATGATCTCAGGATGCTTTTCTGCAATCCATCCGAGACACATAAAAGATGCCTTGATATCATTTTTATCTAAAGCCTCAAGAATCTTATCTACTCCCTCATAGAGTCTGACCTCGAATTTATCCCATTCAAAGTCTTGGCTATAATCATCATGATTATACCAATCTTCAATATCAAAAGTAAGTATATTCATTAGATTTATTTTGTCGAATTTACTACTAAATCTACAAGTTTTTTTAGATTAACTTGCCTTGAGAGATTCTTTTGCACATAATTATATGCATTATTACCCATATTTATCAAGTCACTATTTGAGCATTGGCTAGCACGTACCATTGTTTCTTTGAGTGCGTCAACATTTTCAGGAGGTGTTACCCACCCGCATTTGCCTTTGAGAATGATATTCGCAACATCACTTTCAGCATCTACACATGCAATTATTGCTTTTTTTGAGAATAAATAAGCTGTGAGTTTTGAAGGTACTGCACGTAAAGAAACCCCCTTTAATAAGGGAAGAATCAAGACATCAGCCTGCGCTTGAATTTCTGAAATGTGTTCAAAAGGAGCATCAATAAAGTCAATATTTTTATAATTATTTTTATCGCACTCTGCTTTGAGATTTATACATTCATTTCCTGATCCAGCCATAATAAGGCGAGCACCATCTATTTGCGCTTTTGAAAAGGCTTCAATAACAATCTGTAGTCCTGCAGCTCTACTGATACTTCCAACATACATAAAAGTAAAATAATCTTGTTTAGGATGAGTTGTTACAGGTTTGAGGAAACGTGTTTCATCTTGCCAATTATAAACTACAGAAATATCTGAACTATTAGTTTTTCGAGTTCTAAGAAAATACTCTTTTATTTTATCCCCTATAACAATGGAGTGTGTGGCATTTTTAATATTCCATTTATCCATTGGTAATAGTAAATGGTATAATATTTTCCCAATAAATCCTATTTTCTGTTTGAAAGGTTCTGGATAGATATCTTCAATATGATTAATAGTGCGAATTCCATGTTTTTTTGCCTCTTTAATTACCATTTTTTGTGCAAAGAGCGGGAATACATTCATATATATGACATCTATTTCATTGTGGTGTTTATTTATATATTTCCTCGCTGCGTTTCCAAAACTGATGTTCTCTTTCATTCTCCCCCAAATATCTGAGCGAGGATGAGTGTAACTATCCAAAATAATACGTTTAAAAGTCCAATTAGCTTTTGTTGTTTCTTTTGGCATGTCATAACCAAAAGGACGACATGGGTTTGACGTCAGAACTTTAACATTATGAGTCTTGGACAATTCAGTCGCCAGATCTTCAGTAATAGTAGACATAACTATTGGCTCCGGGTAGAATAGGTATGTAAGAATGATAATATTCATTATTAAATGTGTTTAATTAAACGATACATTTTGCGGTTAGGGTAACTCACAAAAGAGTAATAATTTTCAAATCCCCAAGCTTTGTATGCCGCTAATGTGTTGGCATTGTTTTCTGCATCCGTAGTTAGTGAAATCTTTGAAACGCCATTCTTTTTCAATATTACCTCGAATTCATCAAGCAATTTATGACCTATGCCATGTCCTTTATACTGAGGGAGTACACCAATTAGACCTATCTCTGAATAGTCTTGGGAATCATGCACTTCAGAATCATCTCTTTTTTTGTCTAAATTATTTATGAGGCGTATAAGAGCTTTTGGTTTGGTTATAAGTAGTCTAATTGCTTCGCACGCAAACACAAAAGGTGAACTTTTAACAATTCGTTTAAGATAGCCTTTGGCATTGATTCTTCCCAATACATAACCACAAATGTTATCTGTTTCGTCCACTGCAAATAAGCAAATGGTTTCGGGGTGTTTTAACACAACTTTATAGTATCTTGACAAAAATTGCTCTCCTAAAGTAGATAGGAAAAAACCTTGAAAAACCTCAATATGTAATTTTGCCAGATATTTATTATCAGTTTTATGCGCTGCTCTAATTCTCATTTGTGCTCTTGTTTTGAGGTATTTGTTTAATAACTTTTGCAGGTCGTCCTGTTGCTATCGTCCAGGCAGGAATATCTTTTGTTACAAGCGAACCAGCACCAACGATTGCGCCCTCACCAATGGTTACCCCAGGCATAATAATTGAGCCCGTTCCCGTAGAGCATCCTTTACAAAGTTTAATCTCTCCTTTTTTATATGGAAAGTCCGCATAATCGCATCCTACATAATATTCTGATAAGTCTCTCTTGTGACACAATAGTATTGTATTACAAGTAACATGAGCATGATCTTCAATTGTGATGAGGTGTGCATGTCCAGCATCAATAAAAATATTTGGACCAATGTAAACATCTTTGCCAACATGGCATCCAATTTTTCTCAATACCCAAGGTCGTACTTTGCGTGGTAGGATAGGAGATAATAAAAAGGAATTCATTACAAACTTGAGCAAAAACTCATCTCTGTATGTTTTATGAACTCTTTTTACAATATCTATTATAGATATTTGTCCATATTCCTTAACAGGATAATTATAACCTAGCTTTTTTAGTATTTTATATGAAAAACTAGTTTTGATATTGTTATTCATAATAAAAACAACATTTCTTTTACTTTCTCCAAACCATCTTATTAACTACGCCTGTGTATGACTGAATCAACTTTACAACCTTGGTCGATACATTCTCGTCGGTGTAGTTTGGTACAGGGATACCATTGTCATCATTCTTAACCATCTCGACAGCTGTATCAACAGCCTGCAACAATGACTTTTCGTCGATGCCTGCCAATACGAAGCAACCTTTGTCCAATGCCTCTGGGCGCTCGGTAGAGGTGCGGATACATACTGCGGGGAATGAGTGGCCTACGCTTGTGAAGAATGAGCTCTCTTCAGGAAGTGTGCCACTATCGCTGACTACCGCAAATGCGTTCATCTGCAAGCAGTTGTAGTCGTGGAAGCCAAGAGGCTCATGCTGAATAACACGTGGATCTAGCTTAAAGCCACTTGATGCCAAACGATTACGGCTGCGTGGGTGGCAAGAGTAGAGGATAGGCATATCATACTTCTCGGCCATCTTATTTATTGCTGTAAAGAGTGATGTGAAGTTCTTCTCAGTGTCGATGTTCTCCTCGCGGTGTGCTGAGAGAAGAATGTAATGTCCCTTCTCAAGGCCCAAGCGTGAGTGGATATCTGAAGCCTCGATGTCTGCGAGGTTGTTGTGCAACACCTCAGCCATAGGTGAACCTGTTACGTATGTGCGCTCCTTTGCAACGCCCGATGCGTTGAGGTAGCGGCGTGCGTGCTCCGAGTAGCAAAGGTTGACATCTGAGATGATATCTACAATGCGGCGGTTTGTCTCCTCAGGAAGACACTCGTCGAAGCAACGGTTACCTGCCTCCATGTGGAAGATTGGGATATGCAAGCGCTTTGCACCAATGACAGAGAGGCACGAGTTTGTGTCGCCAAGCACAAGCACGGCATCAGGCTGAGTGGCAACCATGAGCTTATACGATGCGTTGATGATGTTACCCATTGTAGCACCAAGGTCATCGCCCACAGCATCCATGTATACATCGGGATCTGCAAGCTTTAAGTCACGGAAGAATACGCCGTTGAGGTTGTAGTCGTAGTTCTGACCAGTATGTGCCAAGAGGCAGTCAAAGTATTTACGACACTTGTTAATAACGGCAGCCAAGCGAATAATCTCAGGGCGTGTGCCTACAATTATAAGGAGCTTAAGGCGACCGTCCTCCTTAAACTTTACATCTGCAAAATTTAGTCTCAAATCCATACTCGATTTGTTTATATATTTTATTTTACAACTTTTTCGAAGAACGTGTCAGGCTTATTGGGGTCAAAGCTCTCATTTGCCCACATTACCGTTACAAGATCTTCAGTATCAGAGAGGTTAATGATGTTGTGAGTGTAGCCTGGAAGCATGTGTATCGCCTCAATCTTATCGCCAGATACCTCAAACTCAATCACGTCATCTGAGTCAATCTTGCGCTCCTGAATAAGACCATGCCCGCTTACCACAATAAAGAACTCCCACTTGGTGTTGTGCCAGTGCTCACCCTTTGTGATGCCTGGCTTTGAGATGTTGATGCTCACCTGACCACATTTGTCCGAACGAAGAAGCTCGGTAAAGCTGCCTCGAGCATCAATATTCATCTTGAGAGGAAAGGCAACCTTCTCCTTAGGTAGGTACGAAAGGTATGTCGAGTATAGCTTCTTAGCAAATGAGTTGTATGGAATCTCTGGAACCATAAGTGTATCAGGCTGTTTGCGGAAGCTCTCCAATAAATCGACAATCTCACCCAGCGTAACCTTGTGAGTGATCGGTGCAGCGCAGTAGCGACCATCCGTCTTTAGTACTGTGTTCACGCCGTCAAACTCGCAGTGGTGCTCCTCGCCTTTAAGTGCAGCAACCATCTCATCAACAAGATCGTCGATGTAGAGCAACTCGAGCATTGTCGAACGGTCATTTACCATGATAGGCAGGTCATTTGCAATGTTATTGCAGAATGTTGCCACTGCCGAGTTATAGTTTGGACGGCACCACTTGCCAAAAAGGTTAGGGAAGCGGTACACTAAGACCTTTGCTCCCGTTGCTGCTGAGTAGTCGAAGAATAGCTCCTCTCCCGCTTTCTTGCTCTTGCCATACTCACCCTCGGCATATCTTCCAACCAACGTTGCCTGAATAGATGACGATAGCATCACAGGGCATGTGTTGTTATGCTTCTTTAGAGTGTCAAGTAGGGTAGATGCGAAGCCGAAGTTGCCCTGCATAAACTCCTCGGTGGTCTGTGGGCGGTTTACACCTGCGAGGTTGAAGACGAAGTCTGCACGACGGCAGAAGTCGTCCAACTCCTCAGCTGTAGAGTCGATGTCGTACTCGAAAATATCCTCTATAACGACATCTCCGTAACTCTTATTCTTGCCCTCGGCAATATTTCTAAGCTGTGCCACAAGATTCTTTCCAACAAATCCTTTGGCGCCTGTTACCAAAATTTTCATAGTTTTCCTATTTGTATTGTTCCCAATCGACCCACATATCCTTGTCGTAACGCCAGCTATCCAGTAGCGCCTCCTCCAAGACCTTGCCAGAGAACACTAGCAACACGGAGTCCTTCTCGTGGGCTTTTATACAGTTGGCATAGCCCTCGGGCACGCAGACAATCTTGCTATCCTGCTCCGATAGATTATAAATCTCTGCCTCCAAGTCGGGCGAGGGGTTCTCCCAATTGTCTATCTCCACAAGGGCAACTGTGAATGAGCCTTTTACACAGTAGAACCACTTCTTCTCGAATTGATGAGCGTGCCATCCGCGCACTACCGACGTATCGGGGTGGTGGATAATATAGAAACGCTCAACTCCCGGGAAGCGAAAGGCATTTAACGAAGATATTTGACCTCGCTTATCACGAAATATTTCGCCATCAATAACTTGTATCTTCGACATTATTCAATATTATTACTCAGAACGAATCTCTCTTGCCTTGCTTCGTGGCTGAAGACCGAGATCCTCACGAATGAATCGAAGCTTGAGAAGAAGCTCCTTCATGCCCTCAACATCCAAGCGACGTGTGTTGTGGCTGTGGTAGTCCTCAATCTTTGATATCTCCTCGTTGCCGTCAGAGAAGAACTTGTCGTAATTAAGGTCGCGGTTGTCGCAAGGAATGCGGTAGTAGTCGCCCATGTCGATAGCCTTTGCCATCTCCTCTCGTGTTACGAGGGTCTCATATAGCTTCTCACCATGACGTGTGCCGATTACACGTACCTCTGTCTCGCCGTACTCAGGCTTGACCTTAGCATATGTTTGTTTGAGAGCCTCTGCAAGTGTAGATAGTGTTGCGGCAGGTGCCTTCTGAACAAAGAGGTCACCATTCTCGCCGTGAGTAAATGCGTAGATAACCAAATCTACAGCATCATCCAAGGTCATCATGAAGCGTGTCATGTTAGGATCGGTGATGGTGATAGGCTTACCCTGCTCCATCTGCTCAACCCACAAAGGAATAACTGAGCCACGTGAAGCCATAACATTGCCGTAACGTGTGCAGCAGATGGTTGTTGCAGCACCCTGACCAAGCTCACGACCCTTAGCAATAGCCACCTTCTCCATCAATGCCTTGCTAATACCCATTGCATTGATAGGGTAGGCTGCCTTATCTGTAGATAGCACCACTACGTTCTTTACACCGTGCTCAATGGCTGATAGAAGCACGTTGTTTGTGCCGATAACATTTGTCATTGTAGCCTCCATTGGGAAGAACTCGCATGATGGCACCTGCTTGAGAGCTGCTGCTGCAAATACATAATCTACGCCACGCATTGCTACATCTACAGATGTCTTCTCACGTACGTTGCCAATGTAGAACTTAACCTTTGCAGCCACCTCTGGATACTGCGCCTGAAGGTGGTGACGCATATCATCCTGCTTTTTCTCATCACGAGATAGGATACGAATCTCTTTGATGTCGCTTGCAAGGAAACGACGAAGCACAGCGTTACCAAATGAACCTGTACCACCTGTAATCAACAGGATTTTGTCTTTGAAGATTGACATAGCTACTTTTTTATGCTTTTGTTTGATTAACTTCAAAATGGTTTGAGCGTATCAATATTATCTACTAATACATTTAGAATATCTTCAGGTAAATTTTACCACTTCGTTTATAATAGATATTTATTATTTCTTTTGATTAGCAGTCACGAATATGTTGCGCAAGATAGCTCCCAATAACTTAGTACGACTTTACTCTTACCTAATCACTACGCATTAGTTGTATTAATAGCTAAGAACCATACGGTCACACAATGTTTTATTGAAACTCTGTGTTTAATTTATTCGTCATTGCTAATCCTTGTATATTTATTAGTAAGTAACACCCTTTGCCAAAATATTTTGTTGGATCACAATGTTTAACTTTTTGAAATACTTGGGATGTTGACACATACATTAGTTATGAACCTACAATGAGTATATGGTCAGATTTATTATATAATTTACCTATTTTGCAGTATGAAACTTCACTATCGTATTCTAAAGAAGTATACTTCCATATTTTAGAACTAGCAATATTACTACTAGATCCAATTATATTAGTCTTATTAATTTTACTATTTTATGAACTCTCAACGATTTCCTCAAATTTTATAGTATAAATATGATAGTGTTATCATTGTGATATGTGTTGTTGTAAGTCATCTAAATATTTTTTAGCAACCATTTTATCAGTCATTTGAATAGCTGTTGCGCGTGCGTTGTCTGATATTAATCGCCTCTCAATAGGAGTCATACAATTAATTTTATTTATAATAGAGGTCAGTTCCTCCTTGTTACCAGCTTCGCATAAGAATCCATTGAAACCGTCTTTAATAATTCCGTCAAAACCCTCATCACGAGATGCAATGGTAATACATCCTGCTGCCATAGCTTCCAAATACACGAGTCCGAAAGTTTCGTTTTTGGAAATCATGGCAAAAACATCAGCTTCGGCTAAATATTTTTTAATCTCTAACCTAGGAATTCTTCCCACAAGAGAAACCTTATTTGCTAACAAAGCATCGCTATTTATCAGTTTTTTAATATCTTCTTGTTGTTTACCGTTGCCAATATAATACAAATGGTAGTTAGTAATGTTTGATTCTCTCAATGCATTTAATAAAGTGATGGGATGTTTTCTAGGAATTAACATTCCTACGAAGATAAATTTGCTAATATTAAAAAAAGACTTTTCAGCAACGTCATAGTCACAAAGTTCCTTGGGAATACCAGAGTAACAATAGAACCACTTGTCGTGAACACCAAATTTAGCTTCAAATTTGCGCTTGATTGCGTCAGATCTATAACCAAGAATATCAATTTGTGCTAGCATATTCTTGTATTCATCTTTATATATCGTAAGGAAGTCATTTCCTGCATCATGCATAACCAAGCACGTTGGGACATTATAGTATCTTTTAAGGGCCATCATTATTTCTATTTGTGGATTTACCCAATGCCCTACTATAACATCTGGAATAAAGTTTTGACGTTCACACCATGCGATGGTATTGTTTGCTGCTCGCTGGATTTGTTTTTTTGCATATCGCCCGTGTGGTTTATTTTTGAAGAGAGGTAGTCTTTTAACTAAAACGCCATCAATTATATATTCTTTATGCTTTAGTTTATTAGTTCGAATGGGTTGATTTAGTTTTGATTCAAGGTAATTATGTAATATTTTTGCCCCCCATCTCATAATGAATGGAAAATTAGAAGGGTAATGAACTACTTTTACTATGTATCCTAATTTAACCCATTCTTTTGCAAAATAATGGACAACTGGAGTTGCATTACTAGGAATATCATCTGCTGGATAGATTGGAGTGAGAAGCAATATGTTTTTCATAGGAAGATTGTTATTTTGAGATAAAATCTACAATACGTTTCGCTCGGGTATGAATGTCTAGTTCTTCGGACGATTTCACTGCTCCCTTTGCTAATAGCTCTCTTTTTATATCGTTAATATGAAGAAATTTGATAGCCTCTGCAATCTCTTTTACATTGAGTGGATTTATCATAATTGAATTGCTAGAGTCAAGAACATCATAATTGAAATCTAAGTCTGATGAAATAATCGGTAATCCACATGCCATGGCCTCAATTACAGCGTTGCAGCAACCCTCTTTAAGTGTTGGCAGTACAAATACGTTTGCAGCATTGAGGTATTTGGGAATTTCTCCATGTGCCACGCGCCCCTTAAAAATTATATTTTTGCATCGTGGCTCATATTCTGATGCGCCAGAACCAATGAATATAGATTTAATGTTATTATTACCCAGTTTTTCTATAGCATCTGAAACTCTCAACGAACCCTTACGCTCACTAAACCAACCAACAAATGCAACTACAAAGTCATCTTCTTGAATGCCTAATGCTTCACGGCAACTTTTAGTGTCTAACTTTTTAAACAAGTTATTATCTATGGCGTTGGGTATTACAATACACTTTTCATGTGTAGTTAATCCTTTTTCTATAGACTCTACCTTATTTTTTGTTGACACACAAATAACACCATTAACGTATTCACAAAATAGTTTCTTGTTTTTATCGTCTGCCTTAAAATTAATAACAGATTCTCCAGTGGCAACAAAAAGAGGTATATTATATTTCTTGGCCTTATTGTACAGAAGGTATCCCGAATGCCAGAAATGTCCATAACAAACATCAGGTTTGTTTTTTATGTGTTCAAAAGATCTTTCGATGGCTCTGCGTCTTGATATAAAGTTTAATTTTGGAGTATAGTTACTAAACGATATACAACAAGGCTGTAATATGGTCAACTGGTTATTGTCAATTATCTTCGTCCGGAATTTAGGATGTTTCTTATTGCCTCCTAATATATACTTTAGTAAATTTTGAGGTGCAATAACTGTAACATCAATACCACTCTTAACTATAGCTTCTGCTAATTGCGCTACAAATGGAAATGTTGGATCTTTTTCTGTGGGATAATTGTCGCAAACGATACAGATATGCTTAGTATTCATGTTTTTACATATTTATTTTGTAAATTAAAGTCGTGTTTAGCTACCACATAATTACTTGCCAAACAATATCCAAGGCATAGAGTGGCATATATAGACATACTACCATACGACATTGAAAAGAATGTACTTAGGAAAAATATAACACATATTGCTCCTAATGAAGAGTAAATTATCGAATTACTCTTGCTATTTCTCCATGTTTTATACATGCATATCCAGTAAATAAGATAGACGAGAATTCCTAAGCAACCTTGATTTACCGCCAATTCCAACCAATCGTTATGAGCATAATTTCCAGCTACCGCCACTGTGTGATTTGCGCCACTACCAAAATAGAAATTCCAGGTAGATGTCTCATTTATAAAATAAGAAAATAGCTTAGTGAATATTACATCTCGATCACTTGTCGCTCCTTCTTGTGTTTGCTCTATGCGATGTTGAAAATATTCACTTGTTTCGAGCATGTTTGCTACATATAAACTGGTTGCTACAATAATAATAGCAATTAGTAGCACAACCTTAAAACGTGTTTTACGAGGTGAGTGCTTAAGTGTGTGAAAGAAGAACCATAGTACGATAATAGCTCCAATTATTATTGCACCACGCTTCATGCCCATAATAATAAAAGCCATAATGTAAGCCAAAGCAAGATATTGAATAGCCCTATTTTTGTGAAAAAAGAATAGCATTGGAATAAGTGATAGAAATTTATATCCTGTGTTGTTGGTGAACTCTTCTTGCATTGAGCCCTCCATCATCGCCATTTGCAAAGTCTCTCTTTCCTCTCTAAAATACGATGCAGTTACTACTGCTAAGAATACAAAGAACCATTTACGAATGGTTGTTTCTGTTAATAATCCAGCAGATGTAAATGCATAAAAAGCATATATGGGGAGAATGGATACGTATATCTCTTTAAGATATCCTATTGCTCCAACGGACAATCCAGTATATTGTATGATGATAATCTTTCCACTTGCGGCGTATAATAATCCATATAATGTTAGCATTATAATAAATATATTAAGAGCCTTTATCACAGAGGGTGTTCGCAAGGTAATATTTGCTACAAAAAAGTAGTAAAGTGATACAATAAGCAGTATGGCCAATATTCCTTGCGATATAATACCACCTGAGGTGTATAGTGTGCCTTGCAGATAATATAGACACCATAGAAATATGTATATATTACAGATGTTGAGATGCTGTTTCATTAAATTATGCGGTAACTTATCTTGCCTACAATTGTAATACTGCCGCTAGTATTCGTTAAATTTATACTGCGTAAATACCAAATGATAGAATCACTTCTTCCAATAGTTACATTAGATATAACTATTGCTTATTCTTTGAAATATCTAATTCGATCAATTAAATAATTAATGATATCAATTGCCAAATATGAGGTTGTGTTATTTGTATCGTCAATTGTGGGATTTACTTCAACTAATTCAGCACCTTTAATTTTTTTTGTGCGTGCAATAACATCAATAAACTTCAAAAGGGTATGTTTGTCTATTCCATTTGGAACAGGAACGCCTGTGCCAGGAGCTATTTGAGGGTCAATAACATCAATATCTATACTTAAGTAAATTTTTGATGCAGCGAGATTCATGAGATGATTATATATTCGCTCTGAAATCTTGTCAATACCTTCAGTCACAATGTCATTCATGTGGAAGACAGTAATATTATTATCTCTAATAATCTCTGCCTCTCCTTCGTCAATATCTCTTGATGCAATGTAGACTATATTTTGAGCCTTTATTTTTGCTCCCCGACCACAAATGCTAGATAATTTCTCATCTCCCAAACCAAGGGCAGAGGCTAATGTCATGCCATGTATGTTGCCAGTTGGAGAAGTGTCTTGAGTGTTGATGTCCGTGTGAGCATCTATCCAGATGACGCATAAATCATCACCATTTAATGCTTTAGCAGCTCCGCATACACTACCAATGCCCAAAGAGTGATCTCCGCCAAGTACCAAGGGGAAAAATCCTTCACTAAGGCTGTGGCTGACTTTATCTGCTAAACGATTGCAAAAATCGGCAATCTTCTCATAGTTCTTCAGCTTTTTATTTGATAGACACACTATACTCTCGTCATTGTATATGTTCCCGCTATCTGTAATACTGATATTTTGATTCTTAAGTTTTTCTATTAAACCATTCTCTCGCAACGAATCTGGTCCATATTGCACACCATCACGACCACAACCTAGAGTTTGACATGCTCCAATGATATTTAGTTTCATAAGTGTAATTTGTGTATGCGTTTATAATAGCTACTTACTCTGTTTTTCGGGCAATGCTATCCATTCACCGAATTTATAATTCCATTCATCGGGGGTAAATTCTGCTAAGCCACTAGAATCAAAGAATGTCAACTCACCAAAATATATGTGACCATTTATGCAGTATAAATCAACTCTCACATGTGGAATACCTTTAGATAGTTTATTGGCTATCTCCCACATCTCGTCTAAACATTGAGGTTTCTTAATCCCTTTTTTAGAATTTGGACCGCCTTGTTCAAAGGGGTAGTGGTTGAAGTCCTTGTCGAAATAGTCGAAACATACTCCTGTTTCTGAATGACGTTCTGTTGCAATGAGTACAGCTTTTGCCTCTCCATTAAAACAGAAAAATTTATAGTCGATAATATCGCCAGTTGGATTTTCTGGCGTGATTTCTTCTGAAAGATAGGTTTCTGCTATGATGCGTTTTTTTACATTCTTATATGGCCACTCTTTCAACGATTTATAAATGTCTGATTTGAGCGAACGATCCAATTTTTTCTTTGCTGCATCTCTGTCTAAGGTCGATTTATCTTTGCATATAACTACACCAGTATTTCCGCCTCCGTGGGTAGTCTTCAATACGAACTGATCAGGTAATTTGTCAATGTTAATATCATCAAACTTGTCCCAAACACCGATTGTAGGAATAATATACTCTTCACCGATAATACTTGCTACATATTTTTTAGCCTCATACTTATCTACCATTTGAGTATATTCTGGCTTACGATTGTACAATTTTAACCACTGTAATTTTTCACTAAAAGTCTTCGGATTTTTAAGGTCTAATTTATACCCCATTTGCAATCTAAACCTCCACTTAAGATATTGCTTATCTGGGATAATAGGAGCTATTCTAGCTAAAATCCCTAACAAAAACCTATCCGGCTCTGTAAAAAGATATTTTATAAGTTTTTGAAATTTATTCATGCATTTTTATTATTCGTTGTGAAACAATCATTGTTGTAGTTCCTAATAGCAATCTACTAATTGCTACAGTCAAGGCTGCTCCGATGTAGGAAAAATAATATACTAGTGGCCAAGCGATAAGGAATCCTACCATAGAGCAGCAAATTGTAATTCTCCTTAAGGTTCGTTCTTTCTTATGTATAATAAGATAGCAAGAACCATATATATCGCAAAGCGACAAGAAAATATATGAGAAAGCCAAGATGCGTATGACTTTTACAGAGTCAGTAAATTCTGGAGAAAGCATGATTTCTACTAGCAATGGTGCGCTTATAAAAAGGAAAAGAGCCATCAAGATAGATATACTCAGCGAAACCCAAACAAATTTGCGGTGCGTTTCAGGCTTACGCGAAAGAAATGGGAATAACGTGCGTGTAAATATGCCCAGTAGTTGGTTCCCAATTTTGAAAAACCTATTACCTCCATCATATATACCATTGGCTGCTCCTCCGCCAAAGAAACCAAGAAGAACCATGGAGAAACTATTGTATAAGTTGGGCGCTAAATTGTTGATAAATACATCTGTCGATCCTTTTATCGTCTGCTTTATGCTTTCCCAATGTGGTTTTCTTAGTTTGATCCCCCATCTTCCGAGTATGTAGTATAGAGCTATAATTCCGCTAACTACATAGCCAAGAGATGTAAAGAGTGGTTGTAGAATATAATCCTCTGGCTTTCGTATAAATAGGAATACCGCCACTGTAAAGATGAGTTTCATTAGTACATTGAGAATGGTAATATATCTCATCTTCTCTACAGCC
>JAEIGA010006759.1_pt1 | contig 17446 bp, 16 predicted proteins | sample 9270691 | NCBI WGS metagenome assembly JAEIGA01 (sample SAMN17057246, study PRJNA624740) | gut metagenome | biome: biome; isolation source: fecal sample | host: Bos grunniens | place: China: Xizang | collected 2019 | reverse complement strand
GCTGGATGAATATATTATGAGACATTATTAGACGCGAATTTCCTCAGCAGAGCGAATCGCTCTGCTGAGGAAATCATCCTACTTTTTGTCCACTAAGAGTTTTTTCAACTCTAATTATCCTACTTTTTGTCCAGGTAACCCAAGTTTACGTAGTAAAGGCTGGCTCACCTGCAAAGTCTGGGGGTGGTCTATTGATTTATAGAATTGATTGTAGTTTTAACTTTTCTGAAATTGCTTCCGCTCACTTTGTGGGTAAATTTACCTACACTCACATACTCGCAATCTTCAACCTTGTTCGGTTGTCTTATATTCTTTCTATAGCCTTGCTCTTTGGTACTTTCTGTGCGACAGAAAGTACCAAAGAGCTGGGCAGTCGTGTACGGCATTCGGTGCTTCCTTTGCTTACAAATTGCAAACAGCTTTGCTGTTGCAATATTCTTCGGTCGGCGCGCCCCTCACCCCTCGCAGCTTGTCACAATGCTTGGGGCGGCAAGAACTCGCTGCGCTCAAACATCATACCGCCTATTTCCAAGCATTGCTCGGCTGCTCACTGTGCCTCCCAACGCTGCCCTTTCGCTTTCAGCGACGAATTACCCTTGCAATGAAAATTCATTGACATATATCGCGAATTTTACGCGTACAATGGTAATATCAAAGAGAAAGCGGCAGTGTCAAAATCACAACGGAAATCCCTGATGTTTGGAGGCCATTGTGCGAGGTACGTTCAAACGCAGTACGGCAATTATATTTCTTTAAAATTGCCGTACGCAGTGCGATCCGCAGCACCCGACAAACAGCAGAAAGGTTTGAAGTGGCAAGTTTGTGACGGCCGAGGGATGTTGCAAAGCAACTCGCGAGCAGAAGGAACAAACGACTGATTTTGTCTCTGCCGGGCGCTTTTGCTACTTTTCACGCGATGAAAAGTAGGGAAAGAACGACTTAAAGAAAATGCAAATGAACAATTAAGGTTGAAGACTGCTGTAGAATACAATACAATTGAGAGGTAATCCTAAATTTTCCCCAACTTTTGCAGGTGAGCCAGAATTTCTTATCTGTTACCCCTCTGAGGTTTGCTCTGAAAATGACTTATAACCTTGTCGTAAAATGGCATTGATTACTGTATCTCTTTTCTTGTGTTGCTGTCGTTTGTGGGGCTGTTTTTCTTCTTTTCTCTATTATAATGTGTAAAAATGCTGTTTTTTAGTTAAAATCCATTGATTATTGTTGCTTTAACAAGTGTATAATTCGCAAAAATATTCGTATCTTCGCACTTTATTATGATATTAGGTTTTTTATACTTGTAAAACGACGAAATATTAAATCATATATGGAGAAAATTAGAAATTTCTGTATTATCGCTCACATCGACCACGGTAAATCTACTTTGGCCGACCGTCTGCTGGAAACAACAAAGACTATCAACATCACCGAAGGTCAGATGCTTGATAATATGGACCTTGAAAAGGAGCGTGGTATCACTATCAAAAGCCATGCCATACAGATGGAGTATATGTATAATGGCGAAAAGTATATCCTTAATCTTATTGATACTCCGGGACACGTTGACTTCTCTTATGAGGTGTCGCGTTCTATTGCTGCCTGTGAAGGTGCGTTGCTTGTAGTGGATGCTACACAGGGTGTTCAGGCACAGACAATATCAAACCTTTATATGGCTGTTGATCAGGGGCTTGAAATTATACCTGTAATCAATAAGTGTGATATGATTAATGCTATGCCCGAAGAGGTTAAGGACGAAATTGTTGACCTTATCGGTTGTGACCGCGAAGATATCATTGAGGCTTCAGGTAAGACAGGAATGGGTGTAGAGGAGATTCTAAAAGCTGTTGTAGAGCGTATTCCTGCTCCTGTTGGTGATGAAGAGGCTCCGCTTCAGGCTCTTATCTTTGACTCGGTGTTCAACTCGTTCCGTGGTATCATTGCATATTTCAAGATAACTAACGGTGTACTTCGCAAAGGCGACAAGGTTAAGTTCTTCAATACAGGTAAAGAGTACGACGCCGACGAGATTGGTGTATTGAAAATGGACTTATCGCCACGTCAGGAGTTGCGTACTGGTGATGTCGGTTATATTATTTCCGGTATCAAAACGTCGAAAGAGGTTAAGGTAGGTGATACTATTACACATATTGCCCGTCCTTGCACTGCTGCTATTTCCGGTTTCGAAGAGGTTAAGCCTATGGTCTTTGCCGGTGTATATCCTATCGATGCCGAGGATTATGAGGATTTGCGTGCTTCGTTGGAGAAGTTGCAGCTTAACGATGCTTCGTTGACATTCTCGCCTGAATCGTCTGCTGCTTTGGGCTTTGGTTTCCGTTGCGGTTTCTTGGGATTGCTCCACATGGAGATTGTTCAGGAGCGTCTTGACCGTGAGTTCGACATGAGCGTTATCACTACTGTTCCTAACGTTTCGTATATGGTGTATGATAAGCAGGGCGGTTCAAAGGAGGTTCACAACCCCGGCGGCATGCCCGACCAGACACTTATCGACCATATCGAAGAACCCTATATCAATGCGAGCATCATCACCCGTGCCGAGTATATCGGTCCAATCATGACATTGTGTCTTTCAAAACGTGGCGAGTTGTTGAAACAGGAATTTATTACCGGAAACCGCGTGGATATACGCTTCCTGTTGCCACTTGGTGAAATTGTGATTGACTTCTACGATAAGTTGAAAAGTATCTCAAAGGGTTATGCTTCGTTCGATTATCATCCTGCAGGTTTCAGAACATCAAAGCTCATCAAGCTGGATATACTTTTGAACGGTGAGCCTGTCGATGCTCTTTCCACGCTTACTCATGTTGATAATGCATACGGTCTTGGCCGTCAGATGTGTGAAAAACTTCGTGACCTTATCCCCAGACAGCAGTTTGATATAGCTCTTCAGGCTGCTATAGGTACAAAGATTATCGCCCGCGAAACAATCAAACAGGTGCGTAAGGACGTAACAGCCAAGTGTTATGGTGGTGACGTTTCGCGTAAGCGTAAGTTGCTCGAGAAGCAGAAGAAGGGTAAGAAACGTATGAAGCAGATCGGTAATGTCGAGGTTCCGCAGAAGGCGTTCCTCGCAGTGTTGAAACTTGATTAAAACAGGCATGGTTGAACCATGCGGAATATAATAGTAAAGAATATGGGAATATTCAGTTTTTTCAGTAAAGAAAAGAAAGAGGTTCTTGACCAAGGATTGTCAAAGACCAAAGAGAGTGTATTTGGAAAGATTGCACGTGCCATTGCAGGAAAGAGCGAAATTGATGACGAGGTGCTCGATAATCTTGAAGAGGTGCTTGTTACATCGGATGTCGGTGTAGAGACTACATTGAAGATTATCGACCGTGTACAGAAGCGTGCTGCGCGTGATAAATTTATGAATACCAACGAACTCAATAAATTGTTGAAAGACGAGATAGCGCAGCTGTTGATGGAGAACAATACATCAGACGGCGATTCGTTCGATATTCCAGCCAATGCTGGCAAGCCATATGTAATAATGGTTGTAGGCGTGAACGGTGTGGGTAAGACAACAACCATAGGCAAGCTTGCACATCAGTTCAAGAAAGCCGGTAAAAAGGTTTATCTGGGCGCTGCCGACACATTCCGTGCTGCAGCTGTGGAACAGCTTGTGGAGTGGGGACGTCGTGCCGATGTACCTGTCATCAAGCAAGGTATGGGTTCCGACCCGGCATCAGTGGCTTTTGATACTCTATCTTCGGCCGTAGCAAACGATGCCGATGTTGTAATTATCGATACAGCAGGTCGTCTGCACAATAAGGTAGGCTTGATGAATGAGCTTACAAAGATAAAGAATGTTATGAAAAAGGTTGTTCCCGGTGCTCCTGATGATGTATTGTTGGTGCTTGACGGTTCTACCGGACAGAATGCCTTTGAACAGGCAAAGCAGTTTACTAAGGCAACAGAAGTTACATCACTTGCTATCACAAAGCTCGATGGTACAGCAAAGGGCGGTGTTGTTATAGGTATCAGCGACCAGTTCAAGATTCCTGTAAAATATATCGGTCTTGGCGAGGGTATCGACCATCTGCAGATATTCAACCGCGAGGAGTTTGTTGATTCACTATTCGGATAAGCAATGAAAAAAAATCGTGTCGATGTCATAACAATGGGTTGCTCAAAGAATCTTGTAGATTCGGAGCGTCTTATGCGTCAGTTGCAGGAGTGTGGCTATGAGGTTACACACGACAGTGAGGAGCCATGTGGTGCCATTGCTGTTATAAATACTTGCGGATTCATAGGCGATGCAAAAGAGGAATCCATAAACATGATTCTCGAATTCTGTCAGCGTAAGGAAGAGGGCGACCTTGAAAAACTCTATGTCATGGGATGTCTCTCGGAACGTTATTTAACAGAGTTGCGCGAAGAGATAACACAGGTGGATAAGTTCTATGGAAAATTCAATTGGACAGAACTTATAGCCGATTTGAAAAAAGAGTATAACGATAGTATTGCTCAGGAGAGGGTGCTTACCACTCCCGGACATTACGCATATCTTAAAATCTCAGAAGGATGCAACCGCCGTTGCGCCTATTGTGCCATACCTATAATTACAGGAGCGCACAAGTCACGTCCTATTGAGGAAATTCTTGATGAAGTGCGTTATCTTGTATCAAAAGGAGTCAAGGAATTCCAGATTATAGCTCAGGAACTTACATTTTATGGTGTTGACCTGTACAAGAAACAGACTATAGCCGAACTTGTTGAGAGAATTTCTGATATTGAGGGTGTCGAGTGGATTCGTCTGCACTATGCCTATCCTGCAAATTTCCCTTATGACCTGTTGCGTGTGATGCGTGAGAGAAAGAATGTATGCAAGTACCTGGATATTGCCTTGCAACATGTAAGTACCAAGATGCTGAAAAAGATGTTGCGTAATGTAACCAAAGAGGATACATACGCTCTTGTTGAGAGAATGCGTAACGAGGTACCAGGTATATGTCTTAGAACAACAATGATGGTTGGTTTCCCCGGTGAGACAGATAAAGATTTTGAGGAGTTGATGGATTTTGTCAAATGGGCAAAATTCGATCGTCTTGGAGCTTTTGCATACAGCGAGGAAGAGGGTACATACGCAGGGGAAAATTATCGTGACAATGTATCGAAAAAGAAAAAACAGGAGCGTCTCGACCGTTTAATGGAGGTGCAGCAACGCATCTCTACAAGGTTGAATGATGCAAAGGTTGGTAATGTCTATAAGACCATCATCGACAGGGTAGAGGGCGATTATTATATAGGACGTACAGAATACGATTCACCCGATGTCGATACCGAAGTGCTTATAAATGTAGCCGAGGGTTATTTGCAGATAGGCGCGTTCTATGATGTACGTATAACCGACGCTACAGAATTTGACCTTATGGGAACTTTAGAAAAGGGGAATAATTGATTTCCTATTAAAAAGAACGATAATATGAATAACAAGGAATTTATTACAAAATTGGCAAAACGATGTAACGTCACAATTGCCGAGGCTACGACTAACGTCGATGCGTTTGTAAATGTAATGACCGACCGTCTTAAAGAGAACGACCAGCTTAATATCTCAGGTTTTGGCGTTCTTGAGGTAAAGATGCGTAAAGAGAGATTGTCGGTAAATCCAAAGACAGGACAACGATTCCTTGTACCGCCAAAGGTGGTGCCTTCGTTCCGTCCGAGCAACAAACTGAAAGAAAAATTCAACGAAAAGGGGTAAGTATATGGATGCAAAACTTAACCATTCCGATTTGAGTGCATTGTTGGCAAAAGAAGCCGGAATGTCACTTGCAAAAGCAGAACTGTTTACAAAGGCTATCTTTGATATTATCATAGAAGGTCTTGAGCAGGACGGTGGCGTTAAAATAAATGGTCTTGGAACTTTCAAGTTGACAGATGTTGCAAGTCGTAGCAGTGTTAATGTCAATACCGGTGAAAAGTTCGAGATAAAAGGGCATAGGAAGCTTATTTTTACTCCTGCAGATACTCTTAAAGAGTGTATAAACCAACCATTTGCTATGTTTGAGCCTGTTGAAGTGGATGATACATACAGCGACGATTGCGATGAGGAAAACAATGACTTGGTGGCAGAGGAAAATTCTGTTGTTGAGGATGTGCAGGCAGAGGAAAACGAAGTGGTGGCAGATGTGGAAGAGACTGTTGCCGAAGAAACCGTAGCAGAGGAAACAGTTCTGCCTGATGTTATTGTAGCGGAAGAGGCGAAAGAGACTGTAGAACAGACAGAGCAGGCCGAAGAGGTTGCTGAACAGCCGGTTGCCGAGCAACCCAAACGCCCGGAACCTGTAATGGTACATGTACCAAAGAAAGAGAAAAATACATTTGCAGCCCCTGAGAACAAGAGTAAGAAAAGTTATAAATGGTTGTATGTCTTACTATCAGTTTTTATTCTTTGTGCTGTATTGACTGTTATTTGTGTTACTCCAACAAAGAATGACGAAACTCATGTAAAAGAGAATGTTACGGTTGTTGAAGAGCAAAAGCCCGATGCAGTTACAGCTGCAACTGTTGTCGATGCCACTACATGTGCGACACCGCAGGATAAGGAGCTCGTTTCAAACGAAGAGTCGCTTAACGATATTGCAACAGAGGCAAATGAACCCGAAGAGTACAAGTTTGTTATAACAGATGACCTCGCCTCTCTCGACCTTAAGAATGTAACGGTGGCCGATACTGTACAATATAATGCTGTAGGTGTTTGGGTTGAACATGAGGTAGTTGCATACGAGACCTTGACAAGAATAGCTTTGAAACATTATGGTGATAAAAAGTTATGGCCTTATATTGTAAAGTATAATTCTCTGAGTCGTCCAAACGATTTAAGAAAGGGAATGAAACTTCTTATACCTAAGCTGATACCGGCGAATTAACCGTTTTACGTTAAAGTATGTTTAAAGCAACATTGCTTAAACCTCTTTTAAATAAATTAACACGCTGGCATATTCAAAAGCAGTAATTTTGTAAAAAATAAATGTAAAATCGAATATATAATTATGAGTGCAACAATTGACATTCGTGAATTAAATGAAATGATTGAGAAGCAGAGTGGTTTTGTTACCAATCTGCAAGCCGGAATGGACCAGGTTATTGTTGGTCAGAAACATTTGGTTGAATCATTGCTTATCGGCCTTTTGGCTGACGGACACATACTGTTGGAAGGTCTTCCAGGTTTGGCAAAGACACTTGCTATAAAGACTCTGTCAGAGCTTATCGATGCCGATTTCAGCCGTATCCAGTTCACCCCCGACCTTTTGCCTGCCGACGTTGTAGGTACAATGGTTTATAGCCAAAAGAGTGAGGAATTCAAGGTGAAAAAAGGTCCTGTTTTTGCCAATTTTGTTTTGGCAGATGAGATTAACCGTGCTCCGGCTAAGGTGCAGAGCGCATTGCTCGAGGCTATGCAGGAGCGTCAAGTGACTATCGGCAAGGATACATTTGCTTTGCCACAGCCTTTCCTTGTGCTTGCAACACAGAATCCTATCGAGCAGGAGGGTACATATCCGTTGCCCGAGGCACAGGTTGACCGTTTCATGCTCAAGGTGGTTATCGGTTATCCCGAACTCTCAGAAGAGAAAAAGATTATACGTCAGAATATCACAGGCGAGAAGATTACTGTCAAGCCAATCCTTAAGCCCGAAGAGATTGTTGAGGCACGCAAAGTGGTACGTCAGGTATATCTCGATGAGAAAATCGAGCAATACATTGCCGATATTGTCTTTGCAACACGTTACCCCGACAAGTATGGCATGAAGGAGCTTAAAGAGATGGTTTCTTTCGGTGCATCTCCACGTGCATCAATAAACCTTGCACTTGCAGCACGTGCTTACGCATTCATCAAGCGCAGAGGATATGTTGTTCCCGAGGATGTTCGTGCCGTAGCGCATGATGTATTGCGTCATCGTATTGGTTTGAGCTATGAGGCAGAGGCAAGCAATATGACCTCTGACGAGATTGTAAGTCTTATTCTGAATAGAGTAGAAGTACCTTGATAATAGGATATGGAAACAAGTGAGCTAATAAAGAAAGTTCGCAAGATTGAGATAAAGACGCGTGGACTGTCGCATAATATCTTTGCAGGACAGTACCATTCGGCTTTTAAAGGACGTGGTATGTCCTTTAGCGAAGTGCGTGAGTATCAGTATGGCGATGATGTTCGTGATATTGATTGGAACGTAACAGCTCGCTTCAATAAACCTTATATAAAGGTATTTGAGGAGGAACGCGAATTGACCGTTATGCTTATGGTCGATTTGTCAAGCAGTCTTGATTTCGGTACTGTAAATCAGACCAAACGCGACATGGTTACTGAGATTGCCGCAACATTGGCTTTTGCTGCAATACAGAACAACGACAAGATTGGTGTGATATTCTTTACCGACAAGGTAGAGAAGTTTATTCCGCCACAGAAGGGCCGAAAGCATATCCTTTATATAATACGTGAACTTATAAACTTTGAGCCTCAAAGCCAAAGAACCGATTTGAAAGTTCCGCTTGAATTCTTGACCAATGCTATCAAAAAACGTTGTACAGCGTTTATGATAAGTGACTTTATTGATGACAGCGACTATCGTAATGCAATGACTATCGCTAACCGCAAGCACGATCTTGTGGCAATACAAGTATATGACCGTCGTTTGGCGCAGATGCCAAAGATTGGTCTTGTCAAGTTCCGCGACGCCGAGACTGGTGAAGAGGTTTATGTGGATACATCATCTTCAAAGGTTCAGGCATATCAGCGTGAGTGGTGGAAGGCTCAGGTTGCAAGGCTTAATGAGATATTCAACAAGAGCCGTGTCGATTCGGTATCAATAAGTACCGGTCAGGATTATGTCAAGGCATTATTGAATCTCTTTGCAAAGCGTAGTTGATGAATAGTGTTGCATTCTTTTTGTTTACAATGAAAAAGAGAATATTTACCATTGTTTCACTGATGATTCTATCTGTCGGCAGTGCCATTTCGCAGAATGTGGTGCTGAATGCCGAGATAGACACCTTTCAGATGATGATTGGTGAGCAGACAAAAATAAAACTCGAACTGAGTGTTGACACCGGTTATAAGATTACTATGCCGGAGCTTGAAAAGGAACTTATGCCCGGTATCGAGATTCTTGAGAAAAAACGGGATATAAAGGGCATGAATGAAAATCGCCGTAATCTTTATACCGATGAGTATCTCATAACATCGTTCGACAGCACCTTATATAATATACCTCCATTTAAGGTGATGGTCGATACCAGTGAGTATCTTTCAAATTCTCTTGCTTTGGCTGTATATACAATGCCTATAGATACTGCCAATCTGCAGAATATATGTGGTCCGAAGGAGGTCTGGGACGTGGAACTTACATGGGAGGAGTATCGTGACTCGGTGCATTTGGGAATAATTCTTATTGTGCTGGCATTAGTATTGGCATGGGTTGTTGTAAGGTTTGTAAAGAACAAGCCTATAATAAGGATTGTCAAGATAAAGCCCAAAGAACCGTCACATATCGTAGCGCTCAACAGAATCGAGGAGATAAAGAACGATGATGTCTGGAAGGATAATGACAACGTCAAGGAGTATTATACACGCTTGACCGATGCTCTGCGCGAGTATATGTTTGCACGTTTCGGCTTCAATGCTTCCGAGATGACAACAAAGGAGATTCTTGACTATTTGCGTACAATCGACAATAAAGAGAATATATCGGAGTTGAAAGAGATTCTTGAAACTGCCGACCTTGTAAAGTTTGCAAAGTTGCATCCGACAGCGAACGAGAACACTCGTAATATGCAGAATGCTATTGAATACGTAAATATTACAAAGAATATCGAGGAGGAGAAACAAGAACCCACCGAGAAAAAGATTGTCAACCACCGTTCGTTATTCGAAAAACGTGTGCTTATTGCATCAATAGTAGTTATTGTTATAGTGCTTATAGGTGTAATAGCCCTTTTGACAACCGATTTGTATAACCTGTTCAGTTAAAATAGAGATGTTTTTTGCCAATATATCATATCTTTTATTGTTTATCCCCCTTGTAGGATACGTTGTATGGTATCTGATAAAGGGTAAGAGCATGAAGCCTTCGATGAAGGTTTCTACAATAAATCCTTTTGGAAATGGTATAAAGAGTTTCAGGAACAGAATCCTGTATCTTCCTTTTATATTGAGAATAATAACTCTCTCAATGGTTATTATCGTTCTTGCCCGTCCTCAGTCGAGCGACAGCTGGGAGGAGAATGACATTGAAGGTATAGATATCATGCTTGCCACAGACGTATCTACGAGTATGTTGGCAATGGACCTGAAACCCAATCGCATTGAGGCTGCAAAAGACGTTGCGGCGCAATTCGTCAGCAGCAGAAAGAACGACAATATCGGATTGACAATCTTTGCCGGCGAAAGTTTTACCCAATGCCCTTTGACTATAGACCATGCAGTGATGTTGAATATGCTGAATGCCGTAAAGTGTGATATCGCATTAAACGGAATCATCGAGGATGGTACAGCCATTGGTATGGGTATTGCTAACGGTGTTTCGCGCCTTAAGGATAGCAAGGCTAAATCAAAAGTAATCATTCTGCTTACCGATGGCTCGAACAATAGTGGCGAAATTTCTCCCGAGGCGGCAGCCGAGATTGCCAAAGAGTTCGGTATCAGAATATATACTATTGGTGTGGGAACAAACAGCGAAACAGCTCCATTCCCTTATGGCGACCAGGTTGTGAATGTGCCTGTGGAGATTGATGAGGCAACATTGAGAAATATTGCCGAGATAACAAACGGTAAATATTATCGTGCGACAAGCAAGGAGAGCTTGAGTGAGATTTATAGCGAGATTGACAAGTTAGAGCGCACCAAGTTGCATGCACGACAGTTCAGTGCATATAACGAAGAGTATCAGATTTTTGCATTGATAGCTCTTTTGTCGCTTCTCTTTGAGATAGTTTTACGTAATACGGTTTTAAGAAAGATACCTTAATTCTATAGAACTATGAGATTTGCAAATCCAGAATATCTATATCTGCTTCTTCTGCTCCCTGTAATTATAGGCTTGTTCATCTATTCAAACTACAGAAGAAGAAAAAATATCAACAGTTATGGCGACCCGCAACTGTTGAAAAAACTTATTCCTTCAACAGCAACATTACGCAACCGCATCACTTTCTGGTTTACATTCTTTGCTTTTGCGTTGATAGTCGTTGCATTGGCGCGTCCTCAGTTCGGTTCAAAGAAAGAGACGGTAACCACACGTGGTGTTGAGGTTGTTGTGGCTCTTGACATATCAAATTCAATGCTTGCCGATGATATAGCACCCAACCGTCTTGAAAAGGCAAAGCGACTCATTTCAAGAATTATAAACAGATCGGGTGAAAACAAGGTGGCGCTCATCGTCTTTGCAGGTGAGGCATTTGTTCAGTTGCCTATAACCGATGATTATATCTCGGCCAAGATGTTCCTTGAGAGTATAAGTCCATCGTTGATAGCCCGTCAAGGTACCGATATCGGTGCTGCTATCGATTTGGCGGCAAAGAGCTTTACCGCAAACGAAAAGATTGGTAAAGCCATAATAATCATCACCGATGGTGAGAACCACGAGGGTGGTGCCGAGGAGGCGGCGATGCGTGCCGCAGAGAAGGGTATAAATATCTACATGCTCGGAATAGGAACAGAAAAAGGTGGACGCATCCCCGTTGATGGCAAAGATGAGTTCATGCGCGACAGCGAAGGCTTTGTTGTTGTATCAAAGCTCAACGAGGAGATGGCTGGAAATATAGCCAAAGCCGGAAAGGGTACATACGTTCGTGTTGATAATACAAACAATGCCCAGACAATAATCGAGAATGAACTTGACAAGTTGCAGAAGGATGACGTAAAGACCGAAATATATACAAAATATCGCGAACAGTTCGAGGTGATAGCAATACTTGTGTTGTTATTGCTTGTTGCCGAGATTGTTATAGTTACAATAATAGACTCTTTGGCGCAAAAGAACAAAAGTTCTCAAAAATAATTATGCAGTATGAAGAAACTCGATTCTAAATACATAATATATATAGTTTTGTTGGTGATTGCAGCAATAGCCGTTATATATTCGTCTGTAGCTCTTATAATGGATGGTTCTCCTATGCTCAAGAGTATGCGCGAGCATATCAAGAGTGCAAACGAACTGCATCGCGACAGCTTGTATAACGATGCGATAGAGCCTTATCGCCGAGCAGTGGATATGGCACCGCAAAATCCTATGACGAACTATAACGGCGGTACAAACCTTTTGCTCAAGAACTATAAGGATATAAAGGACAATATTGCTGAACCAGAAGTTGTTGCAGGGGTATATCAGGATGCGAACACTCAATTCCTTACGGCTGCCGAGTTTGAAAGCGATAAGAAAAATCTTGCATCCATATATCACAATTCGGCATTGGTATATCATCTTACCGATTCACTTGAGATGGCAGCCGAAGCATATAAAGAGTCGTTGAGAAATAATCCCGACGACCACGAAACACGATATAACCTTGCAGTGGTGTTGCATCAGTTAAAGCAGAATCAACAAAATCAGCAGCAGAACCAGGATCAGCAGCAACAACAGAATCAGGATCAGCAGCAACAGCAGAACCAGGACCAGCAACAACAGCAGAACCAGGATCAGCAACAACAGCAGGACCAGAATCAACAGCAACAACAGAACGAGCAACAACAAGAGCAACAGCAACAGCAACAAGCTCAGGCACAACAATCGGAAGAGGAAATGTCAAAAGAGAATGCAGAACGATTGCTTGAAGCAGCAATGCAGGACGAAAAGGCTGTTCTTGAAAAGGTGAAGCGTGAGAAAAACAAGTCAAATAAGGGCAAACTTGAGAAAAACTGGTAATAAACAGAATAAAATAGATAGAAAAGTTAAATGAAAAGAATACTTTTTACAACACTGCTATTCCTTCTATTTATAGGAAATATTTCGGCCGACGAGATAACATTTGTTGCTCAGGCACCAAAGTCTGTAGTTGTAAACCAACAGTTCAGACTTACATTCAAGGTAAACCGGGCCAATGTGAAAGAGCCTACAATCCCCGACCTGTCCGATTTTAATATTCTGACAGGTCCTCATCGTTCTACACAGCAGAGCTATCAGCTCGTGAACGGAAAAATGTCAAAAGAAGAGTCTGTGACATTTACCTACATACTGATGGCCGAGAATGAAGGTGAGTTCAGAGTTCCTGCAGCCTCAATAATGGTCGATAACAAGAAATACAATTCAAATCCGCTACGTATAAAAGTTTTGCCTGCCGACCAGAACAGTGCTTCGCAAGGTCAAGGTGGTGGCAGCATGCAGGTACGCAGCAATAGCTCATCGACAAACATTACCGATGAGGACCTCTTTGTACGTGCTACATTGAGCATGGGAAAGGTATATGAGCAGGAGGCTGTGTTGTTGACATATAAAGTTTATTCAACGGTAAATCTCACCAATCTGAGCAATCCCACACCCGACCTGAAAGGCTTTCATATACAGGAGGTGCAGTTGCCACGCGAGAAAAATTTTGAATTGGAGCATTACAACGGCCGTAATTATCAGACACTTGTGTGGCGACAGTTTGTATTGTTCCCTCAACAGAGCGGAGTGCTTGAAATACCATCCTTGACTTTTGAGGGTGTTGTTGCCGTGCAGAGCCGTCGCAATCTCGACCCCTTTGAGATGATGTTCAATGGCGGTCCTTCTTACGTTGAGATAAAGAAGAATCTCAACAGTAACAAACTAACTCTTGATGTCAAGAAACTTCCTGCAGGCAGACCGGCCGGGTTCTCGGGTGGAGTAGGACAATTCAGTATCAACAGTTCTATCAGTGCCCAAGATGTAAAGACTAACGAAGAGATAACCTTGAAGATTAGAGTGAAAGGTATTGGAAACATGAAGCTTGTAGGTAACCCTATAATCGACTTTCCGAGCGAGTTCGAGGTGTATGACCCTATCATTAACAATAAGTTCAGCCTTAGGACCAATGGCTTCTCAGGAGAAAAGGTCTTTGAGTATGTCATAACTCCTCGTGCGAGTGGTAGATATACCATACCTGCAGCCCGTTTCGTCTATTTCGACCCATTGTCCGACAGTTATAAGACCATTGAGGATATATCATATACAATCAATGTCGAAAAAGGCAAGGAACAGTCTGCCCCTACAACCACATACATAGGAAAAGAGACAAGCAAGGTTCTTGCATCCGATATACGCCACATAAAACTCGGAGCAAGCAGAGTTACAAAAGAAAAGAACCTGTTTTTTGCATCTACAGCCTATTATTTGCTATACATAATACCTCTTGTTTTGTTTATACTATATATAATAGTACACAGAAAAAGAGTTATTGAAAATGCCAATATATCACTTGTTCGCACCAAACAGGCCAATAAGGTTGCTGTAAAGCGTCTTAAGATTGCAAAGAAACTCCTGAGCCAGAACTGTAAAAATGAATTCTACGATGAGATTCTAAAGACCTTATGGGGATATATGAGTGACAAGATGAATATTCCGGTTTCGTTGCTTTCAAAAGATAATGTTGCAAACGAATTGGAGAAACGTGGTGCAGACGCTTCGCTTGTCAACGAACTCAATGAGGTTCTCAACGAGGCCGAATTTGCACGTTATGCACCGGGCGATGCCGGTGAGGCGATGGATAAAGTGTATGCTATGGCCATAAATGTCATAAGCAGAATGGAAAATTCTATAAAAAAATAATTATAGTGAAAATGAAGAAATTTTTATATACATTTTTGTTGTTTGTGATGCCACTTCTGGCAACAGCCCAAGGTTCTGTTACATCTGCTTATAACAAGGCTCTTGGTGACACTGCCTATTCACAGGCGCGCTATGACGAGGCAATAAGAATATACGAGGCTGTTATCAATAAAGAGGGTGGTTGCGCTGAACTGTATTACAATCTTGGAAATGCATTCTATCGTAGCGGCATGATAGGAAAATCAATCCTGAACTATGAACGCGCCTTGCGTTTCGATCCTACAGACAAAGATGCCAAAGCCAACCTTGAGCATGCTCTTTCAATGACCAAAGACGAGGTTGCAGAACAATACGAACTCTTTCTTGTGACATGGCTCAAGTCCATTGTAAATGCAGTAAGTATTACATCGTGGGCTGTTATGGCTGTTGCTGCATTTATTCTGTTGTTACTCTCTCTATTGCTCTTTTTCTTCAATCAACGAGCCGGTATCCGTAAAACAGCACTTGTTTTTGTAGTATTTTCTCTTTTTGTTACTATATTTGCAAACGTGGCAGCTTCTCATATCTATAATTATATAAACGACAAAAGCGAAGCAATTGTGATGAGAGAAGAGGCATACCTTAAAAGCACACCCGATAATTCCGGAACAGAACTTATCAAGATACATGAAGGACGCAAGGTCAAGATTATTGATGATACCATGCGTGAATGGAAAGAAGTAGAACTTGAGGATGGTACTGTCGGATGGTTGCCGACAGTTGCAATAGAGCGTATCTGATTTTAGTATTGCAGGGGAAAGGATAACACTATGGATTTGGACACACTTTTGAATATAGACAGGTATATGCTCCTGTCGCTCAACGGTAGCGATTCTCTCTTTTGGGATGGCTGTATGCTTGTATATACTTCAATGGCTGTATGGGCACCATTGGCGCTCATGTTGTTATATGTGCTTCTAAAGAATAACAATATCAAGGATTTTATGTTGCTCCTTTTTTTTGTAGCCCTTGTAGTGTTGTTGACCGATCAGATTTCTTCGGGTTTCTGCAAGCCATTCTTTGCAAGGTGGCGACCTACCAACGACCCAATGTTGATGTATGCAGTTGATATCGTGAACGAAACACGTGGTGGCAAGTATGGCTTTACGTCGAGCCATGCAGCCAACTCCTTTGGTATTGCAACATTCATTATGTTGCTTATACGCAATAAAGCACTATCGATATCTTTGATTATCTGGGCTGCGATGAATGCTTTTACACGAATATATTTAGGCGTACACTATCCAGGTGACATCCTTGCCGGAACTGTGATAGGCGTTGTTGTCGGTTGGGCAGTATATCGTTTATATCTATATATACAGAACCACAAGCGTCGTAATGCAAGGCGCGATTGGATATCGGACCACTATACCAAGAGCGGTTATCTTGTCTCTGATGTATATTTCCTGTTGGTGATTATGTATGCAACATTCATTGCTATTCCGATAATATCTTTCTTTACATTCCAATATTAAAATATAAGCGACCTTTTGGTCGCTTATATTTTAATATTGAAACATTTACTTGTCGTACATCTCTATAAACTCATAGCTGTTTCCAACCAACGAAAGATAATGCATGAATTCTTCGTTTGATACAACCACTGTTGCATGGTTGTCATTCGGGTGAAAACTTAACGACTGCTCATTCTTCAAATTCTCGTCAAGGAACAGATGCACATGGTTTTCGGTGTCATTAATCAATCCGAAAGGCGAAACGGAGCCGGGTTGCAAGCCGAGATATTTATCCATACGTTGTGGCGAAGCAAACGACAATTTGCCCTGATGAAGGCGTTTTTCAAGGTCGTGTATGTCGAGGTCGCGCTCGCAGTCAAGCACCACAAGATAGTGGCGGTTGCCTTTGTGATTGCGAAAAAAAAGATTTTTGCAGTGTTTTGAACCGTCTTTTTGCCAATGCTGCCTTGCAATCTCAATTGTAGGCGCTTCGGGGTGAGTGTACCAAGTATGCGGTATATTGTGTTCTTTAAGATAATTGAGGACTTTTGATATTCTTTCGTTTTCCATTGTTCAAGGAAGTGTTTGTTTCTATTTGCTAAGGTATGCATTTTTTTGTAGATAATTTTATTCTGTTGTGAAAATATGCACTCTTTTATATATGATTTATAGGCTGCTCAAACGAGCAACCTATAAATCTATTAATTAGAGATGGCGTTTTATATCATAACAGCCCTCTCGCCACTGTAGATATTCAGATTAAGATTCTCCATTATCTTTTTTATGGCAAGTTGTGCCTTTACCGAGTTTCCTGCTTCGTCTATTGGCGGCGCGAATGCGGCAATACCGAAAATGCCGGGAAGTACACCAATGATACCGCCGCCTACGCCAGATTTTGCAGGGAGTCCCACGCTGAACATCCAGTCACCGGTATATTCATACATACCCACCGATGCCATCAGCGACACAGCTTTTGCAGCCTGACGTTTAGGAAACACCTCTCTTTTTGTCACAGGGTTATATCCGCTACAAGCAATCGTTGCCGCCATTATAGAGAGCTGTTTTGCTGTTACGCCGAGCGAGCATTGTCGCGTGTATAAGTCGAGCGCAATGTCAGGCTCGTCGTATATGCGGTTGTAGCTCTTCAGTAACCAAGCAATAGAGCGGTTTCTATGGTTGCTGTAACTTTCCGACTTGTATAGTTCTTCT
>JAEIGA010006758.1_pt1 | contig 17448 bp, 8 predicted proteins | sample 9270691 | NCBI WGS metagenome assembly JAEIGA01 (sample SAMN17057246, study PRJNA624740) | gut metagenome | biome: biome; isolation source: fecal sample | host: Bos grunniens | place: China: Xizang | collected 2019 | reverse complement strand
TCTGGGAAGTAACGGTTAACTACTTTTATTAATAATCCACCAAGGAAGATTACAATAAGCAACGCTGCAAACACAGTAACCATACCGATAAGCATTAGAGTAGATGCATCTACAAACTTATCCCAGCTTAAAAAGCTAAACCAGCTTGATGATTCTGATACTACTTGTAATAAGATATTCATATATTTAATGTTTAGTTGTTTTATATCTTGGAGACATATCGGGCACTTCGACAGGCTCAGTGACCGATATTGTAGTTTATATTCATTAAAAATGCATAAATATGCAGAAATCTTGTATAAAAATGCAAATTTGAGGCAAAGATAGTAATTTTTAACGAAAAAAATGCAATTTTTTCGTTAAAAATTTAAATCAATATTATCGAGTAAGAAGGATTTTTGCACTAATACCCACTTCAGAGTTAAGCGTAGGATATGAAGTAGAAACTACAGGAGTACGCATTTGAAGGTCGTAGAATAGGCTGAAGTTTAAACGCTCGCTGAATACGTAGTTTGCGGCAAATTTAAAGGTGGTAACAAGGTCACCTGCGGTAGCTTGAGATTCGTTAAGTTCTATCTTACGAACAAGGGTTTTGGCATCCTTAAGCGAGAAATCGGCACGAAGAGTAAGGTCGTTTTTCACTTGCTTAGAAGACTTCGCAGTCTTAAGATTGAATTTAAGGTCACTAAACTTATAACCTATACCAACCACATATTCATTGTTTGAAGATTCTACAATTTGGTTACTTGCTAGGTTTAGACCCATATTTCTACCACGACGCCATTCTGCCTTGAAGGTAAGACTATTTTTTAAGTTCATATCTAGACCAATAAGTGGACTAAATTGTTCGTTGATAGTAACTGCTCCTAGAGAATAACGGCTAGAAGGTAGCACTCCACCAGAAAGCACATCTTCTACATAACCAAAGTCGTCGCCATTTATAGAAGTAAATGTTTGGTCTGAAGAGAATGAACCAATTTGATATTTACAGGTATAACCATGAGTAATGTTTACACTTCTGAAGTGTTCTTTTACCCAAGGAATTCTATTTAGAGCAGTAATGGTCACTTGCCAGTTTGGAAGGAAAGACCAGAACTTAGGCACAGATTTGGTATCCACCTTGTTTACATCTCTACCAGCGTATGCTGCAAGAAATGCAGGCACAAGCACGTCGTCTGAGTTAAGAGCATAGCCAGTTGTAGGATTATGCTTGCTTTCTAACCTTTGTTTAATAACATTTCTGTATGCAAGGAAGTTGTTGAATAGTTCGTCGGTAAACACTCCACCACGCACACTAGTAAACGCTGTACCAATGGCAACATAACTCATAGAAAGACTACCGTCTAGGTTGGTTAGGTTGCTACCACCAGAGAATTGTACACTACGATTGTTTACATATTGGCGGTCTGCCTGAACATTAATCTTAATACCAGGGAATGGTTCTATAAGTGCATTTGCCTTGAATGTTTCTGTATGCACAAACTGAGCAGGATTGTATACAGCATCGGTAGTTAGTAGCCAACCACTAGAAAGTGCTTTATCTAGAATGTCATCTTCTTGGATACCCATTACAAAGGCAAATGTAGGAGCAGTTTTGTCATTGAAAGAACTCATACCCAAACCTTGCACAGAAGGAAGATAACCAGGAAGTGTGGTTCCATCTGTTTGAGAATAATTGAATGACACATTTCTAACAAGCATAGCAACACGAGCCAAAACTTCTGTAAATACCACATCGGCTGGTTGAGGTCCACCAGATATAACAGTAAGATCCACCTCAGCTCCTTTTGTGGCAATCACCTTAATGCTATTTGCATCCACCACTTTGTGTTTTACAGAAAATGCCTTACCATCTGCAGTAGCTTTTATTCTCACTTTTTTGTCGTTCAAACGGTGACGTACCACTACAGTATCACCTGCTTGAAGCTTAAGTTTTTGTGTGTATTCTTTTTGTTTCTTTTGTTTTGGAGCATTGGTAGAACCATACTTTCTGTTCACCTCTTTTAAATAATCAGACTTATTGTAAAGAGATTCAAAATTGAATTTACCATCTGCTTGCAGAGTACCTTTGCTTATTGCTGTATTGGCAATAATATCTGTTCCAGAAAGCCATTGGTAAGTACCATCATATTTAATATTACCTTGAATCCAGTTTAAAGCTGGCATTTTGTTGAATGGCACATTCCATGATGCAGTAACACGTTGGTTATAATCTTGTGGAGAACCCAAATGAGAAAGACTACTCCAAACAGAGTCTTTCCACATTTCATACTCATCTGGATACAATTTACTATTTACACCTCCATCATTTTCTGTAATAAGAGAATTGTTACTTGATGTGAAAGTAAGTTTTATATTTTTGGTAATATCCCAAGCAAGGTCAAACTCGTTGCTCCACATAAAGTCTTTGGCAAATGTTGGATCCATCCTTTGGTCTGGATTTTCAAAGTCTCTCACTTGTTGCTCATAGTAGTTTCTAACAAAATTTGTTTTGAAAGAGAACAATTTTGGAGCATAATAGAAACCAAAGTCTGTAAGCCACTTCATGTGCTTATTGTTTTGAATAGACTTAATCTTGGCAAATGGTTCAACAGGTTTTGGACTCCATGAGAACTCATATTGACCGTAGGCATTGCTATATTGTTCCACCTCACGAGTGGTATTTGGGTCGCGAGATTCTGTTTGAGAATAAGAACCACCCACCGTGAAGTTTGCAGGGTCCCAAGGACGCGGACCATCTTTGCTAGTAATACCCACACGTATGCCAGGCACAGAAAGACTCTGTGTCATAGTCATATCCTGTGCCACTTCTAGGATAGAATCGCGTTGCTCTTTTGTTGCAGTTGCTTCTAGAGCATCTTTAAGAAGAATATCCTTGTCTAGTGGATTATATTTTGGGTTGATAATTTCATGAGAAAGCGAATAACGAATAGGAATTACAGTATTAGCCTTTTCTGGCAATAATTTTCCTAAATCGATACCAGCATTAACATTGTATTGATAATAATCGTCTTGGCGACGTTCTTGAACTTTTTGTTCAATGCCACCATAACCAATAGTTTCTATGCGTCCTGCAGCATTAAGTGTAATGAAATCTGAAAGAGCAATATCCAAGCTAGCACGAGCAGCCACACCACCTTGTTCATCAAAATCTGTAAGCAGAAGTTCATTTACCCATACTTCTGCACTCTTCACTGCTTTTGAACCATTTCTAATACCTATCATAAACACTTCCACCTCTCCCAAACTTGGGTTACCCATAATAGTAATTCTATTATTAGGATTTGATGGGTCTAGTGTAGAATATTCGGTAAGGTTGGTTACAGAAGAATGGTTGCGATTCTTTTCTTCGTTACGCGCCTTTTTAAGATTTGTAAGAAGCTCTAATGGCAATTCTATCTTATTTTCATCTGGCCAAACTGCTCTACGATCTGCAGTAGTATTATTTGAATAAATACCAGCAGGGGTAAGAGTAAGTGGCACCTCATATTCATAATAGTTGTTTTGGTAGTCTGAACCCATTCTTATGAATAGTTTCAAATCTCTATCACCAAGGTTTGTATCATCCTCTGGTAGAGCCTCTGCATGGACAAACATTTCTAGTTTACCATATTGACGCATATCGTAACCGCCAAATTTTTTATATACAGCACGAGCATCTTTTGGATACAAGTTGTGAACACGAAGCACCATAGATTGTTCGTTTTCTTGGCGAACTTGTTGTTGAGAAGGGTCTATCTCACGAGAAACACCAGGAGGCAATACATAGTTTACTGGTTGTTTATCAGCATTTTCCTCTATGTTTACAGAAGAAGTTTCTATAATTGTGGCTTCGTTGTGATTTGCCTTGTCAAGTTCTTTTTGGTAGGTTCTCCACTCGCCTTTTACAAGTTCCATGCTAGCAAAACGCAAGTTTACATCATGAGAGAAACCTGTTAGGTACATACGCATAAAGCGAATAGACTTGAAGCTACGAATGCTACCGTACGCAGTATAATTATCTGCATCACGTAGTGGAATTTTGAACTGATACCAACGTACTGTTCCTGTTTCGCCGTTTTTAAGGGTAACAGAAGAGGTCACCATATCTGTGATATAGTTTTTACCCACATACATATCCTCTGGACGAAGTGATACCTTATATTCAAAGTATTTTTCACTATCGCTCAAAGTGTTGTCTACATTTATATCCTCGTAATCTGGTTTGTTTGAAGATGCTGTGGTATATGCCTCATTCTCAGAAGTGGTTTGTGAGTTGCCTTCTGTACCATTATAATAACGATAACGTTCCAATACTCCCACCTCTGCATTGTCGTAGTCTGTGCCACGATAATGGTGGAAATTGTCACCCGCAGGGTCGTTTAGTGGAGAGAATTTATCTTGAAGCATTCTCTCACGTGCATCAGGAGATAATTTTGCAGAAAGTTTTTCTACGAATGCTTTATATGAATCGTGATTAAACTCTTGTTCTGTAGTAAGACCATTCAGACCAGTATCTTGCACTTTTCTTGCCTCATCTGTAGCATCAAAAGCATAAACAACAGATTGTTTCGTAGGCACTTTTCCCCAAGCAGTAGTAACCACTGCACTTTCGTCCAAATCTACAGGCAAACCATTTTCGTAGAACTTACGACCATCTTTCAAAATATCTTCAGAAATATCCCCAAAGTTGAAATATAGATCACCACCAGTCATTGTACCGTCGTTGTATACAAATGGGTCCATTACCCAGAATTCTAGGTACTCAATATTGTTGGTTTCAAAGTCTGTGGTTTCTAGTTTGCGCATCACACCACCCCATTTGGTAGCAGGATTTGTAAGTTTACCTTCTGAGTCGAAGTTTTCTGCATAAATATTGTAAGGACCACGTTCTGTTGGGTGATATGCTAAGTCTAGGGTTTGAATATATGAAGACTGACCATAAACTAACTCTCTGTTTGGGAAGATTTCGTTTTCTGAAACCTGACGAACAAAGTGATTTGAAAGTTGTTGTTTATCTTTTCTAATATGGCTAGGTGTGTTTGAAGTAGATTGGTTAAACATATTATCTATGTAATACCAAGAAAGCAACGCACGGTTTTTGCCATATTCAATATTGTTTGACAAACCAGCCTCTGCAAAACGAGAAGGTGTACTTGCCAAACGCCAGTTGCTAGCATATCTCACATCGTAGCCAATAGTAGTAGACTCAAAGTCGTCCATATAAACCTTGCCTTGAGCACCTTTGGCTGTGCCTGGTATCATGTGAGCAAACTCTGCATCAAATGCAATAGTAGATGCCTGTTTAAGGTTGAGAATAGGAAGTTTATTCATCCAATCGGTTACAGATTGGAATTGGTCTCTATACGACATATTCAAGCCCCAAACAGTATTAGCCACAGGGTCATCACCATAACTTACCTTTTCTGTAAGAGGTTTTTCAGACAGATACATTACAGTACCACCTACATTGAAATTGTCTGTAAATGCATAGTCTAAGTGTGTGCCAATAAGAGACTTACGTTTCATATTAAACATAGATTGACTCTCCATAGTTACACTAATAGGAGTACCCAAATCTATCAAATCTTGGTTCATAATGGTAACCACACCCATCATGTAGTCCACTGTATAATCCACATTCTCTGTAAGTTGCACACCACCAGCGGTAACTTTTACAGAACCTTTTGGCACATTCATTGCGTTAAGCCTTATCTCGCTACCAGAAGAAGCACGATACTCCCCTTGAAGATAGAATTTATTCTTTTCTGCAAATTCTTGTGCAGTAGTTAATGTAGAGTCATAAAGTTCTTGATAAACATATTTTTTTACAAGAATAGGATCATTGTTCAACATTTTTGCCAAATGCGAACCAAAAGGTTCAACAACTGGGAATATAATCTTACCATTTTGAGAAATAATGGTATAACCTTCTACAAAGTCAAACATACCATCGCCATTTGGTTTCTCCTTATGTTGAGAATCTAGATGGTCTAGGTTCATTACCCATAGAAGAGGTTTTTTGGCAATAGGACCCTCGGTAATATAACGCAAATCTATACCTGTAGAGTCATTTTTGTACATAATATTCAGAGTAAACTTGTTGCTCTGAACTTGATATGCTCCAAGAGAATAGATATTTTTCATCATCAAATCCCAAGTAGGAAGAAGTGGGGATTTGTCTGTAGATTTCAAAAGTTTTAGAGCAAGCGGTTTTGTTGTTTCAGTAGAAGCGGTGCTAAGCTCACCCACAGTATATACCTTACCTTTGTAGGTATATTGGTAGGCCACGGCCAATATTTCGTCATTGTTAAGAGCAGACTTTAATGAAATATAACCCAACTCCTTGTTGAGTACATAGTCTGTAGATTCTAGTTTTCTAGCCCCCTCTAGTTTTGCAAAGTCTGTTCCAGACTCCATATTCCAATTTCTCAAATAAGAATCTACCTCGTAGATATCTGGCAAGCCACCAGCAGACTGCACCACTTGTGAGAACAATGTATTGGCACCGTTAGAAGGAACACTTCCAACAGAAGCAAATGCAGAATTATAAATGCGTTCTGGTTCACCCAAATCGGCAAAACCCACCACATTTGTGGTATTTTGGTAGTTTATAGAGTTTTTGTTTGTTACCCACACCTCAATATTGGTCACAGATATACCAGATGAGATATTTGGCACATCCTTCATCCACTCATCGTAGTGTTCACGGAAGAAATGAGAAAGGAAATAGTGACGATTCTCGTCGTATTGATCTATATGAATCTCAAAATCTGTAGTTTGAGCACCAGTGGTATTAATGGTTTGTGATTCAGACTCTTGTTGAGAAATCACAGCACTAACATTGAGTTTACCAAACTGAAGGTCTGTTTTGAAACCAAAAAGTGAAGTATTACCAGTAATAAGAGAACCTGTAAGAGGCATACTCACATTACCAGCTTCTAGTTTCTTAATTATATCATCTTCTTTGCCTTCGTATTGAAGTTTAAGCATAGATTGGTCGAAGTCGAAAGTGGCTTCGGTGTTATAATTAAGACCAAAATTAAGTTTATCACCCACAGAACCACTCACATTAAGCTGAATTTTCTCATCAAAGTCGAATGTTGGAGCAGGATTTTGAGAACGTTCACTTAGAGATGGGTCTTTTAGCTTTTTGAATTGAAGAGCAAAGATTAACTCCGCAGAACCTTGAAGTTTAAGTTGCACACCACCAGGACCAAACACCTTGTCGGCAGGACCAATATCAAACTTCATATCGGTAAACGAAATTTCGTGCTTTTTACCCTTTTCCTCTTGCACTCTTGCCTTGTAGTATTCTTGTTGAGACCTTTGTGCCTGATAATCTGCAAATTCCTCACTTGTAAGGTAAAATGGAGTACCCAATTCCTCCTCGCCTACCTTAGATTGGAAATAATATCTGTCGGTATCAGGGTCATAGGTAACTTCTGTTACCACATTGTCTGGGATAGGTAGCGATGCTGGAGTAGAACTACTCAAATCGTCATGAGTTTCAACGTAGTTTTTAGAAATCGGGAAACGAAGCTCTGAATCTTCATTATTGGCAATACTATCCCCTGTCGCCTGAGCGAAAACCGCAAGCGAAATAGAAAATAGTGCTAATATGTAGAAAAACTTCTTCAAGTTAGGAGTTAGGAGTTAGGAGTTACAACATTTTTAATGCTTTTTTGATTACCTGTTCAACTTTAAGCTCTGGTTCCTCTGCTAGGATAGCCGATACCACTTTTTGAGTGGCAGAGGTTGCGAAGCCCAACATAACTAGAGCAGATACAGCCTCGTTCTGAATTTCTGAAGACACAGGAGCTGCTTTTGGAGCCACTGCAGGAGCACCCTCAGATGCAGAAATCTCAAGAACTTTATCCTTAAGGTCTAGAATAATACGTTGCGCAGTTTTTGCACCAATCCCCTTCACAGCCTTTATAAGAACAGCATTGCCTGTTTGCACAGCATCACAAATTTCATAAACAGAAAGTGAAGAAAGAATCATACGAGCAGTAGCAGCGCCCACACCCTGCACAGATAGTAGTAGAAGAAACATACTTCTTTCTGCAGATGTAGCAAAACCATACAGAGTAAAAGAATCTTCACGAATCACTTCATAAAGATAAAGTTTTGCATCTTTTTTGTCCTGAATAGCAGTGTATGTGGAAAGAGAAATATTCACTCCAAACCCCACCCCATGCACATCAAGAACTGCATAAGTAGGTGTTAATGAGGTGATTTCCCCGTTGATATATTCTAGCATAAATTTTGTTCCTTAAAAATAACCGACAAAGTTAATAAAATTGCTGATATTTATAGGAATATAACGTAGAAATACAAAAAAAATTGTGACTTTCGCCACAATTTTAATCATATATTCGATACCAAATGTCATCTATCGCACAATATGTTGGAGTATTAAGCCCATATTCGCCAATATCAGTACCACTAAAAGATATTTCTACCCTATAAGCATATCGACCAAACGATGTTAGATCCACTGTAGCCCAAGATTCTTCGATAAACTGTTTTCCATCACGGAAGTCTGCTAAATAATAATCTACAGAACCTAAATTTTCACCACACATATTATATCCTGTAAATGTAACCTTAAACCAGTCTCCATCTTGAAATGCTCTACATGCACCAAAACCATCGTCGCCATTTTTAATAGCCCAATAGGTATATGTAGTATTTGCCACCTTCACACTCTCTATCATAGTAGCCTCAGGAAGAACAAATGAAGCCATATTTCCATACCACTGAGCAGAATATTCTGAATAATGTACCACAGCAAAATTGCCATTAGCCTTTGGATATGCACTATATTGATTCATAATACCTGTGGTAATAGAATCATTTAAGTTTGAAGGATAAATACCACCATCTGAATAATTATATTCAGAATTCCAGTTAGAAGTAAAAATCACATCTTTTGATCTAAATGCACCAACTAGTTCTGCATCCAAATAGCCAGATTTTGGCAATGTTACATCAGAAAAATCTGCAATTTCCTCATAATAAGGAAGAGTACAAGCTACCATTAAGATAGCTAGCGATACAAAAGCAATAAGTTTTTTCATATTAATGTTCTATTGTTGGATCGTATTCATTTATCCTATCATTGTTTAGATACTTTTTAGTCTCAGCAGCCACCACACCACTTAGCATAAGAAGCATCACAATATTTGGAATTGCCATAAGGGCGTTGGCACAGTCGGCAAATACCCAAACAAGGTCTAGTTTTGCCACGCAACCAATGAACACAGCAATAGACCAAATGATTCTGAAAAGAATTAATACACGCTTGCCTCCTATATATTCTACACAACGTTCGGCATAATAAGACCAACCAAGAATGGTAGAAAACACAAAAGAAAGCAAAGCTATAGTAAGAAGTCCACTACCCCATACGTGAAGCTTTCCAAAAGCCATATTGGTAAGCACCGCACCATCTGAGAAGTTGATATCTGGATACGCTAACACACTAGATACAAGTACTATACCTGTAAGAGCACAAATAATAACAGTATCCCAGAATGTAGCAGAAGAAGCTATAAGTGCTTGTTTCACAGCATTGTCTGTTTTGGCTGCAGCCGAAACAATAGGAGCAGAACCAAGACCAGACTCGTTAGAGAACAGACCACGAGAGATACCATAACGCATAGCCAGCATAATGCCACCACCTGCAAAACCACCACCCACAGCCTCTGCAGAAAACGCAGATTTTATAATAATAAGTAGCGCATCGTCTACCCAAGTAATATTAAGGAAAAGAATAGCCAAACAACCTATAATATAAATTGCCGCCATGATAGGTACAAAAATTTCGCAAACGCGAGACAGCCATTTAATGCCACCCATTGTAATAAGGCCTATTAAAAGAGCCATCACTACACCAGTAACATAGGTAGGAACATGAAAGTTTTCATACATTAGAGTAGAAACAGAGTTGGCCTGAGTCATATTACCAATACCAAATGCTGCACAAATTGTAGCAATACAGAAGAATATTGCCAACCATTTCTTTTTAAGTGCCCTTTCCAACACCACCATAGGACCACCTATCATAGTGCCATCAGAAGTTTTGTATCTATATTTTACAGAAAGCAATGCTTCTGCATATTTGGTTGCAATACCAAACACACCTGTCAGCCAGCACCAAAACACAGCACCAGGACCACCAAGAGCAATAGCTGTACCTACACCAATAATATTACCAGTACCTACTGTAGCAGCCATCGCCACCATAAGGGCACTAAAGTTGCTAATATCGCCACCAGCAGAAGTTCTGCTTAGAGTCATTTTTATAGCCTTACCTATGTGACGTTGAACACCACCAGTCCTAATTGTTAAAAACAAATGGGTCCCAACTAGTAAAACTATCATTGGAACTCCCCATAAAAACGAACTAAATTCTGATAATATGTTTTGTACAAATCCTTGTATCTCAGCCATTTACTTTTCTTAATTCAAAATTCACACCCAAATATTTTTCACGCACAACAGGATTTTCTGCTAGCACCTCAGCAGTGCCTTGGAACATCACTTTACCCTCAAAAAGCATATAAGCTCTATCGGTGATGCAGAGTGTTTCGTGCACATTGTGGTCGGTAATAAGGATACCTATATTTTTTTCTTTAAGTTTAGAGACAATTTGTTGAATATCTTGCACAGCAATAGGGTCTACACCCGCAAAAGGCTCATCGAGCATAATAAATTTTGGTTCTATTGCCATACAACGTGCTATCTCACAACGGCGACGTTCGCCACCAGAAAGCTGAGAACCATAACTTTTACGCACATGCGAAAGGTGAAATTCCTCTATTAGAGATTCAAGTTTTTCTTTTTGATACTCCTTTGAAAAATTTGTCATTTCAAGCACAGCCTTAATATTGTTTTCCACAGACATATCACGAAAAACAGAAGCCTCTTGTGCCAAATAACCAATACCTATTTGAGCTCTGCGATAAACAGGATATTTAGAAATATCCAAATCGTTCAGAAAGATTTTCCCCGCATTAGGCTTAACCAAACCAGTGGTCATATAGAAAGTTGTAGTTTTGCCAGCACCATTAGGTCCAAGCAAACCCACAATTTCACCCTGAGTCACATTTATAGAAACGTCATTTACAACAGTACGTTTGCCATAACGTTTCACCAAATGCTCTGTGCGGAGAATCATCTTTTCTTCACTCATATGCATTAAATAAAGTTTTCGTTGTCTTCTAGCATGCTCACATCGTTCACAAACTGACGGATACGTTGCTCATCAGAAGCCTTACAAATTAATAAAGCATTGTCAGATTCCACCACAATATATCCTTCTAGTCCTTGAATAACAGCAAGTTTACCTTCTGGAAGCACCACAATATTGTCATTGCTGTCGTATGTTAAGCTTTTGCATTTTAATACAACATTACCGTTTTCGTCGCCTTCGGCAATGTCTTTAAGAGCACCCCAAGTACCCATATCAGACCAACCATAGTCTCCAGAAAGCATATACACCTCACGAGCGTGCTCCATTATACCATAGTCGATAGAAATATTTTGGCATGTTGGGAATATCTCATCTATGAAAGATTGTTCATTTTCTGTGTTCATTTTGTCCATTCCAGACTCAAATTTTTGAGAAATTTCTGGAAGGAATTCTTTGAATGCAGCGTCAATAGTTTTAACACTCCACATAAACACCCCAGAATTCCAGAAGAATTCACCAGAGTTTACAAAAACTTTTGCAAGTTCTAGATTTGGTTTTTCTGTGAAAGTTTTAACTGGTTTGAAGTCGCCCTCTGCATCCACATGAGCTTGAATATAGCCATATCCAGTTTCTGGACGATTTGGTTTAATACCAAGAGTTAATAAACTATTGTTGTTTCCTACAAAGTTAAGGCCACGTTCCACAGCATTAAGAAACTCCATTTCCTTTGTTATAAGGTGGTCTGAAGGAGCCACTACCATATTAGCATTAGGATTTATAGCCTTGATATGGCTCATTGCATACGCAATACAAGGAGCAGTATTTCTACGGCAAGGTTCAAGAAGAATTTGATTTGGCTTAATGATAGGAAGTTGTTCCATAATCAAGTCCTTGTATGCAGCATTACTTACTATAATAATATTAGAAGCTGGAATAACTTTGGCAAAACGGTCAAATGTCATTTGCAGAAGCGAACGACCAGTTCCGAAAAAGTCTAGAAATTGTTTAGGTTTATTGTTTCGTGAGAATGGCCAAAAACGGCTACCTACACCACCAGCCATAATCACACAAAAATTATTGTAATCCATAAATGTATTTGATTTTGATTTATATTGGTTATATATTAGGTTATTTGATATTATTTTGGCAAAGGTAACAAAAAGAATTTATGCAAAAAAATTTTCATATCTAAAAAAGAATAATTACCTTTGCCGTGCTTTAAAAAACAAAGCATGCCAACTGCCCAGATGGCGGAATCGGTAGACGCGCTGGTCTCAAACACCAGTGGATTCACTTCCATCCCGGTTCGATCCCGGGTCTGGGTACAGAGTTGGGGAAGGTTGAAAAACCTTCTCCAATTTCTTTTTTATCCCCTCGTAACTCATTGGTTTTCTGATAGATAAGTCTCAATACACTATTCAAACTATCAGTTCGAAAATTTTTAATAGCAATACTACCTTCTTATATTTTTATTACTTTTGGCATATAATTAAATTTTAAATAATATATTTGCAATTACAAGTACAAAATACGTGATATAATGATTACACCCACTTGTGACTCTAAAATTTAAAGTCAAGAAGATATGAGTTTAGAATGCACATACAAGATACCAACATTACCATTCAAATTTGATGTTGAAACAAAAGACATCTTAAAGCAACTTAGTAAATCAAGAGGTGCACTTGCAGAACTAAAAGGATTTGCAAGAATTATCCCTAACGAAGAAATATTGATAAGCACACTTACATTACAAGAAGCAAAAGATAGTTCTGCCGTTGAAAATATTGTAACTACACACGATGAGTTATACAAAGCAGATTTGAATGTAAAAGACTATATCGTTTCTGCATCTACAAAAGAAGTCTTGAATTATCGTGAAGCAATTCAAAAAGGTTTTCATTTAGTTCGTGACAAAGGTATATTAACAAATGGAATTATTAAGCAAATACAAGAACAACTTGAAGGGAATAAAGCTGGATTCCGTGTAAATCCAGGCACCTCTCTTAAAGATGTAAACAAAAACATAATTTACGTACCACCACAAGATGCGACCATAATAAAAGACCTAATGTCTAATTTAGAGTTATTTATCAACGACGATACAATTTCAGATTTAGACCCTCTTATTAAAACAGCCATAATACACCATCAATTTGAGAGCATACACCCTTTTTACGATGGAAACGGGCGTACTGGTCGTATTATAATCATACTTTATCTGGTTGCAAATAAATTGCTAGACCTACCTATATTGTACTTAAGTCGATATATAACCCACAACAAAGGTGAGTATTACAGTTTGTTACAAGCTATCAGAGACAAAAAAGGAGACAACTCTGAGAATTGGCGTAATTGGATTATGTTTATACTAAAGGGTATTGAAGAAACGGCATTGAATACAATTCGTATGATTAAAGAGATTGACATTCTTATGCGTGAGTATAAAAATGTTCTTAGACCTTTATTTGGAAAATTATACAAACACGAATTACTAAACAATCTTTTCTTTCATCCATATACCAAGATTGAGTTCATAGAAAGAGATATGCAAGTAACTCGAAATACTGCTTCAAAATATCTTAATATGATAGTAAATACAGGACTTGTAGAAAAGGTGAAAGTAGGGAAAACAAATTACTATTTTAACACTAAACTGATAGATTTATTCCTAAATCATAATGCAACAGAAAAAGCAAATGTTGAATCTATCGAATCCGTATTAGAAATATAATATGCACAAGAAATGACGAAAATTTGTGCACGACAAAGATAATATGCACAAGAAATGCCACTTTTTTGTGCACGACAATATAAACATGCACAAAAAATAGTCAAACATTGTGCATGAAAATTATAAAAAGCAATGAAAGGTATTATTTATTTGCTGATAAGTTAGAAGGGTCAGGGACTAAGGTTCTTAATTCCCAAAGTCGGGACAAATCACGAAGGAATTCGTTCGAAAATAGAACGTCTAGGGGTACCAAAAAGACTGATAATCTTGCGATTATCAGTCTTTTGTGTTTATTTAAACAAATCATCAAGTTTTACTTCCGACTGGATTGTATTCCAATATGCATTGTGCTTCACACCAAAAGAAGTTACCATGATTATATGCACAGATTTTTTAGTTTTAATCATATTAATTACGCAAAACTGTGAAATGCCCCCTATTTTTGCCGAGCATTTCACAGTTTTGGAGCATTTTTAAACAGAAAACTGTACATTCATAGCGTGCTATGTGCGACTATAAACATATAAAACAAACAAAGGAACCCCAATGTAAATTGAAGTTCCTTTGCCTGCTCTATTATGGTTTCAATAGTTTAAAGAGTCTCTTCTTTGCGTTTTCTTCTTACAATGGCATAAACCAATGCAAAAGGAAGAAGTAGTAGTGGAGAGCCTAGAGGAAGGGAACTACCGCTGGTACATGATTTTACGCAAGCTTCATTTTGCGCACCACATTCTGTGGTTGTACCACCTTGTGCAATACATTCTTTATAGAAGTTATTATAACAACACAAACCGCATTGAGCAGGATCTCCTTGAACTCCATCTTCTGTACAGACACTTGGATCTACAGTTACTCCAGATGCTGCTAATAGAGGTGTTCCCATCATACTAGAACCTGTACCTAATTTGGTTTCGTAAGTATCTCCGCCCAACATAAAGTCTCCTGTATATGAAGAACTAGGCAATGTTACTGCAAATAAAACTGAGGTTATCGCCCAAAACAATACACTTAAAATAAAATATCTATTTTTCATAATCTATAATTTTCTATTTCTTAGGATAGAAATTACGAGCTGCGCTCGTGATTTTGCTTTCGCTCGGCAGTGCTTAAGCACCCTTCGACAGGCTCAGGGACCAAGCTTATCACTGTCCTCGCTTACTCGCAAAATTCCTCATTCCTAACTCCTAATTCCTAATTATTATTTAAGTATCACCTTTCCTGTTTTACTTGCTGTATCACCAATTACTTTAAGAGTGTAAACACCTTGTGCCACTGGCAAGTTAATCTCTGTATATTGTCCAGAAACTTGGAATGCAGCAGATTTACCGCTCATATCATTTATAATGATTGTTTGAAGTTCAATGTCAGAAGAACAGCTAATTACAACACCATCTTTCTTACCAATAATAGAGATTCCACTATCAGAAGGAAGTTCTTCTACATCAGTAGGGGTGTCATCTGGAAGTTCTTCTTGTGCTTCTCCAAGATTTAGGAAGAAACGACCTTCACAATCACCAACTTCTAGGTTGTCTACTGTACAAGTTTCACCAGCTAATAGGTTATAATTTTTACCTTCATAGCGGTCTTCAAGAATTACAGAACCTAAATCTTTTGCATCATCTAGGCTGATTGTGAATACTTGGTCTGCGCTAGAAACTCTAATACCCAATGGAATTGCTTCATCGTAAGATGGAACTCTTACACCTGCCCATTTTTCGTTGTAACGCATTATGTATAAGTCTGGCAACTTAGTTTCTTGTGCGTTAAATACTTTTGGAGCATCTGTATCGTAGTTGATAACATCTTCTTTCAACCAGTCAACAGTTACGTTTACAGTACTACTTGCTTGAGCCTTTTCATTGCTTACTTTAACACTAGCCTTAGCCAAAATTTCTAAACCACTACGATGTTCTGTATTACTTGTTTCGAATGCTTCTAGAGGAATTTCTAGTGAATTAGCATTACTTGTGTAAACAAAACCATGTTGAGCAATAATTAATCCAGAAGTTACTTGCTTAAATGACTTCTCAGTGTAATTATAAGTTTGTACAGTACCACCTTTTTTAGATATTAAGGTTGCTACATTAATGTTAGCAGGATAACTATTGTTTAATAACGCAGGAACACCTGATTGTAAACCTTTATAAGTAGGCAATGCTCCTTCGTTGGTAAAGCGACCAGTAAAGGTGTAAGCAATAGATTTTGTGCCATCGTATGATGTACCTGCTATTTCATTGTATATTTCAGCTGGAAGCATAAATCCTGTACCATACATATCTGGTATTTGAATAGCAAATACTTTGTTTGCAGGAACTGTTACATTCAAATCAGGGAATGGATTCTTCCAAGCTACGCTTGTACTATTCATAGTAGCCTCGTGCATCCAAACGTGTGGTTCTTGTTTTTCGATGAAATAATCACCAGAAACCATATCACGTGCTTGGCCTTTTGAGTCGAATGGTCTAATGATAGGACCAACTAATATCCATTTATTACGTGGAACAATCAATTCTGTTGAAGCTTGGTTATAACGTTCAGTTTTACCTTCTTGAGCTAATTGTTCAACACCAATAAGTGCAGCACCATATTCCATGGTAATACTATTTGCTATTTGAGTAGGTTTACTAATTTGACCTTTACCAGCGGTTACCTCTTCGCCATACCAAGTTGTTGTACGTTCGGTAGAGAAATCATCATCATTTACAATGTTTGGCAACTTAGGATATTGAAGCACACCGCCCTCTGGAACAGGGTATTTGGTTGTATTTGGAGCAGGAATAACTACTTCTAAATCTTCGGTTAGAATATCCACACAAGTTACTAACTGACCATTGGGTTTGTACCAGTTGTTACGGTTGTCCCAATCGGTAGAAACATTACCGTTCCAAATAATTTTAGATACTTTCGTTCCTAACGATTGTTGATAAGCACCTACGGTGTATTCACCCGCACCTTCTGTGTGACTTGGATCGTATGGACGAGCGTTACCAAGACGGTCAATCATTTGCATATCAGAAGTTAATAATCCAGATTCGTCTGTTTGAATATATGCACCAATGTTCAAACCTTCACCTTTAATTACCAAAGAACCTGGTTCTTCTGCTGCTGTTTTACATACTAAGTTAGCTACATTGGTAAATGTGTTAGCAGTACCACATGTGCCACCTAAAGTAAAGGCAGAAACTGTTGGTTTAGTAGCAAGTCCTTCTTCGTAAGCACTCCAGAAGTTGTTGTACTTAAATGAGCCACACCAAGCATTTTCATTCATGGTTTGAAGGTATTTGGTGTTGTTATTAGATGCATAATCTTTAGAACCTTGATAGTTCTTACCATATACGTCCATGTCGTATGAGTAACAGTTGTTGTAGTCAAACTCTATAGTCTCAGGATAGTAGTTGCCAGTAAAGTTTACAGTTTCACTTCTATTAGAACCTACACGGAAGAAGTCGAAGTGGTTGTAAGAACCTTTACCCACATTATTATCTTTTAAGAACATTGTATTGTAGTAAATACCAATGTTTTGTATTGGGTGATT